>Ga0180430_10000143_pt1 | contig 79215 bp, 78 predicted proteins | sample SS_ome_9_FD_132999 | JGI IMG/M metagenome (GOLD analysis project Ga0180430, IMG submission 132999) | Hypersaline lake sediment archaeal communities from the Salton Sea, California, USA - SS_1_S_2 metaG | ecosystem: Environmental > Aquatic > Non-marine Saline and Alkaline > Hypersaline >...
ATCCGTGGAATTCACCGGGCCCGGGCAGGCACATGGCGCGCATCGGGGGAGGCTCGGGGCATAGCGGCGGCGCCGGCGCGGCCTTGAGCCGGGGCGCTTCACCACGGCTGTGTCGGGCTCCCCGGGCCGTGTACACTTGGCCCGGTATGCCGGCCCCGGGGAGCAACAGTGGCCGGCGGTAAGAGACATAGCCTGTCGGAGGGGAGACATGCACCGCAGCGAAAATCGAATCCTGACCACTCACGTCGGCAGCCTGCCGCGCAACCGTGAGCTTTCGGATCTGCTCATCGCGCAGGAAGACGGCAAGTCCGTCGACGAGCAGCGCCTGGATGAACTCGCCGCCGCCGGTGTCGCGCGCTGTGTCGAGAAACAGATCGCCGCCGGGCTGGACGTCATCAACGATGGCGAACAGCCCCGCGTCGGCTTCCAGACCTATGTCGCGCAGCGTCTCTCGGGTTTCGATGCGACCAGCGACCGACTCCCGTTCACCGATTTCGCGAGTTACCCCGATTTCGGGCAGATCTGGGCCAACCGCGGCATGGTGATGTCCAAGGTCTTCGATGCACCGGCGGCGAGCGCCGAGGTCAAGTACATCGATCTCGCTCCTGCACGGCGTGAGTACGAGATGTTCAATGCGGCGCTGGCCGGCCGCGAAGGCCAGTACAGCGAAGCCTTCATGACGGCCGCCTGCCCGGGCGTCGTGTGCACGACCATGGGCAACAAGTACTACGACACGCATGAAGCCTACGTACGGGCCGTGGCGCGCGAGATGCAGCAGGAGTACGAACTCATCCACGAGCGCGGTTACCTGCTGCAGCTCGATTGTCCCGACCTCGCGATGGAGCGCCACGGGATGTTCCAGCATGACTCCCTGAAGGAGTTCCAGGACGCCATCGCCATTCACATCGACGCGATCAACGAGGCCTGCGTCAATATTCCCCGTGAGCGTATCCGGCTCCACGTATGCTGGGGCAACTACGATGGGCCGCATGACTGCGACGTGCCGCTGGCGGACATCCTGCCGGTGATCAGCGAGGCGCGGGTCGGCGCGTTTGCGATCGAATTCGCCAATCCGCGCCATCAACATGAGTACGCAGCGCTGAAGAAGATCGGCCTGCCCGATGACACGATCCTCATTCCCGGCATCATCGACTCGACGGTCAACTACATCGAGCACCCTCAGGTGGTCTGCAATCGCATCCTCGAGGCAGTCGACGCGGTCGGCGACAGGGAGCGGGTGATCGCCGGCTGCGACTGTGGCTTCGGCACGTTCGCCGGCTGGGAGATGGTCGCGGACTCTGTCGTGTGGGCCAAGTTCGCCGCGCTCGCCGAAGGTGCGCGCATGGCCAGCGCCAGGCTCTGGTAGACGATGGGCCGTGGCCGGTGCCCCGGGGCCGGGCACGGCACGCGCGGAGGTCTTGATGGAAGCGCTCTACCAGAAGATATTCGATGACCCCGAGTTCCGCGACCTGCAGCGCCGACGCAGCCGGCTGTGCTGGACGCTTGCTCTGGTCATGCTGGTCAGCTACTACGCATTCATTCTCGTCATCGCATTCCAGCCGGCGCTGTTCGCGATGCCGCTCGGCGAGGCGACGGTCGTCACCATCGGCATCCCGGTCGGCGTCGGTATCATTCTCCTCGGTTTCGTCCTCACCGGCATCTACGTCTACCGGGCCAACGGCGAATTCGACCGCACCACCGCGGCCATCGTGCAGCGGCTGCACGACGCGGACTGAACCCATGCTTCATCGTTACGCTGGCGGTCTCGCCGCCGGGCTCCTCGTGCCCGCGGGGGCTCTTGGTGCCGGGGACGCGCCGTCCGCGGCCGTTCGCGGCACGGTCAACATGACCGCGATCGGCATGTTCATGGTCTTCGTTGTCGCGACTCTCTGCATCACCTGGTGGGCCGCACGGCGGACGCGCACGACGAGCGACTACTACGCGGCGGGCGGCAATATCAGCGGTGCCCAGAACGGCCTCGCGATTGCCGGCGACTTCATGTCGGCGGCGTCGTTTCTCGGCATCTCTGGCCTCGTTTATACGAGCGGCTACGATGGTCTGATCTACTCGGTCGGTGGTCTCGCCGGATGGCCGCTGGTGTTGTTCCTGCTCGCCGAGCGTCTGCGCAACCTGGGCCGGTATACCTTCGCCGATGCAGTCAGCTATCGCCTCCAGGCACTGCCGATCCGCACCCTGGCATCGTGTGGCACGCTGGTCGTGGTGGTGCTGTACCTGATCGCGCAGATGGTTGGTGCCGGCACCTTGATTCAGGTTCTGTTCGGCCTGCCCTACGAAGCGGCGGTCGTGCTGGTCGGCGTGCTGATGGTGCTCTACGTGAGCTTCGGCGGCATGATCGCGACGACCTGGGTGCAGATCATCAAGGCGGCGTTGCTGTTGCTCGGGTCCACCGTGCTCGCCATCGTGGTCATGGCTCGCTTCGACTTTTCGTTCGAACGCATGTTCGTCGAGGCGATTGCCGTGCATCCGAGTGGTTCGGCGGTGATGGCGCCAGGCGGACTCGTTTCCGATCCGATTTCGGCCATCTCGCTCGGCGTGGCGCTGGTCTTCGGCACTGCCGGGCTTCCGCACATCCTGATGCGCTTCTTCACCGTGCCGGACGCGCGCGCCGCGCGCAAGTCGGTTTTCATCGCGACTGGCCTGATCGGCTACTTCTACCTGCTGACGGTCATCATGGGCTTCGGTGCTATCGTGTTCGTATCGCAGAACCCCGACTTCCTGGTCGACGGCACGCTGCGCGGTGGAAACAACATGGCGGCCATTCACCTCGCCGAGGCTGCCGCCGGTGACCTGTTTCTAGGCTTCATTTCGGCCGTCGCCTTCGCCACGATACTCGCGGTGGTCTCGGGACTCACGCTGTCAGGCGCGTCGGCCATCTCGCATGACTTGTATGCGAGCGTGCTGCGGCGTGGCCGTGCGAGCGAAGCGGAGACGATGCGCCTGTCGCGCATCGCATCGCTCGTGCTCGGCGTGCTCGCCGTGCTGCTCGGGATGGCCTTCGAAGGACAGAATGTGGCCTACATGGTACTGCTCGCCTTTGCCGTCGCCGCGAGCGTCAACTTCCCGGTCCTGTTCTTGTCGATGTACTGGCGGCGCCTGACGACGCGCGGGGCGGTCGTTGGCGGCAGCGTCGGGTTGGTGACCGCGATCGGATGTATGATCCTGGGGCCGACGGTGTGGGTGGAATTGCTCGGTCACGAGACTGCGCTGTTCCCGTACAAGTACCCTGCACTGTTCTCCATGCTGGCCTCGTTCGCCGTTACCATGGTGGTGTCCGTGCTCGACCGTAGCGCGGCTGCCGCGCAGGAGGCCCGCGCTTTCGATCACCAGTACGTGCGTTCGATCACCGGCATGGGCGCGGCCGAAGCCGCGCGGCACTGAGGGCGGCGCGACCCGCGCGGCCTGTCTCGACGTTCAGCCCATGGAGGTTTGCAAGTGGCATTGATCCTGTCCAGTGAGAGTTTCAAAGAAGGCGAACTGCTGGGGAACCAGCACGTGCTCTCCGAGGCGTTCGGTTTTGGCTGCAAGGGGGCCAACCTGTCGCCGCAGTTGAGTTGGCGCGGCGTGCCCGATGGCACGCAGAGTTTCGCCGTGACCTGCTTCGATCCGGATGCGCCCACCGGCTGCGGATTCTGGCACTGGGTCGTGGCCAATATTCCGGCCGACGTCACGTCGCTCGAACTCGGAGCCGGCGATCCCGCCAGTGGCAAGATGCCGGCCGGTGCGCTCGAAGTACGCACCGATTTCGGCAAGCCGGGCTACGGCGGACCGTGCCCGCCCGAGGGAGCGAACATCCACCGTTACATCTTCACCGTTCACGCCGTGGGCCTGAAGGAGCTGCCGGTCACGGCCGACACCTCCGCGGCCATCGTCGGCTTCTATCTCAATTTCAACACCATCGAGAAAGCGAGCCTGATCGGGCTGTTCCGCCGCTGATCCCGCCGCGAACCGCGCCCGCGGTGCCGCGGGCGCGGTTCGCGGCGTCGGCCGGTATGCGACACTGAGCGTCCGTCTCGTCCGAGCCCGGAGTCAACGTGTCTGTCCGAAATCTCGACGCGCTCGTCAAGCCGTCTTCCGTCGTTCTCGTCGGCGCCAGCGAGCGCACCGGCTCGCTCGGCCGCCTGCTGTTCGAGAATCTGCTGGCCGCGGGACTGCCCGGGCCGGTCTACGCCCTCAATCCGCACTACGATTCGCTGCTTGGGGTCGCCTGTTTCCCGGACGTCGCGGCGTTGCCGCAGGCACCGGACCTGGCCGTCATCGCGACGCCGCCGGAGAGCGTGCCGGATACGGTCGCTGAACTCGGTGCGCGCGGCACCCGTGCCGCCGTCGTGATCTCGGCCGGCTTCAACGGTGCCGATAACGCGGCACTGCGCGAGCGTTTGCTGGCCGCCGCGCGGCCTGGCCTGGTGCGCATCATGGGACCGAACTGCCTCGGTGTGATAGCGCCCGGGGCGGGCCTCGACGCCAGCTTCGCGCACTTGCGGGCACGCAGCGGCGGGATCGCATTCATCGCGCAGTCGGGCGCCATGATTACCTCGATCCTCGACTGGGCTGCGCCGCGCGACATCGGCTTTTCGGTGCTGGCCTCGCTCGGCGACATGCTCGACGTCGATTTCGGTGACATGCTCGATTACCTCGCCGACGATCGCGACACGCGGGCGATCCTGTTGTACGTCGAGGCCGTCACGCATGCGCGCAAGTTCATGTCCGCCGCACGGGCCGCGGCGCGCAGCAAGCCCGTGATCGTGGTCAAGGCGGGGCGCCATGCCGCCGCGGCGCGGGCCGCGGCGTCGCACACGGGCGCGCTCGCTGGCAGCGATGCCGTCTACGATGCCGCGTTCCGGCGTGCCGGCATGCTGCGCGTGCTCACCCTGGAGGAACTCTTCGACGCCGCCCAGACGCTGGCCCTCGGACATCGCCCGCGCGGGCCGCGCCTCGCGATCCTGACCAATGGCGGCGGAATCGGTGTGCTCGCGACCGACGCCCTGGTCGATCACGGTGGCACCCTCGCCGAGTTGTCGCCGGCTACGTTCGCGAAGCTGGATCGGGTGCTGCCCGCGACCTGGTCGCGTGGCAACCCGGTCGACATCATCGGCGATGCGCCTCCCGAGCGTTACGCTGCCGCCGTCGAGGCCCTGGTCGAAGAGCCCGATGCCGACGCCTTGCTGGTGCTCAACTGTCCGACCGCCGTGACCTCGCCCGACGCGGCGGCTGCCGCGGTCGTCGACGCCTTGCCGGCGCGACCGCGCGTATCGGTGCTCACGAGCTGGGTCGGTGATGCGAGTTCCGAGAGTCCACGCGCGCGTTTTCGCGCTCGCGGCGTGCCGACCTACGAGTCGCCAGAGGATGCCGTCACGGCATTCATGCACATGGTGGAGTACCAGCGCAACCAGCTCGCGCTGCTGGAAACGCCGCCATCGCTGCGACCCAGTTTCACGCCCGCGCGCGAGCGGGCGGCGCTGCTGGTGGAAGCGGCGCGTGCCGCGGGGCACGAGTGGTTGAGCGAAGTCGATGCCAAGGCGCTGCTCGACGCCTATGGCATCGCCACCGTGCCGACCCGGCTGGCCGGCGACGCGTCCGCCGCGGGCCGCATCGCGGCCGACTTCGGGCGGCGCGTCGCGCTCAAGATCGTCAGTCCCGACCTCACCCACAAGTCGGATGTAGGCGGTGTGGCGCTCGACCTGCCCCCGGAGCAGGTCGAGGCGGCCGCTCGCGAGATGGCCGGACGCCTGCGCGAAAACCATCCCGATGCACGACTAGAAGGCTTCGCGGTGCAGCCCATGGTCGACCTGCAGAGCGGCTTCGAGCTCATCGCAGGCATCGTCGATGACAGCTTGTTCGGACCGGTCGTGTTGTTCGGCCACGGCGGCACTGCGGTCGAGCTCATCGACGATACCGTGATCGCCTTACCACCGCTCAACCTAACGCTCGCCCGTGATGCCATCTCGCGTACCCGCATCGCACGCCTGCTGGGTGGTTACCGTAACGTCCCCCCGGTCGACCTCGAGGCGGTGGCCCTGACGCTGGTTCGCCTGTCGCAGCTCGTCATCGATCTCGCCGACGTGTGCGAACTCGACATCAACCCGCTGCTGGCGAGCGCCGACGGTGTCGTCGCGCTCGATGCGCGCGTACGCATCGCCAGCACGCGCGGCGCGCGGAGCGCGCAGGACCGCCTCGCCATCAAGCCGTACCCGCGTGAGCTCGAGGAGACCATCGAGCGTGACGGCCAGCGTTACCTGCTACGTCCGATCATGCCGGAGGACGAGCCGGCGCTGGTGCGCACGTTCAGCCGGCTCACGCCCGAGGAGGTTCGGTTCCGCTTCTTCGTACCGCGGCGCCTGCTCGATCATCTCACCGCGGCGCGCTTCAGCCAGATCGACTACGACCGGCAGATGGCCCTGGTGCTGTCCCAGCCGTGTAGCCCCGATGGTCCCGGTGACGTGGAGATCCGCGCCGTCGTGCGGCTCATCGAGGAGCCCGACCGGGGCCGCGCCGAGTTCGCCATCGTGGTCGAGCGCAGCCTGACCGGGCAGGGGCTGGGCACGTTGCTGATGGAACGCATCATTCGCTACGCGCGGGAGCGTGGTGTCGGTGAGATCTACGGCGAAGTGCTCGCCGACAACCATCGCATGCTGCGCCTGTGCCGCGAGCTCGGCTTCACCGAGCAGGTTTCCTCGCACGAGCCTGGCGTACTGCACGTCACGCTGAGGCTGGGCGAGACGTCGGACTGAGCGAGCCTGCTGCGGGGCGCGAACCGGCGGCCGTCACCGGGTCTTGGCCGTGAGCGGGTAGGCGTCCCTCAGTCGGCGCCCGCATCGGCGCTGGTTGCCGCGACTTTGCGCAGCCGCGCCGGCTGGTGGATGGTGAGCTGCTTGTGGCGCACGCTGATCAGCTGTTTGTCACTGAAACGGCGCAATACACGGCTGACCGTCTCCGGCGCGAGGCCGATGTAGTTGGCGATATCGTAGCGGGACATCGTCAGTTGCAGCTCGTAGGGATCTCGCCCGAGCCCGAGCAGGCGATCGGACAGCTCGATCAGGAAATCCGCCATGCGCTCGTCGGCGCTGGAATGCTCGAGACGTACGCGGGCATGCCGTTCGTTCAGGATCCGGCTCGTGACCTTGGAGAGGAACGCGCGCTGGATCGGCGGGTCGCTGCGGAACAGTTCGGCGAGATCGTTCACACGCAGCTCGCAGAAGGAACTGCGCTCCAGCGTCACGACCGAGTCGTGGTACACCGTCTGGTCCATCGAGGCGGTACCGATGAGGTCGGTCGGGAACAGGAAGCTCATGATCGACTCGCGACCGTCTCCCTCGGCGAGCACGGATTTCGCCGAACCCGAGCGGAGGAAGAAGAACGATGTCACCGGGCTGCCCTGCCGAAACAGGTAGGTGCCGCGTGGTACGGGGGTACGGGGCCTGATGACGTTCGCGGCATGATGGGCGAACTCCCCCTGGAGGTGGTCGGGAAAGCAGTTTGGCCGCAGACGGCAGTCATCGCAGGGGCGCTGCTGCTGGCCGACCACGTGCAGGCGGGGAGTATCGGGCATCGGGAACTGCCTCGCGTATCGCGGTACGACACCGCGCGTTCTCGAACGGGTATGTACTTGATTATACATGCCGACTCGAGCAGATCGGGAAAAGCCCTGCGACGGGGCGGTGTCGCGCGTGGCGCCTGCGCGCGTCGCCACGCGGGGATGGGGTGATGCATCGGACCCGCACACCTGGGCCTGCGTCCGCGGTAGACTAGAACCGGTCGCGAAATTATTCGTGGCTGCGTTGGCGACCAGAAAGCCTGTCTACCAGGCGCGGTGCGCAGGGAATAGTGGTTCTATTTCCAGGCACCGCAACACCGTAGACGGGCCCCACGAAAATATTGGTGGGGGGGGCCGACCCGAAGGGCCGATGGCTGCCAAGTCAATTTTTTCTGGCGCGCATTTCCGCGTTGCTCGTCGCTCACACGCTGAGCATCCTGTTCGCTCCTCGCGCCTTGAGCGGCGTGCCATGGAGAATGGACTTGGCAGCCGTCGGCGCAACCACGAATAATTTCGAGACCGGTTCTACAAACATGAAGCCATTGTTCCTGTCCTTGGTTGCCGGCTGCGCGTTGCTGCTCGGTGGCCCGGCCTGCGCGGCATCCCTCGCCGGGGCAGAGGACGTCGTGCGTGCGACGACCGACGAAGTCGTCGCACGTCTGCGCTCCGAGCGGGCCGCACTCAGTGCCGATCCGGCACGTCTGCAGCAGTTGGTCGAAGAACTGATCCTGCCCCACGTGGATTTCGTCACGATGGCCGAACTCGTCCTCGCCCCGCGCTGGAGTGAGCTGAGCGCGGGCGAGCGCGCCTGCTTTCGTCGCGGACTGCGCCAGCACCTGGTCACCCGCTACGCAGGACTGCTGCGCCTCTACGACGAGCAGACCGTGAGTTACGCGAGCTCCCCGGGCAGCGACGAGCGGGGCACCGTCGTGCAGACGATCGCGGTGGCCGAGGGCCCACCGCTGGTCATCGGCTACCGTATGCAGGCGGCCGGCGAGGTGTGGCGCGTGATCGATTTCACTATCGACGGCGAGAGCCTCGTCGAAGGCTATCGCGACCAGTACCGCTACGAGATCGGACGCGTCGGGCTGGGCGATTTCCTGCGTTCCTTCGAAGCCTGCCGCGAGCGCTGACGCGGTTCTAGTAGCGCTCCACGGCAAGGGACCCGACGAACTGCTGCAAGGGCTCGTCGATGGCATCGGCACCGGTCCGTGCGCCAGACGCGGCGATGAGCAGGCTGGTGCGCCCGATCAGCACCGCGTAAACGACAAGTGCCGCGCCGCCATTGGTCGTGTCGCCGCCGCGTTCGTAGCGCACCCGCGCCGCCGGCAATCCGGAAAGTGTCGTCGGCGTGACCGGCTCGGCCAGGGTGAGTGAAGCGGCGAGCTGCGCTTCGGCCTCGGCCATGCTGCGCTCTAGGACCGTTTCCGGCGCCAGCTCGTCGGCGTCGCGCTCGAATGCGACGTTGACGCCAATCGCGGGGTTGAGCCCGCCCTGCGGACGCGCGTACTTCGCCAGCGCGAACAGTGGCGCCGCCTGGTCCGCGTCGAGCGCCGCGGCGAGCTGGGCGGGCGTGTAGTGGATGCGACCGTCCGCCGGACCGACACGGGTCTCGGTCAGGTAGGTCCAGCCCGGCGTGCGCACGAACGAGAAACCGCTCAGATCCTCCGCGGCGACGCGCTCGTCCAGCCAGTACTGCAGCGCCAGCGCAAGCGGGATGATGATGAACAGGGCATAACGGGCGAGCCGTCGCGGATTGCGCGCGGCAGGGCGAAGTTCGGTGGGCGGCATGGGCGAGGCAGCAACCTGGGAGCGGATGACGGGCACGTGGACTCGGCGCGCCACGTTAGCGCGAGGCCGCGGCGGGCGCAAACGTTGCGTGGGGGGGGAATGCCAGGCTGCCGGCGCTACCCGGTTGACCCGGTGCGGCGAGCCATGGATCCTGCGCTCACGCGGCATCGCGTGCGGAATTCGCTGAACGAGGGGAGACGACGATGAAATTCGGGGCCATGATCGCAACGCACATCGGGGACTGGCAGATCCTCAAGCTGGCCGAGGACCTCGGCTACGACCATGGCTGGGTGCCGGATTCGCAGATGATCTGGTCGGACTGCTATGCCGTGCTGGCGCTCGCCGCGGCCAACACCTCGCGCATCAAGCTTGGCACCGGCGTTTCGATTGCGCCGACGCGGATCGCGCCGGTGACCGCGCATTCGATCGCGAGCATCGCGGCGTTGGCGCCCGGTCGCGTGTTTCTCGGTTTGGGCACCGGCCATACCGCCATGCGCGTGATGGGCATGAAGCCGATGAAGCCGAAGGCGTTTCGCGAGTACCTGCGCGTCGTGCGCGGCCTCCTGCATGGCGAGGAGGTCGAGTACAGCTTCAACGGTGAAACGCGCGATATCCGTTTTCTGCACCTCGATCGCAAGTTCATCGATCTCGACCACGAGATTCCGATCTGGGTTGCCGCCAACGGGCCCGGTGCGCTGCGCGCGGCCGGGGCCTATGGCGACGGCCGCATCTCGGCATTGAACGAGCCGCCGGAACTCGCGCGGCAGAGCATTGCGCTCATCGGCGAGGGAGCAGCCAGCGCCGGCCGCGAGCTGGCAAGCGATTTCCACACCGCTGCGCTGACCTCGGCGGTGGTGCTCGGTCCGGGCGAGACGCTGGCCAGTGAGCGCATCATCGACCAGTGTGGCTCGCAGGTCGCGGCGGCCCTGCATTACTGCTACGAGAACTGGCAGCAGAGCGGTGACGATTCGTTCATCCCACCGGGAGTGCGCAACGTCTGGGACGAGTACTGCGACTACGTCGGGCGCATGTCGACGCCGGAGCACAAGCGTTATCTCCAGATCCATGATGGCCACTGCTCCTACCTCGTACCCGAGGAGCGGCGTTTCATCACCCCGGAAGCGATCGAGACCTGGATCCTGGCCGGCGAGCCCGACGAGATCATCGCCAAGCTGCGCGCCGCCGAGGCCGCCGGACTGCGCGAGATCACGCTGTTGCCGCCGATGGACCACGCGCGGCGCGTGTTCCGCGACTTCGCGACCCATGTCATCGCGCGGTACTGAGGCTTGCGGTGCGGCGCGAGTGGGGCTGTGCGCGCGCCGTCGAGTCAAGGAATGTCTGAACAAGCCATGCCACCGCACCTCGCGCCCACGCCGTCCGATTTCCGCGTTGCGTATCTTCGCAATAGCGGGCTCTTACGTGCGCTTCGCGCCTTGAACTCGAACAGCGCGGACTTAATCTGCTCGGCCCAGACTTGTTCAGAGCTTCCCTAAAGCGGCGCCAGCAATTCGGCGGCGATTAAGGCGACGGTGAGGATGAGTCCCAGGGCAGGCAACCACAACGGATAACGCGCCCGCCCACCGGCGGTGCGTTCGCGTCGCTCGATGACGAACAGGCTCAGGTTGACCAGGGTGAAGATCACCAGGGTGATGAGGCTGGTCAGCGCGGCCAGGCGCACCAGCTCGAGCGACCACGCGAAGCCGAGCACCAGGGCACCGATCAGCGCGGTCGCGAGCAGTGGCGTACGCGTCCCCGCGTGCACCCGCGCGAGGACGCGCGGCAGGCGACCGTCACGGGCGAGGCCGAAGGTCACGCGCGCCGACTTGACGATCTGAACCAGCGCGCCGTTGACCACCGCGACCATGCTGATCGCCGCGATGATCCGCGCATCCATCCCGTGTGCGGCCACGATCACCGCCAGGGGCGCTTCGCTGCCGGCCATGTCGGCGAGGGGTACGGCGCGCATCGCGGCGAGGGCGACGAGCACGTAGAGCAGGGTCGCGACGACCAGGGCGACCACGATCGCACGTGGCATCACGCGCTCCACGTCACGCACTTCCTCGGCGATATTGACCATGTCCTCGAAACCGAGAAAGGCGTAGAAGGCCAGGAACGCACCGGCGGTCACCGCGCCCGGCATCGTCTCGTCCAGCGGCGGCAACAGGGTGGTCAGTGTGCCCGGGGCGATCAGGTCGTCGCCGGCGATCCCGATCACCAGCAGCAGGCCGGCGATCTCGATGAGCGTCATCAAGCTCGCCGCCCACACCGAGGCCTCGATGCCGATCGCCGCAACCAGGGTCAGGGTAGCGACCAGCGCGCTGAGCGCCACGCCACGGGGCGTGGCGACGAACACCTCGAGGTAGGCGGCGAAGCCGTTGGCGATCGTGGCCGAGGAGACGACCCCGGCAAGCACCACCGCGAGGCCCACGCACAGGGTGAGCAGGGGACGGCCGAAGGCCGCGTCGACGTAGCTCGCCTCGGCCGCGCACAGCGGCATGCGACGCACGAGCTCGGCATAGCTTAGCGCGGTGACCGCGGCGATGACGGCGGCCAGCACGAACGCGCAGGGCGTCCAGGGGCCGGCGACGGCCGCAACCGCGCCGATCAAGACGTAGATGCCGGCGCCGAGGATCGTGCCGAGGCCGTAGAACGTGACCAGTCCCAGCGACAGACTGCGTTTCAGCGTCGCCGGCACGTCAGGGTTCCCGCCGCGACTTCAGCGCACGATGACCAGGGGTGCGGTGCTGATTTCGGCGAGGTCGTGAACGCTCGCGTCGAGGGTCTCGATGAGGGCGCCGTTGATGACGACCAGCCGATGCCCCGGGCGGCGCAGTATGCCCGGAACCGCCGTGGCGCTGAGAACATGGCCCGTCACGCCCGGGGCCGGCGTCGCCGCGGCGAGATGGTAATCCTCGAGGGGCAGATGCTCGGCCGTGGCCAGCGCGCCGGCAACTGCGCGGGCGCGGGCGCCGGCCTCGTCATCCTCCGCGATGCAGACGATGTCGCGGCTGGCGTCGCCCGGGTTGGTCTCGCCGTGCGGCGTGACGATCACGGCGTCGGTCACGGCGAGGGCCCGGGTGACGACCGTACGCGATCGTTCGCGCACGATCTCGAAGCGCCAGCTCAGCCCGCTCGCCCGGGCCAGTTCGGCCAGGTCGCGTTGCGCCGCCGCCGCGTCGCTGCGCAGGTGCGCCTCGATGCGTGCGCGGTCGATCGGCCGCCGCGCACTGGTCGCAACGCAGAACTCGAACGCGAACGGCAGGGAAACCGCCTTGAGCAGGTCGCTGTCCTCGATGAACATCGCGTGCAGTTCGGGAGTGCCATCATCGCCGAGCGCGCGCAGCAGCGCCCCCAGGGAGCGCGGCAGACGGCGCCCGGACAAGGTGACGACCAGGCGGCGTGGGCGCGTCGGCGTGCTCATGAGGCGCCGAGCTCGCTCTGGCGCGCGAACTTCATGCGCAGCTCGGCGAAAGTGCGCAGGCGCTCGGCGACACGATGGTTCACGCTGCCCTCGGGGAACACCCCGGCGCTGTCGGCGACGCCGGCGGGGATGCCGGTGAGGAGTTCGAGGCCCTCGTCGACGTGCTGGATGGGGTAGATGTGGAACTCGCCTGCCGCCACGGCGTCGATCACGCGCTGGCGCAGCATGAGGTGTTTCACGTTGGCGTGAGGAATCAGCACGCCTTGTTCGCCATTGAGACCACGCTCGGCGCAGATGTCGAAGAAACCCTCGATCTTGTGATTGACGCCACCGATCGCCTGGACCTCGCCGAATTGGTTGACCGAGCCGGTCACCGCCAGCGACTGCCGGATAGGCACTTCGGCCAGCGCCGAGAGCAGGCAGTAGAGTTCGGTGGACGACGCGCTGTCGCCGTCGATCCCCCCGTAGGACTGCTCGAAGGCGAGGGTGGCGGCGAATGCCGGCGGCAGGTTACCGGCAAAGCGCGCATTGATGTAGCCGGCCAGGATCATCACGCCCTTGGAATGCAGCGAACCGCCGAGTTCGGCTTCGCGCTCGATGTCGACGATCTCACCACTTCCGAGGCTGACCCGCGCGGTGATGCGTGCGGGCCTGCCGAACGGCTGGTCGCCGACGGTCAGCACCGACAAGCCGTTGATCTGGCCGACGCGCTCCCCGGCCGTCGCGATGATCATCGTCTCGCGCAGGATTGCCTCGTGCACACGCTCGCGCAGGCGGCCCTTGCGGTAGGCCTGGAGTTCGATGGCGCGCTCGATGTCGGCACGCGCGACGCGTTCGGCCTTGCGCTTGTCAGTCCAGTGGCAGGCCTCGCGCACGATGTCGATCGAACGGCGTATCTCGGTCGAGATGCGTTCGCGGTCCTCGACCAGGCGCGACGCTTCCTCCACGACACGTGCTACCGCGTCGCGTTCGAGCGGTGGCAGCCCGTCCTCGCGCACGACGCGCGCGAGGACGCCGGCGAACTCCATCGCGGCCTCCGCCGAACGCTCGGTGCGGTCGTCGAACTCTGCGACGACCTTGAAGAAGTCGGCGAACTCGGGGTCGAGCTCGGAAAGCAGGTAATACAGCCGAGGCGTGCCGATCAGCACGATTTTCACGTCCAGCGGGATCGGCACGGGTTCGAGCGAGACCGTACTCACCAGGCCGTACATCTGGTCCAGCGGGACGATGCGAATGCATCGCGTCTGCAGGCATTCCTTGAGCGCGGTCCAGGCGAAGGGCTCGGACAGCAGGCGTTCCGCCTTCATCACCAGGTAGCCGCCGTTGGCGAGATGCAGGGCGCCGGCGCGGATCAGGCTGAAATCGGTCAGCAGTGCGCCGAAGCGCGCGCGGTGCTCGATCTTGCCGAACAGGCGCGCATAGTTGGGGCGTTGTTCGTCGACGACCGGGGCGCCGAGGTGCGGATCGTTGGCAACGAGCACGTTCACGCCGTAGCGCCGATGCGCGCGTGACTGCCCCGGTTCGGCAGCCTCGGGGTCGAGCTGGAACGGCAGCTCGTGCTGTTCCCCGCGCGGTTGGCGCAGAATCTCGTAATGCTCGGCGAGGTCGGCATGCATGTCCTCGAGCCACGCCGCCGCATCTTCGATCTGGCGCCAGCTCCGTGCCAGGTCGCTGACCAGCCGCTCGATGGCGAACGTCGCCACCTGGCGATCGAGTTCACGGACGCGCTCGCGCGACGCGCGCAGGCGGTCGGGCATGTCCTTCATCGATTCCTGCAGCAGCTTGCCGATGTCCTCCACCGCCTGCTGGATCTCGCGCTGCCGCGCGGCGGGCAGTTTCTGGAACTCGTCCGGTCCGAGCACCTCGCCGTCGACGACCGGGGCGAAGACCATGCCGCCAGGTGTCTGCATGATGCGGATGCCGCGTTCCCGCGCGGCTTCCTGCACGTGTTCGAGCGCCTCGCTCTGCTGTTCCTGAAACTCGTGTTCGATGGCCTGGCGCTGGCCGCGGTACTTCTCCGAGCTGAACGCCGCGCTGACGGCGGCCTGCACGTCCTCGACGAACTGGTGCACGTCGTTGGCGAGCCGGCGCCCGGCTCCGGCCGGCAGGCGCAGCGCACGCGGCTTCTCGGGGTTCTCGAAGTCGTTCACGTAGCACCAGTCGGCGGCCGCCTGCTCGGCCTGCGCAACGTGTTCGAGCACATCGGCGACGAAGCTGCGCCGCCCGCTGCCCGGCGGGCCCATGACGAACAGGTTGTGTCCGGGCTGCTTGATCTCGAGGCCGAAGCGCAATGCCTCGATCGCGCGGGCCTGACCGAACGGGCCGCGCCCGTCAGTCAGCTCCGCGGTGGTCTCGAAAGTGAGATGCTCGAGCGGGCACGGTCGATAAAGAGCGTCCTGCGTCAGTTCAGCGGGAATCGTCATCGCGGCAGCCTGATGGTAGGGGGACGAAATGCCGTTGCGAGCGTGACAAGCTTAACGCGCCACGTCCAGTCGGGGGATGATCGGCGTCAATGCGACAACGGTGGTTTCCTCGCGGGCGCGCATCTGCGACCCTGCTGTCATGGAGCGAAGCGCAACGAAACGTCGAGGCGGCCGGCGGTGAACGCAACGGTGTCGGAACACCCCGCACACGAAGCGGCGGTTGCGCGCCTGGACAAACAGCTCGTGGCGCGCGGCGCCGGTGAGCGGATGCGCTTCGATACGCACATCTCGACCGTGATCCTGGCCGGTACGCATGCCTACAAATTGAAGAAGCCGGTCGATTTCGGCTTCGTCGATTTCTCCACGCTCGAGCGTCGGCGTCACTTCTGCGAACGCGAGGTGGCTTTGAACAGCCGTTTCGCGCCCGAGCTGTACGAGGCTGTCGAGTCGATCGTCGACGCCGACGGCGAGGTCCTCGACTACGCGGTGCGCATGCACCGCTTCGACCATGCCGCGACACTCGACCGCCTGGTGCCACAAGGTGCCGTCACGGCGCCGGCCATGGCTGCGTTCGCCGGTGAGCTGGCGCGCATTCACGCGCAGCTCGAGCCGGTCGCCGACGGGTCCGAGTACGGCAGCGCCGCGACCTGCCGCGAGCAGATCCTCGCGACGCTGGAGCCGCCGCTGGAAGCCCACGTCGACGCCGCGCTCGCCGGCGGCCTGCGCGATGCCGTCGGCGGTGCTCATCCCCGGTTCTCAGCGCGCCAGGCGCAGGGCCACGTGCGCGACTGCCACGGCGACCTGCATCTGTCGAACATCGTCTGCCATCAAGGTCGACTGCGCGCATTCGACTGCATCGAGTTCAATGACAGCCTGCGCGTCATCGACACCATGGCGGACGCGGCATTCCTGTTGATGGACCTCGACAAGTACGGCGCCCACGATCTCGGCCATGCGTTCTTCAACGCCTACCTCGAGGCGAGCGGCGATTTCGACGGGCTCGACCTGTTGCCGCTGTATCTCGCCTATCGCTCCCTGATCCGCGCCAAGGTAGCCCTCCTCGGTAGCGCCGCAGATGCCGAAACCCGCGCCGCCGCGCACGTCGAACTCGCCCGCCGCTACGTCGCGCCGGCCGGCCGCGCCGGGCTCGTCGTGACCTACGGACTTTCCGGCAGCGGCAAGAGCCATGCCGCGCGTCAGCTCGCGAACGACGCCGGTTTTCTCCACTTGCGCTCCGACGTCGAGCGGCGCCGTCTCGCCGGACTCGACCTCGAAGACGCCAGCGGCTCGACGCTGGGTGGCGGTCTGTACACGCGGCAGGCGAGCGCGGCGACCTATGCCCACCTGCGTGACGTCGCGCGACGCGCATTGACCGCCGGCTTCTCGGTGGTGGTCGATGCCGCCTGCCTGGCGCGCGCGCAACGCGCGCCGTTCGTCGCGATTGCCCACGAGCTCGGCGTACCGTTCCACCTGCTGTGGTGCGACGCGCCGGTGGCCGAACTCGAGCGGCGCATCCAGGCACGCCGCGCCGCCGGCGGGGACCCGTCCGAGGCAACGCTGGAAGTGCTCGCCGCCCAGCGTGCGAACGCGCAGCCGCCGACGGAGATTGCGCCCGCGCAGGTGGTGCGCCCCGACGGTCTCGCCGAGGCACTCGCCCGCGGGGCGCTCGGCCGCACGCGCATGGGTGGAAGCTGATCCCCGGGCGGGCCCCGCGCCCGGTGCGTGAGTACATGACGAGGAGGCCGCGACCGACATGATTCGCGATCTGGAACAGGCGGCGAACGCACTGACGCCGCCGCAGGTGGTGCTGTTCGACTGGCATGCGACGCTCGTCGACACGCGTGACGCGATGTACCACGCGGTCGACGAAATGCTGCCGCGCCTGCCCGAACTCGGGCTGCACGAGCTGATCGTGCCCTACGCGCTGTGCCGCTCCGCCGAGGATGCACGCCTCAACGAGTACGTGCGCCAGCATCTGCGCTTGCCGCCGCGGATTCTGCGCGAACGCAAGATCTCGCGCACCGACATCTTCGAGATCCTCTTCGGTGCGGACGAGGACGTGAAGCACATCGCGCACGAGGCGTTCAACGAGGCCTATCGCAATCATTACGGCGAAGTACATCCCTTCGAGGGCAGCGAGCTGCGCCTGTTGCGCGAGCTCAAGGAGTTCGACGTGCTGACCGGGGTGCTCACCAACCGCGAGCGGGAGTTCTTCGAACACGAGTTCGCACTGGTCGAAGACGGCGCCTGGCTGGGGCTGTTCGACACCACCGTGTGCGGTGGCGATACGTTCCGCCGCAAGCCCAATCCGGAGCCCATCATCAAGGCGCTGACCCTGCTGCGCCGTGAGGCCGGGCCAGACTGCTGGTATCTCGGCGACAGCTCGACCGACGTCGCCGCCGCCAAGCGGGCCGGCGTCACCGCCGTGCTGTTCAACGGCGCCGGCTGGCCGCACGAGTGGCTCGAGAAGGTGTTCCCGGGGACGCCGGAGCACCCCTACCAGCCTGATGTCGTGGTCGACAGCTTCGTCGAGTTTCGCCACTTGATCGAGCAGTGCCTGAGCGTCGCGCGGACGCACTGACGCAGCCACGAGGCGATCATCACCGGCGCCATGATGCATCACCGCTGCCCGATCGCGCGGCCGGACTGGCCATGCCCGTTCGGCCGCGGCAGTGCGCAGGCGCGTGGCACGCGCGCGGCGTTTCTCGGACGCTATGCCGACACGCCGGTGCCGCTGGTCGCCACGCATGTCGCCAAGCCCGTGACGGGGCGCGTGGTGCGCGACGGCGACACCTGTCGCCCCGATGGTCGAGCCGTGCTGTCGACGAAGCGTCAGCCGGCGGGGGCGGGGCGGAAGATGAAACCTTCGACAATCGACTCGATGAAATGACGCACGCGCTCGGGATCCGAGCCCGACATCTGCATCTGCGCGATCATGTGCGCCGAGCCGACCAGCAGCCGCACGGCGTCGTCGACGTCGAGTGACGGTGGCAGGTCGCCTTCGCGCTTGCCCCGCTCGGTGGTCGCGGCGAGCATCGCGAAGACCTGGTCCTGGAAGGCCAGGTAGCGTTGCCACACGCCGTCGCGCACGGCGGTGCTCCAATCGAGCCAGACGCGGGCATGGTCGGGGTGTTCGCCGACCGCCGCGGCGAAGGCGAGGGCGGACTCCAGCAGCACCTGCGGCGCGGCAACGTCGTCGCGCTGAATCGGGCGCAGGATGTCGTCGAGGATGAAGCGCCCGACTTCGTCGAGCACGCCGACGACGAGCGCTTCGCGCGTCGGGAAGTAATTGAACACCGTCGGCACCGAGGTCCCGGCCTCACGTGCGATCTCGGCATGACGGCCCTCGCCGATACCGCGTCGGGCGAACACCACGAGCGCGCAATCGAGCAGCTGGCGGCGTCGCGTCGCGGGAGCCAGCCGCCGCGCCTGCTTGTTCGGCGGCGCCGCATTCGTCACGCGCTTATCCATTGATCCAGCTCAAGAAAACCTTATAGACAAAATTATCAATAAAAACCAGACTCCTGCTCATGACGGCAGCATCGCCTGCCCGGCAGCCAACGTCCACGGGGAGTCCGGTCATGAGCGTTCGCATCCACGAAATGAATCCCTTGCCCGCCGTCCTGCACGAACAGGAACTGGCAGGCTACGAAGCAGCTTACCGCAACCATTATCAGGCCTGGGCCGAAGTACTCGCACGCAACGTCGAGGCAATCCGTCGGGGCAGCTACTCGCTGCACTGGATGGAGACCGGCGCGGCGCGCTGGGGCAAGCGCGCCCGGCCGTCCTCGCGCGGCATGACCTATGCCGACATCAATCGAATCCGCGGTTACGGGGACATGCCCGAGCAGGCCACCTGGTTCAATTTCGCGCCGCGTGGCGCGGTACGCGATCCGTATCGCGACGAGATGCCGGTGATCGGCGATTACACCGTCACCGACAAGAACGAGCTGTGGGCAGAAAACGTCATCACGCTCTACGAGGAAGCCAAGGCGCGGCAGTGGAATGCCACGCGCGACATCCCATGGGACGAGGTCGAGGCGTTGCCCGAAGATCTCGAGAAAGCCACGGCGCAGTTGTGCACCTTCCTCACCGAGGTCGAGTTCGTCGCCGGCGATTTCCCGGCCAAGTGGCTCTACCGCATCCCGCAGGACTTCCTCGAGGTCAAGAGTTTTCTCGCCACCCAGCTGATGGACGAGGCCCGCCACCAGGAGGTATTCCGCAAGCGCGCCCTGTCCTGCGGCGGTCTGCTGCATGCCGCACCCGGGTTCGAATGGGCACTGGCTGCCATCCTCGAGGCGCCGACCCACACCATGGGCACGTTCCTGCTCAACGTCCTCGGCGAAGGCCTGGTGCTGTCGATTTTCCGCTCCGGCGAGATGATCGCGAAAACCCACGTCGACAAGGAAATCTTCCGCCGCTGCCTGCAGGACGAGGCGCGTCACGTCTCCTACGGCGTGATGGAGCTCAAGTCCTATATCGCCAGCCATCCTCAGCGGGACGCGGCCGTCGAGGAACTGCACCGATTCTGCGACGTCGGCGAACAGGTCATCCTTACGGCGTTCACGGAGCCGGCGCTGATCGAGCCCCTCGCGGTGCTGCTCGGCGGTGGCCTCAAGCAGATCGACCAGGGCATGGAGGGTATCCGTCACGTCTGGACGATGTTCATCAACGAGTACCTGCAGCGGTGCGAATGCGCCGGCTTCGATCGCCGCGCGCGCTGCACCATTCCGCTCGAGTTCCCCTGGGGGATCGCGGCGTGAGCGCGCTGGCCGAAACGCCCGCCGTGCTGAGCTTTCCGTCGCGCGAGTACTTCGCCGCGCTGGCCGGGCTGATGAACGCGAACCGCGCCCGCCAGGAACAGCTCGGCTACATCGACTGCGCGGCAGTGTTCTCCGTCACCGATGGCGACACCGCGCATCACTATCGCGTCACGTTCGAGGAATTCTCCGCGATCGCGGTCGACGAGGTGACGGCGGAGGAGGCCGCGGCCGCCGACTTCGCGCTGCGCGGCAGCCTCGCGACCTGGCGCACGATGCTCGAATCCATCGCGGCCGGCGCGGGTCGCCCGGCGCTAGAGCAGACGCTCAATTACCTGAGCCACCTCGGCACGCCGTTGAAACTCGTCGCGGCCGACCCGCTCAAGGCCGACCTGTACTTCCGTTACAACCAGAGCCTGCAGGAGTTCTTCAACGCCTCCTGCGCGCTCGCCACGTGTTTCGACGCCTGAGGTCGTAAGGATGGCGAAGGCAACCCAGGGGCATTTCTACATCGACCAGACCTGTATCGGCTGCGGCGCTTGCGAGCACGCCTGTCCCGGCAAGGTCGATGCCATTCAGCGCGTCGAAGACGACTTCCTCGGCCGCTTCGTCATCGACACGGCGACCTGTATCAATTGCGGCGTGTGCCCCCCGCTGTGCCCGGTGATGTGCATCCACGATGCCCGCGCCGAGGGCATCGTCGAGGGCCGCGGCGGCTACCGCGCGATCGACGAACTGCAGGCCTGGGCCGCGGCCGGGCGCTGAGCGGTCAGCGCGGTGCGCGTGCCCGGCGCGCCGCGGAGATTGGCGCGCGGCGGCAGCGCCGGCGTGTTGGCGCTTTCCGCCGAGGTCCCCGTCGTCGCGCCATGCGGGTGCGCGTCGCGGGTGTTTCCGCCGTAAGCTGTGCGCCCCCCCAAACGTCGCCTTGCAGGAGCTATTCATGTCGACCAGCCGTGCCGAACTCCTGCCGCTCGGGAAGCTCGAGTTCGAGACCGCCGCGGAACACGTCTGCCACCGCGTGCCGGTGGTCGCGCCGGACGAGAGCGCAGCCGCGATGCGCGCGCGCCTCGAGCTCGAGCGATTCGAGCACACCGCCCATCTCGCCGTGGTCGACGGCGGCCTGTTGCGCGGGATCGTGCGCATCGAGGACGTGCTGCCGGCGCCGGCGCGCATGACGGCGGCAGCGCTGATGAATCGCGACCCACCCGCGGTGGGGCCGGGCATCGACCAGGAGCAGGCTGCCTGGCACGCGGTACAACGCGGTGAGAGCACGCTCGCGGTGCTCGACGACGATGGCCGCTTCGTCGGTTTCGTGCCGCCGGCGCGGCTGCTCGAAGTGCTGCTGTGGGAGCACAACGAGGATCTCGCGCGGCTCGGCGGTGTGCTGCGGCGCGAGACGATCGCGCGACGCGCCCACGACGAACCGCTCGGCAAACGCCTGTGGCGGCGCCTGCCGTGGCTCGCGCTGGGCCTGCTCGGCGCGCTCGTCGCGGCCTTCATCGTGGAGCACTTCGAGGCCACGCTCGCGACGCGTCTCGAGCTTGCGATGTTCCTGCCCGGGGTGATCTATCTTGCCGCCGCGGTAGGCATGCAGACCGAGACGTTGATCGTACGTGGGCTCTCGCTCGGTTTCGATTACCGGCGCATGGTGTTCGTCGAACTCGTCACCGGGCTTGCCATTGCCCTGGTGCTGCCGCTGCTGTTCTTCGTCGGCGCGGTGCTGGTATGGGGGCAGCCCGGCCTGGTCGGCGCGGTCGCCCTCGCGCTCGCCGCGGCAACGGCAGCGGCCTCGCTGGTCGCGATGACGCTACCGTGGCTGATCGCCCGGCTCGGCACGGATCCGGCGATCGGCAGCGGCCCACTCGCGACCGTGACCCAGGACCTGCTCTCGATCACGCTCTACTTCGCGGTCGCGACCGCACTGCTGTGACGTGCGAGCACGTCGGCCGCCACTGGCCGGCGCGCCCGTGGCCGATCAGTCGCGCAGCGGCTCGGTAATCGCCTCGACCACGCCCACGCCGACGTTCGCTGCGCCCTTGACGGCCTGGCCGGCAGCACGCGCGCCGCCCTTCAGGCTCCCGGTCACGACGCCTACCGCACCGTGTTCGCGGGTGTCCTGCTCGATGCCGTCGACAATCTTCCCCGGCGAGGTGACGGTTTCCTTGGCGCCGTCGACGGCGCGATCGACGCCGTCCACCGCCGAGGCCGGCGACAGCTGCAGTGCGAGGGGCAGCGCGAGAGCCAGCGCGAGGCTGGCGGGAAGGCTCTTGAGAATCATGCACCTGTACTCCGACGGGGTGTGAGTCGGCACAAGTATAGGCCGGCGGCACGCCACCGCGACGCGCGCAGCGTCACGCTTCGAGAACCCGCGCGGCGCGGCGTGCGCCCGCTCGCGAGCCCGTGCCCGGGTCAGGACGCTGGCGGCGGCGTATCGGCGTTGAGGGCCTCGAAGCCCGCGACCACGTCGAACAGCTCGTCGTCGATGGCGCTCTGACGCTCGCGGTGATAACGCCGGCCGAGGTCCGCGACGAGCTCGTCGATGTTGCGCTCGGCACGTTGCATGGCGAGCAGCCGGCCGAGGTTCTCCGCCGCCAGCGAATGCGCGCAAGCGGTGTACAGTTCTACGAACAAGTGCTGACGCAGCAGCCGCGGCAGGGTCGCGGCGGTGCCGCCGAGTGTCTCCGGCAGGCGTGCGCTCGGCCAGCGTCCGGCCAGGTGGCCGTCGCGCCATGCCTGGTCCAGCGGCAGCAGCCGTCGCGATCGCGGGCGGTGTGCGCCGGCGCCACCCGGTTCGTTGGTGCAGACGTGGACGACATCCACGCGATGTGCGGCGCGGACGGCCTCGAGGTCGAGCAGCAGTTCGCCGACCAAGGCGCTGACCGCCTCGATACCCCAGGGGCAGGAACGGCAGCTCGCGATACGGTAACCTTGGGCGCTCAGGGCATGGGCGAGGCGCTCACCGACCACCCACACGTGCACCTCGTCGTCTCCTGCTGCCCCGCAGGTGCGTGCGACATGGGCGGCGAGGGCTTCGTTGAAATCGCCGACCAGCCCCTGGTCCGAACCAAACGCGAGTATGCCGGTTGCCTGCCCGCCGGGTTCGCCGGCGTCGAGCGGCCGGTCGGCCAGGTGGCGCATGTCGCGCAGGCAGGCGCCGAGCCCGCGGTCGAGGGTCTTGCGGTAATGTGCGAGGCTCGCCACTGCCTCTTCGTAGTGGCCGATATTGGCCGCCGCCATCGCCTTCATCGTGCGCACCACGGTGCCCAGCTTGGCGGCCGCGCCGAGCTGCTGGCGCAGGCGTTCTAGACTCTCGCTCATGGCGGGGTGTCGAGGTGCGACAGCGCATCGCGGGCGGCGGCGAGGAGCGCCGCCCTGATCGACTCGCTGAATTCGCCCGGGCCGTGCAAGGAAGCGCGCAGCGCCTCCGGCAGCCCGCGCGCGGCGGCGCGCAGGGTCAGCTCGGCTTCACGCACGCGCTCGAGCGCCACCCCGTCGAGCAGCCCGTCGACCAGCGCGAGCAGCAGGATCACCTGTTCCGGCACGGTCGCGCCGTCGAACTGCGGCTGCACGAGACAGGCGCGCACGCGGCGGCCATGTTCGAGCACGCCGCGCGAGTGTTCGTCGAGGCGGGTACCGAAACGGGCGAAGCTCTCCAGTTCCTCGAACTGGGCGTAGGCCAACTTGAGATCGCCGGCCAGGCGCCGGTAGGCGGCGCGTTGTGCCTTGCCGCCGACACGCGACACCGACTGGCCGATGTCGACGGCCGGCAGCACGCCGAGCTTGAACAGGTCGGGCGAGAGGTAGATCTGCCCGTCGGTGATGGAAATGAGGTTGGTCGGTATGTAGGCAGCGAGATTCTGGGCCTCGGTCTCGATGATCGGCAACGCGGTCAACGAACCGCCGCCCAGTTCGGCGCGCAGGCGCGTGGCGCGCTCGAGCAGGCGCGAGTGGACGTAGAAGATGTCACCGGGGAAGGCCTCCCGGCTGGGCGGGCGGCGCAGCAGCAGCGACAGTTCGCGGTAGGCGCGGGCGTGCTGGGTGAGGTCGTCGTAGACGATCAGCACGTCGCGCCCGGCAGCCATGAAGTGTTCGCCGATGCTGGTTGCCGCGTAGGGCGCGATGTATTGCAGCCCGGGCGCGTCGTTGCCCTCGGTGACCACGATCACGGTATGGTCGAGCGCGTCGCGTTCGCGGAGCTCCGCAATCACCCGCGCGACGGCCGAGGCGCGTTTGCCGATGGCGCAGTAGATGCACAGCACGTTCTCGCGGCGCTGGTTGATGATGGTATCCACCGCGAGGGCGGTCTTGCCGGTCTGGCGATCGCCGAGAATCAGTTCGCGCTGACCGCGACCGATCGGGATTACCGCGTCGACGACCTTGATACCGGTCTGCAGCGGTTCGGCGACGGGCGCACGGTCCATGATCGCCGGCGCTTCGCGTTCCAACGGCAGGCGTGTGGCGGTACGCGGACGCGGCCGGCCGTCGAGCGGCCGACCGAGCGGATCGACTACGCGTCCGAGCAGCGCGTCGCCGACGCCGACGTCGCCGACACGACCGGTGCGCTCGACGCGGTCGCCGGTGCGCAGGCCCGCGGCGTCCCCGAGCAGCACCACGCCGACTTCGTGCTCGTCGAGGTTGAAAGCGATACCCGTGGTGCCATTGGGGAACTCGACCAGCTCCTCGAAGCCCAGGCCGGGCAGGCCGGTGACGCGCGCGATGCCGGTGGACACGCGGACCGTGGTGCCGACTTCACGCGCCTGCAGGCGCGCCGAGGCGCCGGCGCGGGCATGCGCCAGCCGCGCCAGCGCCTGTTCGACCGCTGCGCTCAGCGAATGCTCACGCGGCACGCCCGGCCCCCGCGTCCGTCGCCGCACTCTCCTCTCGCAGCAGGCGTTCGAGGCTGCGCAGGTAATCGTCGATGGTCCATGACCAGCGGCGGCCGTCGCTGACCAGCTCGACGCCGGCCATCAGATCGCGTGCCACTTCGAAATGCGCGCGCGGTGCGCCTGGCAGGAGCTCGGCGAGCGCGCGCTCGTAGCTGTGGCGCATCGCTTCGGGCAACTCGACCGCGGTGCGCACGTGGACGGGCCGATCCGTGTGTGCCATCGCGGCACGCAGCGCCTCTCGCTCGTCGGGTGGGAGTTGGCGCAGTCGCTCGAGGCAGCGCGCCGCCATGCGCAGCGCGATCGGTTCGTCGGCAAGCTCGCCGAGCACCTGTCCGGCGACGGCGAGCACTTCGGCACCGAGCCTGGTGGTCAGGGCGTCGAGCCGGTTCTCGCGCTCGAGAGCCAGCGCCTCGGTCAGCCGCGCACGCTGGGCGTCGGCGTCACGGCGCGCGGCCTCGAGCAGGCGCTCGCGCTCGGCCGCCGCCTCGCGGGCGGCGGCAGCGAGCCGCTCATCGCGTGCCGCGGCCAGTGCGACGCGCTCGCGCTCCAGTGCCTCGCCCGCGCTCGCGGCTTGCCGTTCGCGCGCCTCGGCCTCGGCGAGCCGGGCCGCCACGCGCTGCTCACGTGCGTCCACGGCGCTCAGGATGGGGCGGTAGAGATAGCGCTTGAGCAGCCACACCAGGACGAGGAAATTGATCGCCTGGGCGACAACACTGAACCAGTCGATGAGCATCGCTCAGGGTCCGGCTGTCTCGATGAAGTGCGCCCAGAAGGGATTGGCGAAGAGCACGATCATGGCGACGACGAACGCATAGATCGCGGTTGATTCGATCATCGCCAGTCCGACGAACAGGGTGCGCGTGATGACCGCCGTCGCGTCTGGCTGCTGCGCGATCGACGACAGCGCCTGCGCGACGGCGCGGCCTTCGCCGATAGCCGGGCCGATGGCACCGACGCCGACGGCGAAGCCGGCAGTGAGAATCGAAGCGACGGCGATCAGGGTCAGGCTGTCCATGGAGGGGTCCTCAAGGGGTCGCGGGCGCGCCGCCGCCGTCGCCGCGTGTCGCGGCGGCGATGTAGACGGTGGCGAGGATGCTGAAGATATAGGCCTGTACCATGCCGGTCAGCAGGCCCAGGGCCTGCGTCAGCACGGGAAAGAACAGCGGCGCGATGACGAGCAGGATTGCCGCGATCATGGCGCTGCTCATCATGTTGCCGAACAGCCGAACGGCGAGCGCGAGCGTGCGTGAGAACTCGCCGATGATGTTGAACGGCAGCATCAGGGGGGTCGGGCGCAGGTAAGCCGTGAGGTAGGCGCGCAGGCCGCGCGCCGCGATGCCGTACCCGGGCACGGCGACGAACACGGTCAGGGCCAGGGCGGTACTGGTCGACAGCGAGCCGGTCGGCGCCACGTAGCCCGGGATCACTGCGCACAGGTTGGCCAGCGCGACGAACAGGAACAGCGTGCCGATGAACGGCAGGTAGCGATCGGCGGCCGCGAGGCCGGCGTCGGCAATCTGGTTCCGCAGGGCGAGCACGATGATCTCGAGCACGTTCTGCCAGCGTGACAGGGTAAGCGTGGTCGACAGCCGGCGCGTGACGAGGTGGGCGCCACCGGCGAGCACGGCCATCAGTACCCAGGTCGTGACGATGGTCAGATTGAGCTTGACCCAGCCGGCCTGCCACAACACGACTTCGTCGGGGCTCAGGTGCATGGCGGTATCTCCACGCCGCGGCCGTGGCGGCCGGCGACGCGCGTGGCCACCACCCGGACCAGGATGAAACCGGCGAGGCTGAGCAGCAGGGCGGCGGCGCCGTTGCCGGCGACGACCCAGAACACGGCGCCGGCAAGGACGGCGCGCACGGCGAAGCTCGCCGCGAACCAGGCCGCGGGCCGCCGGCTGGAGACGGCCCGGCGCACCGTCCACCACAGGCCCGCGAAGTAGGCGATGCCGAGCGCCACCCCGGCCAGCCCGCACAGTGCCAGCAGGCCCGCGTCACTCATCGTCGTCATCCCCGGTATGTCGGATCAACTCGAGTTCGCGCGCGACCCAGTGCCACGCCACGGCGCAGCCGACGGCGAGCCCTGCGATCAGCAGGGCCAGCGTCCACGAGCGGCCTGCGGGAAAGTGCCGGTCGAGCGCCCAGCCGGCGAGCGCGCCGCCGACCGTCGGCACCACGATCGACCAGCCGACGATGCCGAACAGGCCGAAACCGAAGAACACCGAGCGCGCCGCGTTGCGCCGTGCCCACAGTTTGCGGCGCTCGTTGCGCCCGACGGTGTGCGCGAGGGTGTCCGGCTTGCCCGACGGCGGTGCGTCGGGCCGCGGCGGCGATGCCTCCCGCGTGCTTCGTTCAACCACGTTCGAATGCCGCGAAGCGGCGCACGAAGCCGCTCTCCAGTCGCGCCAGCGCCGCGTTGACTTCGGCCTCGCGGGCGGCCCGGGCGCGAAACTCGGCGGCGACGGCGTGTTCGAGTTCACCGAGCGGTACCCCGCTGAGCGCATCGCGCACGGCGAGGGTGATCTCGCGCCCGACCTTGACCAGCACGCCCTCGTCGATGGCGATGGCATGCTCCGTACCCGCACCGTCGCAGTACAACACAATGCCGGGCACCAGTGCCGCGGTGCAATCGAGACGCCGCGGCAGCAGGCACCAGTTGCCGGCCACGGTGTCGACGTTGACCTGCGCGACGTCGCCCTGCTCGAGCAGGATGCGGTGCGGCAGCACGACCGTCAGGCGCATGCCGTTCACGCCGCGCGCTCCGGCGTCTCGCGGCGCGCTTCGTCGATTTCGCCGATCATGTAGAGCGCCGATTCCGGGTAGTCCATGAACTCGTCGTCGAGTATGCGCCGGCAGCCGTCGAGTGCCGCGTCGCGCGAAACCAACCGCCCCGCGCTGCCGGTGAAATGGCTCGTGGTGAAGAAAGGCTGAGTGAGGAAGCGTTCGAGGCGCCGCGCGCGCGCGACGATCGCGCGGTCGGCGGCAGCGAGCTGTTCGAGACCAAGCATGGCGATGATGTCCTTGAGTTCGGCGTACTGCGCGAGCGTGCGCCGCACCTCCTGCGCGACCTGGTAGTGACGCTCGCCGACAATGCCCGGCACCGCCATCGTCGAATTCGATTGCAGCGGATCGACGGCCGGGAACAAGCCCTCGCCGGCGCGTTTGCGCGAGAGCACGATCGAGGCCGAGAGATGGGAGAACGTATGCACGGCGGCGGGATCGGTGAAGTCATCGGCCGGCACGTAGACGGCCTGGATCGAGGTGATCGCGCCGCTGTGGGTGCTCGCGATGCGCTCCTCCAGCGCGGACAGCTCCGTGCCCATGGTCGGCTGGTAGCCGAGCCGGGAGGGCATCTGGCCGATCATGCCGGACACTTCGGCACCGGCCTGGATGAAGCGGAAGATGTTGTCGATCAGCAGCAGCACGTCGCGGTGTTCTTCGTCGCGAAAGTACTCGGCCATCGTCAAGGCCGCGTGGCCGACGCGCGCACGTGCGCCGGGCGGCTCGTTCATCTGCCCGAAGATCATCACCGTGTCGCCGAGCACACCGGCGTCGCGCATGTCGCGCCACAGTTCCTCGCCCTCGCGGCAGCGCTCACCGATGCCGCAGAACAGGCTCACGCCTTCGTGGCGCCCGACCATGTTGTGGATCATTTCGGTCAGCAGCACCGTCTTGCCGACGCCGGCGCCGCCGAACAGCCCCGTCTTGCCGCCGCGCTCGAGGGGCGCGAGTACGTCGATGATCTTGATCCCGGTCTCGAAAGTCTCCGTGTGTGTCGAGCGGTAGGCGAGCGGTGGCGGGCGCCGATGGATGCTGCGCCAGGTGACGTCGCCGGGCGCGGGGCCACGGTCGATGGCGGTGCCGAAGACATCGAACATGCGCCCGAGGGTGCCGCGGCCGACCGGCACCGTGAGCGGTCCCCCCGTGTCGGTGACGCGCATGCCGCGCGCCAGGCCCTGGGTCGCGGTCAGCGCGATGCCGCGCACGCGGCTCGCGTCGAGCTGTTCGAGTACCTCGATGCGGATGCGACCGTCGTGGCCGGTTTCGAGCAGGGTGCCAATCGCCGGCAGCCCATGTTCGAAGCTGATGTCGACCACGCTGCCACGCACGCCGCGTACGACGCCGGTGGCGCGCGAGGCGGCGGCATTGTCGCTGGCTGTGGTCACGACGTCTCCGAACACGGCTTGCCATGGAGGTTTGCACGATCCGTTTCAACATGCCAGCTGCGCGCGGCGCCGGCATTGCCGCCGATCAAATCCACGGCCCTTACATGCAAGCGGCGCCCGGATCGGGTCTAATCCCGCCCAGCGCGCCGCCGTTGGTGCCGCTTGCGCTTGCCCGGACCGCAGTCGACACTGGCTACCGCACACATCACGACCCTGGGGATAATTATCTGTCCAACACCGAGGGTGCTTCCGAGCGGTTGCTGCAAGGCGCGATTCGCCGGGAAGAGCGGGGCTCTTGCCAAGAAGCGCAACGCCGCAGCGGCCGCTCAGGGGCGGCCGGATGTCCAGATAATTGCCGCCAGAGTCCTTAGGAGAGCCAGCCATGCGTGAACTGACCCTTGCCGAGATCGACGTCCTGCTCAAGGAAGGGATCGCCTACTGCCAGTCGGTCGGGCGCCCGTCCTCGATCGGCGTGGTCGACATGGGCGGCAACCTGCGTGGCGCGCTGCGCCCGGAGAAGGGCCGCATCGCCAACATGGACATCGCGATCAAGAAGGCCTGGACCGCGGTCGCCTTCCAGCGTCCCACCGAGATGGTGCGCCAGGTGATGCTGCCGGGAGCGCTGGGTTACGGCCTGTCGCACACCGACGAGCGTATCTGCATCGTCGGCGGCGGCTTTCCGATCATCGACGAGGCCGGCGATGTCATCGGCGGGATCGGCGCCAGCGGCGGTTCGATCGAGGAGGACTGCGAGGCCTGCCTGGCCGGCATGCGCAAGCTCGGCTTCACCACCGAGTTCGTCAATCCCCTCGCCGGCGTGAAGCTGGACGAGAAATAAGTAACCTCCGAATAAGACTGGGCCGAGCAGTTTATGTCCGTGCTGTTCGAGGCCAAGGCGCGAAGCGCACGTCATAGCGGGCCGATCGCGAAGATTCGTCACGCTGAAATCGGGCAGTGCGGGGGCAAGGTGCCGGGTCATCACCTGTTCAGAGGTTCCGTAAGCGTGGCACACGCATTGCCGGCTGCGACGATCGCATGGGAAGGGTGTTCATGAGCGAGGACGCAATCACGCTGGAATTGCGCGAGTCCGCTGCGGCCGCGCCGCGGTTGCGCGGCGCAGCGCCGGCGGCGCGGCAGGCGCAGCGCGACGCGCCGTGTCTGCGCGTCGAGGTGCTCGATTCGATTCACGACATCGCCGCGCCGTTGTGGGACGCGCTGGTGGGCGACGCCGCGGTGACCCGCACGCATACCTACCTGGCGGCGGTGGAAGATGCTGCCATCGCGGGGTGCCGGCATTTCTACCTGCTCGTGCGCGATGCCAGCGGCGCTCTTGTCGCGCACGCCTGCGTCTACCAGCTCGATACCGATTTCGCGCAGCTCATGCCGGCGCTGGTGCGCCGTCTCGCGCGCCGGGTGCGCCGCCGCTGGCCGGGTTTCCTCGCCGCGCGGGTCACCGAATGCGGGAGTCCGCTGGTCGCCGGCTCGTCGCTCAGCGTGGCCGACAGCTGCCCCCGGAGCGCGGCCATGGCCGCGATCGAGACGGCCATGCGCGGCATCGCCGGGCGTACCGGCAGCACGCTGCTGGTGCTGCGCGACTTCGAGGCCACGGCCTGCGCCGAGTTCGATTTCCTGCGCGCACGCGGATACAAGCGCGTGTGCAACCTGCCGCTCGCACGCATCGACGTGCGCTGGCCGAGTTACGATGCCTACCTGGCCGCCATGCGCGGGCGCTACCGCAAGGACCTGCGGCGCCGTCTGCGCCGCGCCGCGCGCGATGGCCGTACGGTCGTGACCCGCCAGGACTTCGCTGCCGATGCGCCACGCTGGGCGGCGCAGGCGGCCCACGTCGTCGCCGGCACACGCGGCTTCAAACGCGAGACGGTCAACGCCGCCTACTATGCCAACATGGCGCGGCTCCCGGCCGGCCAGCGAACACTCCTCACCGTCGAGCGCGAGGGTCGCGTGCTCGCGCACGGACTGGCGCTGGCGGACGCACGGCACACCGTCGCGACGTTCTTCGGACGCGAGCCCGGAAGTGCCAGCGGCGAGTGGTTTCAGCTCATGAATGCGGTCGTCGCCGGCGCCATCGCACGCGGCAGCCGCCGCATCGAACTCGGTCTGGGCTCCTACGAGGCCAAGGCCTTGTTCGGCGCCGAGCTGGTCCCGCTGTACGTTTACACCTGCTCCACGCGCCGCTGGCTCAATGCCATCATCCGCCTAGTGCCGGACCTGATGCGACGGGATACGCGTGCGCGTCATCGCGTGTTCCGCTCGGATCCGCACCCCGCGGACGAACAGGCCTGAGCGCGCTCGCCCGCGGCGTGCGCCTCAGGGTCGGGTGTTCTGCACGCTGGCGAGCCAGGCGATGATGGCGAGGATGCGTCCGCGCACCACGGCGGCGCTGTTCTCGGCCTCGATACCGGGTGTCTCGGCCAGCGCGCGGCTCCATGTCGGCATGATGCGGCCGCCGTGCGCGGGCAGCAGTTCGGCGCCGCTGATGATGCCGTAGACGTCCCAGAACGGAAATTCGCCGTCGTTGCGTGCCGCCAGCCGGGTCAGGTCGGCCGTGCCGACGGTCTGGCTTGCGCCCACCGCCGCGCCGCCGCCGGCGTCTTCCCCGTGACAGCTCGCGCAGTGCACCTGGTAGAGAGTCTCGCCCGAGTTGAGCATGGCATGGTCCGATTGCGGCAGCTCGGTGGCGGCGGCCGGCAGCGCGACGAGTGCGGCGATCAAGGGGACGGCAAAGCGGGCGTGGGAGCGCGGCATGGACATTTCCTCCTGCGATGGGCAGAGCGTACGATTCAAACGCAGACGCCGGACGGCAACCGTGATCCGGATCAGCCACGTTGCCATCACCGTGCCGTCTCGACCACGTTCGATTCGTGCGCGAGGTCGGGTTCGGCACAGTGCGCGAGGATGTGCGCGCGTGTCGCGTCGCGCAGTGCGAGCACCGCGCGCCAGCGCGCATCGTCATCGCCGCCAGCGGCGCAAGGCGCGACGGCTGCGCCGAGCGTCAGCGTGACCTGGCCGCGGCGGGGCCACCACGAACCCGCGCGCAGCAGCGAGCGCGTGCCGCGCACGGCGAGGGGCACTACCGGGACGCCGGCCTCGACGGCTGTGACGAACGCGCCGAGATGAAACGGCAGTACCCCCGGCATGCGCTTGATCGTGCCCTCGGCGAATACGCCGACGGCCGCGCCCGCGGTGAAGGCCGCGCCAGTGGTGCGCGTCGTGGCCACCCCGGCCGACCGGTCGAAGCGCTCGACGAACAGCGCACCGAGCCGCTCCAGCGGCCGCCGCAAGAGGGCCGAGCCGGCCAGGTCGGCCTTGACCAGGAAGCGCACCGGGCGCGGCAGGACGGCGGTCAGGACCATACCGTCGAGATAGCTCTGGTGATTGGCGACGACGATACACGGCTGTCCCTCGGCGGGTAGTGCCTCGCCTCCGACGAGCGCGACGCGCAGGCCGCTCAGGCGCAGCGCTGAACGGGCAATGGACCGGGTCATGCGCCACACCGGTCGTGCCGGCAGCGGCAGGGAGGCGATGACGAACACCGCCAGCGCATGGCTCGTGAACACGCTCCAGGCCCATGCCGCGTAGAGTTTCTCCACCAGCCCCCGCCGCAGGCGCCGCAGCTGCGGCACGATTCCCGCGAGCGCGAGGCGCGCGACCTGGAACCACACTGCACGCTCGTGCGCACCCAGGCGGCCCTGCTCGAACAGCGCGCGTGTCGCCGCGCGTCGAATCTTACCGCTCGAGGTGCGCAGCACCGTGTTCGGCTTGACCAGCACGACGCGGTCCGGCGGCGCGGCGATGAGATCGGTCGCCAGCCCGTTGATCGCCGTGGTCAGCGCGGCGCGCGCCGCGTCACCCTGGCGGCGGGTCTCGGCCATGACGATGACGCGCTCCGTGCCCGATTCCGCGTCGGGACTGCCGAACACGGCCACGTGGCCCTTGCGCACCCCGTCGAGCTCGCCCACGGCGTCCTCGAGCTCGGCCGGGTAGATGTTGCGCCCGGCGCGGATGATGACGTCCTTGACGCGTCCGGTGACGTAGAGTTCGCCGCCGGCGATGTAGGCGCGGTCGCCGGTCTCCAGCCAAGTATCGCTGAACAGCGCGCGGGTTGCCTCGGGGCGGCCGAAATAGCCCGAGGTGGCCGATGGCCCGCGAAACTGCAGCCGCCCTTCGTAGCGTTCGGGCAGCTCGCGGCCGGCCGTGTCGACGACGCGCAACTCGTGGCGTGCCAGCGGCTGTCCGCAGGCGACGATACGCAGCCGGGCATGCGCCGGCAGCCCCGGTGCCGCTGGCACCGCGCGGCCGTCGCGGGCCAGGGTCTCGCGCTCGATGTCGTCGATCAGCGGGCCGCGCCCGAGCGGGGGAAACGCGAGGCCCACCGAGCATTCGGCAAGGCCGTAGACCGGGAACATCGCTTCGCGCGCAAAGCCGTAAGCCGCGAAGCGGGTGCAGAATGCCTCCAGCGTACGCGCGCTGATCGCCTCGGCGCCGTTGGCCGCGACGCGCCAGCGCGACAGGTCCAGCCCGTCGATGTCACTGTCGCGGACGCGTTTGAGGCACAGTTCGTAGGCGAAGTTCGGTGCCGCCGAGAGCGTGCCGCCGTAGCGGTGGATCGCCCACAGCCAGCGCTCGGGACGCGCGAGAAAGCTCAGTGGCGGCATCACCACGAGGCGCACGCCATGGTAGAGGCTGCCGAGCCAGGCGCCGATCAGGCCCATGTCGTGGTAGAGCGGCAGCCAGCTGACGAAGACATCGGCCGGCGTCGCGCCCATACCGGCGCCGTCGGCGCGCACGTTGGCCAGCAGGTTGGCGTGGCTGAGAATCACGCCCTTGGGATCGCCCGTGCTGCCGGATGTGTACTGCAGGAATGCGACGTCGTCCGCACGCCGGGCGACGACCTCCTCGAGTGGCGCGGCGCTGCCGAGCTTGTCGGCATCGAGCACGTGGCGCAGGCTGTCCACCGTCGCCGTCAGGAGGTGGGCCACGGGAATCGCATCGGCGGTCGTGACCAGCAGTGCCGCGCGGCAGTTGGCCAGGATGCGGCTCTGGCGGCGCAGGTGATCCTCCAGCTGCTGGCGACGTACCGGCGGGTAGATGGGTACCGGAACGCCGCCGGCCAGCAGCGCGCCGTAGAACGACACGAAATAGGCGCGCCCGGTCGGCAGCATCAGCGCGACGCGTTCGCCGGGTTCCAGGCCACGCGCGATCAGGGCACCGGCGACGCTGCGGGCGCCGTGCCAGAGGTCGCCGTAACTGAGTACCGCGCCGTCGCTGTAGTCATCGAAGAACTGGATGTGCGGGCGCTCGGGGTGATGCCGGACATGCCAGGCGAGCATCTCGCCGAGGGTCTGCGCGCCGGCCGGCAGGGCGATGTCCGCGTGCGGCGTGACTGGCACGGTTACCGCGCTCGAGGTCAACGGGCGGCCCGCGCGCGCCTTCATCACCGCGCGCAGCAGATCCCGCGGTGTCGCGGCTTCGACGGCCAGGCGTTCGTCGAGGGTGACGTCGAAGCCGCGCTCGAGGCGCGCGCCGAGTTCGACGCGGGCCAGGCTGTCGAGTGCGAGGTCGCCGTCGAGCGTGCTGTCCAGGGTGACCGCTGCGTGCTGGCCACGGCCGGGATGCAGGTCGTGCATGACCTCGGTGACGATAGCGATGATGGCGGCGCTCGCGTGCTCCACATCGGCACGGTCCACGGGGGCGGTATCGGGGGCTGTCATACGCGCACTATAGGCCGGGCCGGCGGCGCGCGCGCGCCGGGCTCAACGCGCCCCGGGCAGGCGCGGCAGCACCTCGGCGGCGAAACGCTCCAGTGTCTGATCGACATCCGGGCTGGCGCAGGGATTGATGATGAAATGGCGCACGCCGGCAGCGATGTGTGCCTCGAACAGGCGCGTGACCGTGTCGACATCGCCGACCGCGTGCATGTCCCGCACCAGGTCGAGCGGAACCTGCTCGGCCGCGGCAGCGAGTTTCTCCAGGCGCGCAGCGTCGCTCACCACCAGGCGCGAAAAATTGAACTCGGCCGAGGGCAGCGCGCTCAGGTCGAAACCCGCATGCTTGAGGCTGCCCCGTTCGGCGACTGAGAATACCGCGAGTTCGCGCAGCTTCTGCTCGGCGAGCACGGCGTCCTCGGTCAGGACCAGGTAGACCCACACGCTCGGTTCGATCACGTTCGCATCGCGGCCGGCCTTACGTGCGTGTGCGCGCAGGTAATCGAGCCGGTGGCGGAAGTAGCCGGGGGTGCTGAAGAACGGCATCCAGCCATCGCCGAGTTCGGCAGCGATGCGCAGCGCGGCCCGCGAGCCGAGTGCGCCGACGTGGATCGGCGGGTGCGGCCGGGTCAGCACCGCCTGGTCCAGCCAGGCGCCGTCGAGCCGGAAGTGTTCTCCGGCGTAGGACACTGGCGTGCCGGCCGCCGATCCCCACAGCCGCTTGACCACCTCGATGTACTCACGCAGGCGCGCCAGCCGCACGCTTGCATCCTCTTCGAACGGCAGTCCGAAGGGCAGCGTGCTCATCGCTTCGCCCGCACCGATGCCGAGACCGATGCGCCCGCCGCTGATTTCGTCCAGGGTCGCGATCATATGGGCCATCTTGGCCGGGTGGATGCGCTGCACATCGGAGACCGCGGCGCAGAACGTGACGCGCTCGGTGAGCGCGGCGAGATAGCCGAACACGGCGTAGGGATCGGCCACGGCACCGTCGATGTCGATCAGGTGATCGGCCATCCAGATGGCGTCGTAGCCCCAGCGTTCGACCAGCGGGCCGAGGCGTACGCACTCGCGCGCCGACATGGTCAGATCACCGAGTGCGACGCCGTAGCGAACCTGTTGCATGTCCTTCTCCCCCATGAGCCTGTCAGAATCAGGCCCAATCTACTGCGCAGAGGGGGCGGCGGTCCAAAGTGGCGCGCTTGTTCGCGCCGGGGAACCACGATACGTCCCGGCATCACCGCTTTGCGGTCTCGCCCGGTCCTTCGCCAGCCCGCCGCGGGACGGGGAGCGCGCGATCGCGCGGTGTTCGCGGCCGGTGCGTGGCGGCCGCCAGCGCCTACCTGGCCGCTGCGCGGGTACGCGTCGTGGCGGCGCCCGGCAAGGCCAGGGACAGCAGCGTCGCGACCGCCAGGAACGCGACCGACCACCACAGGCAGCCTTCGAGGCCGTATGCCTGGTAGGCGTGACCGGAGAGCAGGGTGCCCGTCAGTCTGCCGCCGGCATTCGCCATGTAATAGAAGCCGACGTCCAGCGCGACCCGCTCGTGGTTCGAGTAGGCGAGGATGAGGTAGGAGTGCAGCGCGGAATTGATGGCGAACACGGCGGCGAACAGGATCAGGCCGCCGACCACGACGGTGCCCGGGTCCCAGCCTTGCCGCAGCGCGAGCACGATGCCGAGCGGAACCAACACGAGGCCGCCGGCCCAGCGGCGCGCCGCCGCGCCGTCCGGTCCGGCGCCGTGCCGCAGCAGCCGCGGCGCCGCGCTCTGCACCATGCCGTAGGCGATCACCCACAGGGCCATGAAGGCACCGACCTGCATGAAACTCCAGCCGAGGGTTGCGTAGAGGAACACCGGCAAGCCGACCACGAACCAGACGTCGCGCGCGCCGAACAGGAAGAACCGCGCGGCGGCGAGCCAGTTGACGGCCGCACAGGTCGAGAATACCTGGGTAAACTTCGCCTTCGCGCGCATGCGGCCGAGGCCGACCGGCAGTGCCGCGGCGCTCGCGACCAGGACCAGCAGCAATACGGCGGCCATCGATGTCAGGGCGCCGCGGAAACCGAGGCCCTGCAGCAGGGCCGCGCCGAGAAAGAAGCCGAGCCCCTTCAGGGCGTTCTTCGAACCGGTCAGGATCGCGACCCAACGGAACAGGCGCGCGCCGGTATCGGCGCCAGCCAGCGCGCGCACGCTGGCTTTGGCGGACATCTTGTTCAGATCCTTCGCGATCCCGGACAGCGCCTGGGCCGTCATCACGTAGGGAACGGACAGCCAGGCGGCGGGGACGGCCAGCATCGCGAGTGCCACGATCTGCAGGCCCATGCCGACGTGCATGGTCCGGTTGAGCCCGATGCGCGCGCCGAGCCAGCCGCCGACCAGGTTGGTGACGACGCCGAAGAACTCGTAGAAAACGAACAGCAGCGCCACTTCCAGCGGTGTGTAGCCGAGGCGGTGGAAGTGCAGCACCACCAGCATGCGGATGGCGCCGTCGGTGAGGGTGAACGCCCAGTAGCCGCCAGTGACGATGAGGTAGTTGCGCAGCTCCGCGGACATGGCTTGCCTACAGGTGCGCTGCGAGCATCTTCGCGATGTCGATCAGGCGCGCGACATAGCCCCACTCGTTGTCGTACCACGCGTAGATCTTGACCTGGGTGTCGTCGATGACGAGGGTCGACAGCGCGTCGACGATGGCCGAGCGCGGATCGTCGAGGAAGTCGACCGAGACCAGTGGCCGTTCCTCGTAGCCGAGGATGCCGGCGAGCTCGCCCGCGGCGGCGGCACGGAAACACGCATTGACTTCTTCTGCACTCACGCCGCGCGCCGCCTCGAACACGAAGTCGGTCAACGAGCCGTTGAGCAGCGGTACCCTGACGGCGTGGCCGTTCAGCCGCCCGGCCAGCTCCGGGAAGATGGTCGTGATGGCGCGCGCCGAACCGGTCGTCGTGGGAATCAGGGACTGCCCGCAAGCGCGCGCCCGACGCAGGTCCTGATGCCCCTTGTCGACGATGGTCTGCGTGTTGGTGAGGGCGTGGATGGTGGTCATGCAGCCGTGCACGATGCCGATCCGTTCATGCATGACCTTGACCAGGGGGGCGAGGCAGTTGGTCGTGCAGGAAGCGGCCGTGACCACGTGATGCCGCGTCGGCTCGTAGGTCTGGTGGTTGACGCCGTAGACGATGTTCAGCGCCCCTTGGGTCGGTGCCGCGACGAGTACTTTCTTCACGCCCTGCGCGAGGTAGTCCTGCAGCGACTGCGGGGACTTGTGGTGTCGCCCGGTCGCCTCGATGACGATGTCGCAGTCGGACCAGTCGGTCGCGGCAATAGCGCTGTTGCCGGAGTAGGCGATGGCGCGCTCGTCGACGCGGAGCTGGCCGTCCGCCGCGCCGCACGGCGTCGCCCAGGCGCCATGCACGGAGTCGAACTGCAGCAGGTGCGCCGCGCTTGCGGCGTCGCAAGCGGTTTCGTTGATACGCACGAATTCGAGGCCGGTCTCCCGCCAGCCTGCGCGCAGCGCCAGTCTGCCCATGCGGCCGAAGCCGTTGATGCCGATGCGGGTAGTCATGGTCTAACCTCCGGTACGGGCACGGAGGTTCCTGTCGCGAGATGACAATTTCGTGACAGCCGATCTGGTCAAGCTGGCGGAACGCTCGGCAAGTACGAGACCTCGCCCGCAGGGAAACGCAAACTGCCCCGGCCTACTCGCGGACCGGTGCCGGGCGGTGGCCGGGCAGCAGGTCCCACAGTCCCCCGACCAGTGCCATCACCAGGCGGTAGCTGTAGAACAGCGAACTCATCAGCACCGCGGCGGCGGCGGGCAGGCCGAGCGCGAGGTAGAGCCCCGCCCCGGCGAGTTCCGCCCCGCCCACCCCGAGTATGCTCACCGGCACGCTTTGGAACAGCGCGGATGCGCTGAACACCGCGAGCACGCGGGTGAAGTCGAGCGCCAAGCCCCAGTCGCGGCTTGCCACCCATATCGCGGTTGCCAGCACGAAGTGCATCGCGAGCGACAGTGCCAGTGCGCCGGCCAGCAGCGGCCAGCGGTGCCGCGCGTGGGCGAGCACCGCGCGCAGATCGCGTGACGGCCGCAGGCGCGCGGCGAGCACCAGGCCGACGAACGCGAGCAGTGCGGCGAGTACCAGCGAGCCGCTGAGCAAGGGCAACAGCGGGACGCCCGGGATCGCGAGCTGCCACCAGCTTGCCGCGGCCAGCGCGGTCAGCGAAGTGGCGCCGATGGCATGGTCGAGCACGATGGCGCCCGCGATGGCATGGGCGGCGTGGTCACGCGCGCGCAGCTTGACGAACTTGGTCAGGTCGGCACCGAGTGCGAATGGCACGAAGCAGTGGTAGAACATCGACAATAGCGCGAGGCGGAGGGTCTCGCGGCGCCCGATCGCGATGCCGACCACCGCCAGCACGCGACGCAGGCGCAGTGCATAGAGCAGCATCGAGAACAGGCTGAGTCCGACGCCCAGCGCGAGATCGCCGGCCGGCACCCGGGCCAGCGCCGCCTCGCGCGCGAGCCACCACAACAGCAGCGGCAGGCCGAACACGAGCGCGGCCACGTGTGCGACGGTCAGGATACGGCGGAGCTGCGGCGACATCGGCGACGGGGCCGCGGCGAGGGGCGGCGCGCCTGGCGCCGCCCTGTGCCGCTCAGCGTTCGATGCGCGGCTTGCCGGGCAGTTCGGGGCGCGCCAGGTCGAAGCGGTCCGTGGTGCGCGCGTACGTGTTGCCGGCCATGCGGCCGACCGCGTCGAGGCCGACCGGGTCGATGCGGAAGTTGTCGAACAGGGCGTCGTCGACGTGGAACCGCAGCACTTCACCCATCACGAACGCGCCGCCGAGGACCTTGTCGCTGATCTCGACCACCTGGACCAGGCGGCATTCCATGGCGATACGGGCCTCGGCGACGCGTGGCGCATCGATCAGGTCGCATTCGATGGGCGTGAGACCGGCCAGCTCGAATTCGTCGACGTCCGCCGGCACGTCGACCGCGGTCTCGTTCATCTGCTTGACGAATCCCTCGGACACCACGTTGACGCAGAACTCGCCGCGCGCTTCGGCATTCACGCGGCTGTCGCGCCGGCGGGATTCGAGGTTGACCATGGGGCTGAAGCCGATCACCGGCGGGTTGGCGCTGACCCCGGTGAAGAAGCTGAACGGCGCGAGGTTGTTCACCCCGTCGGTGCCGCGCGTCGAGACGAAGGCGATGGGGCGCGGCAGGATGGAGCCGATCATGAGCTTGTAGAGATTGACCGGTTCGGTCGCTTGCGGATCGATGAACATCGTGTGTGGGCTTCCTTCAGTTGCCGAGCTCGTCGAGCAGCTCGCCGTAGAGATCGAGCGCCCGGGCTTCTTCGGCCGGCAGGTGGTAATCCGGGAACAGCTTGTTGCTGGGATCGAACTCCTTGAGTACTTCCCGGGCGACGGTGATCTTGTGCACTTCGGTGGGGCCGTCGGCTAGGCCGACGTGGAACGAGTTGATGACCCAGTCCGCGAACGGCATCTCGTTCGAGATGCCGAGCGAACCGTGCAGGTGCAACGCGCGCGAGGCGATGTCGTGCAGTACGCCCGGCATCGCGGCCTTCACCGCGGCGATGTTCTTGCGCACTTTCTTGTAGTCGTGGTGCTTGTCGATCATCCACGCCGTCTCGAGCACGAGCAGCCGGAACTGGCGCAGCTGGATCCAGGAATCGGCGATCTTCTCCTGCACCATCTGCTTTTGCGCCAGTACTTCCCCCTTGGTCACGCGCGAGAGCGCGCGCTCGCACATCATTTCGAGCGCACGGCGGGCCTGGGCGATGGTGCGCATGGCGTGGTGCAGGCGGCCGCCGCCGAGGCGGGTCTGGGCGACGACGAAGGCATCGCCACGGCCGCCTAGCATGTTCTCCGCCGGCACGCGCACGTCGGCATAACGCATGTAGGCATGCGAGGATTCGGGCTCGCCGTAGAACGACAGATTGCGGATGATTTCGACGCCGGGTGTGTCCGCCGGCACGATGAACATCGACATCCGGCGATAGGGTGAGGCGTCCGGGTCGGTCACCGCCATGACGATGAAGAACGCCGCGTAGCGGGCGTTCGACGAGAACCACTTCTCGCCGTTGATGACCCATTCGTCGCCGTCCGCTACGGCACTGGTCGTGAAAACCAGCGGATCCGCACCGCCCTGCGGCTCGGTCATCGAGAAACACGAGACAATCTCGTTGGCGAGCAGCGGTTCGAGAAAGCGCCGCTTCTGCTCCGGGGTGCCGTAGTGGGCAAGAATCTCGGCGTTGCCCGTGTCGGGCGCCTGCGCGCCGAAGATGATCGGGCCGAAGCGTGAGCGGCCGAACAGCTCGTTCATCAGCGCGAGCTTGACCTGGCCGTAACCCTTGCCGCCGAGCTCCGGACCCAGGTGACAGGCCCACAGGCCGCGTTCGCGCACTTTCGCCTGCAGCGGGCGGGCGAGCTTCTGGAAGCGCGGGTCGTGGATGTTCCACTGGTTGCCGAGCAGGTGGTCGAGCGGTTCGACCTCGGCGCGGACGAATGCGTCGATCCAGTCGAGCTGGGCCTGGAACTCGGGTTCGGTCTCGAAATCCCACATGGTGATGCTTACCTCCGGGCTATCGGGTTGGTCGTCGGCGTACGGTGCCGGTGGCGCGCCACGCGTGATGATCGAATGTTGTCAGCGGCGGGCGGCGTCATGTCAGCGCTCAGCGCGTGCGTGCGCGCGTAAAGTCGGGCGCACGCTTGTCTAGGAAGGCGTCGATCGCTTCGCGGTGCTCGGCCGAGGCGTAGCAGCGATCGAGCGCGGCGAATTCGCGGGCCTGCACGCGTTCGAGGTCGGAATCCGCGCCGTTCATCGTCAGCAGGGCCTTGATCTCGGCCAGCGCGGCCTGCGGATTCTCGCCCATCGCGCGGGCGACCGCGAGCGCGGTATCGAGCAGGTCGCCGGCCGGGACGACACGGTCGACGAGGCCGAGCGCCTGCGCTTCACGGCCTTCGATGGTGCGCCCGGTCAGCATCAGCTCGCTCGCGCTGCCGAACCCGCAGCGCTGCACGACGAAGTAGGAGCTGGCGAGCTCGGGTACCAGGCCGAGCTTGACGAAGCGCAGCGACAGGTGCGCGTCGTCGGCACACACGATGTGATCGCAGGGCAGTACCTGGGTCAGCCCGATACCGATCGCCGCGCCGTTGATCGCCGCGATCACGGGCTTGGAGGCGCGCACCAGCGCCACCCAGGCGTCGGCGCGCGCTTCGCGCTTGAACGGCGGCTCGGCCTTGGACTGGGCATCGAAGACCTGCTCGATGTCGGCGCCGGCGCAGAAACCACGCCCGGCGCCGGTGAGGACGATGGCCTCGACGGCATCGTCGGCATTGGCGGCCAGGATCGCCGCGCGCAGTTCGGCCCCCATCTGGTAGGTCCAGGCGTTGAGCTTGTCCGGGCGGTTCAGGGTGATGACCAGCACGCGCGCGTCGAGCGCGGTGGTGATGGTGTCGAATTGGTGGCTGGAGAAGTCCATGGGTGCGGGGTCCTCGGGCCCGGGGCATGCATGGTCCGCCGTCACGCGACGGGCACGCCGGGTCTTGCATGGGCGTTCAAGCGCCGGCCGCGCACGCCGTGGCGAAGCCGGAATAGTTCGGTTGATCGACGGCGAGGCGGGCGACCGCGGTCTCGCGCAGGTGCTCGGTCAGCGCGGTGTCGTCGAGCGCGAACTCGCCCGCGCGGAGTCTCCCGCACAGGCGCGCACGCAGTTCGTCGAGCGTACCGCGCGCGCCGAGCAGGCGTTCGAGGCGGCGCTGCTCCGCGGCCGCCTGCGCCGGGCCGAGCGCCAGCTCGCGCGAGACGATGTCGAGCGCGTTGGCGGCGACGCGCGCGATGAAGCGGGTGCGGCCGCTGGTCTCGGCGCTCACGTCTTCGCGCAGGAACTCGCGCACGGCTTCGAGAATCTCCTCGGTGCGCGGCATGTCGCTCTCGGGCAGCAGCGGGCTGTCGGCGTTCGGCAGCGCGACGGGGCCTGGGATGAGCAGGTTGACGCAGTCGACCTGGCATTCGCTGCTGCGCCGGCCGATGGCCGGGCGCTCGGCGCTGCGCTCGGTGCCGTCACGGTGGTGGGCAAACATCGTCAGGCAGCCGACCGCCCACCAGAAGGAACCGAAGACCTGCCAGAAATGCACCGCGTCGCGATCGACCGTGGTACCGCTGACCGCTTCGTAGCCGGCAACGAGATCGTCGAGATCGCCGAACCCCCCGACCTCGCGCGCACTCACGCCGAAGCGCCACGAGTTGGTGCAGATCCAGCCGAGGTCGCGCATCGGGTCGCCGATGTGCGCGACTTCCCAGTCGAGTACCGCGACGATGCCCTCGTCCGGCGTGACGATGAGGTTGCCATTGCGGAAGTCGTTGTGTACCAGGGCCAGGCCGCGGCTCCTCGGCAGGTTCGCGAGCAGCCATCGCGCGGTGTAGTCGATCATCGGCTGCGGTGTGCCGAAGGCCTGGTATTGCTGCCATTGCCGGCGCACGAAAGTCTCGGGATCGAGTGTCTCGAGCACGCCGTCGAGTTCGTTCGCGCTGACGTCGATGGCATGGATGCGTGCGAGGACTTCGCCGCACTGGCGCGCCAGCCGCGGGCGTACGCCGGCGAAATCGTCGTGGCGTGCGATGCGCGCGCCCAGCGTTTCGCCCTCCACCCAGCTCATCACGAAGCCGGCGCCGAGGCCGTCGGCCGGTTCGAGCACGTGTAGGACCTCGGGCTCGGGCACGCCGGCGGTGTGCGCCAGCCGCATCAGGCGCGCCTCGACCTCGAGACCCGGCCGGCCGTAGCTGGTGGCCTCGAGTTCGCCGCCCGGGGCACGGCGCAGCGCGACGCGCCGCGCACCCTCAGCGGTGTCGATATCGATGGCGTAGGTTTCCTGGCTGGCGCCGCCGGACAGGCGCCGGCAGGCGGTGATCTCGCGCACACCGGGCACGCAGCGTCGCAGGACGGCGGCCAGTGCGCGTTCGAAGTCGTTGATGGTGTTCGTGGCGGGACCTCCCCGGCCGCGGCCCGGGTGGGGCACGGCAGCCGTGGCGCGAAGAGTATCGCGATTCGGCCTGCGGCGGCCACGCTATGGGCGCGCCGGCCGTGTGCGTCGCCGTCACGGACTCGTCACACGACCTACATCGATTCGTTACGACGATGTCATCTTGGCTCCCTAGCATCCTGAGCGCAGCGGTATTGCGCTGCCCGCGCGGCATGGACGCTGTTCCGCACGCGCCGGGCCGGTCCGATACCCGAGTTTTTTTGCTGCGAGAACATGAACCACCGCCCTAGGGAGAATCAAGATGAGCCATTTTCCGCGCGCCCTGACCGCGCTGTCGCTGGCCGCGACCTTCACCGTCGCCGCGCCGTCCGCTTTCGCCGCCGCCGCGACCGCCTACGCGTCGTTCGACGGCATCAGCGACGTGCGCACGACCGGCACCGCCAGCGTCACGTTCACCGGTGACGAGTTGCTCGAGGCCTCCGGCACCATCGCCGGCGGCAGCGACGACGCGTTCAACGACGCCATGACCTTCGACGTCGAGTTCGCGGCCGACGGTTCGGGTGAAGCGTTCAACAGCGGCCTCGGCGGCGCGAGCTCGTTCGCGACCACGGCGAGCACTGCGTTGGCGAGCGCGTTCACCTTTCTCGACGCGGTGATGCTGCTCGACGGCACCGGCGACGTCGAGATCGACGTCGCCTACTCGCTGGATGTCGACGAGTTCGGCAACCTGCCGTGGGCCTTCGCCAACGCCGGCATCGAAGCGTTCAACAGCTTCGACGCGGGCTTGGTCGAGATCGAGGTCCTCGGCAGCGCGCCGGGCAGCTTCGATGCGCTGAGCGGTGTGCTCACGTTGTCGTTCTTCGTCGATGTCGATCCGCTCGCCGGCGCGTTCGAGGATGTGCTCACGGTGAGCACGTTTGCCAATGCCTCCGCTGCTCCGGTGCCGCTGCCGGCCGCCGCCTGGCTGCTCGCCCCGGTCATCGCCGGCCTGTCTCGCGCACGCCGCAAGCAGGCTGCCTGAGCACTGGCGCGATACCCTTCCGTCCCGTCCGGGGCGGAAGGGTCCATCGCGAGCGCACAGCTCGTGGTGGTGGTACCCGGCGCGGGCTGCGCGGTCATCAAGCGGTAACAGCCCCGCGCTAGCTTCACGTCTGGCCGAGTCATCCGGCCGGTCGGTCCCGTTCGCCGGCTCGCAGGCGGCGGCGCCCGGCGTACGTTCATCCTGATCCCGACTGTCGGCTTACCGTATCGGAACCGCGCAACGCTCATGCTTAAATCAATACTGATTCTTATTTCGTTTAGCATTTTGTCAGGGCTCTCCGGGGTCGCCGCATTCGCCCAGGAGACGCACGAGGTGCCGCTGCACGAACAGATGCTGGCCCTGCTGCGCGAGCACCGCGACCCGGTCACCCGACTGCTGCCGGAAGTCAATCCGCGCCAGACCGCGTTCAACCACGAGGCGCCCATTCCACCGCAGTGCTACACGAAGACCGATGGCCGCTTCAATCCCTGCTACGTGTGTCACCAGAACCAGAAGCCGGGCCGCGAGAACGCGATGAACGACGGCGAGCTGCAGGTCGAGTACGCGTTCAGCGACGTCGGCATGACCAATCACTGGAAGAACCTGTTCGAGGATCGTTCGGCCGCGGTCGCCGCGATCAGCGATGACGACATTCTCGATTGGATCGACGACGACAACTACAGTGCCCTCGCAGCGCGCCTGCGTGCCGCCGGCTTCGAGGGTTGGATTCCCGATCTCGAGGGCCTCGAGCAGGCCGCCGGCGCGTTCGACGAGCACGGCTTCGCGAAGGACGGCAGCCACTGGGTGGCGTTCAATTACAAGCCGTTTCCGTCGACCTTCTGGCCCACCAACGGCTCGACCGACGACGTCATGATCCGGCTCGCCGAAGCGTTCCGCACCGATGCTTCGGGTAACTATTCGCCCGACGTCTACCGCGCCAACCTTGCCATCGTCGAAGGCCAGATCAAGGGCCTCGACGAGATCTCCTGCCTGCCGGTCGACGAACGCGAGCTCGGCGTCGATCTCGACCGGGACGGTAGCCTCGGCACCGCGGCGGTCGTGCGCAAACTCGATGGCTACGTCGGCGCCGCGAGCGAGATTTATCTCGATCGCGGCTTGTACCCGGAAGGTACCGAATTCCTGCACACGGTGCGCTATGTCGGATTCGATGATGCGGGCCGCATCACGCTGTCGCGGCGCATGAAAGAGGTGCGCTACCTGCGCAAGTGGCGGCGTTTTCCCAAGGAAGTCTACGCGCGGGAATACCAGCTCGAGGGTTTCGCCAAGGAGGCAGGGCGGCTGCCGAAGTATCTTCTGATCGGCGACAAGGGTCTCGATAACGGCTTCGGCTGGTCGGTGCAGAGCTTCCTCGAGGGCGTCGATGGTGAGCTGCGCCAGGCAACCTACGAGGAGAACCTGTTCTGCATGGGCTGCCACACCAGCATCGGTGCGACCATCGACAAGACCTTCAGTTTTCCACGCAAGGTCGACGGCGCGGCGGGCTGGGGCTATATCGACCTCGTCGGCATGCCGGATGCGCCCAGCATGGGCGAGGAGCAGGGCGAGATCGCGACCTACCTCGAACGCGTTGGCGGCGGCGGCGAGTTTCGCTCCAACCCGGAGATGCAGGCGCGCTGGTTCAAGGCCGATGGCAGCGTGAACAGCGCCGCCGTCGCCGCGGCGAGTGACGTCTACACGTTGATCACCCCCTCGCGCGAACGGGCGCTCATGCTGAACAAGGCGTATCGCGCGATCGTCGCCGAGCAGGATTACCTCTACGGTCGCGATGCGTTCGTCACGCCGCCCGCCAACGTCTACGAATATATCGACAACGAAACCGCGCCCACACTGCCACTGGAACACTTCCACACCTGGGACATCCGTCTCGACTGGTCGCGCCGCGCCGCGCGGTGAGCGGCGTGACGAGTCGTCACGAAATCTTCACGAGACCGCCATCCAGGCGTTAACAGTCTGCAACATCGGCCGAGCAGAATGCGCAGCCGTTGCGAGGGGACTCTGAGAAAGCCCCTCGCCACACCTGCACTCGAAACCACATCCTGTCTTCGTGAAGGGAGCAAACAGAATGCGCATCATCAGCCTTGGCCTCGGCGCCAGCGTCGTCGCACTTGCCGCGTCGCAAGTGGCGGTTGCCGGCACCGCACCGTTTTTCGTGCCGCTGCAGCAGTCGGCCGCGGTCGCCTCGCCGAACCATGTCAACGAACTCAACTCGCCGTGGCAGACGCCTGCCGGCATCGGTCAGAGCAACCTCACCAGCATGGACGAGATCGAATCCGACGTGAGCCAGTCGGTGCAACGCTCGGTCAATGCCGGCCGTAGTGCCTCGATGTGGGACATGCTGGCCTACGATCCGAGCGGCCGCTACGTCTTCATCCCGCACGAGACGCCCTGGGGCGCGGGCCTGTCGCGTTATGACACGGCCACCGATACCAATACCCTCATCTTCGTCGGCGACCAGGAAGCGAGCACCACCTCGGTGTGCGATTCGCAGCCGCTCGAGGCCGAGCGTGACCCGACCAACCCGGCCTGCCCGGCGTGGGACTACGACTTCGCGGCCTTCGATCCGGCACGCTGGACGCCCAACGGTACCGTCGTGGTCGGCGAAGAATGGTCCGGCCTGGGGCGCCTCGTCGAGATCCTCGACCCGATGGCGACGCCGGCCGATCCGGTTGCTTCAGCGGCGACCGAGGCGGCAGGCCAGTGGCGCGTGCTGAACACCATCGCCAAGGTCTCCCACGAAGGTATCAACTTCAGCGTCAAGCACCCGAACCAGGTCATCTACTACATCGATGAATGGCGCTCGGGTTCGATCTACAAGCTCGAGCTGAAGACCGCGGGCGACTACGTCGGCGGTGGCCAGACGTTCGTCCTTTCGGTCGACGACTTCCTGGCGACCGGCGGTGACCCGGCTGCGAACTACAATGAAGGCCCGAACGCGGCGGCGACCCGTTTCGGGCCGGCGACCTGGGTTCCGATCACGGATGTCGACGGCAACAAGCTGCCCGGTGCGACCTGGGATCCCTTCCAGGACGGCCCGACTTCCGATCCGCGTTCGGTTTCCGAAACCCGCGGTGGCCGCGGCGCGGCCGACGAGGCGGGCGGCACCCCCTACGGCCGTCCCGAGGACATGGCCGTCGGCATGCTGCCGAACGGCAACGAGATCCTCTACGTCACCACGACCTCGGAAAATGCCGTCATCTCGATCGAGCTGACCGGCGGGCAGAGCGCCATGGTGCGCGAGTTCGTCAGCGAAGCCAGCACGCCGAAGAACGTCGGCTTCCTGCCGACCACGGGTACCCTGAACTCGCCCGACAACCTCGCCATCGACGCGCTCGGCAACGTCTACGTCATCGAAGACGCGCCGAACGGCAGCAGCGTGGGCGGCGACATCTGGTTCGCGCGTGACATGGACAACGACGGCGTGGCCGAGTCGCTCGACCACTTCCTGAGCATCCAGGTCGACGGCTCCGAGGCGACCGGCATGGTCTTCAACCCGGTCGAGCCGAGCAAGTTCGTCGTCGCCGTACAGCACCCGGACAGCACCGATCTGTCCAACGTGCCGAACGGTTTCGGCGACGCGATGTGGGAGTTCGACCTGGCCGGCGTCGTGCCGCCGACCTGCGACGGTCCGCGCAGCCAGTGGATGACGTTCGACAAGGGCAGCCGCCGCTGGGTGCGTGCCTGCTCGACGGCGAACGACTTCAACTACGTGCGCCAGCTCGAGAAGAACGACCAGCTCTTGCCGGTCAACCCGTAAGCGCCTGCAGGCCAGGGCGGCCTCACCGCCGCCTTGGCCGCCAGGCTCGGAGAAGCCCCGCCACGCGCGGGGCTTTTCTTACCTGTGCCCGTGACGAGTTCGTGTCGCAGCAATGTGCGGCGCCGGCCGGTCGCTTGATCCGGATCAGGCCGAACCGGGATGACACGAAACCGGAACGGGATCGCAACATGGCTTGACGAAGATCGCGGCGGAGACGATCAGGGAGAATCTCGATGAGACCGTTCGTGCGCCGCGCCGTCGGTGTCCTCGCCATCGCGCTGGCCCCCGCTGCAAGTGCATGGGACGCCCTGCCGGCCATCGCGCCGGCACCGCCGGACAACCCCACCACGCCGGCCAGGGTCACGCTCGGTAACGCGCTCTACTTCGACACGCGCCTGTCCGCTGACGGTACCGTCGCCTGCGCCTCCTGCCATGTCCTCGCCATTGGCGGTGACGACGATCGCCCCGTATCCCTCGGCATCGGCGGGGCACCGGGTACGCGCAACGCGCCGACGGTGCTGAACGCCGCGTTTTTCTCCGCGCAGTTCTGGGATGGCCGCGCAGCGAGCCTCGAAGAGCAGGCGCTGGGGCCGATGGTCAACCCGCTCGAGATGGGCAATCTCTCGCATGCCGAGGTCATCGAAACCCTCGCATCGGTCGCCGGCTACCGGCCGCTCTTCGACGCGGCCTTCGGTGCCGGTACTGCCATCACCATCGATCGCGTCGCGCAAGCGATTGCGGCGTTCGAGCGCACGCTGCTGACGCCGGACAGCCCGTTCGATCGTTACGTCAACCGCGATCCCGCCGCGCTCACCGCGCAACAGGTCGCAGGCATGAATCGTTTTGCCAGCATCGGTTGCACGACCTGTCATTCCGGTGCGCATTTTGCCGGCCCACCGCAGCAGGACGGTACGCCTTTCCTGCAACGCTTCCCGCGCTTCACGACGAGCGCCTACGTCGCGCAATACGATTTACTCGCCGATACCGGCCGTTTCGCGGTCACCGGCGTGCCGTCGGATCGGCACAAGTACAAGGTGCCGAGTCTGCGTAATGTCGCCTTGACCGCGCCGTACTTTCACAACGGTGCCGTCGCCACGCTGCCCGAGGCGGTACGCGTCATCGCGCAAGTGCAGCTCGACCTGACCCTGGACGATGAAGCGGTCTCCGAACTGGTCGCGTTCCTCGAAGCGCTGAGTGGTGAGTTGCCGGACGTGCAGCCGGTGGTGGTCGGGGATGCTGCCGCGCCGGCCGTTCAGGTGCCTGCGCTGCCGGTCTTCGCCGTGTTGCTTCTCGCCGGTGCGCTGATCGTTCTCACTCAACGAATGGAGTCTTGAGCCATGCCCCTCGTCGCCTGCCTGCTGCTGTGCACACTGCTTCCTCTGTCCGCCACGGCGGCCACGTTCTGGACCGGACCCACCGTCACGTTCGCCAAGGCCGGCTCGGTCGATCCGGGCCTCGCTGCGAACCAGGATCGGCTGACGGACACCGTCTGGATTACGCGCGGCAATGCCGGCGGTTTGTACAACGCACACGTCGAGACCGGCTACGACTTCGTCGGCTTCAGCTCTCCGGCGGGAACGGAATGGGCCTTTGGCGGCACCATCGCCGACGGCATCGAGACGCTCAATTTCCTGCCGTGGGCCGATGCCGTGGGACGGCAGCCCCCGGGCTACGTGGGTATCGACGGCGTGGTGCACCTGATCGCGGAGGACATCTACATCGACATCCGCTTCACCCAGTGGGACATCAGCTGCTGCGGCGGTTTTGTCTACGAGCGTTCGTCCCCGCCGGCGTCACCACCGGCAGCGACGCAGGTGCCGTTGCTGCCGTGGCCGGCCGGTGCGCTGCTGGCCCTCGGCCTAATTGCCGTGGCGCGCCGCTCGAGGCGGCGCTGAACAGGTGAGCGAGCAGGTCCGCGGGCACGGTGTGCGTCGTTCGAGAAGCGCGGCTGCTACACGGCAAGTGTGTCTCGCGGAACGGCGCGCAACGTTCCCGTCGGGCAGCGCAGCCAGGTGTTCAACGCCTTCTTCACACGGACGTAATCCGTACGTGATGCAATCCCGCAACGTCAGCCAGTGATGTCCTCCATGCTCGCCGCTACCGCTCGACATCCGCGTCCACGCACCGCGCTCGCTCTCGCGCTCCTTGCGAATACCCTGGTCTGCCTGGGCGAGCTGCTGCTCGGCTGGCAGGCCAACAGCCTCGCCGTGGTGGTGGACGCCGTGCACAACGGCGGCGATGAACTCGCGCTCCTATGCCTGTGGCTGGCCTGCGCCGAGGGCGAGCGCGCCGGTCGGCTGCGCGTGTTCGCCAATCTCCTGAACACGGTGGGTATTCTGCTCGTCGCGCTGACCATCGCCGGGTTCGCGCTCGAGCGCTTCGCCGCCTCGCCGCCGGTCGTCGCCGAGCTGACGCTCGCGGCCGGGCTCGCCGCGGCGCTCGGCAATGCGGCGGTAGCGCTGGCCCTGCGCGAGGCCGCGCGACACGACCGTTCGGTGCGGCTCGCCTATCTGCACAACATCGGTGACGTCGCGTTGTGCCTGTCGACGGCCGGTGCCGGCGTCGCGATGCTGTTGACGGGATACGTCTGGGTCGACGCCGCGCTCGCGCTCGGCGTCGCCGCGCTGCTGGTCGCCGGCGCCTGGCGCGAGTTGCCGCGGCTGCTCCACGGAGGGGGCGGCCGGGCGCGCGATCAGATGACCTCGAGCTCCTCGCTCACGTAGGACAGGCAGCGCTCGATATCGACGAACTTGAGTTCGTCGGGGCGGATGACCTCGAGGTAACGCGGCTCGCTGAACGCGCGCTGCATGTCGGCGACGTCGTCGAACCACAGTTCCGCGATGCCGTCCCAGCCGCCGCTGGTGCCGAAGGCGTCGCCGGCGCTGATGCGGTGGCACTGCACGTAGCGGCGCACGTGGCGATTGAACTCGGTGACGCTGCGGATCAGCGGGCCGTGCTCTTCACGCCAGTAGTGATCGAATTCTTCGTGGGACATGCCGGGCTTGCGCACGGCGCAGATGGTCAGCTTGATCATGATTGCTCTCCCGCGGTCACCAGCGCACCAGTATAGGCGGGGCCCGCGCGGCCTGCTTGTCAGTACGCGACGCGCTCTATACGCTGACGCCGGCTCACCAACCGCGCAGGAGACCGGCCATGGCCCGCATACCCCTCGTCGAACCGGAAAACGCCTCGCCCGAGGTGCGCGAGATCTACGCGCGCCTCGAGGGTCTGGGCTTCACCGTGTTCAATGTCTTCAAGCTGTTCGGTAACGATGCGCGCCTGCTGCGTGGCTTCGCCGAGATCGCGTCCGCGCTGTACGGTGCACCGACGATTTCACCGCGCCATCGCGAACTGGCCTACCTGCGCGCCTCGCAGCTCAACAGCTGCCATTACTGAATCCCCACGCACGTGATGCTCGGTCGGAGTGTCGGCTTGACGGATGAGGAAATGGCGGCGATGCATGCGCCCGAAACCTGCGCCACGCTCGACGAGGTCGATCGCCTGGTGCTGCGCTACGCCGAAGCGCTGACGCGCGACAATCGTGTCGACGACGCGCTGTATGCCGAACTCCAGCAGCACTTCTCGCGCGAAGAGCAGGTCGAGCTGTGCGCGACGGTCGGCCTTTCGGCGATGATCAATCGATTCCATGCAACGTTTCGCACCGACGTCGACGACGCGACCGCGGCCAGTGCGGGCGATGTCTCGTTCTGCCCCATCGGGCGCTGAGCCCTGGAGGAGCCCATGGCTCAAGACTATATCCATAAGAACCTTGCGCTGTTCTGTGATTTCGAGAACGTCGCGCTCGGCGTACGCGATGCCAACTACGCGCGCTTCGATATCAAGCGTGTGCTAGAGCGCCTGCTGGTCAAGGGCAGCATCGTGGTCAAGAAGGCCTATTGCGACTGGGAGCGTTACAAGGAGTTCAAGGCACCCATGCACGAAGCGGCCTTCGAGCTCATCGAGATCCCGCACGCCCGGCAATCGGGCAAGAACTCGGCCGATATCCGCATGGTCGTCGACGCCCTCGATCTCTGCTACACGAAGTCGCATGTCGACACCTTCGTCATCATCAGCGGTGACTCGGACTTCTCGCCGCTGGTGTCGAAGCTGCGCGAGAACGCCAAGACGGTGATCGGCGTGGGCGTTAAGAATTCGACCTCCGACCTGCTGATCGCGAACTGCGACGAGTTCATCTTCTACGACGATCTCGTGCGCCAGGACGAAACCAAGAAGCGCAGCCGGCGCCGGCCGACGAAGAAGACCGCGTCCAAGGACCAGGCCAAGGGCAAGGCCGACGACAAGCAGGAAGACGACAAAATGGAAGACCGCCTGCAGGGCGCGATCGATCTCGTCGTCGAAACGGCCGAGGCGCTGCTCGACGAGCGCGGCGGGGACGACAACCTGTGGGGGTCGATGGTCAAGCAGGCGCTCAAGCGCCGCCGGCCGGAGTTCAACGAGAGCTATTACGGGGTGCGCTCGTTCAACAAGCTGCTGGAAGAGGCGCAGGCGCGCGGCGCGCTCGAACTGGAGCTCGACGAGCGCTCCGGCGGGTACATCATCAGCGCCGTGGCACAGGATTAGCCACGCTCTGCTGGCCTGCCTGGGCCGCTCGTTCGGCGGGCACAAGCAGCGTGCCGGCCGGCACGCTCACGCAATTTTGCAGCGTTTCCGCGGGCACGAGTCCGGCGCGCCGTTGCACCCGGCTGAACTCGGTGCCAATCTAGGACTCGAAGTGGACAGGGCGCGCGCAGGTCGCGCGCGTCCGAGCGAGCTGGCCCCGGGGGGCGGCGGTAAGCCGTACGCGGGGCGCGTAACCATCCAGGCGGGGAATTCCTTAAAGCGCTGCTGACCGTCCGCCGATAGACCATTCGAGAGCCCCCATGAATCTGCCGATGACCGATCTCATGCTGCCGTTTACCCTCCTGCTGGTACTTGCCGCCAGCTGGCTCGTGGTCATGGCGCGGCTGCTGGTCTGTCTATCGGCACGCGAGCCTGAGGTTTACGCGCGCCTGGGCCACCCGGTGCTGCGCCTGCTGTTCTGGAACATTCCCGCCGAGGCCCGCACCAGCGACCGAATGCCGGTAGCGGTGCGCAGCGACGAGGCGGAGGAGCGGGCGCGCTACCGCCCCGAGCAGTTGCGCCGCGTGACCAACCTGCTCGAATTCATCGCCGGCGGGCGTTTCCAGATGCTCCATGACGCGGAGTGCCGCCGCCTGGGCGATGCGCTGCGCACGATCCTGATGCTGTTCCCGCTCGGGCTGGTCGGCTTCGTCGTGGCGACGCTACGACCCTGAGCGGCGCGCTTGTCCGGGCCGCCCGTCCGGGCCACGCCGAGCCGCCTCCTCAGCTGACGAGTTCATAGGCCTCGAGCCTGGGAGCCTCCATTTCCTCGGCGAATTTCGCGTACGTCCATGGCCAGCTGGCCGGCACACCGAACTTGTCCAGGTACCAGCTCTTGCAGCCGGTCGCCCAGATGCTCTTTTTCGCCGCCGCGACCCGATCACGGTCGAACTCGGCCGTGGCGGTGGCGCTCGCGCTGATCTCGCGGCACTGGCCGGTGCGGATCTTCTCCAGCAGCTGCAGGATGTAGCCGACCTGGAACTCCGCGATCTGGATCAGCGAGAAGTTGCCGACCGGGCCGTTGGGGCCGTTGAGCATGAAGAAATTCGGGAATTCAGGGACTGACAGCGAGAGGTAGGCAACCGGTCGATCGGCCCACACCGCGTCGAGATCGACGCCGCCGCGTCCGATCACCCGGGCCGGGCGGATGAAGCGGTCGGCCTTGAAGCCGGTCGCGAGCACCAGCACGTCGAGTTCGTGCAGGCGCCCGTCGCGCGTACGCACGCCGCGCGGCTCGATGCGCTCGATGCCGGCCGTGACCAGCTCGGCATTGGGGTGCTGGATGGCGCGGTAGAAATCCTCCGAGAAAATGATGCGCTTGCAGGCCGCGCGATAGTGCGGCCTGAGCTTTTCGCGCAACGCGGGATCCCGCACGCTGTTCTCGAGGTTCTCGCGGCAGGTCTGCTCGATCTTCTGCATGGCCGGCGAATCGGCGTCGATCACCGCATTGGCCAGCGTGTCGATGGCCATGTGGTTGAACTCCTTGCGCATGTGCGCAATCAGTTCCGGCTCGTGCCGGAAGCGCTCGCGCTCCTGTGCGCTGTAGGCCGGGTTCTCGATCGGCATGATCCACTGCGCGGTGCGCTGGAACAGCGCGTACCTGGCGACGCGCTCGACCAGCGCCGAGGTGACCTGGATGGCCGTCGAGCCGGTGCCGATGACGCCGACGCGCTGGTCGTCCAACGGCACCGAGTGATCCCAGCGCGCGGTGTGGAAGCAGGCGCGCTCGAAGCTGTCCAGACCTTCGATCTCCGGATAGTTGGGATGGTGCAGGACGCCGGTCGCGGCAATCACGAAATCGGCGACGTCGCGGCTGCCGTCGGCAAGGGTGAGCTGCCAGCGGCCGTCGGTGAACACGCAGTCGGTGATTGCGGCGTTGAAGCGAACGCGCGGCAGGACGTTGTACTTCTTCGCCACGCGCTCGAAGTAAGCCTGGATTTCGTCGCCGGGTGCGAATACGTGGCTCCAGTCCGGGTTGGGCTCGAAGGTATAGGTGTACAGATGTGCGGGGACATCGCAGGCGATTCCGGGGTAAGTGTTCTCGCGCCAGGTACCACCGAGTGTCGCCGCCTTCTCGTAGACGATGATGTCGTCGTAACCCGCTTCCTCGAGCTTGATGACCGTCAGGATGCCCGCCATGCCGGCGCCGATGACGACGATGCGCGGATTGCGCGGAAACTGCTCTTGCTTGCCCATCAGTAGGGATGCTCCGTTGTCTGTCTGGTGAACCCGGCGTGAGCGTTCTGCCGGGTCGCATTTGCCCCGATTTTACCAGACCCTGCCGCTTCGACTCAGCGCAGCGCGGCCGCGGGCGGCCGCCGGCAGTCGGTGCTTGGCCCGCCGAGCGCGCTGCTTGGGACGCGTCCTGGCAGACTTCGCGGCGCTCCCCTAGGCACCCGTCAGCGCGGCGAGCAGTTCGCCGAGCGTGGCGAATCGGTAATCGGTGAGTTCCGGCCATTGCTGGTGCGGATCGGCGTTGACGTGCACCGTGGCGACCCCGGCACGGCGTCCGCTCTCGAGATCGAGACGGAAGTCACCGACCATCACGCCACGCGCCGGCATGCCGCCCCACCGCCCGAGCAGGTGCTCGATGCCGTCAGCGGCCGGTTTGGGCGGCGCGTCGTCGCGGCCGAGCACGTCGCCGGGCGCGAAATAGCCGGCGAGTCCCGCCGCTTCCAGGGTCGCGAGCGCGTTGGCTCGCGTGCTGCGCGTTAGGATGCCGCGGTGGTGACTTTGCTTGCGGAGCAGCGCGAGCAGCGTGTCGGCGCCTGGTGCTGCCCGTGCGCTCGCGCACAGCTCGCTCTCGAGGGCGGCGAGGCGTTCGTGCAGGCGCGCGGCCCGGGCGCGAGGCTGGGCATTGATGTATTCGAGGATGAGGCGCCCCGGCGGAATGTCCAGCGCCGCGCGGATGGCATCGAAGTCGTGCTGGTGTACGGTCAGGGTGCCGTCGAGATCGAAGACCCAGCAGGTGTAGCGCGTGAGCATGATGGATGTTCCGGAACTTGAGCAGGAAAGCGGCGCGCGCCGGCGGCACCGTGTCTCGTGCCGCGACGCCAGTGCCTCGTGGCCGGGCTCCGCGTGTTCACGCCGCGCCCGCCTCAGGCGGTCTCCGGCGCCGGCGCGCGCCGCAGCTGCCGGTGTTCGACGACATGCATGGCGACATCGGCGCAGGTCTTGAGCATACCGAACAGCAGCAGCGTCGCGGTCCCGGCGCCGAGCATCCCGCCGACGATGATCGTCAGGTGCATCGGCACGATGCGCAGGTAGGGTGTGAACATCAGCGTGCCGAGATTGGGCTTGCCGCGGCGGTCGAGCGCGCGATTGTAGCGGAAGGAATAGGCATGGTTGACGAGGAAGGCGACGACCGCGACGGCAAGCCAGCGGTCGAATCCGGCCGCGCCCTCGCTGAGCAGAAACGCGAGGTAAACAACGTGGAAGAAGCCGTAGTGCAGGGCGAAGAAAAGCACCACGCGAACACGTGCCGCGGCGGTGGCGGGCACCGGGCGGCCATTCATCGTCAGCCCCGCGGTCGAGTAGCGTTGCAGCGAAAGCATGCGGACGATGTAGGCCACACCGATGGTCACGCTCTGCGCCCAGTACACGAGCATCAGCGATTGGGCGCTCCAGCCGGCCGCGATCGCGATGCCGAGAGCGAGCGCATTGGCCGTAAGCAGGGACGCGATGTCCTTCACCGTGGTCGAATCTCCGGGGCGCTGTGATGCCTGTTCGCGATGGCAGCTGGTCGAAGTGTAACCGCGCGACCCGTGGCATCGGCGGCGCCGGGCCCGCTGCGCGCGCGCCCGGCGCCGCTACCCTTGCCCCCGCGTGTGATGACGCTGGACGAATTCCGCGCGGGCCGGTGGTCGGCATGTCGCGGCAGGTTGTGCTAGCCTGATTGAGGATCCATCGCAACTGTGCAGCCGGCGTTCAACGCACGCCGGGCGCCGCTTTGCAGCCATTCATTCAATCCAAGAGGGCCATTCATGACGCAAGCCAAGACGGGCGACACCGTTCGCATCCATTACACCGGAACCCTGACCGACGGCACCCAGTTCGACAGCTCGGCCGGGCGCGATCCGCTCGAGTTCACGATCGGCGAGGGGCACATCATTCCCGGTCTGGAGCGCGAGGTCGAAGGCATGGCCGTGGGTGACACCAAGACCGTTACCGTGGCTTCCGGGGAAGCCTACGGTCCGCATCACGCCGAGGCCGTGCACGAAGTGCAGCGCGAGCAGATTCCCGACACGATCGAGCTCGAGGTCGGCGTCGAACTGCAGGCGACCGGGCAGAACGGCCAGGTCATGCGCTTGCGCGTGATCGAACTCGGCGAGAACACGGTCAAGCTCGATGGCAATCATCCGCTGGCCGGCCAGGACCTGGTGTTCGAGGTGGAGCTGATCGAAATCGCCGCCTGAAGCGCCTCTCACGGCGGCGCTCAGGCGCCGCCGATGTGATCGAGCGGCAATTCGGTGCGCGCGATGACCTTGCGCAGCACGAAGCTCGAGTGCACACCGGTGACACCCTCGATGCGGGTCAGGCGGCCGAGCAGGAATTCCTCGTAGTAGGTCATGTCAGGCAGGACCGCCTTGAGCAGGTAGTCGGCACTTTGCCCGGTTACGATCGAACATTCGACGACTTCGGGATAGGCACTGACCTCGCGCTCGAAATTCTCGAAGCGCTCGGGTGTATGGCGGTCCATGGTGATGCTGATCACCGCGGTGATGTTGAGGCCGAGCAACTGCTGGTTGAGCAGCGTCACGTGGCGCTCGATCAGACCCGATTCCTCGAGGCGCTTGACCCGGCGCGAGCAGGGGGTCGGCGACAGCCCGACCGCCTCGGCGAGTTCGAGATTGCTGATGCGGCCGTTGCCCTGCATCAGCGCGAGGATGCGCCGATCGGTGCGGTCGAGCTTGAGCGGCGCCGGCCGTGGGGCGGAACTGTGCATGGGGTTTTCCGGAAAGGGGTGATAATCTCCAAGAATAGTCGATAAAAAAGAGAATTGATGCACGTAGTCGCGATATTCGTGGCGAATTCGCAATCATTCCCTCCGACTGAGCGCGTATCATTTCCCACCTCGGATGCGCCGCTCGCGGTCAGCGTCCGTTCCGTTCACAGGCACAACCGGACGTTTCCATCATGCACAGTTTCGACCATCGCAAGTACCGCCCTTTCACGCCCATCGACATGCGTGACCGCACCTGGCCCGACCGGGTCATCGAGCAGGCTCCGCGCTGGTGCAGCGTCGATCTTCGCGACGGCAACCAGGCGCTGATCGAGCCGATGAACGTGGCGCAGAAACTCGAGCTGTTCAAACTGCTGGTGAAAGTCGGCTTCAAGGAAATCGAGATCGGCTTCCCGGCAGCCTCGCAGCCCGACTTCGATTTCTGCCGCCGTCTCATCGACGAAGGCATGATCCCTGACGATGTCACGGTGCAGGTCCTCACCCAGGCGCGCCCCGAACTCATCGAGCGTTCCTTCGAGGCGCTCAATGGGGTCAAACGCGCGATCCTGCACCTCTACAACTCGACCTCCAGCGTCCAGCGCCGCGACGTCTTCTCGCTCGATCGCGAGGGCGTCAAGACCATTGCCGTGAAGGGTGCGCGGATGGTCAAGGAGGCGGTCGATCGGCATCCCGAGACGGAGTGGGTGCTCGAATATTCGCCCGAGAGCTTCACCGGCACCGAACTCGATTACGCGGTCGAGGTCTGCGATGCCGTGCTCGAGGTGTGGGAAGCGAGCGCCGAGAAGCCGTGCATCATCAATCTGCCGTCGACGGTGGAAATGGCCACGCCGAACATCTATGCGGATCAGATCGAATGGATGGCGCGTCATTTCGCCAATCGCGAAGCGGTCATCCTCTCGTTGCACACCCACAATGATCGCGGCTGCGCGGTGGCCGCGGCCGAGCTCGCCGTCATGGCGGGCGCGGACCGTGTCGAGGGCACCCTGCTCGGCAACGGTGAGCGGACCGGCAACATGGACATCGTCACCATGGCGATGAACCTCTACAGCCAGGGCGTCGATCCGAAGCTCGATTTCTCCAACATGGACGAGATCATCCGCTGCGTCACGGCATGCACGCAGATCCCGCTGCACCCGCGCCACCCGTACGCCGGCGAGCTGGTCTTCACGGCCTTTTCCGGCAGCCACCAGGACGCGATCAAGAAGTGTCTCGGCAAGCGCCAGCCCGAGGATGCCTGGGATGTCGCCTACCTGCCCATCGACCCGGCCGATCTCGGGCGTACCTACCAGGAGGTCATCCGCATCAACAGCCAGTCCGGCAAGGGTGGCGTCTCCTACGTCCTCGAGCAGGCCGAGGGCCTGCAGATCCCGCGCTGGCTGCAGATCGATTTCAGTGCGGTGGTGCAGAAGTATGCCGAGGACTCTGCGAGCGAGGTCTCACCGGCCAAGATCGTCGAGCTGTTCCGCGCGCAATACTTCGGCGAACAGCAGCCGTTCGAGCTGACCGCCTATCAGCTTTCGCGTGAGAACAACGAGGACAGTCTCGCCGCGACGCTGCTCGAAAGCGGCCGCAGCGTGACCTTGCGCGGTACCGCCTCGGGCGTGGTCGGTGCGTTCGTCAGCGCGCTCGAGCGGCATACCGGCAAGCAGATCGTGCTCGTCGAGTATTCCGAGCACACGCTGAGCCAGGCCGACGGTGCGGGCGCCGACGCCGTGACCTACATCCAGCTCAACATCGACGGCCGCCGCTACTGCGGCGTCGGCAAGAGCAGCGATATCGTCGAGGCGTCGCTGCGCGCCATCCTCAGCGCCGTCAACCAGCCGCTCGCGTTGGAGGCCGGACTGGCGGCCTGACGCGCTGCCCCCGGCCGGCGTCCGCAAGGCGCCGGCCGGGGAGCGCCGGCCCGACGCGTGCGGCACAAGCCTGGCGAGGCCCGGGTCTCCCGGCACGGGGCGAGTCGCTTCGTGGGCTGCTCGTCCAGGCGATGCCGATGCCGATGCCGATGCCGGTGCCGGTGCCGCCCGCTACACGAGTGCGGCGGCGCAGGTCGTCAGACGAGACGCAGGGTCACGGCGTCGATCCGCGTGCGCAACGTGTCCAGCGTCGCGACCAGGCGTGCGAAGTGGACGTCGCTGGCCGCGGGCACGCACAGGGTCAGGTTGCCCAGGCGACGCACCGCACCGAGCTCGGCGAGCGTTGCGCTGCAGCGCTGCAACTGCTCGAGGTACGCCGGCCTCGTGAGTTGGTGACGGGCTGCCAGCGAACGGAGGTCGACAGTTTCGCCGAGCGCCAGTGCGGCGAGCAACTCCGTGCACAGGGTCTCGTGTGCGGTCGGCGTCCAGCTCTGTGCGATGCCGTGGCCACGGGTGTCGATCCCATCGCGATAGGTGCTCGTCTCCGCCCAGTTGCGGAAACGTACGCGATCGATACGACTGACCGCGAGCGGCCCGACACCGATGTAATCGCCGTTGCGCTGGCTGGCCAGCAGGCGCAGGAGCAGTGGCGCGCCCGCGGTGCGATGCAGCCGGTCGGAGGCGAGGTAGAGACCGGGCGCCGTGCGGCGCAGGCCGGCCTCGGCGAGCTGCTCGGCGAGCATGCTGAACAGCAGTTCGCAACCGCTGGCGCGTTCGACCGTGCCGCTCTCGCCGGCGAGGAGCAGGGGTAGCAGGTAAACGCCGTCGACGGCCGGTACCAGGCCTTCGAGCAAGGCACCGACTCGTGCGCGGCCAGCGGGGGTGGCGGCGAATCGCCGGCGGTCGCTCAAGCCCAGGATCCAGCCCGGAGGTCGTTGCACGAGACGTGCGCATTCATCGCGTCCGTGCACGAAATTGCGCTGCTGCGCAGCGGCGTCACTGCTGCTGTCGACGATCAGCAACAGCTCGGCAAAGTCGGCGCGCGCCAGGGTGGCGCAGTGGCGCCATGCCGGATCCTCGCAGGTGAGGGCGGCGAGCCGCGGTGCTTCGCGTGCTCCCAGGGCGGCGGCATGGTCGAGTACCGCTTCGGCGGCGCCCAGGCGGGTGGGAACGGCGGCGTCGCTCATGTCACCGAAATAGAAAGCGCAGCCGCCGATCTGTCGATCGTAATGGGCACGATGGAGCCGGAAGGCGCAATCGCGGCTCAGCAGTTCGCCGCTGCCGGGTGCCGCAAGCGTTTCGAGGTGGGCTTCGAGGACGATCTCGGGCGGAATCAGTGCCGCATTGCTGAGTTCCATCGCTTGCGCGTAGCGATCGGCCACGCCGTGCTCCTGCCCCATGCCGGCCGGAGCACCGGCGAGTTGCTCGAAGAGCATCAAGATGCACGCTCCGCGTACCGGCTGCGCTTGTGTTTCGCTGACGCACCAACGAAGCGACGGAGGATGGATTTGACGATCGGAAACGGCATCATCGGTCTCGTGCGGCGCGATCCTCGGCAGTGCACAGCGCGGTCATTCTGCGCCGACGCCGCCGGGTCGCGCTGATCTGCGTCAAGGAAGCTCTGCGCAAGTGGCGGCGCCGCCCGCTGGTTTCGTTGCACGGCGTCCGGCAATGCGCGTTGTCGTGGATGAACCGCACTTCCCGGACGCCGCGCACCCTGCCTCGGAGCGTGCTCGCGCAAATCGCGTCGTCGCGCTGGCCGCTCGTGCCGTGCAAGTCGCGCTGGGCGAACGATACGCGTCAGTGCGAAATCAGCAGCGGCACCGGCGTATGCCGTAGCAGGTACCGGCTGACGCCCCCCAGTACCAGCTCACGCAGTCGCGAGTGTCCGTAGACGCCCATCACGATGAGATCGGCACCGAACTCCCGCGCGCGCTCGACCAGCAACTCCGGCACGCGCTCGCCATGCGTGTGTGCCTCGAGGCCTTCCGCGTTGACGTTATGGCGTGACAGGTGGGCGCAGATGTCCGCCCCGGGCAGTGCGCCATGGCCGTCTTCGCCGGTGGCCGGGTTGACGCTCAGAACGCGCACCTGCTTCGCACGCGTGAGCAGCGGCATGGCATCGTGCACCGCGCGCACGGCTTCGCGGCTGCCGTTCCAGGCGATCAGTACGGACCCGCCGATCTCCCCGTCGAAGGCACGGGGCACCACCAGCACCGGTCGACCGCCACCGAGGGCAATATCCTGTGCGACTTCGACCACGCTGTCCGGGTCGCCATCCTCGCGCCGGCCGGCGATGACGAGGTCGCCGTATCGTGCGCACACCGCGAGCGCATGCATCCGACCGTCATCGAGATGGCGCCATTCGTGGCGTATGCCGGCGGTCTGCGCGGCCTCCTCGAACATCGTGCGCGTCGCTTCGCGCTGGCGCGCGGCTTCCTCGAGTTCGCTTTCGATCAACTCGGCTGCCGGCAGGTCGCCGGGGAACAGCATCGAAGGCAGCGGTGGCTCGACGTAGACGCCGACCAGGTGCGCATCGTGGTCGCGCGCCAGCGCGCAGGCGAGCCGGGCGCGCGTGCCGCTGCTGCCGGCATCATCGAGATGGACGAGCAGATCCTTGTAAGCCATGGCTGTAGTTCTCCGTGCTTGGTACCGGCGCCGGTCGCGGGTCGCCGGACAGGGGGATTGTGGCGCAGTGCGCTCACCGTGAATTGATCGGCATCAGCGCGTGCTGTCGCGCTCCCGTGCAAGTATGCACGTCCCAGCCGCTCGCGCGAGGTGATGCCGCATGAAAGTCCAGGAAATCTGCCATCGACAGGTTTGCACGCTGGCGCGCGGCGACAGCGCGCTCACCGCGGCGCGCGCGATGCGCGACCAGCATGTTGGCTGCGTCGTCGTGGTCGATGCCGGCAGCGCCGGCCAGGTGCCGGTAGGCCTGGTAACCGACCGCGACATCGTCGTCGCCGTGACGGCGCTCGATCTCGCTCCGGAAGAGGTCACGCTCGGTGACATCATGGGTGCCGAGCTCTACACCATCCAGGGCGAGGAGCGCATGGCCGATGCGCTCGAGGTGATGCGCGCTCGCGGTATACGTCGACTACCCGTGGTCGACGATGCCGGCATCCTGAGTGGCATCGTCACGGCCGATGACCTGCTCGCGATCCTTTCGGACCAGGTCTCGGGGCTGGCCTATCTCGTCTCGCGTGAACAGCGTCGCGAGCGCGAGCGGCGGCGCGTGAAGGTCTGAACTCGTGGAGCGGCATCGCCGGGTGCCGGTCGATGCGTCCGGCTCGCCGCGCGGGGGCCTGCTGCCGATGCGCGCCGCGCCGACCGACGACTATCGCCGGCGGGCCGCCGAATCGTTACGCTGCAAGCATCTGCCAGTACAGGAGAACGTGTCCATGACTACCGTCAACGAGCTGATGAGCGGCGAGGTCGTCACCGTCACCCCGCGGTGCAGTGTCCCCGAACTCGAGCGCACGCTGGCCAATGCCGACGTCAGCGGTGTACCGGTCGTCGACGGTGGACGACTGGTCGGCGTGGTCAGCGCGCGCGACGTGCTCCGCCGCATCGGCGCCGCGCATAGCGAGGCCGAACTGGTGCCCGATTACTACACGGACCTGTCGGGCTTCGCCCATGCGGGGGCGGCGGCCGCGGCGCGTGAGGCCATCGGTGCGAGCGTCGGCGAGCGGGTCGACCACCTCACCGTGGCCGATCTCATGAGCCCGGCGGTGATCAGTGTCGCGCCAGAGACCGACATCACGGTCGCCGCGCGACTGATGGTCGAACGCCGCGTCCACCGCCTGCCCGTGGTCGCCGGTGAGCGCCTGCTCGGACTGGTGACGTCGCTGGACCTGCTGCGCTGGCTGGCCGGGCTCGATTGAACGTCATCCGGGCGGCACGCGAGGGCGCGGGCCGTCGAGCGAATGCCGTGCGGGGCGGGGTGGCGCCGGCCCTGCGACCCGGCGCGTCGATGCTTCGACAGGGCGACGGGGCGGCGGCGACGCGATCGTTCGCCGGTCGCGCCGTCGCCCAACGGGTCAAGCGACCTTGATGCGCTTTGCCTGCGGCGGTTTCGCCGCCCGCTTGGGCGCGGTCAGGGTCAGGATGCCGTCCTTGAAGGCGGCCTCGATCTCATCTTCCTTGATGTCGCCGCCCAGGTCGAAGCTGCGCACGTACTTGCCGTAGCGACGCTCCTGGCGGATCACTTTGCCGTCTTTCTTCTCGACGTCTTCTTTCTTCGTTTCCGCGCTGATGGTCAGCACGCCGTCGTGCAGGTTGACCTCCAGGTCATCCTTGTTCACGCCAGGCAGCTCGGCGGTGATCTCGTAATGATCGTTGAGGTCCCTGACGTCGACGCGGGGCGTGAAGGCATCCGCGGCGGGCTCGGCCGCGCGCAGCGGTCCCCACAGGTCGAACAGGTCGTCGAGATCGAACAAGCGTCTTCTCGGCACGAGATTCATGGCATTGCCCTCCTGATTGGTTGTCGCACCATGGACCGCGTGAGTATGGGTCAGGTGCGTGCCGCAGGAGGATGACCCGGATCAGGAATCTCGCGCCCGTCAGGGCACGAAGAACGTCGTCCGATCGAGCCCCGTATTGCCGTTGGCCGGATCGTGTGCGTACACCACGACCTCGTACAGACCGGGCTCGGCGGTCGGCACATTGACGATGAACTGGCTCGTGCTGCCCGCGTAGGTCAACGGATAGCGGCCGAGCGGCGCGCCTTCATGGCTGACCAGTGCGGCGACCTCGTAGGCGTCGGCGTCCCATAGTCCGCCCGGCTCGACCGGGCAACCGCACATCAGGGTCACGTTCGCGCGCACTTCGACCTCGGTGATCGCGCCCTCGAGCTTGATGTGCGCCGGCGGGGCGAGCACGTCGACGGCGAATCCGGGCAGTTCCAGCAACCAGCCATTGCCGGCCGAGAGATGGCGGCCCGGCACCACCCACTGACGTGCGGTGACGCGCTGGGCTGCCTGCATCTGGCCGATCGGTCCGAATGCGGCCACTTCGATCAGCGTGGGCTGTGCGAGGTCCAGCGTGACCGTCCACCCGGCTGCCCCATCGTCGGCGAGCACCGCGCGGCGCCCGCCGTCGGCATGCATGACGCGTTTGGTGTCACCGGTGCTGCCGCGGGTCACGCCAGTGGCGAGCTGCGTGCCGCTGAGCACATCGGTCAGGGTGACCTGCACGCCGCCCATGCTCGAGCCGACGAACTTCGCATCGCGGCTGAGCACGCGTACGGTGATCTCGGTCGGTTCGGCACAGGCGGCGCTCGCGACCAGCACGATGCAGCAGGCGAGCAGGCCGCGCCGCCATCGGGCAGGTATTGTGTTCATCGTCCGATCTCCAACATAGAATGCGGGCATACCGCTCATTTCACCCGAGAACGCCGCGGGGGTAAACGCGTCGGGGGAGGAGAGCGGAATATACGAGGGCCAGCGGGCGCGGCAGGTCGTGGCGGCCTGGTGGCGTCGGCGGGCACCTCTGAGCGTACACGACGAGGGGAGCGTGACATGCCGCAAGCGAAGTTCGGAATTTTCCTGCCTACCGGCGATCTCGACGAGGCCAGGGCCGCGGCGGTCGCCGCCGAGCGCGATGGCTTCTACTCGGTGTCGCTGAACGATCATTTCTACTCGCCGCTCGGCCAACCGGAGTCGCCGCAGCTCGAGTGCTTCACCGCGCTGACCGCGATTGCCGCGGAGACCGAGCGGGTCAGGCTCGCGCCCTGTGTCGCCGCGGCGTCGTTCCGCACGCCGCCGCTGCTGGCCAAGATCGTCTCGACGCTGGATATCGCCTGCGGTGGCCGCTTCATCTGCGGTCTCGGCGCGGGCTGGCAGGACAAGGAGTACCTCGCCCACGGCTACCGCTTCCCGCCGCTCGCCGAACGCCTCGAGCAGCTCGACGAGACCATCCAGATCCTCAAGGCGATGTGCACCCAGGCGGCACCGGCCTTCAAGGGACGGCACTTCGAGATCAGCAACGCCTACAACAATCCCCGCCCGCTGCAGGCTCATATGCCGATCATGCTGGGTGGCTCGGGCACCGGGCTGCTGCGCATTGCCGCGCGCGAGGCAGACATCCTCAACATCATCCCGCCGACGGGTAACGGTAAGGACTTCGTCAACGATCCGGTCGCGACCCGCAAGTTCGACATGGCGACGCTCAAGCAGCGGATCGCGAGGCTGCACGAACTGATGCGCGAAGCCGGGCGTGAGCCGGGCGAAGTGGAACTCGGCGGCCTGCTGCTGCTCGGCCTGTCGCGCCAGGCTGACGACGCGCACCTGCACCAGCTCGCCGCGCAGCTCGGCTTCCCCGATTACGCGACGGCGCAGGGTGCCCCGGTGACGCTGCTGGGTACGGCGGAAGAGGTGCGCCGCGAGCTGCGCCGGCGCATCGACGAGACCGGCATGAGTTATTACATCTTCTTCATGGCCACGCCCGAGACGCAGGAGATCTTCGTCAAGGACGTGATGCCGGCGTTCGTCGACTGAAACGGGCGTGGGGCCGGCCTGCACTACCCGATGTAGGGCAGGCGCGGCGGGGCGCGCGCCGGGGCGATTGCCTGTCACCAGCGACGCGTTCACATTCCGCCCCTCAGCCAGCGCGTGCCAGTTAGCCATCGATGTTGACCCGTTCCCACAGCCGCACCGCCGAGGCGACCGCGGCGATTCGCGCCTGCCATCTGCGGCACGACCACCCTGTGCTGTTTGCCGATCCCTACGCCCAGGCGCTGACCAGTCCCGTGTGGCGGCGAGTGTGCGACAGCCGCGTGCTGCACTGGTTGCTCGTGCGCGTCCTGCTGCGTGGCTTGCGCCCGGTGCACGGCTGGATCCTGGTTCGTGACCATCTCACCGAGCGCTGCCTGGAGCGCTTCGTGGCCGCCGGAAACCGCCAGTTCGTGCTGCTCGGTGCAGGCTTCGACTCGACCGCGCTGCGGCGCCCGCCTTGGCTCGAAGGGGTGCACATCATCGAGGTCGATCACCCGGCGACGCAGGCGGTCAAGCTGGAACGCGTCAAACGACTCGGCGGAGATCGGCTGGCGCGGAATTTCGAGGCCGTCGCCATCGATTTCGAGAAGGAAAGCCTGGACGCCGGGCTGGCGCGGTCGCGCTTCACGCCCGGCGAGCCGGCCTTGTTCGCCTGGCAGGGCGTGATCTACTACCTCACCGACACGGCGATCCGGGAGACCCTCGGGCACATCGCCCGGCTTGCCGCGCCGGGCAGCGAGCTGCTGTTCGATTTTCTTCTGCCCAAGCACGTGCTGGCCGATGGCAGTGGGCGCGTGCAGTCCTTCGCGCAACGCTTCACCGCGCGGCTCGGCGAACGCTACGTCAGCTACCATACGCCGGAGGAGATACGCGCATTGTTGACCGGTGCCGGCTTTGACGTCGTCGACATCCACCTCGACGAGATGCTCGAGGCAACCTACCTGGCCGATCGCGAAGATGGCCTCACGGCAATGCGCGGATTCGGCATCGCGCATGCACGCAAGCCGTGAGCGGGCCCTCGCTCAGCAGGTCGCGTGGCGGTAGTCGGCACGCGCTTCACGTACGCTGACGACGCCGGCGCGCAGCGCCATCAGGCACAGCTCCACGTCATTGCGCGCCCCGAGCTTGCGTTTCATGTTCGTACGGTGCGATTGCACGGTCTTCGTTGCGAGGTCGAGGTGCGAGCCGACCTCGTCGACCGAGTAGCCGCGCGCGAGCAGGCACAAGACTTCGCGTTCGCGCAGCGTCAGCCCCTGCAGCCGCCGGCGCCAGGTCTCGTCGGAGACACAGGTGGCGAGATGCATGGCGACGTCGGGGCTGATCGCGAGATCGCCGCGCGCCACACGTTTGACGCCGTTGACCAGCTCGCTCGTCGAACTGCGCTTGGACATGAAGCCGCGCCCCCCGGACTCGAGCATGGCGAGCGGGTAATGGGACTCGACATAGCCGGACAGGCCGATGATACGCAGCGACGGGTAGCGTGCGAGCATCTCTTCGGCGACGTGGAGGCCGTCGTGTTCGCCGAGGTCCATGTCGACGAGCGTGATGTCGACGCGATGGCGGGCGAGCACCTCGTTGAGGGACTCGGGACGGCTGCCGACGCCGAGTACGCGCATGTGCGAGTCGCTCTCGAGGCGGTGACCGAGCAGCTCGCCGATGAAGCGATGATCGTCGAGGATGAAGATGTGGTAAGGCGGCGATAGCGGATCGTAGTTCTGCATGCGTATGCACTCCCTTTGCAAGGCACGAGAAGACCGATCTTGGCGTCGGTTGGGCGACGGCTCCTGCGGCCGCCTGTTACGAAGATAGTCGCGCACCGCCGCGGGCGTCAAACCGGTCCGGGCGAGCGCCGGGTCAGCGGAACGCGTCGAGACCCACGAAGGTGCCGCCGTTCTCGCGCGTCAGCGCGCGCATCAGCGTGGCGAAGCGGATACCGGTCTCCTGTAGCGCGGGCGCGTTGGCGAACTGTACCGGGAAGCCGATCGCATGAATGCGCACGAGCGGCTTGCCATCGGCACCGGGGCGGTTGATCGCGCGCACGCGTTCGACGACCTTGCGGATCGAGGCGCCGGTGAACTCGTCGCCGTAGACGTACAGGCTGATCTTGCGATCCGGGCTGTAGAACGTCTTGATGGCGGCTTCGATGCCTTCCACCGGGCTCGAGTTCGAGAACGCGTTCCAGGTTCGCAAGCGCTCGACGATGGCGTTGCGCCATGCCGGCGAATCCGCGATCCAGCGTCCGCGGTGTTCGGCGAACATGTAGGCGCCCATGTCGTTCATGATCTGGATGCCCTTGACGCGTGGATAGACCTTCAAGGTCTGCACGATCTGATCGATTACGCGCTCCCAGGCATGGTGGTACATGCTCGCGGAGGTGTCGATGATGAAGATGATGTACTCGCTGTCGATCGGGATTCCGCCGACGAGATCGGTGCGGATGCGGTCGCGCTGCCGGTAGAGCCGGCGCATCTCGTCGCTGAGCGCCTGCTGCGCGGTCTCCAGCGCGCCCAGCGTCTGCGCTTCGCGTGCGGCCGTGGCGGCGGCTGCGCTGGCGCGTTCCTTCAGCCGCGCCGCCTCGGCGCGCAGGCGCGCGGTCTCGTCCTCGAGTGCCGCGAGGCGTTCGGCGTGTCTCGCGGCGCTGGCGGCGAGTTCGCGCGTCTCGCGGCGCAGAGCGAACAATTCGCGCGACAGTGTCGCAATGCGTGCCCCGCGCGGATCGTCGACCGGCTCGGGCGCAGGCGGCTCACCGAAACGCGCGATCATCAGCAGCAGGATGATCGCGCCGAAGCCACAGGTGATGACATCGAGAAACGCGATGCTGATCGGCTCGAAGCCGCGCCGGCGCACGCTCATGGCCAGTCGCTCGCGGGGCTCAGGAAGGCACCGCGCGTGTAGAGCGCGATCTGCCAGTAAGCGGCCGGCGCCATCGGGTCGCCTTCCATGGGCAGCAGGATCACGTTCACCGGGATACCCTCGGGGATGCGCGTGACGGCGCGTTCGAACAAGCGCAAACGGGCTTCGCCGTCGATCGTGTTGTGCGCCGGCGGCGCCGTGCCGAGCGTCGGCAGCCCATCGGTGACGAGATAGACATTGTCCGGCGGCGGGTCGAGTTCGCTCAGCACGAGCAGCGCGCGTTCGAGGCTCGAGCCGCCGTGCGGGACAATCTCGCGCGTTGCCGCCACGGCGGCGTTCAGGCGCGCGGTGTCGGCGACGTCCAGCCAGCGCCCGGCACTGTCGGCAAGCGCCGGGCGGGCGCGCTCGGCGAACGTGTAGATCTGGTAGCGGCTGCCGGGCGGGAAGCGCGCGCTGATCCAGTCGACGCTGGCCAGCGCCTGCTGCCACTTGGGCGAGGCACGCCTCGTTGCCTCGTCCATGTTGCGCTTGCGAACGACGTTGACGATGCGTTCGTCGAGCATGCTCGCGGAGCTGTCGAGCAGGATCAGCACGCGTTCGCCGCCGAGCTGGATGCCGGTCAGGTACTCGCGGTTGCCTTCACCGGCGAAGCGCCGCACGGCGCGCGACTTCTCGTGGATCTGGGCTTCCAGGCCACGCTTGTCGATCTCGGCCTGGCGGATGCTCGCGCGCAGCCGGGCGATCGCCGCAGCGCGCGAGGGGCCGCCGCTTTGCGCGCCGCGCGCGGCGCCGAGGGCGGCCCGGGCCGAGTCCCGCGCCGCCGCCGCCGTGGCCAGCGCAGCGTCGTCGGCCGCGTTGCGCTCGCGCAGCGTGTCGCGCGCAGCGCGCGCGGCCGCGAGCTCAGCGCCGAGCGTCTCGAGTTCCACACCGAGATCGTAGGGTGGCACGGCGACGGCGACGTCGGTCTGGTGCTTGATGATGAGGAACAACAGGACGACCGCGCCGAATCCGCACGACATGATGTCGAGGAACGACAGGCTGAACGCGGAGAACTGGCGGCGCTGGCGGCGCACGGTGACTCAGTCGACGCGGATGGCGCGGAACTCGGCGCCAGCGCTGCGCAGGCAGTCGCCCGCGGCGAGTACGATCTCGTCGCGCACGGCGCGACCGTTCACCTCGAGGCCCGCACGGCCGGGGTGCGCGAGCATGCGGCCGTCGGCGATACGTACCGTGGCCGCGACGGCGACGTCGCCGCCACCGACGCTGCCGTCCGCGTTGAGCGTGTGGCGGGTGCTGGCGAGCGGCACGGCACGTGGGCCGCACAGCAGGTGCGTGGGCGTGTCGGCCGACGCCATGGTGACGGCGCGGCACGCGAGAGTCGGTGACGTGCTCGCCGGCAGCGTGGTGACGAAGCACGTCGGGGAGCCACTGCCGAGGGCGAGGCGGTGCGTGGCGATGCCGCTCGCGGCGGCGTCGAGCGGCAGCAGCGCCTCGGTACCGAGCACGCGCGCGGCGCCCGGCAGTGCCGCGAGCGTCGGCGCGACGACCAGCGCGCGCGCTGGCGGCACGCGTTCGGTGAGCGCGCCGAGCACCATCGCGGTGATGCGTTCGAACTCGCGGCGGGCGACGTGCGCGGTGTAGCTTCGGCCGCGGTGGGTGAGCGCGATCTCGACTTCCGTCGCGTCACCGGCGGCCTCGGCGAGCCACCCCGGCAGGGCATCGGCCAGGCGCTGCTCGCTGGCTGCCTCGTGCAGCGGATCGAAGCGTGCCTGGTCGAGGAAGGCGTCGGCGAGCAGGTCGAGGCAGGCATGTTCGAGGCGCGCCAGCGCGGCCGCCTCGACGAGTGTCGCGGTACCGCGCGTGCAGTTCTCGTCGACGTCGATGTCGACCAGCGTCGCATGGTGGCGGTAGAGTTCGGCCACGGTGTAGCGGCCGGGGGGCGCACAGGCGGCGAGGGCGGCGACGTTGCCGTCGACCAGCGCGGGCACCGCGAGTCCGAGTGCTTCGCAGATCCCGAGCAGCTGCGCGAGCTCCGCGTCGCCGTAATGGGCGGGTACCGCGAGCACGGCCTCGCGCGGTTTGCCGCAGCGCGCCAGGATGGCCGCCAGGTGGTGATAGACGAGGTCGGCGTGGTGCCGACACTGGCGCGTCGCGCCGGGCAGCGGTTGTTCTCCCGGCCGCTGCCAGTAGCGGTCGTGGGCCCCACGCGGCTCGAGGAAGCGCGCGGCCGCGGCCGCGCTGCCGGTGAGGACTTCGTGGCGGCCGATCACGGCGACGCCCGGACTCTCGTCGACGAGTTCGCCGTCGCGCGTGACGCGGATGGCGATGTCATTCAGTTGCAGGACCCACAGAGCCATCGTTACCGCCTCGCTCAGCGCACCGCGAGGTGACGCACCAGCCTGAGATCGCAATAGGACTGCGCGTCGAACACGAGCCGGTCCTGCAGCAGTTGCAGCTGGTGCATCAGGAACATGATGAACAGGCTGATCACGAGTGCGATGAAGGTCGAGTTGAAGGCGACGCCGAGGCTCGCGGTGACGCCGACGATGTCACCCTCCACCGCGCGATGGGCCTGGCCGAGGGCCTGGCCGATGCCGCGCACGGTGCCGATGAAGCCGATCGAGGGGATCGCCCATACGATGTAGCGGATCATCGACAACTCCGCATCGAGATGTTCCGCCTCGACCTCGCAGGTCTCGCGCACGGCATGGGCGACGTCGGGAATGGAGGCCGTGGCGCCGAAGCGCTGCAGCGCGGCGAGCAGCGTGCGCGGGAGCAGGTATTCGCGCTCGGCCGCGGGCAGGGCCTGCAGGCGGCGCGCGTAGGCGCGCGTGTCCTCGGGCAGGATGCGCGTGCCCTCCTCTGTCGCAAGCAGGTCCTGCGCGAGGTGGCGGCGTTCGTTCAGCACGAAGTGCGCTTTCCAGGCGATGATGGCTGATGCCCACAGCATCAGTACGAAACAGGCTTCCTGTTCGTAGTCCTTGATCACGACGAGGAAGGAGCGGTCCATTTCGAACGCGTCGCCGAGCGCCTGCGCGGCCGCGCGCGCGTCGAGCACGGACTGCGCGCCGGGCCACACCAAGGTGACGTAGAGCACGTGCACGACGATGATGGCGACGAGCAGGGCGACGAGCTGAAAGAAGAACTCGGTGGTTGGATTGTGCTTCATGGCAATGGTCGGCAAGCCGTGGGAGTCGGGGTCAGATGTCGACGGGAAATGGCACCGGATGGTCCTCGCCGACTTCCTCGCTGGGTTTGAAGACGTCGTCCGGCAGCCGCCGCTGACGGTGTTCGGGGCGTGGTGCAGCCTGGTCGCCGCGCGCATCGTTGTCGCGTGCGCGCTCGGCGCCCGCCGCACTGCCACAAGCCAGGCCGGTGAGCAGCGCGCACAGCATGCAGGCGAGGATCGGCCTACTGCGCATAACGGGCCAGCCTGAAGCCGATGTCGGGGCGCGCCTCGCCGACGCCTTCGCGCGCGCTCAGGCGCAGGGCCTGGAGCGAAGCGTGCGCCCAGCTCGCACCCTTGACGACATGCGTGTTGCCCGCCGGTGGCCCCGTCGGGTCGACGCTGGGTGCCGCTACCGGCGTCGCCGCGTAGACGTCGTGTACCCATTCGGCGACGTTGCCGCCGAGGTCGTACAGTCCGCGCGCGTTGGGCGCGAAGCTCGCTGCCGGGGCGGCCGCCGCGTAGCCGTCGCGGTAACCGTCGATGGTCGTGGCGACGAGCGTGCCGGCGCTCTCGTCGGCGAAGTTGCCGGCGTCGCCGCGCGGCGGGTAGCGTGCGCCCCAGGCGAAGTCCAGCGGCTCGCCCTCCGGCGGTACGCGCGCGGCCCATTCCCACTCGGCCTCGGTCGGCAGGCGATAACCCGTCGCACCGGGATCGACGCCGAGTACTTCGCCGTACTTGATCTGGTAGAACGGCGGCAGGCCGTCGCGGCGCGACAGCCAGTTGCAGTAGCTGGCCGCGAGCGTCCAGCTGACTCCGGCGACGGGCTGCGCGTCGGCGTCGAGTTCCGCACCGTCCGCGCCGTGCGTGTGATGGGTCGCGAGGAACAGGCGGAACTCGGCGTTGGTGACTTCGCTCACGCCGAGGTAGAAGGGACGCTGGAGGACGACTTCGCGCAGCGGTTCGTCGGCCTCGTGGCCGGCACTCCCGGGCGCGCTGCCGAGCGTCGCGCGGCCACCTTCGAACAGCTTGAGGCGCTGGCCGGCGTGGGTCGTGATCTCGCCGCGCGGCGGGCCGCCCGAGCGGGACGCGGCCCGCGCCGCGTTCTGCCGGGGCGCGCCTCCGCTGCTGCCCCCGGCCTGTTCGGCAGCGGCTTGCGCGGCGGTCTTGAGGCGGATACGGATGCGCTTGGCGACGCCCTTGCGCGGTGTGACCGAGGCCTGCCAGGTCGCATGGCCGGGGGCGCGCACGGTCAGTTCGTGGGCCACGGTCGGCAGCTCCAGCGTCTGCGTCGCCGAACCACGCGGTGCGCCGTCGACGAGCAACTCCGCGCTGGCCGGCGTGGTCTCGAGGATCAGGGTTGCGAGCTCGGGCTCGAGCGTCACCGTGCGCGCCTCGCTCGCGCCGGACGCCAGCTCGATACGGTCCTCGAACGCGCGGTAACCTTCGCGGATGAGGTGCACGCGGTGCGCGCTGCCCGGCGCGAGCGCGAGCGTCAGCGGGGTACGGCCGCGGTATTCGCCGTCGACGGTCACGTTGGCACCGGGCGGAACGGAATCGAGCACGAGCTCGCCGTCGGCCGGCGCGAGCACGATCTCGCCGAGGCGAACCGGCTGGCCCGGCGCGATGGCGAGCGTCTGGCGCCAGGTCTTGTAGCCGGGGTGAACGAGTTCGAGCACGTGCCGGCCGGCGAGAACTTCCAGCGTCGCCGGCGCCGTCGCGCGCGTCGCGCCATCGATGCGCACGCTGGCGCCCGGCGGCACCGACGCGATCTCGAGGTCCGCCCAGCCAGGCTCGAGCCTGGCCGCGAGCGATTGCTCGATGCCCTTGCCCTCGATCTCGAGCGTGACATGGAAGCTCTGGTAGCGCGGTGCGCGGATCTCGATGTCGTGCACGCCGGCGGGGACATCGCCGATCACCCCGGGAACCGTGCCGGCGCTGACGCCGTCGACGAGGATCTCGGCACTGGGCACCGGCGTGACGTCCACGCGCAGCAGCCCGGGCAGGCGTTCGAGGATCAGTGCATGGGTCTGCAACTGCTCCGGCCCGACCTCGATGGTGCCGTCGAAGGTGACGTGCCCCGGCGCGCTGGCGCGTACGCGGCGGGTGCCCGGTCGCAGCAGCCAGTGCCTGCCGATGCTGACGACCGGCCATTCGAGCACGCTCACGGCGGCGTCGCCGGGTTCGGTGTCGATGCCCACCGAGCGTGCCGTGAGCACGAACCAGAGGAGCCACAGCGCGCCGACGAGCAACATGCCGAGCGCGAGGCGGCCCCAGGGCAGACGCGGCGGCGGCAGCTCGAAGCCGCCCGGCGGCCGGTAACGGCGCGGCTCGATGGCACGCGCGGTGTGCAGCGGCGCATGCTCGGGCGGGTCTTGCGGTCGGGTCAAGGGCTCACTCGGTGGCTGGTCGGGCGGCGTCCGGGCAGATCACGCTGACGTCGGTCGCGGCGCTGCCGGGTGCGAGTTCGAATTCTACGCGTACCGCGGCGTGGCCGTCGCGCGTGCCGCGGGCTACGTAAAGTCCCGGCCGCAGGCTGAGCGTGCGCGTGGCGAAACTGCCGAGCGTACCGACGTCCTCGATGTGCACCGTGGTCACGCCGTCGGAGCGCAGCCGCACCGGCACCGGTGTGCGTGCCAGGGCGAGCGTGTGTTCGAGCCGCGCGAGCTGCGCGCTGAGCCGCGCGCCCGGCGCCGCGATGCGCCGGGCGCGCGCGAGCAGACGGGTGGCCGCGGCGTGCGCCTCGTCGTCGACGAGCTTCTTCGGTGCGGCGAGCACGCTGCCGAGTGCGGCATCCAGGCGGGCGCGCCCGCGTGCCGTGTCACGTGCGGCGCGCGCGTCGGCGAGGGTGTCATCGTCGGCCAGCGCACGCTCGTAGTGTTCGACCGCGTCTGCCCAACGTTCGGCGCGCGTGGCGGCCTCGCCACGCGCGAGCGCACGTTCGATGCGTGCGGCCTGCTCGGCGCGTTCGAGGTGGGCCAGCGCGGCAAGCAACTCAGGGTTCGTTGCATCGAGTTCGGCGGCACGTGCCAGGGCTTTGCGCGCGGCCGCGAAATCCCGCTTCGCGAGCGCCCCGAGCCCGGCGCCGAGACTGTCGCGGAAAGCCTCGCCGCGCTGCTCGCGCTCGATGCGTTGCAGCGCACTGGCCGCGCCCGGTGCCGCGGCATCGATCGCGAGCGCCTGGCGATACGCGGCGAGGGCTTTGTCGATGTCACCTCGTTGCTCGTTGCCGGCGGCCTGCCCGAGTAGTGCGAGGACCTGGTCGAGGGTTGCCGCACGCGCGTGGCCCTCGCGCGCCGCGGCGTGCCCGGGAACCATGGTCAGCGCACGTTCGAAGCTCGCTGCCGCAGCGGCCGAATCGCCTTGCGCGAGGGCCAGCTCGCCGCGTTCGACGAGCGCCGTGGTCAGTGCCGGGACGCGTTCCTCGAGTGCGGCGACGAGTGCATCGGCTTGTGCGAAGCGTGTACGCGCGTCTGCGTAACGTGCTTCCCGGTAGGCCTTCTCGCCGGCCGCGATCAGGGTCTCGAGCGTGTGCATGTCGGCGCGCGCCCAGCGCTCCGCGCCGCGGCGCAAGAGCGCGTCGGTGCGCTCCAGTGTCGCGGCCAGTGCGGCCTGCGTGGCGCTGCGTGCGGTTCGCGTCGTGTCGGCATCGCGCGGCGTGCGTGACGGGCCCGCCGCTCGATCCGGGGACGCCATGTCGCGCGGCGGCACGACCTGCTGCGGCGGCGTGCGCCACGGTAGCTGGGTCAGCGCCAGCGCGAGCACGGCGATGATGCCGGCGAAGGCCCAGCGGCCCGGGCGCGGCCGGGGCGGCATGGCGTCACGTTGCGGCGGCGCGGCGTAAGGCGCCGGGGTAATCGGTCCCGGGGTGGCCGGCAGGTAGTCCAAGGGTGCGTTCACGACGGCGGGGCTGGCGGCGGCGCGGCGGTCGCGTCCGGATCACGAATCCCCGACGTAACGTCGGTATTCGCGCCACAGCTTCTCGCGCAGTTCGGCATCGGGTTCGCGCTCGGCCGCTTCGCGCAACTGGCGCGCAACGATGTCATCGTCGCGGCGTTCGGGCGCGTCCGAGCCCGCGCCCACGCCTGCCGGGCGCGGTGAACCGCCGGTTTCGCCGCTCGAATCGGGGGTCTGTCCCAACCCCGAGCCGCGCGCGCCGGCCCCGCCCGCACCGCGCACCTCGAGCGGTGCGCGACGACTCCCCCGGCCGTCGCGCTCGCCTTGCGGTACGCCACTGCCGATGCGCATCTCGGGACCGCTGAGGGACGTGCCGGCGGACGTCGGTGCGGCGGTTGCGCCGGTCGCGACCGGCGCGCCGGCACGCGTCGCGGCGCTACCGGGCGTGGCGCCGCCACCGCCGCCCGCGGCGCGCGCCGCGGCCCCGCTCTCGCCGTCGCGTGCCGCGGCCTCACTCGCCGCCGGGGAGAGGAGTGGTTCGCCCGCGGCATCGAGCGGGATCTCCTCGATGCTCACCTCCGCCGCGTTCTCACTCGGCGGCGCATAGGGCCGTGCTTCGGACGTTGCGCGCGGCGCCTGTTCGGCGGGTTCCTGCGCGGCAGGCGCCGCGCTGCGTGGTTGCGGCGGTGGCGGCCGCGGCGTGTTCGCGCAGGCTGTCAGCACGAGCGCGGCGATCCCGGCCAGCAGGGCAGGCGGGGCGCGGCGGAGGGCGACGATCAGATGCGGCATGGCGGCGGTCCGGGCGGTGACAAGGGCAGGGGGCAGCAGCGGGATGTTCTCGAGCTGCAAGGACTCGCACCCGGCCTCCGGCCCAGTTTACATGAGGGCAGACTCGCGCCAGCCCAAGGGCGGCACTGTCACGACCCTTGCGAGCACCGGCGTAAGCGCCAGCCAGGACGAAGCAACCAGGGCTGCGCCGTCTCAGCGTCCGCGCAGCGGCGCGCGGGAATCTCAGGGGACGCAATTTCGGGACCGCAATTTCGGGACAGCCATCAAAGCGGGCGGACGTTTCGGACCGCAATTTCGGGACAGCCATCAAGACCGCAATTTCGGGACAGCCATCAAAGCGCGCAATTTCGGGACAGCCATCAAAGCGGGCACGCAATTTCGGCAAGACGTTTCGGGACAGCCAGGAATTTCGGACCGCGATTTCGGCACAGACTGCGATTTCGGGACAGGCGCCAAAGGGCGTGCCGATGCATTCGCGGGTATTTCGGGACAGGCATGCAATAGACCGTGATTCCGCAGCGACGTTTCTGGACGACGTTTCTGGACAGGCACGAAAAGAGCGGGCCGATGCATCCGCCCGGGCGCCGCGGCTTGTTCCCCGCGCCGCGCGGGAACGCGCTTGGGGAGGTCATGCGGGCGACGTCACCGAGCAGGCCAGCGCGGCCTAGTGGCGGCCTGTGCTGCTCTCCTGTCCCAGCCAGACCCCGAGCAGGCGCGTGCTGAGCGAGCGTTGCGCGGCGAGGCGGGCTGCGCTGTCTGCAGCGAGTTCGGCGGGGGTCTGCCAGCTGGCGCTGGCCGTGCCCGGTCCGGCCTGCCAGGCGGCGAGCCATTCGCCGTACAGCGCGGCGTCCGCGTGCAGCATCGGGTTCAACGCGATGGTCGTGCCGTCTGCCCAGCCCTGGCAGGAGGCCGGCGCGCCGCGCAGCAACGTGCGCGCGCCCGGTGGCGGCAGGAACTCGTCAACGTGCCATTGCAGCACGGCCGGCAGTTCGGCCCCCAGCGCCTCCAGCCAGGGGGCGCACGCGGCTTGCGGATGGAGCCCGACGCGGAACCAGCCGCGCACGGGGCTCGGTGCCGGGGCAACGCGGCCGCCGAGTGCGTGGGTCAGCAGGCAGGCTCCGCCGCCGAGACCGAGCAGCGGCCTGCCCCGCGCATGCCATGCCGCGAGCAGTTCGCGCGACGCGCTGACGCGCCCGGGCTCGGTTGCGGGCGGGCGATCGAGTACCACCAGGCCGCCGCAGCTTGCGAGCAGATCCGGCTCCGGCAGATCCTCGACGCTGCGCAGATGCAGGGCGATGCTGCTCAGCGAAGCGCGCGCGATCAGGTCGCCGAGGAGAGCCGGTCGCTGGCACGCGTCATGCGTGAGAATCAGGATCGGCCGCGGCATCATCGGTGTCGGCGTCGGCGGGCGAGGCCGTCTTGCCGTCCACGGCGGCGGCGAGGCAGCGCGGGCACAGGCAGTCGGCGGCAGGGTCGAGCCGATCGCCCGGCAGCAGCGGTAGCGCGACACACCAGCAGCTTGCGTCATCGCGGCCGCAGCCGAACGTCGCGCCGCAGCGGCTACAGTGTTTTTGCTGCATCGTTTCGCTCCACTTCCCCGTCACGCCGGTACGCGCGGCGCACCGGCCCGGCCGGCACGGTTACCGCTCAAGGATCCCCGAGGCGTCCGAAGTCCTCCAGCATGAAGCTTGCTTCGGACTCGGCGAACACGGTCGGCTCGGCGGCGTCCTCGCCGGCCGCGTCGACGAGGCGCGCGCGCAGCATGACCAGGCGGCCCTTGCGTCGCACCAGCTCGCATTCCGCCACCGCGTCGGCACCGATCGGCATCGGGTTGCGGTATCTGATCTCGGACTTGGCCGTGTAGCCGCGCGCACCCTGCAGGAAGAACCAGTTGGCCATCGCGTCGTCGAGCACGGCGAAGACGATGCCGCCATGGGTCACGCCGTCGAAGCCGGCATGGTCGCCGGTCGAGGTGTAATGGCCGCGGCAGCGTTCGCCGTCGAGCGCGAAGCGGATCCTCAGCCCGATCGGGTTGGCCTGGCCGCAGAC
>Ga0180430_10000145_pt1 | contig 78586 bp, 71 predicted proteins | sample SS_ome_9_FD_132999 | JGI IMG/M metagenome (GOLD analysis project Ga0180430, IMG submission 132999) | Hypersaline lake sediment archaeal communities from the Salton Sea, California, USA - SS_1_S_2 metaG | ecosystem: Environmental > Aquatic > Non-marine Saline and Alkaline > Hypersaline >...
CAAAGGACGCCAAATCGCCACCGCCCTACTGCAAGCACAACATGCGACCCTGCAACAACTTAACACCCTCGCCGCTTGACAACATCGTGAAAATCTTCACGATGTTTGAGGTTAGTAGTACAGAACTACTCGATACGTCACAATCTTAACGCAACGGTTCAGCCAGCAAGTTGGCAGTGACGATTTCGGAGCCGGTTTCCGAGCAACTAACGGCGGCGTCGTAAGGCTAGACGACATGCTTGCCACTCTTGCCGCGGAATGTGGCGATCAAAAGATCATTGACCTGCTGAGGTTCGCCGAGCATCCTCTTCTGCGTTTTCGTATTTACAAGACGTGGCAGAGCTTCCACGAACCTCGAAGACTCGCCGCCGACCTGCGAGACTCGAAGAATAGACTGGAATGGCAGATCGCCCGCATCTACCGTGCTCGTAATCTTCTCGTCCACGAAGGAAAGGAGGTTCCCTTTATCGTTCCCCTGCTTGATAACCTGCAGCATTATCTTTCAACGTTGGTGCAGCGGCTTATCCACGAGTTAAAATCTCACTCAACCTGGAAAGTGCGTCATCTGATCGAGTACTGGAGAGGGCGGGTGTGTCACACGATCAACGCATTAGACCGAAGTCCATCTTATCTTACGACTCGAGACTTCCTCGAATTCGGCGATGCCATCCTTCTTTGGCCCGAATGAACGCAATGAGGCAACCAAGGGCGAATCAGCCATCGATCCATCTGGCCCGGCAGCGAACGCAGTCCCCGCCGGGGCTACTCTCACCCGCTCTTCGGCACGATGTCGGTCTGCAGGGCCGGGTCGGCGGCCGGGACGTAAGTGGTCGGCAGGCCGAGTTCTTCGCGGACGATGTTGCAACCTTGCGCGATGGCGGCCGATTTGTAGAACGCGATGTCGCGAGTGCAGCCTTGGCGGCCGAAACCGCAGTCGGTCGACACCACCAGCCGCCCCGGCGGAACATACTTCAGCGCGGTGCGGATCACCTCGGCCACGTCGCCCGGCCGGTCGGCTTGGAGTGAGCGGTGGCTGACCGCGCCGACGGCCAGCTTCTTATCGGAGTCCTTAGCTAGCCGCTCGAACAGTTCGATTTCCTTCAGCCCGCGGTCTTTCATTTCGACGGTCCAGATATCGCCCTTGGCTTCCTGGAGGTAGATGTCCAGCGAGGCGGCGTAGCTGGTGTCTTCCATCACGCGCTGCATGTTGGGATTACCCCAGCAGGTGTGGATCCAGATCTCGACGTCGTCGAGTCCCTCGACCTCGCGGTTATAGGCCTCGAGCATGAACCGCACTTCGCCGTGATCCTTGCCGAAGGAGTTGGCCATGAAGTGGAAGCAGGGCTCCTCGATCTGGATGGCTTTGCAGCCGGCGTCGCGCAGGGCGAGTAGCTCGGTGTTCATCGCCACGGCCATATCCCAGATCAGCTCGTGCTTGTCCTTGTACTTGTCGGTGTGGATATCGAGGAACAGGCTCATCACCTGCGAGGAACACGTGCCGAAGCGGACCGGCTGCTTCGCCTTCGCTTGGGTCATGCGCCAAATCTTGGGATAGTCGAGCGGGCGGTGCTCCACTTTGTCCACCACGCGCGGCCAGCGCCAGCCGGTGTAGATCTCGGCCAATAGCGTGCCGGGCGGATACTTCAGCCACTCGCTGCGCGTCTCCTCCGACTGGAGGCGATCGCCCTCCAGCCCCGACCAGCGCTGCAACGGATAATGGTGCCAGGAGCGGCCGGCCATGTCTTCGTCGCAGTGGAAATCGCCGTGGCTGATCACATCCAGCCCGGCGCGTTCCTGATCGTTGACCACCACCGAGAGGGCGTCCTGAAACTTCTCGCGCCACTGGACATCCATCATGCAGGTGTCCAGCGGCCGCCCCCACATGCTTACGTCGAACCAGCGGGGACGGGGCCAGGAGCCAGTGATCGTGGCCGGCAGCATCAGATCGGCGGTGGTCGTGAACATCGACAGTTTTCCCAGGGGTGAGCGAGTTTTTCGCAGGGATAAGTGAAAAAATACTACGGGGTACCCCGCCCGTTGTCAACCAGCCGGTCCGTCCAAACCACGCACCTGTTCACCCAACTTGCGGGAACTCGGCCACCGCGCCACAATGATTCGATTCGCGGAACCTCCGAGATTCGCAGGACCGCCGACGGCCGGGGCGGCATCCTCGTCGGCATCCCTGTCGGCAGGCCCGCGGCACCGCGCAGTCGGTGATCAACTGGCGAACCGACCCTTGAAGCTGCCGTGGGCGATGGCGGATCGCGGCCTGCTCTTCGGAGACCTCGCCGCTCACCACCTCCGGCTGCTGGCTCTTGATTTGACTGAAACGCCGTGAAAGGCAGGATCAGATGACTGACAACTTTTCCCCCGTCGTGCTGGGTATCGGCGAGGTGCTCTGGGACATCTTCCCTGAAGGCAAGCAGTTTGGCGGCGCCCCGGCCAATTTTGCTTACCACGCCAACGCCCTGGGGGCCACCGGACTGGTGATCAGCGCCGTCGGCGAGGATGAACTGGGCAACGAGATTCTCGAGCGTCTCGAGTCACTCGGGCTTAGCTCCCGCTACATCGTCCGCGACGCCCATCACCCGACCGGAACGGTCACCGTTGAAGTGGACGCCGACGGCAAGCCATATTACGTCATTCACGAGGAGGTCGCCTGGGACTATCTGCCGCCCCAGCCGCTGTTGAACGAGCCCCTGGAGACGGCCAATGCCCTGTGCTTCGGCTCCCTGGCCCAACGCTCGCCGGTCTCGCGGGCAACCATTCGCGACCTGATCCGCGTCGCTACGGACGACTGCCTGCGGGTCTTCGACGTCAACCTGCGGCAACATTTCTACAATCGCGACACGATTTGCCGCGGGCTGGAGGCGTGCCACGTGATGAAGCTCAGCGACGAGGAATTGCCCGAGGTGGCGCGGCTGGCGTCGATCGAGGCGGAGGGCGAGAAGGCCCTCGAGGCCATCGTGGACCACTACCAGCTCGACTTGGCCGTGATGACCCGAGGCGGCTCCGGCTCGTTGCTGATCAGCCCCGAGGAGCAATCCGACCACCCCGGCACGCCGGCGAAGGTGATCGACACGGTCGGGGCGGGCGACTCCTTCACTGCCACGGTGGTCATGGGCATGCTGGCCGGCTGGGAGCTTCGCGACATCAACGACGCAGCCAATCGGGTGGCGGCCTACGTCTGCGGCCAACCCGGGGCCACACCCGAGTTGCCCGACGAACTGACCGGCCTGTTCCGCTAGCGCGAGAAAAGGGCTCGGGAGCCTTACCCTCCCAGGGACGAATACCCCACGCTCGCCGACCCATGCGTCCATGAATTACTTCGCACACGCGCTGCCCTGGTTGGATCGGTCGCCGTATCTGGTGGCAGGCACGGCGGTCCCGGACTGGCTGGCGGTGAGCGACCGGAGCGTGCGGATGCGGAGCAAGTTGGTGGCCCCCTGGATCGACTCCGAGGATCGGCAACTGGCCGAACTGGCCCGGGGCATGCTCCAGCATCTGGCCGACGACGCCCTGTTTCACGACAATCGGGCGTTTGTCGAGTTAAACCTCGCACTGATCGTCCAGACCCGCGATTTCTTCGGCGGCGAGCGGGGCTTCCGCCCGAGCCTGCTGGGGCACCTGTTGGTCGAGGTGTTGCTCGATGCCCATCTGGTTGAAGGCCACCCGGCCGAGCTGGAGCGTTATCACGCGATCATCGACGCGGTGGACCCGCCGACAATTCAGGCGGCGGTGAACCGCATGGGGCGGCGGCCGGCCGAGCGGCTGGCTACGTTCATTGGGCTATTCCGCCGCGAGCGGATTTTGCTGGATTACCCGGACGACGGTCGGCTGCTGGTGCGGCTGAATCAGGTGATGCGACGCGTTCGCTGCGAGCCCCTGCCCGATTCATTCGCCGATTTGCTGCCGGGGATGCGTCGGCAGGTATCCGCTCGGGCGGGAGAGCTGCTGGCGGGCATCCCGGCGGCGATCTGACTGGGGAGGCCTGGCGGCGGTCGTCCAACGGCGGCTGTGCGGAGGCGGCCGTGCGGAGGCGGCCGTGCGACGCATTTTCTTGACGCTGAGGGCGGGGGAATCGCGACGCCCGCCAGCCGCAGCGTCACCCCATCTTCGCCATCTTGCCCGGCAAAACGGCCTGGCGGCGGCTGGGCATGGGTAGGTCAACCAAAAATTTTCCGCCGCACAGTTGACCATTCCCCCGGAGGTTGGTAAACTCCGTGGTTTCGACCCTATTGGCCTGTTGCACCTGGGCCTTGGGCGAGGCTCGACCTCGGTGTCGATGCCCCTTGCCCGCCCGCCTGGAGCAGGTTTACCGACCCCGCTGGATACACGATCCCCGGGCAGACATCCCTGGAGCGGAGAGAACCGACGTGGCTGGCGCGACGCAAGAGATCATTCGAATCCGGATGGAGGCCTTCGACCATGCCATCCTGGACCAGAGCGCGACGGACATCGTCGACACGGCCAAACGGACCGGTTCGGTCGTCCATGGTCCCATTCCGCTGCCAACGCGGATCGAGCGATACACGGTGCTCTCCAGTCCGCACGTGGACAAAAAGGCCCGGCAGCAGTTCGAGATTCGCACCCACAAGCGGGTGATCGACATCCAGCAAGCGACAGCGAAGACGATTGAGGCGCTGAATAAATTGAGCCTTCCGGCGGGGGTCGATATCAAGATCAAGGCCACCAGCCGCCACTAGACGTCAATCCCCCTTAGAGGCCAGGTGCCTTTAGTGGCCAAGTGCGGCGGCCAGTCGGCAAAGCGAACACAAGAGAAGACTGCTAACGGACACAAATAATCGAAAGCTGAAGCGGCTTGACGCCACCGGCCCCAGCGGCCGGAGGCACCCTGGAGCTACCTTCATATGACATGGAAGCTCGGCGGGTAAGCCCGGCCCCAATGAGGCCGCCGTTCCCGTCAGGCGACGATGCACAAGGCAAGAACGATGACCGTTGGACTACTCGGCCAGAAGGTCGGGATGACGCAAATCTACGACGATTCGGGCAAAGTCATCCCGGTAACCGTGATTCAGGCAGGTCCCTGCGACGTTTTGCAGGTGAAGACCACCGAGCGCGACGGCTACGAAGCCGTCCAACTGGGATACGCGGACAAACCGCGCCGTCTTGCCCGCCGCAGTGAACGCGGCCACGTCGCCAAACTCGATAGCAAGCGGCAGCGGGCTCGAGCCGCCGCCGGCGTCGAATCTTTCCCCAAGCCCAACTGCGAGCCAAAGCGCTTCGTGCGCGAAATCCGCGGCGCCATCGACGGCGCCGAGGTGGGCCAGCAGGTCACCGTCGAGGCATTCAACGAGGTGAAGGCCGTCGACATCGTGGGCACCAGCAAGGGCCGCGGCACCTCCGGCGCCATGAAGCGCCACAACTTCCGCGGCCAGCGGGCATCGCACGGCGTGAAAAAGGTCCACCGTCACATCGGCGGCACCGGTTGCAGTGCCGACCCCTCGCGGTTGTTCAAGGGCAAGCGGATGGCCGGCCGTTACGGCAACGCCCGTTGCACGATGAGGAACGTCAAGCTCGCCGGGGTCGACGCGGAGAACAACTTGCTGCTGGTTTATGGTGCCGTGCCGGGGCCCAACGGCGGCTATGTGGTGGTGAAGCAAACGAACAAGGTTGGTTAGTCGGACGGGAATGGCGGAGGGGAGCGGGCTAGCAAGGGTCGGTTCACCCACTTTGGGAAGTCATCAGTCATTAAGCGGCCGGACAGTACCGGCGTCGAGCGTTTATCATGGCCAGCATTCCGGTTTACAATCGCGGCGGTAGCGAACTGGAGCGGATCGAAGTCGATCCCACCGAAATCGCCCCGCGCATCAGCAAACAACTGCTGCACGACGTGGTCGTCATGTATCAGGCGAATCGCCGCCAAGGGTCGCGACGCACCAAGAGCCGCAGCGAGGTAAAGGGCTCGACCAAGAAGATGTATCGCCAAAAGGGCACGGGAAACGCCCGCGCCGGCTCGCGGCGAACCAACATTCGGCGCGGCGGTGGCCAGGCCTTCGCCCTGCGTCCGCGCGACTATTCATATCGCCTGCCGCGGAAGGCCGTCCAGTTGGCCACGCGGATGGCGGTCGCCTCGCGCATCGCCGGCGAAGAGGTCCTGCTGATCGATGAGCTGAGCTTCAGCGAGCCGAAAACCCGCGAAATGGCGGCCGTGCTTAAAGCTGTCCAGTGCGAAGGGCAAACGCTCCTGCTGGCCACCGACGGCTATGATCCCAACGCCTACAAGAGTGCCCGCAACATCCCCGGCGTGCAAATCCTGCCGGTCTCGGACATCAACGCCCTAGAGGTCTTGCGGCCGAAGCGCGTGCTGATGACCCGGGCTGCCTGGGAGAGCTTTTGCAGCAAAGCCAAGTCCGCCGCCAAGCCGGCTACCACGGAACCGGCCGGTGATGAGCCAGCCAGCACCGAGGCGAACTGAAGGAGAGCATCATGGCCCAAGCCAAGGATCCCACGAAGACCAAGCTGAAGCTGGAACCGCACCAGGTGATCCTCCGCCCGCTGGTCACCGAGAAGGGCATGCACCGCGCCACCCGCAATAATGCGTACGCGTTCGAGGTCAGCCGGTTGGCCAACAAGGACGACATCCGCCGGGCGGTGGAGGAGCTGTTCAACGTGAAGGTGGTTGGGGTGAACACGCAGAACCGACCGGGCAAGCCGCGCCGCACGCGGTTTCGTTGGGGACGCACCAAGGCCTGGAAGAAGGCCATCGTCACACTCGACTCGGAGCACCGCATCGATTTCTTCTAGGGGCCATCGGCGTTTAGCCTGAGCTTCTAGCCATACGCGATTAGCCGCCGGTCAGCCGACCGGCCGAGGGATTTGAGCCAAACCATGGGCATTCGCAAATACAAACCGATGACCGCCGGCCGCCGCCATGCCACGGTGAGCGACTTCGCCGAGCTGACCAAGGGCCAAAAACCCGCCAAGGGGCTCACGCGCGGCAAGCGCCGCACGGGTGGACGGAACAACCAGGGCAAAATCACCACGCGGCATCGCGGCGGTGGTCACAAGCGGCGATATCGGCAAATCGACTTCCGGCGCAATAAGGACGGCGTGCCGGCGCGGGTCGCCTCGATCGAGTACGATCCCAATCGCAGCGCCCGGATCGCCTTGCTGCACTACGTGGACGGCGAGAAGCGTTACATCCTCGCCCCGGACAAGCTCCAAGAGGGTGCCGAGGTGATCAGCGGACCGGAGGCCCCGGCCAACGTGGGCAACTGCATGCCGCTGAGCAACATCCCGCTAGGAATGGCCGTGCATGGCATCGAACTTCAGCCGGGACGCGGCGCGGTGCTCTGCCGATCGGCCGGCGCGAAGGCCACCCTGGCCGCCCGTGACGCCGGTTGGGCCCAAATCAACCTCCCCAGCGGGGAAATCCGCCGGGTACCCGTTTCCTGCCGAGCGACACTGGGCGAGGTGGGTAACGGCGAGCACATGGGTATCCGCCTGGGGAAGGCCGGGCGGAAGCGCTGGCTTGGCCGGCGGCCGCACGTTCGCGGCACGGCCATGAACCCTATCGACCACCCCCACGGCGGCGGCGAAGGTCGCACCAAGGGCGGCCGGCATCCGGTCAGCCCGTCGGGCAAGCCGACCAAGGGCCACTCGACGCGAAACAAAAAGAAGTCTTCGAACAAGTCGATCGTGCGACGGCGCCGTTCGAAGCGGTACGGACAGTTGAAGATTTAGTCGGATAGCAGACTCAAGGCGGAGCACTCCGCCCGACGTTCCAAACCCCACGGTCTCCGATGAGCAGATCACTGAAGAAAGGCCCGTTCGTCGATCCGAAGCTCTACCTGAAGGTCGAGCGGCAGAACGAGGCGGGTACCCACGAACCGATCAAGACCTGGGCCCGGGCCTGCACGATCGTGCCGGAGTTTGTCGGGCACACGTTCATGGTCCACAACGGCAAGCAGCACTTGAAGGTCACGGTGACCGAAGAGATGGTCGGTCACAAGCTGGGTGAGTTTGCCCCCACGCGCACGTTCCGTGGGCATGGCGGCAAGGGCAAGCGATAGGCGGGCGCGACGATCGGCTCGTCGCGGGAGAGATACAGGTCACCGAGAACAGCCATGGCATACAAAGCAACCCATCGATATGCCCGAATCAGTCCGCGCAAGGTGCGACCGATCGCGGACATGATTCGCGGCCAATTCGCCGACGACGCGCTTGACTTGCTGAAGTGTCAGCCGCAGCGCGGCGCGCGGATGCTGGAGAAGGTGCTCCGCAGCGCGTTGGCCAACGCGGAGGATCGTCGGGCACCGAACGTACGCACGCTGATGGTCGCCGATGCCCGAGTGGACCCCGGGCCGATGTTCCGCCGTCTGCGGCCGCGGGCGAGGGGGATGGCCCACATTATCGAGAAGCGCATGTCACACATCCACGTGGAACTGGAATAAGCCATGGGTCAGAAAGTCAATCCCGTTGGATTTCGCACCGGCATCATGACCGGCTGGAAAAGCCGGTGGTATGCCTCGAAGCAGGAGTTCTCCGACCTGCTGGTCGAAGACAAGCGAATCCGCGACTTCATCAAGAATCGCAAGGACAAAATCGGCAAGCCGATGTACCCGGCGATCTCGAAGATCGAGATCGAGCGGACCCGCGACGAGGTGAAGGTCGTGCTCTTCTCCGCCCGTCCGGGAATCCTCATCGGGCGGAAGGGGGAGAAGGTCGAGGAGTTGCAAGAGGAGCTTCAGCGGCGCACCGGGCGGCGGATCAACATCAAGATCGAGGAACTCAACCGGCCGGAATTGATCGCCCAGTTGGTTGCCGAGGACGTCGCCGAACAACTCGAGAAGCGATCCGGTTTCCGGCGCACCATGAAACGCGCGCTGGAGCAATCCATGGAAGCCGGTGCCAAGGGCATCAAGATTCAGATGGCCGGCCGCCTCGGCGGGGCGGAAATGGCGCGGCGCGAAAAGCAAATCGCCGGCTCCATCCCGCTTGGCACCTTGCGGGCGAAGATCGACTACGGCTTCACCGAAGCCAAGATTGCCCAAGGGCACATCGGCATTCAAGTGTGGATCAATCAGGGAACTTACAGCGAGGACGAGACCGATGGCGTTGATGCCAAAACGGGTCAAGCACCGAAAAAATCAAAGAGGTCGTATAAAAGGTGACGCGACGCGCGGTAACGTCGTGGCCTTTGGCGACTTCGGGCTGCAAGCAATGCAGGGCGGATGGATTTCGGCGGCGACGATCGAAGCCGGTCGTATCGCGGCGCAGCAGTACCTGCGCAACGAGGGCCGACTGTACATCCGGGTCTTCCCGCATAAATCAGTCACCTCCATTCCGCTGGAAACGCGGATGGGAAAAGGAAAGGGCGAGCCCGACTTTTGGGCCGCCTCGATCAAACCGGGTACCGTGTTGTTCGAGATCGGCGGCGTGACCGAAGAGGCCGCCCGGGTATGCTTCGCCCGGCTGGCGCACAAAATGCCCGTCCGGGTGCGGTTCCTGCGACGGCGGACATTGTGAAGTGAAACGCGAAAGGCAAGCGTTGAGGCGAAGGGTAAGGACGATCATTTAGCGGCGGGGCCTGCCCCGCCCCCGGGGCACGAGGAACTCAGACCATGGCGAAGACCGAAGAGCTTCGAGAAATGAGCGACGAGCAACTCGCCGTGACGCTCAAGGAAACGACCGAGGGCTTTTTCCGCTTGCGGCTGCAAGCCCAAACCGAGCGGCTCGACGCGCCCAGCGAACTTCGGAAAAGCCGTCGGCTGATCGCCCGCATCAAGACCATCCAGAACGAGCGTGCCCGGGCGAAGTCCGCCGTCGCGGCAAGCTGACGTCAAGCAAGAGGATTCAGTCCAATGGCCAAGCGCGTGATATACGGCGTGGTGACGAGCGATAAGTCGTCGAAGACGCGTCGGGTGGAAATCCAGCGTCGGATACGGCACCCGCTCTACGGAAAGTACGTGCGGCGCAAGACCGTCTGCCACGTTCACGACGAGCAAAACGAGTCGAAACTGGGCGACACGGTTGAGATCCGCGAGTGCCCGCCCAAGTCGAAACTCAAGCGATGGGAACTGGTGCGCGTGGTGGAGCAGAGCCGGCTGATCGACTTGCAGGCCCTGCGGCAAGCCCAGAAGATGGCCCAAAAAGAAGAGGCCGGAACAGGCTGAACCGCCACGGATCGGCGCACCTCGGACGACGCCGAGGTGGCCGGCGGAAAGTGAAGAAATACGAAAATCGAGAATCGAAACCAACCCAATGCTCGAATGAAGGAAGTGTTCCAGGCATGCTCCTTCCGGTGATCGACCGCGAGGCCATGCTTGGATGGTTTGGGAGATTGGGGACGTTGGATTTGTTTCGGAGTTCGAGTTTCGGGTTGCGGATTTGAGCTATTGCGTGAGGGGTTGGCCCCCTCCAGCGGCAAAGAAAGAGACCGACCATGATCCAAATGCAAACCCGACTGAATGTCGCCGACAACACCGGGGCGAAAAGGCTCCAGTGCATCAAGGTGCTTGGCGGCACCCACCGCCGGACCGCCGGCCTGGGCGACATCGTCGTGTGTAGTATCAAGGACACGATCGCCGGTAGCGACGTGAAGAAGGGCACGGTGGTCCGCGCGGTCATCGTCCGCTGCAAGCAACCCACCCGCCGTCCCGACGGCAGCTATGTTCGCTTCGACAGCAACGCCGCGGTGATCATTGATAACGAGAAGAACCCGCGCGGGACGCGGATCTTCGGTGCGGTGGCCCGTGAGTTGCGTGAACGGAGTTTCATGAAAATTGTCAGCCTCGCCAGCGAGGTGATCTGATGCTAATTCGACTAAACGACACTGTGGAAGTACGGACGGGCGACGACCGGGGGGCGCGTGGCAAGGTGTTGCGCGTGGACCACCAGGCGGGAAAGCTCGTCGTGGAAGGCGTCAACCGCGTGTACAAGCACGTCCGACGCAGCCAGCGCAACCCGCAAGGCGGCCGGCTCTCGATGGAGATGCCCGTCCAAGCCAGCAACGTGCAGTTGGTGTGCGAGAAGTGCGGGGCGGCCAGCCGTCTGGGAGCCCGCTTCCTCGACGACGGCAGCAAGGAGCGCTATTGCAAGAAGTGCGGCGCTGGCAACGGGCAAATTGCCCCGCCGCACAAACAACACGCCAAGACGTAGGGAGATCATTCCCGCCGCCCCCCGTTGGTGAACCGGCGAACGATTGAGCGGACAAGCAGTTTCCGTAAGCCCACTCACGGTTGTGGGTGGGATTAGCAACGAGTTGAACCATGGCCGACAAAGAGAAGAAACAGCCCGGCGGTAAAGGTGATCAGGCCGACAAAAAGGCCAAGGCCGCCAAGTCGGATAAGGGCAAAGGCAAAGGCAAGGGCAAAGGCAAGCCCGAAGAGCCAGCCGAACCCGCTCCGCCGCCGCGCTTGATGGTCCGTTACCACGAAGAGATCCTCCCGGGACTGCTGAAGTCGCTGGGCCGGACGAACGTCAACTCCATGCCCAAGCTCACCAAGATCGTGGTGAACATGGGCGTGGGCAGCGCCATCAACGACAAGAAACACCTGGAGGAAGCGGTCGAGGCGATGTCGATCATCACCGGGCAGAAACCGGTGGTGACCATCGCCCGCAAATCGATCGCCGGCTTCCACCTCCGCGAAGGGAACGCCATCGGCTGCAAAGTCACCCTCCGCGGGAAGCGGATGTATGAATTCCTGGACCGGCTGATTTCCATCGCCCTGCCGCGTGTGCGCGACTTCCGCGGCCTGAACCCCAAGGCCCTGGACGGCCGCGGCAACTACAGCCTGGGATTGACCGAACAGTTGGTCTTCCCCGAATTGAACCCGGACAAGTTCACCCGCCCGCAAGGCATGAACATCACGCTTTGCACGACGGCCGAGACGGACGACGAAGCCCGCGAATTGCTCCGCGGCTTCGGCATGCCGCTACGAGCGGCCTAGGCGTGGGGCGGGCGCTGCCCGTCCATTTTTCAGATTCAAGCGTTAAGACCGCCATGGTGGGCGATGCCCACCCTACCTCAAGGGAAATTCATGGCTAGCAAGTCGAAAATCGCAAAGGCGTTTCGCACGCCTAAGTTTTCCTCGCGGCGCGAGCATCGCTGCCGTTTGTGTGGCCGCCCTCGGGCCGTGCTGCGGAAGTTCGGTATCTGCCGGATTTGCTTCCGCAAGCTGGCCGATCAAGGCATGATTCCTGGCGTCAAGAAAGCGAGCTGGTAAAGGGACCCAACATACCATGATGACCGACCCCATCGCCGACATGCTGACCCGCATCCGGAACGCGGTGCGCATCGAGCGTTCACACGTCGACCTGCCCGTCTCGAAAGTGAAACGCGGCCTGGCCGAGGTGCTCAAACGCGAGGGCTACATCTGGGATTGGGAGGAGATCGAAGACCGCCCGGTCAACCAGCTCCGCGTGCATCTGAAGTATGGCCCCAACGGCGAACGCGTTATTCGACGCGTGCGACGCGTGAGCAAGCCGGGCCGCCGTGTTTACAGCGGGGCCACGGCCCTGAAACCCGTCCTGGGAGGACTGGGTATTTCCATCATCAGCACCAGCCGGGGCGTGATCAGCGACCGCGAGGCCCGACAGCGCAAGCTCGGCGGCGAGGTGCTCTGCGAAGTCTGGTAGCCCCGAGAACCTGGTAACCCTGAAAACCTGGTAGCCCCGACAAGCCGTCGTTTCGAGAAGACTCGTTCCGAGAAGACAACCTCGGGTGGTCACGCCCGCCCTGGAGTATTATCGACCATGTCCCGCATCGGAAAGAAACCCATCGCCATCCCCGCCGGCGTCAAGGCCGAGGTGGCCGAGCGTAACGTCACCGTCCAGGGCCCCAAGGGTACGCTGCAGTGGCAGCACCGGCCGGAGGTCGAGGTGGCCGTGGACGACGACGCCAAACAAATCGTCGTCACCCGGCAAAACGACCAGCGCACCGCCCGCGCCCTCCACGGGCTTACCCGGGCCCTGATCCAGAACATGGTCACTGGCGTGACCGAGGGCTTCGAGCGGCGGCTGGAAATCCACGGCGTCGGCTATCTGGCGTCGCTTGCCGGCAACACGCTCCAGCTTCGCGTGGGGTTGGCCAACGAGCTGCAAGTGCCGGTCCCCGAGGGGCTGGAAGTGCAAGTGCCGGACCAGCAGCATGTGGTCATCCGGGGGATCGACAAGCAGAAGGTCAATCATTTTGCGGCAGCCGTTCGGGCGATGCGTAAACCGGAGCCCTACAAGGGCAAGGGGATCCGCTTCATGGGTGAGCAGATCCGCCGTAAACAAGGTAAGGCGATGGCCAAGTAGGCCCAGTAAGGCGACGGCCAGGTGAAGCCGTCTCGTCCGGCGGATTTAGCCATCCGGCCCGGACAAGACGCACGTTGCAAGCCGGAGATCAAGTAACCATGTCACAACGAACTCGACTCAACCGACAACGCCGCCGGCGCGGTTTCCGCGTCCGGAATCGGGTCAAAAGCGATTCGATCCGCCCGCGGCTGAGTGTCTTCCGCAGCAACAAGCACGTCTACGCCCAGGTGATCGACGACGGCGCCGGTCGGACCCTCGTGTCGGCCAGCACGATGGACAAGGACCTCCGCGGCTCGGTCGGCAAGGGCGGCAACAAAGAGGCCGCGGCGGCGGTGGGCAAGGCGATCGCCGAGCGGGCCCTGCAAGCCGGCGTCGACGCGGTGGCTTTCGACCGTCGCGAGTACAAGTATCATGGCCGCGTGGCGGCCCTGGCCGACGCCGCCCGCGAGGCGGGATTGAAACTGTAAACTCCGGAAATCCAAGCATACCGAGTCTCACATGTCCACGGAAAAGACCCAGGGCGAACTAGTCGACAAAGTGGTGAAGATCCGCCGGTGTGCGGCGGTCGTTAAGGGTGGTCGTCGTTTCAGCTTCGCCGCCTTGGTTGTGGTCGGCGATGGTCGCGGCCGCGTCGGCTGGGGCTACGGCAAAGCCAATGAAGTGCCACCGGCGGTGGAGAAAGCCGTCAAGGACGGGAGCCGCAGCTTGGAGGAGGTGCATCTCGAGGGAACCAGCATCCCGCACATGGTCAAAGGGCGTTTCGGCGCCGCACGGGTGATCCTCGTGCCAGCCAGCCCGGGTACGGGTGTCATCGCCGGGGCCGCCGTGCGAGCCGTTTGCGAAGCGGCCGGCATCAAGGACATCCTCACGAAGGTTTACGGCACGAACAATCCAGTCAACATCGTCAAGGCCACCATCAGCGCGCTAACCAGCCTCCGATCGCAAAGCGAAGTGGAGCGCCTGCGAGGAGTTTCACTGACATGAACCTAAGCGAAGTCCACCAAGGCATCCGGAAGTATCGCAAACGCAAGCGGATCGGCCGCGGCGTCGGCTCGAAGACCGGCAAGACCGCTGGCCGCGGCCACAAGGGCCAAGGGTCGCGCGCCGGGTTTTCGCTTTCGCCCACCTTCGAGGGCGGCCAGATGCCCCTGGTGCGCCGCGTGCCCAAGCGCGGCTTCAACAACCGCTGGGCTCCCTCGGTGAAGATCGTCAACCTCGGCGACCTCGAAGCGCGCTTCGAAGATGGCGAGGAAGTCACGCCCGAAACCCTTCGGCAGCGCCACCTGGCCAAGGGCCGCTACGACATGCTGAAGGTGCTCGGCGATGGGGAACTGACCAAACGCCTGACCGTGTCGGCCCACCGTTTCAGCCGCTCGGCCAAGGAGAAGATCGAGAAGGCCGGCGGTAGCGTCGTGGAACTGCCCGGCAAGAAGGCAATCGTCAAGAATAAGCAGAATCCGAAGAAGAGCGACGAGGCCGAGGATCAATGATCGACGATCGGCGGCAGCCATAACATGACCGCCCGCGCCATTCCGCGTTTGACATTCCGCCCTCGGGATTCTCGCAACAACCGCCGCACCACCGCCCAACCCGGTTGATGGAACAATGTGGGAAAAGATCCGCGTTATCTTCACCATTCCTGAGTTGCGGCAGAAGATCCTGCTGACGCTGCTCTTTCTGGCGATCTACCGAGTGGGCTGGCACATCCCCTTGCCGATCGTGGACCAGACGGCAATGCAGGCTTACTTCACCGAACTGGGCGAGGGGGGGCTGGGCGACCTGATCCGCAAAGTCTCGATGTTCTCGGCCAGCAACCTCAGCCAGGCCACGATCTTCGGCCTGGGCATCATGCCCTACATCTCCGCCTCGATTATCTTCCAACTGCTCGGTAGCGTTTATCCGCCGCTGGAAAAACTGCAAAAAGAGGGCGAGAGCGGGCGGAAAAAGATCAACGAATATACCCGCTATGCCACCGTGGTGCTCTGCATCGGCCAAAGCTGGTTCTACGTGCGCTTCCTGGCCGACCCGCAGAACGATCTGCTGCGCGACGCCGTGGTCGGAGCGAACGGCACACTCGGCTTCGGCTGGCAGTTAACCGCCGTGCTGACGATGACCGCCGGCACCGTGTTCCTCATGTGGTTGGGCGAGCAAATCGATGAATATGGCATCGGCAACGGGATCAGCCTGCTGATCATGGCGGGCATCCTCGCCCGCATGCCGGCCGCCGGCGTGGAGCTGTTCGGCCCCATGTTCGAAGAGGGGCTTCAACTCGGCGGTGGCCCAAATACCAAGGGCGTGGAGACGATTATCGTGCTCGCCGTCCTCTTCGTGGGCGTCGTGGTCGGCGTGGTGCTGATCACCCTCGGCCAGCGCCGTATTCCCACGCAGAGCGCGAAGCATGTGCGCGGGCGGCGCGTCTACGGCGGCACGCGTCAGTACCTGCCGCTGAAGGTGAATCAGGCCGGCGTGATGCCGATTATCTTCGCCAGCAGCCTCTTGCTGTTCCCCTCGGTGCTGTTCAGCTACCTGGCCCGCAGCTGGCCATCGCTGCAAGTGGTGGAGCAAGCGTTCCAGACCGGCAGTGGATTCGTTTACAACGTGCTCTACGTCGCCTTGATTTACTTCTTCTGCTATTTCTGGACGGCCATCACCTTCAACCCCAAGGACATGGCCGACAACCTGAAGAACTACGGCACCTTCATCCCCGGCTACCGCCCCGGGCGCCGCACGGCCGACTACCTCGAAAAGGTGATGGTACGAATTACCTATGTCGGCGCCGGCTTCCTGGCCCTGGTGGCCATCGTGCCGACGATTATCGCCGGGCTGGCGGGCATCGACTACACCATCGCCAGTTTCTACGGTGGCACGGCCCTGCTGATCGCCGTCAGTGTGGCCTTCGACCTGGTGCAGAAGATCGACAACCACCTGCTGATGCGGAACTACAAGGGCCTGTTGGACAAAGGTTGAGTGAAAGCTGATTGAAACCAGCCCTCGGGCCCCTGCCCGGTGGAACTGGCATCGGACGAAATCAGGCAAAATCAGGCGAAAACGGGCGAAAACGCAACAGCATACGGAAAGACACCACCATGAAAATCGTTTTTATCGGCCCCCCGGGAGCGGGCAAGGGAACCCAGGCGGAGCGTCTGGTCCAGACCTACGACCTGGCCCACCTCTCCACCGGTGACATGCTCCGCGCGGCCCGCGATGCCCAAACCGAGGTGGGCCGCGAGGCCGAGACCTACATGTCGGCCGGTAAGTTGGTGCCCGACGAGGTGATCGTGCGGATTATCGCCGAGCGGCTGGAACAACCCGACTGCCAGAAAGGCTACCTGTTGGACGGTTTCCCGCGGACTGTCGGTCAGGCCGAAGCCCTGGACGAAATGCTGGCCGGCAAAGGCACCCCGCTCGACGTGGTGTTGGAACTGAAAGTCCCCGAGGAGGAACTCTTCCAGCGGTTGGCCGGACGCGGTCGGGCGGACGATACGCCCGAAGTCATCCGCCAGCGCCTGAGTTCCTACCGTGAACAAACCGAGCCGGTGCTGGCCTATTACAGCGAGCGGGGGATGCTCCAAAGCATCGATGGCACGGGAACAATTGACGACGTGTTTGCTCGGGCCCGAGAGGTGCTGGATCCGGTCGCCCAGTCGTGAACCCGGCGGAGGCCGTGGAGCCGTTGTCGCGAGGAGCCATTCCACCGTGGAGATCCTTCGTTCAAGCCGGGAAATGCACCTGATGCGGAAGCCGGGGCTGCTGGTGTGGGAAGCCCACCAGATCGCCCGACGGATGGTTCGGCCGGGCGTGACCACCGGTGAGATCGACGCGGCCGTGACGAGTTTTTTCGAGCAGCACGAGGCGATTCCCCTGTTTCGCAACGTGCCCAACTCGGTGCCCGGCGGACCGCCCTTCCCTGCGGTGACCTGCATCTCGGTCAACGAGGAAGTGGTTCACGGCATTCCCGGCCCCCGGGAGTTGCGGGAAGGAGACATTGTCAGCATCGACACCGGCTGCAAGATCGGTGGCTGGTGCGGCGACGCGGCGTGCACCTACGCCTGCGGAGAGCTGAGCGAGGAGAGCCGTCGCTTGATGGACGTAACGCGGGGCGTGTTGGAATTGGCCATCGAGCAGATGAACCACTGCCGCTGGTGGAGCGAGGTGGCCGGGCAAATGCAGCGGTACGTGGAGAGTGCGAAGATGTCGGTGGTCGAGGCCTTCGTGGGCCACGGGATCGGTCGCGACATGCACGAGGATCCCCAGGTGCCGAACTTCGCCGGCAGGCGACTTCGGCGGAGCGCGGACTTCCGCATTCAGCCGGGTCTGGTGATCGCGATTGAGCCGATGGTCAACCTGGGCAAGAAGGCGGTTCGCTGCCTGGCCGACGAGTGGACGCAGGTCACGGCGGATGGCCGGCCCAGTGCCCATTTTGAACATACCGTGGCCATGACCGAGAACGGGGCCTGGGCGCTGACGTCCGGCCCCAATGGAGAAACCTGGTAGCCTGACCCTGCGATGGCGGGCGATGGCGGAAGCGTTGGAGCGGGTCAATCCGGGCATGCCGAGCCACCCTTCGCCAGAGGGGTTCGGCATTCGGATTTCCATTGAGCGGACGGCCCCCACGCCGCGTCCCTCCCGGAGGAGGGCGGCTCGCGGCCTTTTGGCCCCTCGGGGGCTTGTGGGGGGATGGGGGAAGCGCTATACTGAAGTGCTTTGCCCCACATAGCGGGCAAATCAACGCGGTGGAACGACCGCGACGAAAACAACCACGGCAACCAAGCCGGAGCGGAACGATGAAAGTGCGAGCCAGCGTTAAACGCATCTGCGAAAACTGTAAGGTCGTGCGGCGACGTGGAACGGTGTATGTCGTCTGCATCAACCCCCGTCACAAGCAACGGCAAGGCTAACCCAGCCGGATTGGCCCGGTGAGCCAGATTGACCCGGTGAGACTGACGCGGTGCGACCGGCCGTTGAGCCGTGGGCCTTCCCGGCTCGTCCCGCTGGCTTGTTCGATCAAGGAGCAAACAGGATATGCCACGTTTACTCGGTGTTGACATCCCCAACGATCGTCCGACGGTGGTCGCCCTCACGTACCTATACGGCGTGGGGCCCCGTTCGGCGCGCGACCTCTGCCATGCCGCTGGTATCGACGGGAAGGTTCGGGCGCGTGATTTGAAAGAAGACGAATTGGCCCGACTGGCCGCGTTGCTCGACAAGGACTATGTCGTCGAGGGTCAGCTCCGGCGGCAGACGGCGCAGAACATCGCCCGGCTGCGCGACATCGGTTGCTATCGCGGCCTGCGGCATCGTCGCGGCCTGCCCGTGCGAGGACAGCGAACACGGACCAACGCCCGCTCGCGCAAGGGCCCGAAGAAGACCGTGGCCGGCAAGAAGGGCGTCAAGGACATGCGGTAGCCGGTGCCTTTGCCAAATGCTCGCCTCGCGTTCGAGGCGCGACCCATCAAAAAAAAGATTCATCCTTCGGAGTGATTCCCCGTGGCCAAGAGTACCCCGAAACGACGCAAGACCCGTCGCAGCGTGACGGCGGGCATCGCCTACATTAAGGCGACGTTCAACAACACGCTGATCACCATCACCGACACCAAGGGCGCGGCCCTGTGCTCGGCCAGCGCCGGCAGTAGCGGATTCAAGGGCAGCCGAAAGAGCACGCCCTTCGCCGGCCAGATGGCGGCCCAACAGGCGGCCGAAAAGGCCATCAAGTTCGGCATGAAGGAAGTGGACGTGAAAGTGAAGGGCCCCGGTAGCGGCCGCGAGAGCGCGATCACCGCGCTGCAAGCCGCCGGGCTGAAGGTCAAGTCGATCGAGGACGCCACCCCGCTGCCGCACAACGGTTGCCGACCGAAAAAGCGCCGCCGGGTGTAAGCAAGATATTGGTAGTTTGGCCCTGGAGAGGATCGCGAGCTAACGGCTCATGGCGGACGCCGGTAGCCGCGGCCCAAAAACGGTGGACCGAAGGAATTGGCGAACATTGCGATTCGATCGCACCAAGTCATTTAGCGGCCGGGAATGCCCCGGCGTTTTGAGAACCCATAGCGAGTAACAGAGAACCATGGCCCGATACACCGGACCCGTCTGCCGCATTTGTCGCCGCGAGGGGATGAAGCTGTTCCTGAAGGGCACGCGTTGCGACACGCCGAAGTGCGCCTTCGAGCGTCGCGAAGCGGCCCCCGGGATGCACACCTTCCGCCGCGGCAAGCTCACCGACTACGGCATCCACGTACGCGAGAAGCAGAAGGTCAAGCGTTACTATGGCGTGCTGGAGCGCCAGTTCCGCAAGTACTTCAAGCTGGCCCAACGTGCCCGGGGTGAGACGGGCGAAGCCCTGATGAGCTTGCTGGAGCGGCGGCTGGACAACATCGTCCACCGGCTGGGGTTCGGCACCTCGCGCCGCCAGGCCCGCGAGCTGGTCAACCACGGACACGTGACGGTCAACGGCCGGCGGGTCGATATCGCCAGTTATTTGGTGCGTGTGGGCGACGTGATTCGCGTGAAGGACCGTGCGAAGAGCAAGGAGTTCGTGAAGACGAATCTGGCCACGCCCAGCCACGAGGTGCCCGACTTCCTCACCCTGGTCGATGGCGACATCCCCGAAGGCTACGTGGCCCGACTGCCGGAGTCGGCCGACGTCTCCATCCCGGTGCAGACACCACTGATCATCGAGCTTTGCTCGCGTTAGCGGGCGGTTTCTCGGGCTGGCCGAGCCGGGGAGGCGTTTGAGTCCAAGGCGGAGTTTTCCCAAGGCGTCGGTCCATTGCCCCGAAGCCGGTCGGCCCGGGCGAGAAGTTTTCATCCCAACCATTCAACATCGGTTCAGTCATCGATCGGAGGGTCCTCATGCGTATTCGTTGGCGCGGACTTGAACTGCCCAGCCAGGTGTCTGTCGATCGCGACACCCTGACCACCACCTACGGCAAGTTCACCGCCGAGCCGTTTGAGCGCGGCTTTGGTACCACGATCGGTAACAGCCTGCGGCGCATCCTGCTTAGCAGCCTGGAAGGTTCGGCCGTCACTCAGTTGCGGTTGCACGGCGTCCAGCACGAATTCACCACCATCCCCGGCGTGGTCGAGGATGTGACGGACATCGTGCTCAACGTGAAGTCGCTGGTCGTAAAGAACTATAGCGAGCAGACCCGCGTGCTTCGCGTCGAGAAGAACGAAGCGGGCGTGGCCACCGGGGCCGACGTGCAAGGCGACGAGCAGATCGAGGTGGTCAATCAGGACCACGTGCTGGCCACGCTCACCGAGAACGTGCCCTTCCTCTTGGAGATGGTCGTCGAGAACGGCCGCGGTTACGTCCCCTCCTCCGAGCACACGCCCCAGGCCCAGGAAATCGGCATCATCCCCATCGATGCCATGTTCAGCCCGGTCGTTCGCGTGCGCTACGAGGTCGAGGAAACCCGCGTTGGCCAGAAGACCAACTACGACAAGCTCACCCTGGAGATCTGGACCGACGGCTCCGTCTCGCCGGAATTGGCGATGGTGGAATCCGCCAAGATCCTCCGCAAACACCTCAACCCGTTCGTCCAATACAGCGAGTTGGGCCCCATGATCCACGGCCAGGCCAGCGCGGCCGGCCCGGGCGGATTGGATCAAGCCACCGAAGCCAAGCTGAACATGAGCTTGGCCGAGTTGGACCTCTCGGTCCGCGCGACCAACTGCCTGGAGTCGGAGAGCATTCACACCGTCCGCGACCTGGTCTCCCGTAACGAGGAGGAACTGCTCGAAGTGCGCAACTTCGGCGAAACCACCCTGACCGAGGTCCGCGAGAAACTGTCCGACGTCGGGCTGCACCTGGGGATGCGGCTGCCGCCGGCGCCGGCCGCCCCACTGTAGTTAAGTAAGCTGGGCGGATTGCCCTGGGTACCCCGCCAGGGCCAAATGGCTGTATGCCAGACGAGAACAAGAATCCCCCGGCGATAGGCACTGCGGCGATAAACACTGCGGCGATAAACACTGCCGGCCAGCGACACTAGATACGGGGCGCGGCAACCACCCACGAGCGGCGGACGCCCCCGACAACAACTCAAGACATCGGGCGTCTCCCCGCCGAGACGCCCAAACCGAGATCACTGCCATGCGACACCGAAAACGAGGCCGCAAACTCGGCCGCAATCCGAGCCATCAACGGGCCTTGCTCCGCAATCTGGCCAGCGCGCTGTTTCTCACCGAACGCGACGCCCTGAACGAAGACAACGCCCCGAAGGTCAAGGGACGTATTGTCACCACGCTCCACAAGGCCAAGGAAGTGCGACCGCTGGTGGAGAAGTGCGTGACCATCGCCCGCCGCGCGCTGCCGCACGAAGATGCGGCCGAAGAGTTTGCCCCCAGCGCCGAGCGTCATAGCGATGCCTGGCGAGAGTGGCGCGGCAGCGACCAGTGGCGCAAATGGAACCAGGCGATGGCTCCGGCCGTGGCCGCCCGCCGGCGCGTGCTGCAACTGATCGGCGACCGCGATGCCGTCGAGGTGCTCTTCGACGATATCGCTCCGCGGATGGCCGATCGCAAGGGCGGATACACGCGCATCCTCCGGCTGGCCAAACCCCGCCTGGGCGACTCCGGCACCCAGGCCATCCTCGAATTCGTCGGCCGCAACGATCGCGAGCGCCGTGCCGCCGAACGCCCGGCCTTCGAGACCACCGAAGACGACGAGCAAACCACGGCAACCGCCGAGGCCCCTGCCACGGACGCTCCAGCCGCGGAGGAAGCCCCCGCGGACGAGCAGCCAACGTCGGCCGAGCAAACCGAGACCGGCGAATCCGCCGAGGCCTCTTCGGATCAGTCCGACGATTCGCCGGAAAAGACCGACGAGAAGTAACCACGCTTGTTGGCCCCGCCGACGTCGCTTGATGAGGTTTGCCCGGCGTCCGCGAATTCCGCCCCGCGTTTCGACATGCACGGTCCATCCCCGGAGCCCGGCTTCGATTTCACCGCGTGGGCCGAGCGGCTCTGTCGAGACCTGACGCGCCGCGTGCCCGACCTCCGCCACATCCGCATGGATTGGGTCGCGCTGAGCTTCTCGCAATCGCGCAGCCCCGGACGCCACGGCCTCTATGCCTCCGTGACGCCGCTCCGCTTCCCGGGCGGAGAACCACACATCACCCGCCGCGGCCGCCGCTGGGGCGTGCAGCGCATCCTGGGCCCCGACGGGCGGGAAATGCTCTACCTGATGACCTTCTACCTGCCGAGGTTCCTCAACCTGCCGTGGCGGGAAAAGCTAACCACCGTGGCCCATGAGTTGTGGCACATCGGCCCAGAAAGCGACGGGCAATTGCGGCGTTTCGCCGGCCGTTGCCACGCCCATGGCCACTCGCAAAAGGCGTACGACGCGCGGGTCGAGGAGTTGGTCGATTGCTATCTGGCGGCCCACCCGCCGGCCGAACTGCTCGCCCCGCTCCGCCACGACTTTCGCCACTTGCGGCAGCAATACGGGCGTGTCACCGGCCAGCGGATCCGGGCACCCAAACTGATCCCCCTGGATTGAGATCGAGCCGGCGAGGACACCAGCCGGAGCACTCCGATCGCCTCGCTCAGGCACTTTTACAGCAAGAAATGGGCGGCATCTGCCCCCATCGAAGCAGGTGGTTCCCACCCCTGCAGGGTGCGGCTACAATCAGCGCAAGGCCGCCCTTTTGGGCGGTACCACATCCGCACCGTGCAGGAACTGCTGGGCCACAAGGACGTTCGGACGACGATAATTTACACCCACGTGCTGAACCGCGGCGGGCGCGGCGTCCGCAGCCCGGCGGACGGCCTTGGGCGTCAAAGTCCGGCAGGATAGACAGAAACTTCGTATCATCCCTCAAACCGACTGGTGGAACCATCAACTCCTGGCTACAATTGCCTTTACGAAGAAACAGACCTGGCAGTATAGGCCGCAAATCGGCGGCCTACAGGTATTACGCAGAAACTTCCTAACATCAAGTTAGGTCGCAAGAGATGCCTATTGTCTGCATCGACGGCAAGAGCATCACTGACTGGGACTCGTTTCACAACGTGTTCGCCAAAGTCTTTGGCTTCCCTGGCTTTTACGGTCGGAACATGGACGCATGGATCGACTGCATGACTTCGCTCGACGCCCCCGACGACGGGATGACAACCGTTCACGGCTCGCCGACTGATCCGGTCGTTTTGCAGCTCGACAATGCGAATCATGTACCGGCAGAGCTGTTTGAAGCGATCACCGAGTGTTCCGCTTTCGTAAATTGGCGTCGGCTTGAAGTGGGGGAACCAGCAATCCTTATGCTTTCCTGCTACCGAACACAAGCGACCTAACCACCGGCTGCAGTTGACCGGCGACGCCCGCGAGTGAGACAATCTGCCGCTGACCGTTGACGACGTTCCTCCGCGGGCGGCCGGCAACTGAGCCTTTTACGTTATGCCTCTTTCACGATCGTCAACAGTCGCGGACGTTGAAGGCCCTTGGGCTGATCCCGATTTCGACTCGGGGCTGATTGATCGCTGTCGGCGTGGCTGGAACACGCCAGTGGCCGAATTGACCAACGAACTGCTCGCCACCTACCTCCGTCAAAAGATCGCATTGTCGCTGGTTGTGCCGGAAGCCGAAAAAAGAATCGCAGACAACTACGTTGACGACACCGAGATGTACGACGAAGAACTCGTAAACGCCCTGAAGAGTGCCAAGGGCGAGGCATAACCAGCGGCTGCAGTTGACCGGCGACGCCCGCGAGTAGAATGATGGGGTTGATTGAACGCCTGCTCCCGGCGGCGGCCGGCAACTGAGCCTTTTACGTTAGGGAGCCAGGCTAGTGACCGAATCTGAGTTCTGGGACAGTCTGGAATTCCGCGTCTGCCGTGAGTTCGATGCCATGCCGGAATGCCAAAAACGTGGCCTGTGGTGTGACGGATTCCTCCCCCGGACGTACAAGGTCACAAAGCGTAGACCGTACATCGCCGGGACGGCGTGGATCGGGATTGGCCCCCGCCATCAGGAGCAGTGGGAGTTCGTCCTACTCCTCGGGCAAGCGGCTGACCGTCCCGGCAGCATTCTATGGGACGAATTGCTACCGGCTGAAAACCGCACCGGATGGGTAACCGTGGACCTGGAAGAGAAGAAACTGGTGATGGAGCCGCGCCGTGCTGTGCGTGGGGCTCCCTAACAAGCGCAGGCATCCCTAACAAGCGCAGGCAACTGACGGGCTGCGCCCGCAGCTGATGCGCAGGGCGTTAGCGAGCAAGCACATGGGTAGACACGTCGAGTTGAGGCTGGCGGCGGTGCAGGTTTGGCGCAGATGCCTCGGTCACATCGACCGAGCGGGCCTTACGCTGCCCGATCTCTCGTCAGCGTGTGACCGCTCACGGGGGACTGTCCCAATTTTCGCGGCAATGTAGGCTCTTACTGCCGGAGAACGCCCATTCGTCGGCGGCCGTGCCCGATCGCCTCGCCCGGCACAGCCGCCGCGTCCCCCCGACGGCGTTTCCGCCGAGGCGATCAGGCGGTATAATGGTGTGGTTCTTCGAGGCTGTAGCTCAGTTGGCAGAGCAACGGACTTTTAATCCGTAGGTCCAGGGTTCAAGTCCCTGCAGCCTCACTTGACGTAAGCCACTACGGGGAAATAGCTTACGAATCGCCCGCCATCCCCCTTGCCCGTTTTCGGCCGAGTGGCGCCAAAGGTCGCGGCAAGGTCGACACGAGCGACCGCCACCGGACTGCTGGCCCTGTCCGACCCGCGGCGACGGAAGCCGGCTCACACCATGCAGACCGATTGACCCGCCGGCGGCACTTGGGCCGCCTCGGCCGTTCCCCATCTTCAACACCACGCCAAATAGCGAGCCCCATCATGAAGACGCTGAGCTACACTGCCCTGTTCCTGGCATTCATCCTGACGAGTTGCTTCCAACCACTGCGGGCGGCCGATACGCAATCACGCCCCAATTTCATCTTCTACATCACGGACGATATCTCGGCCAGCGATTTTGGTTGCTACGGCAGCGACGTCGTGCAAACGCCCCATGTGGACCAGTTGGCGCGGGACGGAATGCTGTTCCGCCGGGCCTATCTGACCACCAGCAGTTGCAGCCCAACGCGGTGCAGCATCATCACCGCGCGGTATCCACACAATACCGGCGCCTGTGAGCTGCACACGCCATTGCCGGCCGACCAATACATGTTCCCGCAAGCGTTGAAGGAAAGCGGCTACCATACGGTCCTGTCGGGCAAGAATCACATGGGACCGGCAGTCCAGCAAGCGTTTGACATCGTTGCTGGCGGCCGCGGTCCGGGCGGTCAGGAGCAATGGGTCGACTTTTTGAAGGACCGCCCGCGAGACAAGCCCTTCTTCTGCTGGTTTGCTTCCTACGACGCGCATCGCGGCTGGTCGTTCGACGACAAGGCCCCGGTTTACGATCCGGACAAGGTGAAGGTTCCCCCTTATCTGTTCGACGGTCCGAAGACCCGCAAGGATCTGGCCAACTATTACCACGAGGTCTCGCGGAGTGATTACTACCTGGGAGAACTGCGCAAGGAACTGAAGCGCCAGGGGATCGAGGACAACACCTACATCATCTATATTTCGGACAACGGGCGCCCCTTCCCACGGTGCAAAACCCGGCTCTACGACAGCGGCATCCGTACGCCTTTCGTCGTTGCCGGGCCGACGGTCGCCGAGGGCAAGCAGACCGATTCACTGGTGAGCGTGATCGACATCGGGCCCACGGTGCTGGACTTGGCGGGCGTGAAGGCCGATCCGCGCATCCAGGGCGTAAGCTTCGCCGACGTGCTGAAGGATCCCCGGGCCGTCGTGCGCGATTATGTCTTTGCCGAACACAACTGGCACGTCTTCCAGGCTCACGAGCGGATGGTCAGAACCGGCGACTGGCTCTACATTCGCAACGCGTTTCCCGAACGGATGAACCTCTGCGTCGAAGCAAAGCGTTATCCCGCGGCCGGGGAACTGTGGCAACAGTATCGCGAAGGCAATCTCAAGCCCGAGCAGATGGACGTCATGCGGCAACCGCGCCCGGCGGAGGAGTTGTACAACGTGGCCGACGACCCTCACCAGCTCGACGATCTGGCTTCCAATCCGGAACACGCCGCGACGCTCAAGCGCCTCCGGGGAGTTCTCGACACCTGGACGAAGCAAACCTGCGACGATGTGCCCGAAACGCCCACGCCGGACCGGCCGCGCGGCGGGAAGATCGGGCATCAGCCGGGTGGAGTGATGCCGGGGATCGCTAGCGGGGCGCCGGACTGCAACCATCCCGGTCCGATCCGAAGCACGGAAACCGAAGCGCCGCCGAACGCTGAGTAGCATCCCTCGCTCGCCGTACGCCGGCTCAACGCGGTGGCTTGGACGTAATCGTTCGCGGGAAGGGCTACACGTGGGCAGAGCCGCGTGCCTCGGCCTTCCCGCTTCTACGAAGACAACCACTCTAATCCATTGTAATAGAGAAGGCACCACGCATGATGAAACGGCCAAAAGCGTTGGCGGCATTCGGGAGCATCGCCCTGGTTAGCCTGCTGGCAGTCGCCGTGCCCGCGGCCACCTCTCCAGAAGCGGTTGAACACCGCGACCGGCCGATCGAGCAGGTCTTCGAGACTTTTCAAGACCCGCCCGCGGAAGCGCGGCCCTTTGTCCGCTGGTGGTGGAACAACAACCAGGTGGACGAAGACGAGATCCTCCGCGAGTTGGACGTGCTGAAAGCGGCGGGCATCGGCGGCGTGGAGATCAATCCCATTGCCGGCCCGCGGAAACCGGAAGGATCGAGCGCCGAGGTTCTCAAGTGGCGCAGCCCGGAGTGGGATCGGGTGTTGCACGGGGCCTGCCAGGGCGCGCGCGAGCGGGGGATGATCGTCGATTTGATCGCCGGGTCGGGCTGGCCGTTCGGGGGCGAGTTCCTCAAGCCGGACGAGCAGATCATGCGCCTGTCGGTGAAGACGCGGGAGGTCGAGGGCGGGCGCCGTCAGCGGTTGGCGCTGGACGACATCATTGGAGTTCGGCACGCGGAGCTTCGCTTCGTGAAGATCTTCCCCAATATCCTCTCGTCGCTCGATGAGGTTCGCGACGTGACCGCCGCGGTCGACGACGACCGGATGCTTGAGGTCGACCTGGAAGAAGGCACATACGTCGTGGCCTGCGGATTCTTGCAGCGCGGCTTCTGCAAGGTCACCTTCGGTGTTCCCGGCGCGGCTGGCCCCACGATGGATCACATGCAGAAGGACGTCACGCGAGCTTACCTCGATCGCCTTCGCGGCGTCGAGGAGACCTGGGGGGAACCGCTTTCCAAGTACGTGCGCGCCATCTTCTGCGACAGCATCGAGACCATGGGCGCCAACTGGACGCACGACATGGCCGACTCGTTTCGCCGGCGCAAGGGCTACGATATCACACCCTGGCTGCCTTTCGTCGTCGGTCGGGAAAACGCGAACATCGCACCCTCGCCTGAATTGCGGGACCGCATTCGACGGGCGCGCTACGACTGGAGCGAGCATGTGGTCAACGTCTTCCTGAAGAACTTCACCGCCGAATACACGGCCTTCTGCCACGACCACGGACTGCTGAGCCGCTATCAGGCCTACGGCTTGCCGAACCTGATGGGCATGGCCGAGGGATACATGATCCCTGATATCCCCGAGAGCAATAACTGGCTCTATTCCCAGGGCGTCATCGATCCGATGAACCCCGGGTACTTCACCTGGAACCAGAAGCACGGCTACATGATCTGGTCGAAATACGCGGCGGCCGGCGGACGAATGCGCGACAAGAAGATCATCTCCTGCGAAGCAATGACCAATACGTCGCGGGTATTCCGCGCTACCCTGGCCACGATCAAGCAGGCCGACGACATGAACTTTGTCGCCGGCATCACGCACTCGGTACTGCACGGGTATAACTACGTGCCGCCCGACGTCCCCTTTCCCGGCTGGATCCGCTTCGGTGCGTATTTTAGCGAGCAGAACACCTGGTGGCCCTATTTCCCGCGCTGGGTGAACTACAACGCGCGGCTGTCCTGCGCGCTGCAGGAAACCCGCCCGGTCGCCGACGTCGCCATCCTCGGACGCACCGCCGACTTGTGGGCCAAGACCGGCTTGACCAGGGATCCGTTCCACCTCGATCCCCGTTACCTGCATCGGCTGTGGGAGCCACTCTCGCAACTTGGGGTCGGCTGCGATTATCTTCACGAGGCCGTGATTCAGGGCGCCAAGACGAGCGACGGCCGCCTGCGGATCGGCCCGATGAACTACAAGCTCCTGATCGTCGCGGATGCGGAGTCGCTGTTGCCCGCCACCGCGGAGGCCATTCGCAATTTTGCCCAGAGTGGCGGGAAAGTCGTTTTCGTCGACCGGGCGCCGAACCGATCGCCGGGTTTGCTGGACGCAGTGGCCGACGACGCGCGCGTCAAGACGGCCGTTCATGCCGCCATCGAGGCTGGTGCCCTGGTGCTGCCCGGCCCGCCGGACGAAGCCGATCTGACCGCGCTACGCCGTTGGACGAAGGGTGTGCTTGAGCGGCTTGACCTCAAACGGAAGATTGCCATTCGATCGCCGCGAGACGGCCTCTACTCGCTCCACCATCGGGCCCCCGACGCCGAGTTGTTGTTCTTCACGAACACCTATCGCCGGGAGTCGTCGGGGAGCCGGGTCGATTTCCCGCTGGGGCAGTCTGGCCTCTGGCGCTGGGATCCGGAAACGGGCGAGCGTCGGCCTTACGAGCTGCCCTACGACGCCAACGGTTTCCAGCTCGACCTGCAGCCGCTCGAATCCATCCTGCTGGTAACCGGCCCGAAGCAGGATCCACCAGCGCGTGGCGCGCAACCGGAGGATCGCCCGCAGCCGCACACCATCGACGGGCCGTGGCGGGCCACTTTCCACCCGACCCAGTCGGAGGAATCCTTCACTCTCACCCTGCCTTCACTGGTTGATTTGACCACCAGCGACGACCCGCGCGTTCGCAACTTCGCTGGCACGGTCGTCTACCGGGCAACGTTCGATCTCGATGAAGCGGCCTACACCCGGCTCGATCTCGGCTGGGACAACGACTTCATCAGCGAGGTGGAACTCAATGGCCGCAAGCTGGGCGTCAACTGGTACGGATCGCCGGTCTTTGAACTGGGAGACTCGCTCCGTGAGGGCGAGAACCGCTTGACCGTCCGCTACACGACCACGTTGTGGAACGCCATGAGAGAGCAGAACCCACAACCGTCGGGGCTCATCGGCCCGGTGACGCTACGCTGAGGGAATGCAGCGTTCACGGGGCTGCCGAAGTCGGCAGCCGGGCCGGCCGCGTATCACCGATCCCTCTCGGGCGGGAGCCGGCCGGTCAACTCGCGCCAGGCGGCCATCGAGCGGGCCAGGTTCGCGCGCTCGTCGCCATGGATGCCGTAGCATTGCAGCCCCACGGGGCCCTGGTAGTCGAGCCGGTCGAGGACGTGGAGGAATCCGGCTAGGTCGAAATCGCCCTGGTCGAGTGTTTGGATCAGCTCCTTCCACGAACGACCCTCGCGGTCGGCGCCGTTGATGGTCACGACCGACAGTCGCGGCATCGCCCGTTGCAGTAGTAGTTCATAAGGCGTGTCGCGTTCGACCTTCAGCCAATGGCAGAGGTTGAAGGTCACGCCAACATTCTTCCGGCTCACTTTGCGTGCCACGCGGAGCGCGTCGTCCACTCGTTCCATCCAAAGGCCGGCATGCGGATAGAGCGAGAGCCGCAGGTCGTAGCGCGCCGCTCGATCGGCTAAGTGGCGGATAATTTTGACCGCGCGGGCGTCGCCTTTGGGAGAGGATGTCTTGTAGTGGCGGCCCTGGGTGTGCAGCCAGACGATCGTCTCGCGCCCTTCGAGCTGGCGGAACAATTCGTCCATCCGCGGATCGTAAGGCGGCTGGTCGGGGTCAAGGTTGATCGCCGTATAGACGGCAAACAGCTTCAGCCCTAAGCCTTCCAACGCGGCAACGGTCTCGGGGACGTCGTCCAGGCCGAGATGGGCCATGCCGGCATAGCCCAACTCGTCCATCAATACGGCTTTGGCCTGGGGTGAATGGAAGCGAGCGTCGTGCATGCCGATGGCCAGGCCGAACAACGGGCTGTCGGGCAGCAGCGGCCGCGGCTCTTCGACGCGCGGTGGCGTGCTGGATTGGGCGATGGCTTCCGCAGGCGGCTGGTCGACCGCGGCGGACGATTGGCCGTGTCGCGACTGGTCGGCGAAGTCCCCGGCCAGCGCGGAGCAAGCCGTCGCAACGATGAGCAAGCAGCACGATCTTAGGACGCGGTGGCGTGGCATCAGTCCCCCGAACCAACATTGCCAAGCGCTACCAGGTGTTGCGATGCGATGCGGCCCCCGCCCTGCCGCGCCGCCGAAGGTCAACAGTCCGGTCCACTCGAGGCGGCGATCGTGTTTCGTGCGATTCATCAGGAAGCGGCGCCGGGGTGAACGGCTTGGGCCAAGACGTTGCGTGTTGGATCGGCGCGGGCCGGGATGAGTAAGCCGTGGTGAAGATCAGCGTCGCCCGCTCCGTACAAGTATAGCTCGGAATATTTCCAAGCCGGGTTGTCGGGAAGGCGAACAACTGAAAACAACCATGGCTCTTCGGCTCGCCCTCCGCGAGAGGCCCCGCGCGTAAGGGGGCGTTTCGCTTTCGCTGGTCCGGCAGGCAGCGATTCACCGCTAAGGCGTTGAAAGCCGCAATAACGCATACCTCTTTTTGCCGGTGCGAAGCACGATAGTCGTGCCGCCGACCAGGTCGGCCGTGGTAAGCCGCCGATCGATTCCCTCGACCCGACGATTGTTCACGTAGGCCCCGCCCTGTTGGACGGCGCGTCGGGCTTCACCCTTGCTTTTGGCCCCTCCGGCGGCGGCCAGTCCATCGACGATTGGCAGGCCCTCGCCCTCGAGTTGGTCGCGCGTGACTTCGCTGCTGGGCACGTCGGCGAAGATGCCGGCTAGTTGCTCGTCGCTCAGTTGATCGATCTCCGCGCCGAAGAAGATCTCGGTTGCCCGGCGGGCAATTTCCAAGCCTTCGTCGCCGTGGACCAACTGGGTCAACTGCTCGGCCAACGTGCGTTGCGCCGTCCGTTGGCCGGGGTCGGCCGTGTGTTCGGCGAGCGTCCGCTCGATGGCTGGCTGGTCCAGGTCGGTGAAGAATCGCAGGCAGGTGCCCACGTCGGCGTCGTCCAAGTTGATCCAGTATTGATAGAACTGATAAGGGCTGGTGCGGCGGGCGTCGAGCCAGAGGGCGCCGCTGGCCGTCTTTCCCATCTTCTGCCCGTCGCTCTTCGTCAGCAGTGGGCAAGTGATGCCTTGGAGTTGCAGGTCGGGGCCGCGCATGCGTCGCGCCAGATCGATACCGGCCGTGATGTTGCCCCACTGGTCGCTGCCCCCCACCTGGATCTCGCATTGGTGCTGGTCGTAAAGCTGAACGAAATCGTAGGCCTGTAGGAGCATGTAGCTGAACTCCGTGTAACTCAACCCGGCGTCGGTGCGCTCCAAACGCGAGCGGACGGAGTCTTTCGCCAGCATGACGTTCACGGGGAAGTGCTTGCCCACGTCGCGGAGAAATTCCAGATAGCTCCAGGGGCCCATCCAATCGTGGTTGTTGACCAACAGGGCAGGATTCTCGGTGGCATCGAAGTCGAGGAATCGCCGGAGTTGCCCCTCGATGGAGTCGACATTCCGCCGCAGGTCGTCCAGCGAGAGCAGATTGCGCTCCTCGCTACGCCCGCTGGGGTCACCGATCATTCCGGTGGCCCCGCCGACCACCGCAATGGGACGATGCCCGGCCTGCTGGAAACGCCGGAGGATCATCAGCGCCATGAGGTGGCCAACGTGGAGGCTGTCGGCCGTGGGATCGAACCCGGCGTAGACGGTTCTCGGCCGCTCGGCCAGCCAAGCGGCCAGGTTCTCGTCGTCGGTGGTCTGGTGGATCAAACCCCGCCAGGTGAGTTCGTTGAAGACGTCTTGCATATCGGGAGGTTGAAAGGTGGATGTTGCCGAAAACCCGGGAGCACTGTGCCAGGGGGAAAGTCGCGTAGTTTGACCGTCGAGCTTAGGAGGATTGCAAAGTCGATTGCGGCTTGCGTTGAGCCTCCGCACGTCATTCCCGCGCCGGGCCGTCATTCCCGCGCCGGGCCGTCATTCCCGCGCACGCGGGAATCCAGGGAATTGGGACGGACCACCGGATTCCCGCTCCCCGCTTTCGCGGGCAAAAGCTTCTCGGGAATGACGGAAGAAATCGACTTTGCAAATCCTCCTGCCGTCCAGCCCTGGGGGCTGGACTTCCCCACGGAGATCGCTATCATAGCGGTTTCATCACCGCCCGTGTACCGGAGGGCGCGGAGGGCTGGTGCCGTGAGGGGTTGCCGCCGAGTCGGCTTATCGCCGTTGCGGTGACCAGTTGAACCGGCCGTCGGTCGGTTGATGAGCGGTCGGCATCTCGCCAGCCTCCACACTCCGTGCGACGCCCGGGGGGCTCAGGGGCCGACTTCCCGCGCTTGACCCATTTGGCCTTTCTCTTATCGTGCCCGATTGCCCATGTCCGACTCCCCTCGCTCGCCGCTTCTCGACCTCGCCACGAAAGACCATGCCGCCCAGTTCCAGCAGCCTGCCCGGTGGGCGGCGATGGCGCCCGGTCGGGTGAACCTGATTGGCGAGCACACCGACTACAATGACGGCTTCGTGTTGCCGATGGCCATCGAGCGGCAGGTGGCCATCGTCGCCAGCCCGGCCGAGCGGGGCGTGCGGCTATACAGCTGCGAACTCCAGCAGCAGGCCAGCGTGGAACTGACGCAGCCGGTCGGGAAAGGTGAGCCCGCCTGGACCAACTATGTGCGCGGGGTGATCGCCGGCTTCCAGCAGCGGGGCGTCGAGGTGCCCCCGTTTGCCGCGGCCATCGCCTCCGATGTACCGATCGGTGGAGGGCTCTCCAGCAGTGCCGCCCTGGAAGTGGCCACCGCCACGCTGCTCGAACAGATCACCGGCCACCAGCTCGACCCGCTGGAGAAGGCCCTGCTTTGCCAATGGGCCGAGCACAACTACGCCGGCATGCCCTGCGGACTGATGGACCAGTACGTGGCCGTGATGGGCCGCGAGGGACAGCTCGTCCTGCTCGACTGCCAGGACCAAACCTCCCGGCTGGTGAAGTTCGACGACCCGGCGGTCGCCGTGCTCATCGCCAACACCAACGTGAAACATGAGTTGACCGGCGGCGAATATGCCGAACGTCGGGCGCAGTGCGAGGAGGCCGCCAAGGCGCTCGGCGTGCCGTCGCTCCGCCAAGCGACCGACGAAGCGTTGCAGGCGGCCGGCCAAAGCCTCGACCCCACGGCCTTCCGCCGCGCCCGGCACGTCGTCTCGGAGATTGCCCGCACCACGCAAGCCGCGCGGCTGATCGAACAAGGCGATTGGCCGGCGGTGGGCAAGCTGATGTATGCCAGCCATGAGTCGTTGCGCGACGATTTCGAGGTGAGCTGCGCGGAACTGGATGCCATGGTCGAGGCGGCCCGAGCACTCGGGCCCGACGCCGGAGTGCACGGCAGCCGAATGACCGGCGGCGGGTTCGGCGGCTGCACGGTCACACTGGTGGCAGCCGATCGGGCGGACGCAATCGCCGAGCAAATGCACAATGCATACAAGGAAACAACCGGCATCGAGCCGGCCATTTTCGCCACGCGACCGGCCGAAGGGGCCCGGGCCGTGGCGTTGGGCTGAGTGGGGGATGCCAAACCGAGCCCGCGGGAACCACCCCAGGGCAGCGGGCGGGACTGCTCGCCGGATCGAGCGAAACGCCCGTGAGGCCAACCGGGCGGCTCGACGTCGGGCCAATCGGCCACTTCGCCATCTTCATTAGACAGCAGGAGTCTTTCCAATGGGCGTGATCGACATCATCATCTTTGTCGTCTTCGTGGTGACGGTGATTGGGGCCGGGCTGTGGGCGAGTCGCACGGAGGAAACCCACGGTGAACACGGCGCGCAGGACTACTTCCTCGCCGGCCGACGGCTCACCTGGTACCTGATCGGCTTCTCGCTGATCGCCGCCAACATCTCCACCGAACAGTTCGTCGGAATGAGCGGCAAAGCGGCCGACTGGCTGGGCATGGCCATCGCCAGCTACGAGTGGATGGCTGCCATTACGCTGGTCGTCGTCGCTTTCGTCTTCCTGCCGAAGTTCCTCAAGAGCGGCATCTACACCATCCCGGAATTCCTGGAATACCGCTACAACAACTTCGCCCGCAGCGTGATGGCCGTCGCCACGTTGATCATCCTGGTGGGCGTGCCCACCGCCTCGGTGATCTTCTCCGGGGCCAAAGTGATCACCGGAAACTTCCAAGGGATCAGCGTCCTTGGGCTCGACATGGGCAACATCACCGTCGGCTGCTGGATCATCGGCACGATGGCCGCCATCTACGTCTTCGTCGGTGGACTGAAGGCCTGCGCCTGGACCGACCTGGTGTGGGGCTCGTCGCTGATCCTGGGCGGGGTGATCATCGCCGCCTTCGCGTTCAACACGCTCAGCCAGGCCGATCCGAACGAATTGATCGAAACCGCCCGCAACGACCAGATCACCGTGGAGCGGCTCGAAGAGGCGGGCGCTTTCGAACGTTTCTGGGAACTCAACAGCGGCGAATTGCCCGAAGGCAAGACGCACATGGTCCGCGGCGCGGACGATCCGGAGATCCCCTGGACCGCGCTGATCATCGGCCTCTGGATCCCCAACTTCTTCTACTGGGGATTGAACCAGTACATTACTCAGCGAACCTTGGGCTCCAAGTCGCTGGCCGAGGGACAGCGGGGCGTCGTCTTCGCCGCCTTCCTTAAGCTGATCATCCCCTTTGTCGTCGTCATCCCGGGCATCCTCGCCTTTAACCTGTTCAATGAGGATCTCCGCGACGACGCCGTGAACCGCAACGCGCAGATCATCGCCGAGCACTCGCCGGCGCTCTACGGCCGCCTCTCCGACGGCATGAAGCCCGACCCCGACGCGCCGCGCAACAAGAACATCATCGATAACATCGAGACGCTGCTGAAGGCGGACGACCAGTCGGCCGAGCCGATGGTCTACGCGTTCGACGAGGAATTCGCCGCATTGCACCCGGCCGACGCGCGACGCGTCGCCAAACACAATCTAGACATCGCCGGAGATGCGGTCGAGATGGAACCGCCAGCCGACGACGCGCCGCTGGCCGAACTGGTCGCCCAGAACAACACCGTGGTCGACAAAGCGAAGGCAGCGTTGGGCGACGCCCTGGCCGACGAAACGCTCGAAGCCCACGACTACGACAACGCCTTTCCCACGCTCATCCGACGACTGGTGCCGGTGGGCAACGGTATCAAGGGATTCGTGCTCGCCGCCATCTTCGGCGCGGTGGTCAGCTCGCTGGCCTCGATGCTCAACTCCGCCAGCACGATCGCCACGATGGACATCTACAACAAGCTCCGCCGGGCGATCAGCGGCAGCGACGGCTCGCAGTACGAACTGGTCACCACCGGCCGGGTGTTCGTCGTACTCTTCGTGCTCATCGCCATGATCATCGCCCCCTACCTCGGCCATCCGGCCTTCGGTGGCATCTTTACCTTCATCCAGGAATTCCAGGGGTTCATCAGCCCGGGCATCCTGGCCATCTTCATCTTCGGCCTGCTGGTGCACCGCGCGCCGCGATACGTGGGCACCGTCGGCCTGCTACTGAACCCCGTGCTCTACGGCCTGTTCAAGTTCAGTCCGGAGCTTCTGGGCGAGGCCAACCCGGCTTTCCTCCAAGCGATCGCCAAGTGGTCGTTCCTCGATCGGATGGCGCTGTGCTTCGGGCTGATTGCCGCCGTACTCACGCTGCTCACGCTGGTCAATCCGCTCAAGCAGCCGGTCAACCTGCCGGTGAACGAAAAGATGAACATCGAGCAGTCGCGCGGGGCGTTTTACTTCGGCCTGTTCGTCTGCGTGCTGACCGTGGCCCTGTACATTGTGTTCTGGTAGGAACACTTGACCACCGTTCACCGCCGACCGGGATCATCGAGCGCCTGCTTCGTGGACGTCATCGGGCAACTGCGTCGCCGGCGTGTCGAGCGGCTGCTTCGCCGGCGTGTCGGGCAACTGCCGCACGTAGCGCGGCACGGCGTAGCCGGGCAATCGCTCGCGCATCCGGGCCATCAGTCGGCGACCTTCAGCCGTGGGCACCTCGAAGTGAGCCGCCCCCGCCACGCGGTCCAGTTGGTGCAAGTAGTAGGGCATCACGCGCAAGTCGACGAGTGCCTCCATCAGTTCGGCCAGGGCGTCCAGTCGGTCGTTCACCCCCCGCAGCAGGACCGACTGGCTGAGCACGGGGATGCCGGCATCCACCAGCCGGCCGATCGCCTCCTCAACCGACGCGTCGAGTTCCGCCGCGTGATTGATCTGGAGCACGACGATGGTGGTCGGCCGAGCGTCGCGGAGAAGTCGCACCAGAGCGCCGGTCACCCGGTCGGGAATCACCACCGGCATCCGCGTGTGGACTCGCAGTCGTCGGGGACGGTCCGTGGCCTCGATCCGCTCGGCCAGCGCCGCAAGCTGGCCGTCGTCGAGCGTCAGCGGGTCGCCGCCGCTGAGGATCACCTCGTCGGCCCGTGGGCGGGACGGCGGGGCGGTGGCGTGCGGGGACGGCGGAGCTCCCGATTGTGCCGAAGCGCCGTCGGCATCGGGGGAATCTCCCCCCATCCGGTGGCGGCGGAAGCAATAGCGGCAATGGACGCCGCAGCGGCCCGTCGCTATGATGAGGGATCGGCCCTGATAGCGGTCCAGCCGTCCGGCCCCGCCGGGGACCTTGGCCTCGGCCAGCGGATCCTCGCAGAAGCCGTCGGCCGCCTCCAACTCCGCCGCGGTGGGTAGCACCTGCCGCAGGATGGGATCGGTCGGGTCGCCGGGCTGAATCCGCCGCAGGAGGGGCTCGGGCAGCAGCAGCGGGAACCGTGCCGCTGCCTCGGCCGACGCCGACTCGACGGGCAGTCGCAGCCGACGGCAGAGGTCACCCACGTCGCGTACCGCTTGGCGGAGCACCTCTTGCCAGGTGGCCGGGCTTTCGCTGCCGGTGGCTCCAATCGCCGCGAGGTGCGAACCGGCCCTGGGGGCTGCCTCGGCGGCAAGCGAACCTGAGGCAAGCGGATCAGGCACGATCGCTTCGGCGAACGAACGGCGCGAAGCAAGACGGCAATTGCAAGTGTTCATATCATGGTCCATCACCGACCATGGTAGCATATTTGGAAGCGGTACCAAGTCCCATGGCACGATAGCCCGCGGCCGCGAGGTCGTGGATCGGGCACTGGGTTTTGGGACCGGCTTGTTAACCCCACGCGACCAACTTTGGGAGAAGCGTTACCGTGGCAACCTACAGCACGAGTGAGTTTCGTAAGGGCCTGAAGGTCCAAATGGACGGCGACCCGTATCTGATGATCGAGTGCAACTTCGTCAAGCCAGGCAAGGGGCAGGCCCTTTACAAGTGCAAGCTCCGCAACCTGGTGCGGAACACGGTCCTCGATCGCACCTACAAGAGCGGCGACTCGATCGAGGCGGCCGACATTGAAGAGATCGAAGCCCAGTACCTCTACCGCCAGGCCGACACGTTCGTCTTCATGAACACCGAGAACTTCGAGCAGTATGAACTGTCCGAGGAGCAGGTGGACGATGCCTGGAAGTTCCTGACCGAAGGGATGAACTGTAGCATGCTGCTGTTCAACAACAGCTCGATCGGTATCACCCCGCCAAACCACGTCGTGCTCAAGGTCGAATACTGCGAGCCGGGGGCCAAGGGCAACACGGCCACCAACGTCACCAAACCGGCCAAGGTGGAAACCGGCGCTGAATTCGAAGTGCCGTCGTTCGTGGAGATGGGCGAAATGATCCGCATCGATACCCGCACGGGCGAATACATCGAACGCGTGCGAGAGTAGGACAGTAGGCGTTAGACAAAAGACCGTAGGTAGTGCACCTTACGATCGAACATAGTAGCCGGGAGCCGCCGGCTCCCGGACCAGCGGCGGGGCTCGCCCCGCGCTTTGCGATGGACCACTCCCCCAGCGCATCGCCGGATGTCCTCCGCCGCCGCGGGGAATTGCTCGGCCAGTTGCGGGCGTTCTTCGACCAGCGCGGCTTCGTCGAGGTGCAAACGCCCGTGCTGTCGGCCGATACGGTGGTCGATCGGCACCTCGACCCCGTGGCCGTCGATCTGCCGGCCGATGCCCACGCCACCACGCCCGCGCGGCGGATGTTCCTGCAAACCTCGCCCGAGTTCGCCATGAAGCGGCTGCTGGCCGCGGGTGAGGACGGCGCGCCCGACCGCCTGACGGCCATCTACCAGGTCTGCCCCGCCATCCGACTGGGCGAGCGCGGCCCGCTGCACAACCCCGAGTTCACGATTGTCGAATGGTATCGCGTCGGGGACGATTACGCCGCGGGGATGGACCTGCTGGCCGAACTCGCCGAGGTCCTGCTCGACCGCGGACCCACCGAGCGGATCACCTACGCCGACGCGTTCGAGCGGCACTTGGGACTCGATCCACATGTTGCGACCGGCGAGGAGTTGGCCGAGCGTGCCCGGCAGTTGGACGTGGTCACCCCAGCAGGCCTGCTACCTTCGGATCGCGACAGCTGGCTCGAATTGCTCTTGGGCGAGCACGTCGAGCCGAGGCTGGGGCATGCGGCGCCGACGATCCTTCATGACTACCCGGCCGGCCAGGCGATGCTGGCCCGCACGCGACGCGACAACGCGGGCCGCGAGGTCGCCGAACGCTTCGAGCTGTATGTGGGCGGCATCGAGCTGGCCAACGGCTATCACGAACTGCTCGACGCCGAGCAGCTTGGCCACCGCAATCGCGAGGCGAACCGCCAACGTCGCCAGGACGGCAAGCCCATGCTGCCCGAACGGAGCCGACTGCTCCAGGCGATGGAACGCGGCCTGCCCCCGTGCAGCGGCTGTGCCCTGGGTTTCGACCGGCTGGCCATGGTCGCCCTCGGCCGGGAGCGGATCGACCAGGTCCTGCCGTTTCCCATCGAAAGGGCGTGACGGAGCTAGCCCGGATTATTCACGAGCCCGCTGGTGTATGCAACATCTGGTGCCGATTGATCCCTGGCGCTTCTTGTTGTATCCTGAATGGCGTGGGTGGAGACATCGGGTCGATCGCCCAGCCAAGCGGCCCACCTGCGTTGCCAGTAGGTCCCGACATGAATCCACCAATCCCAGCCATCTTCGAAAACGGCGTATTTCGACCGCTTCACGCGGTTGATTTACCCGAACACCAGCCGGTTCGGCTGACGGTGACGACAGAGCCCGACGAACGCGACCAACCACGGGAAGGGGTACCCGCGGACCCGCTGGCCGGTGTGCGTATCGAGACGGGCATTTCTGATTTGGTGGAGCGGTTCGACGACTATCGATTTGCACCGAAGCATTTATGAAGGGCACCTTCCTCGATACGTCCGGGCTGATTGCCCTAATTAACACGTCTGACCAGTGGCATGCGGCGACCGAAGCGGCCTGGGACCGGCTGATCGCGGGCGCCGAACCCCTGACAACCACCTCTCTGGTGCTGGCGGAATTGGGGGACGGATTGAGCCGGATAGGATTCCGACAATTGGTCGTCCAACTGACCGATCGGTTGCACACTGCGGAGCAGGTGACCGTGGTCCCCTATGACGACGAACTCGAAGTCGCAGCTAGGGAACTGTCTCGTTCACGAGTCGACAAAGAGTGGGGAGTAACCGACTGCGCCAGTTTCGCCGCCATGCGCCGCCAGGGGATCGATGACGCCATTGCCACGGACCACCATTTCGAACAAGCCGGGTTGCGACGATTGATTGCGACGACCTGACGCAACGGACAACGCCATGCTTTCCGGAGTCCAAATCGTCTGTTTCGCGGCCAGCTACACGGTCGTGTTCGCGCTGGAGCTGTCGCGACTGCTCTTCCGTAGCGGTGTGCGCGGTGCCGTGATGCTCGGCTTCGCCGCCGCCGGGCTGCTCGCCCATACGGCGTTCCTCTACCATCAGGCGGTGCTCACGCCTCGTTCGCCGCTCTCCAGCGAGCGCGATTGGTACCTGATCGCCGCCTGGCTGCTGGCGGTCGTCTACCTGTATCTGGCGTGGTACTACCCGCGACAAAGCTTCGGGGCCTTCCTGCTGCCCCTTGTGCTGGCGTTGATCGGCGCTGGGGTGCTGCTCGCCCGCAACGAACCGTTCCCGCGCGAGCCGGCGTCGCGCGTTTGGGGGATGATCCATGGCGGGGCCCTGCTGCTGTCCACCGTGGCCGTGCTGATTGGTTTCGCCGCCGGCGTGATGTATCTCTGGCAGGCCGCCCGACTCAAACGCAAGCAACTACCGCGACCCGGGCTGCGGCTGCCGAGCCTGGAGTGGCTCGCTCGGGCGAACCGCCGCTCGCTGATCGTCGCCGTGTTGGCGCTGGGCGTGGGCGTGGCCGCGGGCGTCGTGCTGGGCACGCTGCGCCACTCCGGCGGCGGCGCGCCCCTGCCCTGGTACGACCCGGTCGTGCTCGCCACGCTGCTGATGCTCGTCTGGTTGCTGCTGGCCGTGGTGCTCACGGCGAGGGGCGATGTGTCGCGACGCGGTCGGGCCGTGGCCTATCTCACGGTGGTCAGCTTCGTCTTCCTGGCGATCGCCCTGGGCAGCATGCTCCTGCTGGACACCCAACACGGCGGCCGAGAAGACGCGCCCGGGAATCGTCCGTCGGGAATGGTGGATAATGAGTTTGCACTCAAGCCCACGGGCATCACCCCGTTGGATTCCACGGAGCACGCAGTGCACGATCCAGGCCGGAGCGCCGGGGAGGGTCGGGCATGATCGTGCAAGTGGTCGGCTGCAGTCATCACGAAACGGCTATTGCCCTGCGCGAGCGGCTGGCCTTCTCGCCGGAAAAGGCGGCCGAGGCGCTCGATCATTGGCGACGCGTTTTCCCAGGCGTCGAGGCGGTGCTGCTCTCCACCTGCAATCGCGTGGAGTTGTATGCCGCCACCGAGCGGGACGCCGCGCCCGACCGCCGCCAGGTGGCCGGCTTCCTGGGCCGATTCCAGCGACTCGACCCGGCCGAGATCGTCGAAACGCTCTACCAGTTTCATCATGGCGAGGCGATTCGCCACCTGTTTACCGTGGCGTCGAGCTTGGACAGCATGGTCGTCGGGGAGCCGCAGATCCTCGCCCAGGTGAAACAGGCGTACGAACTGGCCACCGAGCACGACAACACCGGGCCGATCACGCACGCCGCCTTCCAAGCCGCGCTGAAGTGTGCTCGACGCGTCGCCAGCGAGACGGCCATCCACCAGCGGCGAGTAAGCATCCCCAGTGTCGCCGTGGCCGACTTCGCCCGCCAGATCTTCGAACGCTTCGACGACAAGCACACGGTCGTCCTCGGCGCCGGCGAGATGGCCGAGGAGACAATCCGCTATCTGCAAGACGAAGGGGCCCATCAAATCACGGTGGTTAATCGCAACCTCGACCGCGCGACGGACGTGGCCGAGCGCTGGGGCGGGCGGGCGGTGCCCTGGGAACTGCTGCCCGAGGCCCTGGCCACCTCCGATCTGATCGTCAGCACCACCGGGGCGGGCGAGACGATCGTCACGGCCGAGCAGTTCGAGCGCGTGGAACGCACCCGGCACGGCCGACCGCTGTTCATCCTTGATCTGGCCGTGCCGCGCGACTTCGACTCCGAGATTGGCCGACGCCCAGACGTCTACCTCTATTCGGTCGACGACCTCCGCGTGGCCTGCGAGGAAAACCGCCGACAGCGCGACCGCGAATTGCCCGCCGCCATGAAGATCATCGAGCAGGAGACCACCCGCTTCATGGCCGATCTTCACCATCGGGCCACCGGCCCGATCATCCGCCAACTGCGGGCCGGCTGGGAGCAGCCCAAGCAGGAAGAACTGGAGCGGCTGCTGCGCCGCCTGCCCGACTTGGACGATGCGAGCCAAGAAGAGGTGCGCCGCTCATTCGACCGGCTGGTCAATAAGCTGCTGCACCCGCCGCTCCGCTCGCTGCGGGACGAATCGACCGAGGGCATCCCCACGCGACTGATGGACGCCCTGCGTCGACTGTTCCAGTTGCGGGAATAAGGCAGCCATCAGTTCGGCGCGGCTGGCAACGCCCAATGCGGGAGGACCGATGCGGGAGAAATACCCGGGCCATCCCACGGATTTGCCGCCGGTGGTTCAAGAGCCCTTGCCTGCCGCGACGGCCTTCTGATAGGTGTAGTCGCTGATCTTGTGGTCTTCGTCGATGATGTGTTGCAGAACCCAGTCGGTCATTCCTCGCCGCAGTTCCGTGAGAAACTCATTGAGATTCTTGTTTCGCGTGATCAGCGAATTCATCTCCTCGATGATTCGTTGGTGAGACTGTCGATGGTCCTCCAGTTCGGGGAAACCGACTTCCTGCATCAGCCTCTCCTCATTGTCGAAGTGGTATTCCATGTAGCGGAAGATTTCCTTAACCGCCGCGGTGACTTCCTCGACTTGCTGCGAAGGATTGGCGAACTCAAAGACCTGGTTGGCCAACTCGATGAGCTTCTGATGCTCCGAGTCAATAACGTCGCCATCGATCACGAATTCATCTTTCCAGAGAAATGTTGCGGCCATATTTCCGACCTCCGAAAGTTGCGGTGACTGGCGGCTCGGACGGGTCCGTTTCTCCGTCCTTCCCACGCACTCCGGCATTCCCGAGCAAGCGGGAATCCAGCGACCCTCGCGAAACGCCTGACTACGCCCCCGCCCCCTCAAGTCCGCGAATCCGGGCTGGGCGCGGGAACGGCGCGCTGTCGACGGCCAACCGGTGGCTCAATTCCAAGTTAGCCCACGAATCGGGGGCTGGCTAGTGCTTTGTTACGGCTAAGAATTAGGCTGCCACTGGCATCTTGCCAGTGCTGTAGGTCGTTCCGCCATTAGGGTTTGCATTGGCACCAACGCCAGTGGCAATCGGCTTTGCAATCCTCCTGGCGCCGGCTCCTGGCGGCGTGCACGTGTTTGCCCGCTGCCCTATAATGGGGGACTCGACATATCCAAACGCCCGAGCCATGAGCCCCGGGCGGTGGCAACACGGCCCTTCGAGGCGGAAAACGCGGGACGGCAAACCTTGGCTGCATCGCATGCAATCGGCAACTGGTGGACGCGGCCATGCGGCGGTCGGGCGGTGCTTGCGCTGGCCCTGCCGCTGGTGATCTCCACGGCCTCGTGGAGCATCATGCACTTCGTCGATCGCATGTTCCTGCTCTGGCACTCGCGAGACGCGATGGCGGCGGCCATGCCCGCCGGGCTGACCTTCTTCGCCCTGATTTGCTTCCCGCTGGGGATTGCCACGTACGTGAACACGTTCGTCGCGCAGTACGAAGGGGCCGGACGGCGGCGCGAGGTGGGACGCGTCGTCTGGCAGGGCGTGTGGCTGGGAATGGCCATCCTGCCCGCCGTCGCCGCGCTGGTATGGGCAGCGCCCATGGTGTTTGGTTCGCTGGGACATCCGCCGCGGATCGCCGTCCGCGAGACGCTATATTTCCAATCGCTGGCGTTCGGGGCGGTGCCGGGCGTGGTTGCCCACGCCTTCGCCTCGTTCTTCACCGGCCGGGGCGAAACGCGGGTGGTAATGATCGTCGACTGCGGGGCATCGGCCCTGAACATCGTGCTGGACTATTTCTGGATCTTTGGCGTGGCGGGCTTCCCGGAGTTGGGCATTGAAGGGGCCGGCTGGGCGACGGCCACGGCGCATTGGGCGAAATGTCTGGTCTACTGGCGACTGGTCACGCGACGACGCTACGTGAAGCGTTACGGACTGATCACCGGCCGCCGCCTGGACTGGCCTCTGCTGGCACGCCTGCTGCGCTTCGGCACGCCCAACGCCGTCCACATGCTCATGGAAGTGTCGGCCTTCGCGGCGATGAATCTGCTCGTTGGGCGATTGGGCGAACTGCCCCTGGCGGCGACCACCCTGGCATTCAACGTGAACAATCTGGCCTGGGTGCCGATGATCGGACTGGGGATCGCCGTCTCCACGCTGGTCGGACAGCAGCTTGGCCGGGATCGGCCCGACATGGCCGCAAGGGCTACCTGGACCGCTTACATCATGGGCAGCCTTTACATGGGCACGATGGCCGTGCTCTACTTGGGCGCGCCCAACTTATGGCTGCTGGGACACGCGGCGGGCACCTCGCCGGCGGAATTCAACGCCCTGCGCGATCTGACCGTCGTACTGCTGCGATTCGTGGCCGTCTACTGCCTGCTGGACGCGATGAACATGGTCTTCGTCAGCGCGTTGCGCGGGGCGGGCGACATGCGATTCGTCCTGCTCGTGGCCTTGGTGACTGCCACCCTGCCGGTAACCGCCGCCTGGTTGGGCACGGAATACTGGGGCATGGGACTCTATTGGGTCTGGACTTGTGTGACCGTTTGGGTGACGCTGATGGGCGTGAGCTACTTCGCCCGCTTCCTCCACGGCCGGTGGCGGACGATGCGGGTGATCGAGCCGGACGTACCGGAGCCACGTCCGGAGGCGCCCGAGCCGCCCGTGGCCCTGGGAGCCGAGTCGTTTTGACGCGGCGTTCCCGCGGGGCGGCAGCACGCGGCGTTTCCGCGGGGCATTCCCACGGGGCGGGGCCCGTGGGCTTGGGGGGATGTTGCTCGTGCCCCCGTTGGTCATCGGGCGCTTCGGTGGTAACCTATGATTGTGCATTGATTCCGCGTTCTTTCGCCCCCCACGCCTCCCGCCTCCCCGAACTCGACGCGCCATGGGACTTTACGATCGCGACTACTATCAGCGCGAGCAGCCGGGCTACCAGCTCTCGTTTGGCCGACCGCAAACGATGGTGGTGACGATTATCATCATCAACGTGGTGGTTTGGCTGGCCGCCGCCCTATTCAGCCCAGTGGGACGGGTGGGACCGCTGTTGACCCACGACTGGCTGGCCGTGCATTCCGATACACTGGTCCGTCCCTGGATGTGGTGGCAATTTGTCACCTATGGATTCTGTCATTCCGAGGAACCCTCGCACATCTTCTTCAATATGCTGGCCCTGTGGTTCCTCGGACGCGACGTGGAGCAGCTTTTCGGACGCTGGGAGTTCCTGCGGATCTATCTGGCTATGCTTGCCTTCGGCGGCTTGGTTTGGGGAACGTTGGCGCATTTCCAAGGCTTGAATCCGCTGATCCCGTTGCTGGGCGCCTCGGGTGCGGTGGCGGGCGTCGTCGTGCTGTTCGCGCTCTACTTCCCCAAGCGAACGATTTTGCTGTTCTTCGTACTGCCGATGCCCGCCTGGCTGTTCGGCGCGCTGATGGTCTTTTTCGACATGCTCGGCGCGACCCAAACCCTTCCAGGAGGCGAAGGGCCGGTGGTGGCCTACTCGGTTCACTTGGCCGGCGCGGCCTTCGCCCTGGCGTACGCCAAGCTGGGATGGAACTTCGGCGCCCTGGGGCGGATCGGCCAGTCGTTCGCCGACGGCTGGAAGAAACTGAGCGGGCCGAAATTGAAGGTCCATCAGCCCGGCCAAGACGAAGAAGACGACCAAGATCAAGACGGTGGCTCGGGCAGTGGCTCGGATCGCCTCAACACGGAGGTGGACCGCATTCTGGAGAAGATCTCGCGCGAGGGCGAGGCCAGCCTCACGCGGCGCGAGCGGAAAACCCTGCAAGACGCGGCCCGCCGGTATCAAGAGCGTCGCTAGACGCCAATCCATCCGCGGCGTGCGTGCATCGGCGGCACGGCTGCCATGCCGATGCGGGTGCATCCTCGATGAAGTCTCGTCGCCAACAAAAAAGGCCCCGAGACGACGGCTCCCAGCGCCGCGGATAACCTCCCCCAAGGAAGCTCCACAGCCGTCGATCTCGAGGCATGTTACCGATCAACCGCAAGCGGTCAATCGGAACATCCCTTTTCTATAGCGATGACCCTGAAATTGTCAATAGCATTCCATGCATTGCTTGCACTTTGTGGCCCCTGCGCGCCCTCGGGCGTCGTGAATTAACGATTGCGCCGCTCGTGCAAGTCGCCAACTAACGAACGAAAACACGCAGCGCGCTCCACATAGCTGGCGAACTGATCCTGACTGGAAAAGCCGGGCGAAAGAACAACGGCACGACCGGCCGCGGCATGCCTCGCGCACCAATCGAATGCCGAGGCGAGCGAACCCGATACATCGATGGGTATCCGATCGTCCATCGCGCGACAACATCCGGCGAGTTGTTCCGCCACGCTGCCAAAGAAGGCCACACCCTCGACGCGCGCGACGATTTCCGCGGCTAGCGACTCCACTTCGCACCCTTTGCCCTTCCCGCCGGCGAGTAACCAAATGGGCCGCTCCACGGCGCGCAGGGCGGCGATCGTCGACTCCGGCGTGGTGGCCGCCGAGTCGTCGTAAAACGTAACGTCGCCAATACTTGCGATCGGCTGCAAACGGTGGGGCAACGCCGAGACCGAGGCCAACCCGCGCTCGATGGCGGGTCTCTCCACCCCAATCGCCTCGGCGGCCGAAGCGGCGAGCCGCGCGTTGAGCCGCTGGTGCGCGCCGGGCAACGACAACGGCGGTACGTCGTCCCACGAAATCAATGGGACGACTCGTCCACGGGCTGCGGGAACCCACTGCTTTACCTCCGGATCAGCGGTGTTGAGCACAGCCGCGTGATTCGCGTCTTGATCGGCGATCAATCGACGTTTGGCGGCCGCATAGTGCCAGAAATCGCCATGCCAATCGAGATGATTGGGGGTGCATCCGGTGATAACCGCCAGTTCGGGCATCCGCATGCCGGCCGGAATCCACGTCAACTGGAAGCTGCTCATTTCGAGCACAACCCAATCGGTCGGAGCGATTTCGTCGAGCCGCGGGAGCAAACTGCCGCCCAAATTGCCCCCCAGCCATACCATGCCGTGCGGTTGGCCCGCCGCGGCGGGCGGATCGGCGGCGCTAAGAATCGCGTGGATCATGGCCGCCGTCGTCGACTTTCCGTTGCTGCCCGTCACACCGATCAAGCGGCCCCCGCAATGTTGCAGTAGGAGCCCTAGTTCCGTGGTGATCTCGGCACCGCCGCGGCGCGCTAACTCAACCCAGCCATTGCCCGGCGGGACCGCCGGGTTAACCACGAGAAGATCGGTCGAGCGGAAATCCTCGTCCCGATGTCCGCCCAAGTGCAGCCCGGCCAGGGGTACGTGGGATGTTTGGGCAAGTGATTCAGCCAACGTCTGCTCGTCGGCCAGATCGGTGACCGTCACCCGCGCCCCTTGCTCGGCGAGCCATGCGGCGGCGGCCACTCCGCCACCGAAGCGACCCAAACCCATCACCGTGGCCCGCAAACCCGCGAATCGTCGACCATTCGGCACCGGCATGGTTCCAGTAGACCGCGCCGGCCGCGGGCAGGCAATGGGGTGGCAAGCTGCGCGGAGGGAGGATTGCAGAGCCGATTGCAGCTGGCGTTGAGCATCCCCACGTCATTCCCGCGAACGCGGGAATCCAGGGATGTCCACGGCCCAAACTGGATCTCCCTTTGTCGTCATTCCCGCGCACGCGGGAATCCAGGCGTTGCCAGCGTTTCGCTGGATCTCCACTTTCGTGGAAATGACGAAGAAGCCGACTTCGCAATCGTCCTGGGGGTGGCAAGCTGCGCGGGCGGCTCGCGATCCGACAGCAGTCGTTGGCCATCGCTGGCTGGCCATCGGCGATTGGTAATCGGCGGATGGCCGTACTCGATTGGCCGTATTCGATTGGCCGTGGGCGGTCAGTCGTTGGCCGTCACCGCGACCGCTCCAGCGGCAGCAGGGGTTCAGCCGTGCTGGAGACGACGACCGAGTCGTCGCGATGCATGCCCGGCCCGATTGCTCCCTGATCGTTCACGAAGAAATGGTCCCGGGAGGTGAGTGAGGCGGGCGTGGTGAGAAACGCCACCCGGCCGTCCTCGAACAACACGTTCTGGCCCTGGCTGGCATGATTCAGCGAGCGCGGCTCGGGATTCGCCGGGTCGGGCCGATCGGCGACCAGCGCGAACTGCTCGCGGCGGAGGTCACGCGTTCCGCGGTAAACGCCCCGCTCGTCGATGTAACCCAGGCTGTAACCGTAACTGCCGCCAAGGTCGCGATGCATGGCCACCGCCTGGCCGGGGGTGGCCCGCCGCAGCTCGTCGAGCGTGGGAATTTGAAACCGCTCGCGACGCTCGGCCAACGGCGAGTCGGGACAGACGACGCTCGATGGTCCCTCGATCAATTCGGCTTCGATCAGTGTGGGCGCGTAGACACCGGCATTGGCCAGCCGCCCCTCGGGCGGAACATAGGGCAGGAAGCCGGCGTGCTGCTGGCCATACTGCATTAAGGCCGCACCAATCCGTTGGAGATTGTACTGGCAGGTTTGCAGCCGGGCGTTGAAACGGCTGCTTTGAATGGCCGGGATCAGCAGAACGGTGGCAGCCACTAATAGGGCGGCAGCCACGGCCACATCGGCCGCGCGGAACCGGCTCAGCCAGGATCTGGCCGCATCGACCGGCGCGCTCAGCCCAAAGCGGGCCGGATGCGAGCCGCGGGCAACGTCGCCCGCGGCCCTTGAGGTTGAAGCGGTGGTGCCCAAGCGGGGCGCCATGTCTTGCGCGGGCTGGGCTCGCGAGCGGGACCCGGCCGGTCCTCCCGCGGGTGTCGGCCGATAGTCCTCGACCATCGCGACCGTCCGATCGGCCAATCCCGGCGGTGGCTCATGCTCCTCGCGCAGGGTGGCCAGGGGGCGGAGTTCTTCGGCCAGCCGGGCGAGCCGCTCGGCCAGCGCGTCGTCCTCGCGGAGTCGGGCTTCCAGGTGAGCCTGCTCCCCTTCGTCCAAAGCCCCGATCAGATACCCGAGAAGCTGCTCTCGCTCAAAGCGTTTCATCGCGGCAAGTTCACTCGGTGGAGGGCGTCGTTCAGTTTGGCGATGGCGGCGTGAAGGCGGCTCTTGACCGTCCCCACGGGAATCTCGAGCACGTCGGCCGCCTCGCGATACTTCAATCCTTGGAAATACACCAACAACACCACCTGGCGGACCGCCTCGGGCAGGTCTTCCACGGCGCGGCGCACGGTGCGCCGGCGCTCGTCGTGGTCGAACTGTTCGGCCGGGTCGAGACCGTCATCGCCCAGCAGGTCGATCAGTCCGGCGTCGGCCGAATCGCCGTCGTTCCCACCCACGCGCCGGTCGAGGCTGGCCATGCGTTGGCGCCGACGGCGGCGCTGCGCGTCGATCGCCTTGTTGGTGGCCACCGTGTAGAGCCAGGGTCGCACCTTGCGGCCCGGCTCGAACCGATCGCACTTCAGGTGGACTTGCAGGAAGGTCTGCTGGAATACGTCCTCGGCCATCTGGTCATCGCCCAAGTAGCAGCGGAGGTAGCCATACAGTTCCCGCTCGTAGCGGTGGACCAACTCGCTGAAGGCCTCGCGATCGCCCTCGGCGCGGTAGCCCAAGAGCAATTCCTCGTCGGTCCAGGAGCCGGTGTCGCCTCGTCCGTCGCCACGGTTGCCCAACGCATCGCCCTCGAAGGCATCGTCAGCCAGCGCATCGTCGACCGCCAGGTCGTCGCTCGCCTGGCAACGGGCGTCGTGGCGTGGTTGTCGTTGAATCATTCCGTTCATGATAACTACGCATCCTTGTCAAGGATGGTTCGAGGCGAGGGACAATATCGGCCGAGCCGGCCCCTGGTGTCCGGATACGGGCTGTGTCGAGCAGTTCCCGCCCGGGTGATAGTTGCCGCCGTCTCGCTTCTTCCCATCTTCCAGGTTAGAGGAGATCTCCGAGATTCTCCAGCATCGGATAAGCAATTTCCCAGTAGTGCAACCATCGTGCCAAACCGGGGCGATTGACGAGACGCCCTCCTGCATGAACGCGCGTACACCGACCAAACCGCTGTAATCCTAACGACTTGCGCGCCGGCCGGACGCCGGTGCCTTCCTGACAAACCAGGCTCACTCCCCCCAGAAGTGGTTCGTCGGTGATTGAAAAATCTTCCCCGCTCCGTGCAATTCCGAAGCAAGTCGCGATTTCGACACGAGAGACGGAGTGATTGTGTCGATCGTGCGACAAACCGGTTTTCGCGCCATCGGCGGGTGAAACGCCAGAATGTCGCCCCCCAATCCCCCTCCGCGCGGGTTGGCCGCCCGAGGGTTTGTGAAATAATAGGTGGTTAGCCATTGTTCAACCAGCGCGCTCGCGGGCGCGCCCGGTTGTTGGCCCACGCACCTCGCAGCTCTCCGTACTCGTTTACCCCAGCTCCAGGGAGTCGTCCCATGTGCCATCATTGCGAGCAAATACACGATCACGCGGACAAAGGCCACCGCCTTGGACATCAGCCCGAGGGCCAGCCGCACCACGATCCCACCGCCGCGGAACCGACGACTCAGTGGCCGAGCGTCGGACGACGCGACTTTCTCCGCTCGGCCTTGGCCACCTTGGCGGCCGGGGGATTCGGCCGCCAGGCGCTGGCCATGCAGCGCGACACGGGCGACGGCATCCCCACCCGGGCGCTGGGACGCACCGGCGTGCAAATCCCGATCGTTGGCCTCGGTGGCTACCACATCGGTCTGCCCGAGGAGAAAGAGGCCATCCGCATCATGCACGAGGCCGTGGAACTGGGGATGACCTTCTTCGACAACTCCTGGGACTATCACAACGGCGGAAGCGAAGAGCGGATGGGCAAGGCCCTGGCCGGCGGTGGGCGGCGCGACAAGGTGTTTCTGATGACGAAGGTTTGCGACCGGGACTACAAGGGGGCGAAGAAACACCTGGAGGACAGCTTACGTCGCCTGCAAACCGATCACATCGATCTCTGGCAGTTCCACGAGATCAACTGGGCGATCGATTCCGAGTGGCTCTTCGACAAGGGCGGCGTCCGCGCGGCGATCGAAGCCCGACGCGAGGGCAAGGTCCGGCACATCGGCTTCACCGGCCATCGCGACATCGATCATCACTTGCGATTGATCAAGAAGCCGTTCGACTGGGAGACGGTGCAAATGCCGATCAACTTGCTCGACGCCCACTATCGCAGCTTCCAGGACAAGGTGGTGCCGGTTTGCAATCAGCGGAAGATCGGCGTGATTGGCATGAAGGCCCTCGCCGGGGGAAAGATTCCGCGCGAGTTGGGCATCCCGGCCGAGTTGTGCCGCCGATTCGCGCTCACGCAACCGATTTCCACGCTGGTGTGTGGAATCCAGACGCGCAAGGAACTGCTGCAAGACGTGGAGATGGCCCGCGGGTTCCAGCCGGTCCGCGAGGAGGAAATCCGGCGTTTGCTGGCCAAGACCGAGGAGCCCGGCGGCGACGGCCAGATGGAGCCCTGGAAGACGACCGACTACGGCAGCCGTTATCACCGCGAGCAGCACGAGGGCGTGGGGTGACGCGCGTGTGGGTTGGCCAAGGCGTCGGTTTACCATGGGGGAAAACCGGCTAAGCGTGTTCCGCGCCGCCTCTGGCCGGTCGCCCCATTGCCACTCTTTCGCACCGAGCGTGTATCGGCGGGCGGATTGCCCATGACGGGCCCCCACGGCCGGTTCGGCGACGTCGCTGGCCGGGTATTGGCGTATACCGAAAGATCGACACCATGGCTACTCGGCCCAACCTTTGGAAGAAACTCCTGCCGTTGCTGGCTAGCGCGGCGTTGGTGGCGTTCATTATTTGGAACGTCTCGCCGACGGCTCTTCTCCGTGCGCTGGGGGAGTTGAATTGGGCCGTTCTCCTCCCGCTAACGTTCGCCTTCCTGTTCGCCGCGTATCTGTGGGATTCGTTCACCCTGCTGGTCCTCTTTCGCGAAAACGGCGACCGCTTGAGATACCGTGACGTGTTGCGAGCACGAGGTATGTCCTACGCCATGTCGGTGGTCAACTTCGGATTGGGCCAAGGGCATCTCGCCTGGCTCATCGCGCGGGCCCAGAACCAGTCGGTTCTGACGACGCTGGCACGGTGTTTCATGCTGATCTATATCGATCTGTACGTGCTGCTGAGCCTCGCGTTGGCCGGTTCGATGCTGAGCGAGCATCCGCGGGCCTGGGGAATCGCGGTCTTTTGCGGCGGAGGGCTCCTCGGTCTGGTCAGTGTGACCCTCTTCGCCTACAGTTTGCCAGAGGCCTTGGTCGAACGGCTGCGCCAAACGGCTTGGGGACGCTGGTTGCCAATGCGTACCTGGCGATGGAAGCGCTTTGGAGAACTGGTTTTGCTGCGAACGGGGTATTTCGGCCTCGACATGGTCTACGTGGCCGTCGGCCTATGGCTCATCGGCGTGCACGTGGACCTCATGCTGGCGCTTAGCGCCGTGCCAGTGGTCGCGCTGGTCGATGGCCTACCGATCACCGTGTCGGGCCTCGGGACACGCGAAGCCACGTTGCTAATACTGCTCGATCCGGACCAACGAGCCCTGGTGCTGGCGTTCTGCTTGACCTGGACTGCCTGCACGATGATTACCCGCGGACTGATCGGCGCGGTTCATTTGTGGATGGCGGGCCATTCAAGAAGTCGCGTCTCGCCGGAACCAGCGCCCGCGGCCTGCCGCGAGGCCTACCAACACGAACCTTGATCGGCCGACGACTGTAAGCCCGGCGGCAATGCGTGTCTCGTTTCAACAACACTGGACCGTAGTAATACTTCGGCAACACTTCAGCCGACCGTAGTATCGCGAACCTGATAGGGATCGTCCGATGAATCAAACGTGGAGCGAGAAGAACGTGCAGCTGGAGGGCACCGGGTCGGTGGGTTATCGGTCGTGGGAGCCGTCCGAGGGCGGCACGGTCGCGCTGATCGTCTGGGGGGGAACGCCGCAGCACGCGGAGCTTGCCCTGGCCGCAGCCCAAGGGGGGGGACATTCGGACGCCGCCGTGTTGGCCGGACCGTTGGGTCCGAACGCCGGTCCCAACGCGCGGACCGCGGATCGTGGTGGGATGCCAAGTTGCGTTGACGTACCCGCTCGGGCGCGCCAGCTCGACCAGTTTGTTCGCCACGTTGCCGAGGCCCACGGACGACGGCCGGAAGATCTCATCGTGCTGGGGTCGGGACTCGACGCCACGGCCATTCTGGCTTGGGTCCACGACTACGCCCCACGCATCCAATCGGTGGTGCTGACGGCGCCCGTGTTGAGGATCGGCCGTTTCGGCGCCGTCCGCGGGCCGGACGGACCGAGGCTCCGCGTGGCAACCGGGCAGCGACGTTTGCTCCGGCATACGCTACGGCGGTTGATGGTCGACGCCGCGGCAATCAGGGTGCCGACGTTGCTGCTCGACGCCGGCGACGACCCCACGGCTGGCAGCATCCCGGCGCGTCGGCTGATGGCACAACTCGATACACCCCTGAAACGCCGCAAACGGCTCCCCTTCATCGGCCTCGCCTTCGACCGCGAGCAGGAGCGGCGCTGGTGGTGCGACGAGGTGGGATCGTTCCTCGCCGACGTCTCGCGGTCCGACCGGGCACGCCCTTCGCTGATCGGCGCCGATCGCTACGGCTATCTGCAAGACGAATACGAGTGGCTCACCCAGCCGTTGCCCACGTCCTCCTGGCAGGCATTCCGTTATCGGCTTCAGAAACTGGGAATGCAATCGCTGACATTGCTCAGCCCGGGTATCCGCCTCGGCATGCGCACCGGATTCGACTCCGGGCAGATGTTGGACTACGTTTACGAGAACGAGGCCCGCGGCGGACCGCTGGGCGCGTGGATCGACCGCATCTTCCTGAACAACCTGGCCTGGGAAGCCTGCCGCCAGCGACGCACGCTGACGCGGAAGCTGCTGCGCGAAGCCATTCAGCGCGCCGCCGCGTCGGATCAGGAGGTCCGCATCGTCGATATCGCGGCCGGCCCCGGGCGGTATGTCCTGGAAACACTGGCCGAGTTGCCCGAGATCAACGCGTCGGCCCTGCTTCGCGACAACACGGAATCGAATCTGGAGGACGGCCGCCGGCTGGCGGCGGAACTGGGACTGGAAAACGTCGAGTTTGAGTGGGGCGATGCCTTCGACCAGCAGTCGCTCGCCGCGATCCGGCCCCGGCCGAACGTGGCCGTCTCCTGCGGACTGTATCAGCTTTTCCGCGACAACCAGATGGTCCTGCGTTCCCTCCGCGGGCTGGCCGACGCCGTCCAGCCCGGCGGGTACCTGGTCTACACGGGCGTGCCATGGGATCCCGTGGGGGAGTTCGCCGCGCGGGCGCTGGTCAATCGCAACGGCGACCCGTCGGTGCTCTGCCGACGAACGCAGGAGGGGCTCGACGAGTTGGTGCGGGTGGCCGGGTTCGAGAAGATTCACACCCAAATTGACGATTTCGGCGTTTCGACGGTTTCATTAGCGCAGAGGGAATGACTACCTGCATCCCCCAGTTTGCGCCACTTGACACCATACCGCTTGGCTGAGTATAGTCGAGAGAGCGCTTTTTTTCGCGGCAAGCCGCCATGGCAACCGCCCCAAATTGGAGCACCTGACGATGAGCGAACGACCCGGCCACTGCCATATCGATTCGACGCGATGCGTCGGCTGCGGGCTATGCGTGACGCTCTGCCCGATGAACGCGATCACCGTGGAGGACGGCACGGCGTCGATCGATGCCGACGAGTGCGTGGAGTGCGGTGTTTGCACCCGCTCGCGGGCGTGCCGCTACTCGGCCATTCAGCCGGGCGACTTGAAGTGGCCGCGGCAATTGCGAGCGCTGTTCAGCAATCCGCTGGCCAAGTTCAAGGACACGCAGATCTACGGCCGGGGGACGGAGGAAACCAAGACCAACGACAGCCAGAACATCTACGGCGAGGGCGAAATTGGCGTGATTATCGAACTCGGCCGTCCGGTTCTGGGCACCCGGATGGCGGAAGCGGAGCGTGTGACGCGGAAGTTCGCCGAACACGGCTATCAGCTGCCGGAGAACAACCCGGTGCGCTCGATGATTGTCGACCACGACGCGGGCACACTTCGGCCAGACATCCTGCAGGAGAAGGCCCTCTCGTGCCTGCTTGAGTTCGTCATGCCGGAATCGGCCGCCGAGGAGCTGATCGCCATCCTCGAGGAATTGGATCGCGAAGTACAGACGGTGTTCAACGTGTGTGTCGCGATTCGGGCAGACGCGCAGGGGCGTCCACGGCTGCAAGAGGTATTCGGCTCCGACATCCACAGCATACCCAGCGTAAAGGTCAATATCGGCATGGCCCGCGGCATCATCGAGGCACAAAAATGACCCATTCTTCTCAACGGCGTGGCCTGGAAACAACGGACCGCTGCAAGGAGCTGTGCATTATCGGGATGATCCCGAAATCGCAGTTCAACCGGCGCGGCATCAAATCGGCGATGCGGCGGCTGGCGCGGACGATGCTCGATCATCAGCCCAACAACTTCATCTTTCGCGACTTCACGGAGATCACGATCCCGAACCTCGGGGCCGCGCAAAACCTGCTGGAGTGGCTGCACAAGCGTCGGCCGGAGCTTTCCAATCGGATCATCCTGTGGATTCTGGCGCATACGCGATCGGGGCTGAGCGGCGTCTACACCGACCTCGACGCCGCCAAGGCGCTGATCACCGAACTGGCCGGCGACTGGCGAAGCCGGAACCAACAAAAAGGCTATCCGGTTTCGATCGTGCTCTCCGGCCTGCCGGAAGACGTTCGCGCCTGTTGCCAGGCGGCCGGACTGACCGAGCACACGTTCCTGCACAGCCTCGACGTGTTCGGCTCGGTCGAGGAGTTGCCGCCGGAGGAAGAACTGGCATTGATTACCATGTGTGGCCACGGCCTGATCGCCGCCGGCCGAGTGAGACATCTGGCCGAGCGGATCCGCAAAGGGAAACTCACGCCCGAGGCGGCGGCCGAGGAAATCTGGAAGCCCTGTGTGTGTGGCATTGTCAACCGCGAGCGGGCGGCGGAGATCTTCTCCCGGCTCGCCAGCCAACCGGAGCCCGAAGCATGAACGTCCCCGCCACGACCGGCGCGAAGCAAGAGAAAACGATCGAATACTTTTCGCGCTGGGCCAAAACCTACGATGAAGGTCCGCTGAAGCGGTGGTTTACCACCGTCCACCGCGAGGTGATCCGGGCCATCGATCCCCAGCCCAACGATGCCATCCTCGATGTGGCTTGCGGCACGGGCAAGGCACTGCGGGCCATGGCCCCCCTGGCCCACTCGGGACGGCTTGCCGGGGTGGACATGTCGGCCGACATGATCGAGGAAGCACGGCAACGGGCCGCCGAGATCGACCATCTCGAATTCCACGTGAGCAGCGCCGACCAGCTCCCCTTCGACGACGCCACCTTCAACTCCGTCACCGTGATGAACGCCTTCCATCACTTCCCGGACCAGCCGAAGGCCATCGCCGAAATCGTGCGCGTGCTGAAGCCCGGCGGAAGGGTGTGCATCGCCGACATGACCGGCCACGTGCTGCCCTTCCCGATCGCGGGCAACAAAGCATGGAACGTGATCGAGAGCGTGCTCACGCCCCAGGTGAACGCCCTGAGCCGGCGTGAGTTTCGCGAACTTTACCGCGACGCCGGTTTGGAGCGGATCGAGCAACTCCCGGCCTCGCAGGCGTACCATCGGTGTGGCCGCTACGTGATTGCCGCGGGCGTGGCTCAACTGATTAGCGGTATCTGGTGGCCGTGGCTCCTGGCCACCGGCGCGCTGACGCTGCTGCTGGGGGCCGGCATCTCGTTCCCCTACCTGTCGAAGACCATTACGATCGGCCGCAAGCCGGAAGAGCCGTAGGGGGGCACTCGCCGCGCTTAGCCGCTACGTCGATGTACCGCTGGCTTCTGACGGCTGCGAGAAGATGTCGCTGGGATCGAATGTCCGCATCGCCTCGACGGCCGTTTGGTGTAGCGAATAATTGAGCACCGTGCGACGCACCAGCGTTTGGGCCGCCTTGGGGTAGGCGACGAGCAACGCCGATACGGCCGTCGCCGGCACCACGCTCAGCCAGTCGTCCCCTAGCCGGCTCAGCTCGTTCTCGCTGTCGCGATAGAGGCCTTTGCCGCGTCGGGCGCGGATGATCTCGCGCAGCAGTTCCCCCCGCCCCGCGCCGTTCAGCGCAGCCGCCATCAGTACGAGGAAGCCCTGGTGCGACCGCACGCCAAGTCGTGCCGGGGCCGGCGGTTCGACGGGACGATCAAGCGAAACGTCGACCAGCAATTCCGCCAGGTTCAACCCGCTCAGCCAGGCGTTGCCCGATTGTGCGATCCGCGGATTGCATTCGAGCAGTTCAACGCGGCCGGTCTCGGGCTCGAAGAAGTACTCGATGCAGATCGCTCCGTGCCACTGGAAGTGTTCCGCGATGCGTTGTAGCGGCTGGATGATCTCCTGGTGATCGACGCCCACCTCGGCCATGCCGGAGCCGCCCACGCCCACGGCCCGCGTCTCGACGCAGTGCGACGCGAGGATTCGACCGTGACGCGCAATCGCCGTGGCGGCCCGTTTTCGGCCCACGGCCGGCGCCTGCACGAGGATTTCGGCGTTTCCGTCGAGCCACCCGGCCGCTTGGAACTCGTCCGCGCAGCGCTCCAACTGTTGCCGATCGCCGATCGCTCGCACACCCTCGCCGGCGGTACTGAAGGCGAGCTTGACAAAGCAGGGAAATGTCGTCGCCTCGAGCAGGCCGGGCCGATCCCGGACGATCCGCGTTGCCGGATAGGGCAAGCCCAGTTGATCCAGCACGCGGATGAAGGACGCCTTGCCCATCATCAGTTCGATCGCCTCGAACGACGGCACCGCGAGGGCCGCGTACTGGCGCAGTTCTTCCTGGAACCGGGCCAGCAGGTAGACCTGCTCGTGCGTCGGCAGCAAGACGTCGTAGTGGCCTCGGCGGAGCCGGTCGACCAGGAACGCCAAGTAGGCCCGGGGCTCGCGCGAGAACGACGGGCAGCGATACCACCGACGCACCAACCGCGAAAACCGGCACTGGCAAAGCGGCGAGGGGTCCAGGATGTCAACCTCATGGTTCCGGCCAAGTCCCCACAGCGCCTGACGGCATGAGGCACTTGAGCCCTCGGTTAGCAAGATCTTCACGCGTGTTGCTCCTTACATCAGAGTCGTTCTCAGCACGTCGGCCCGTGAACGGTTGCCACCCGACCAATGACTTGCCTGACTCAATTCCCTTCTTCCACACCCTCTTCACTTCCGTCGCCCGCCCCCTCTGCTTTCCGCGACCTACCCTGGATCCAAGATGCCAGGTCGTTCAGATACAAGCTGGGGTCGGGTTCGAATTCGAGTGTGTGCCCGGCGTCGGGGTACTCGATACACGTTTTGTCGGGCGCGGCGATCCGCTCGAAGAATCGGTGTGTACGGCCGTTGTCGACGATGCGGTCGCGCCCGGCGAGCATCAGCAACGTGGGGGACGTGAGGTGCTCGGCCGCGGCCCGCGCGTAGGCGTTCAGCGCCAGATCGGCCAGCGCGAAACGCATGGTCACCCGCCGAAGCGTGAAGGGGTCGTCGCGAATGTAGTCTTTCCAGCGGGGTGTGTCGGTGAACAGGGCTGGGTCGGCGAGCGGGATGGTAACCCGGCGACGTCCCGCTCCCGCGGCCACCGCGGCGCGTAACAGCGAACGCTTGAGCGGACCCGGCTGCTGCTGGGCATAGAGGCCGGGACCGATCAGGACGATCCCCGCCAGCGGTAGGCGGTTTCGTCGGGCGAGCGCGGCCACGAGCTTCCCGCCCCAACTGATGCCGATCAGCACGGTGGGGATCTGCTGATCGAGCGCGTTGACGTAAAGCTCGACGTCGTCCAGCCACGTCGCCCAATGCCGTGCATCGCCCCGGGCGGCCATATTGAGCCCCGACCCGCGGCGATCGGGCGCGTGGACCTCGACCCCCAGCCTCGCCAGATGCCGACAGGTGCTCAGGTACCATCCGCCATGGCTGACGATGCCATGGATCACGACCGCCCGGGCCGGCGGATTGCTCGTCGGCCATCGGCGGACGGCGAAGCGGTAACCGTCCGCCGCGGTGCAGTAATGGATTTCGGGGGCGAGGTAGGGCATTGTCAGTCGAAACAGAATTGAACTTGCTGGGTCATCCGACGGCGGAAGACGTCGGGGTTGATCGTGGCACCCAGCCCCGGCGCGTCGATGGCTCTCGCACGACCTCCGTAGCCGAATGTGTGGTCCTCGTGGGTGAAAAGCTCGGTCAGCAGATGCCGGTCGTAGCTGCCTTCCAGATACCGGATATCGCGGACGGTGGTGGCCCAATGGCGACCAGCGGCGGAGAGGATGCCCGTCTCGCCGGGATGGCATCCGAGCTGATAGCCAAGCCCGGCGTCGCGGGCCATGGCGGCCAGTCGCAGACTGGCGAGAAAGCCGCCGCACTTGGACAGGCGGATATTCAGCAGATCGCAAGCCCCGGCGTCGATCGCCCGCCGGGCATCCAGTTCGCTGGTGAGCGACTCGTCCAGCATGATTGGCACCTCGATTTGGCGGCGAAGCGCGGGCAGCGCGTCGCATTCCGCGTGGGGGACCGGCTGCTCGACACAACTCAGCCCACAGGGCAGCAACGGTTCGAGCCGGGCCCTGACGGTGTCGGCCGACCAGGCTTCGTTTGCGTCGATGCGGAGGTCCATCGATTGGCCGATCCAGCGCCGAATTCGCCGCAATCGGGCGGGATCGTCGCTGCCGGCGGCGCCCACCTTCACTTTGCACTGACGAAAGCCGTAGAGCCGCATCTTCAGGGCACTGATCCGCTCACGCCGCGGACTATCCGCCCCGATCGTGGTCGAGTAGCGCACCTCTGGCTGCTGCGAGAACAGTCCACTGGCCGGCCCATAAAGGGCGGTCACCCTGCCGACGGGCTCGCCGAAGAGGCGTCCGAACGCGTCGAGCACGCTCAGCTCGATGGCACAACGCAGCGCGTTCGCTCCGTGGCCGCGAGGATCGTCGGCCTCGACAACGGGTCGCAAGCGATCGAGCATCGCGAGAACGCCCTCCCAATTGTCGATATCGTCGCCGAGTTGCTCGGCGATGGGGGTGGCGGCGAACTGGCGCAACGCGCCTTCGGGAGTCTCGCCGGTCACGTAGGAACGCGGCACGCCTTCTCCCCATCCCTCGGTGCCGTCGCCCAGGCGGCATCGGACGAGCAGATTCGCACTCTCGCGGCGCGTGGCCGAGGCGTGGCGGAACTCGCGTCGCAGCGCCAATTGGACAACGGAGGTGGTTAGCTCGGCAATCCGCATGAGCGTGGCACGTGGAAGGAGGTGCGGCGGGCGGAGTTTAGGCCGAGGGCTGATCCGCCGGGCGGAGCAGTCGCGGGGTGGTCATCTTGCCGGTGGCCCAGTCGAGGGCGTCGCGCATGCCCGGCTGAAAATCGATCGCCGGCCGGTAACCTAATTCCGCTTTGGCTTTGGCGATCGAAAAGTTGAGATTCATGGCCATGAACTTGATCGTCGCGCGGGTCAGCAGTGGTGGGTCTTGTCGTCCGCGGAGCTTTGCCACGCCTTCAACCACCGGCACGAGGGCCTGGGCGAGCCACAGCGGTACGTGGCGCGGGTGAGGCTTGCCCAGATACTCGGCCACCATGGTCAGGTATTCGTCGCGGGTGACGAGCCGCTCGTCGCGGATGTTGTAGATTTCGCCCACCGCGTCGGGATGCTCAAGGGCCAGGAAGACGGCGTCGACGAAATTGCCGACGTAGACGTTGTTGAGCACCTTCTGTCCGTCGCCGATGAACTTGACCAGACCTTGCTCGAAGCGTTTGAGCAGCCGCGGGATGACGTGCCGTTCGCCGGGTCCGTAGATGAACCCCGGGCGGAGAATCACGGCCGGGAAGTCGTACTCATCGATGTGACGGCGGACGACGACCTCCGCTTCGGCCTTGGTCTGGGTGTATCCGTCGAATCCGCCGAGATCGATCGGGGCCGTTTCGTCGGTGCCATGGTGATGGCCCTTGGGGTAGACGCCGAGCGTGCTCACATGGATCCAGCGGCGGATCGACCCAGCTCGTTCCGCCGCGGTCAGCAGATGCTCCAGGGCGACGACGTTGGCGGCGCGATACTTCTCGGCCGGTCCCCAATCGCCGCTCTGGACGGCGCAGTGGACGCCCACGTCGACCCCCTCGAGCGCTTTGGGCAGGCTCTCCGGCTGGGTCAGGTCGCCGACGACGTATTCCACGTCGAGGTCCTGGATCAGCGTACGGTCGGAATTCGCGCGGCCCAACACGCGCACCTTGTAACCGAGTTCGACGGCCCGGCGCGCGACAAAGCTGCCAAGCATGCCGGTGGCTCCGGTGACAAGCAGGCGGGAATCATTCATGAGTCAGTCTTGCTAGGTGGGGTAAGGGTTGGCGGGCGATCGGCGCACACGGAGGGCAAGCGGTCCGCATATTCCAAATCGCCCACAAGACAGCGGTGCTTGTACTCCTCGAAGTTGCCGCGCGATTCGCTCCACTGCTCGCGCAGGCTGCGCCAAGTGCCGGTCGGCAGGTCGCGGATGGTCACCGGTTCGAGCCGGTCCGTGCGACGCTTCTCGGCATATTCGTAATTGAGTTCCTGCAGATGCCGGTCGATCGATTCGGCGAGTTGACCATCAGACACGCGGTGCGGGCCTTCCTCGATCAACAGGACGTAACCCGGCCGCTCCTTCATCACCGGCGCCACAGTGAACTCACTCGCCGGGAGTTTCAACTCCGCAAACGCCTGGCGAACCGCCGCGACGACCTGGTGTTCGCTGAGCTTCTCGCCCGTGATGCTCGAGAAGTGGGCGCCCTTGTTCAGGAACGTCAGCACGGGTGCCTGCCCCTCGAAATCGACGCAGCGGACGACGTCATGGATATCGTAACGGTAGAGGCCGGCGGAATTGGTCAGCAGGATGAAATAGTCCTGCCCCACTTCCAGTTCGTGGGCCTGAAGAATGGTCGGCTGGTTGCCGTCGTGTTCGCCGACGGGGATGAACTCGAAGAAGTGATGGATGAACTCGACGATGCCGGCGCTGGTTTCGTCGCCCAGGGGCAGGGTCATGCGGGCTTCGCTGGCATTCAGGCCGTGATCGCGGACGGCCGCCGGACCGTAGAGTTCCCGCAGCCGGGGCAGGTAGACCCCCACGGAACCGCCGGTCCAGACGGCAATCACCGAGAGCCGCGGCCAGGCGTCGCGCGGCAGGAGGCTGCCACTGCGGTCGATAATTTGTTGCAGTTCGCGGGCCCGGCGTCGGTGGCGGCGTCGGATCGGTCGACGCAGCGCGCGGCGGACGACGGGTGGCAGGTCGGCTTCGCGCCAGAGTGTGCCATCGTGGATGTCGCGGATCAGGTCTTCGCTGCGGAGGTCGGCGGTGCGAGCGAACTCGATCAGGGTGCTCGGATTGGCCGTTCCCACCATTCCCACGCGGGGATCGGCCAGTGCCAGCCGCAGAGCCGTGTAGTGCTTCAGCGCGGGATCGTCGATCGCATAGACTTGCCCCGGCATGACGAATCGGCTCCGCGCGATCAGGGGGGCCGTCTCGGCAACCAATCCGCTGATGCTCCCGATAGGCGTGCCACCGTCGCTCCAGTCCTGCTGCCAGTTGCTCCCGAGTTTGAGCGTCTTTTTGCGAACCAGATCGGGATGGTCGGCATACGTCGCCACGCCCCAAAGGTTCCAACCCCGGCGATACTCCTCGAAAAACTCCCCGGTAATGGGGATGTACTTGCATTTGTCGGTGGTGCCCGAGGTGAGGGCGAACATCAGCAACCTGGTTCCGGCGCCGAACATGGCCCCCACCTCGCCCTGCATCAGCCGCTCGATGTAGGGGCGATAGTAGGCATAGTCGGTCACCGGCACGCGGCGGCGGAAATCGTCGACCGAGCGAATGCCGGCGAAGTCGTGGTCGCGGCCAAAATCGCTTGCCGCATTGCGTCGAATCTTCATCAGCAGCACGTCGCGTTGCACGCGGCGCGCATCGTGGGCCTGGCGTCGGAGGCGGGCGATTTCCCGGCTCCGCCACTTCACATAAGCCCAGCCAATGGCCTGATCGATCATGATACGTCTCCCAAGGGAAGAGCCAAGGGTGATGCAAGGGCCGACAACCGCCGGTCGGCTGGCCCCTACCCTTCAATGCTCTCCTAACTCCGATACTCGTCCGCCCGAGTGAACTTTTCGCCCTCTGGCGACAAGGCGGGGGCGTTCACCTCCGCTTCGATGACCTCGCAGACCAGTTCCGCCAGCCGCCGGGCGTTGTCGTTCTGCATCATCGAGAAATGATCGCCCGGCGAGGTGTGAATCCTGAGTTGATCGCCGATCGCGGCACCCCATCCGAGGTCCGGCCCAAGTGATTGACCGGTCATTTGGCCAAGCACGTCCGGCTGTTGGGGACGCACCAGATGGACCGGCTGCTCGAAGGGCACGATCGTGTAGTCGCGGATCATGCAGGCGTGCGATTTGGCGGCCCCGACGGCGCAACGGATGCGTTCGGTCGTGGTCTCGCTCGGTACGGCGCCATGCGTCTTGGCGATCTGCAGCATGAACTCCCAGCGAGCGTCTTCATCCACCTTTCGCAACTCGTCGACCGAGAGGCTGTCAATATCGATATCGGCTCCGGCGAACCAATTGGCAAACTTGCCCAGTTCCAGCAGGAAGGCCACGTCGTCGTCGAGGTTGACCTGGTCGTAGATCGACGGCAATGGCGTATCGAACAACATCAGCAGGCCCACTTCCGCGCCCTCCGCGCGGAACGCACGGGCCAATTCGTACGAGAACACGCCACCGGCCGACCAACTGGTCAGGTGGTAGGGTCCCTCGGGCTGCACCTTGCGGATCGCGTCGAGATAGTCGTGGACCATTTCGCGCATGTCGTCGTGGGGCGGGAAGCGGCCACGGCTACCCCGCCCTCGAACGCCGTAGACCGGCCGCCCGCGGACGTGGCGGGCGAAATCGGCGTAGCAGCTCACGTCGCCGCCCAGCGGATGAAGGCAGAACAGCGGCGGGCCGTCGCCCTCTGCTTGGATTCGCACGAGGGGCTTGAACTTGCCGAGGTGCGCCGCGGCTGTTCGCTTTCCGTCGCCGGTAGTCCGGTCCTCGTCGCTCGCTTCGCCCTCCCGCTCGATCAGGGTTCGCGGTTCGCCTGCCGTGTCTTCAGCGGTGTCGCTCTCGACCAGCAGCCGTGCCGCTTGAGCCGCCAGCGTGGCGATGCTGGGGCGTTCGAGGAACACGGCCATGGGGATGTTAAAGGCCAGCCGCTTCTCCAGGTTGTTCTTCAACTCCATGACCAACAGCGAGTCCATCCCGATCTCGCTCAGCGGCTGGTCGACATCCAGCTCGTCCGGATCGAGGCTCATGATCCGCGACAGCTCATCGATGAAGTGATCGCGGAACATGGTAACGCGCTGCTCAAGGTCGGCAGCCAAGAGCTGGCCGCGGAACTCCTGATCCACGGCCACGTCGTCCAACTCCTCCGCCTCGGCCCCTTCCTGAGAAGCCAGCTCGCCAAGCAGCGACGGCACGCGACCGGTGGTCTGTCCGAGCATGGTGGACCATCGGGCGTCGACCACGGCCAACCGCGTCGGACCGTCCGGCGCGAGCCGGCCGAGCAACTCCAACGCCGAGTCGACCGGCAGCAGCCCCATACCCCGGGCTTCGAGCCGCGCGGCCCGATCGCCCTCGGCGGCCATGCCGGCGTCCGCCCACGGCCCCCAGTTGATGCTCGTCGCGGGCAAACCCTCGCGGCGCCGACGGGCGGCCAGACTGTCGAGAAATGCGTTGCCAGCCGCGTAGTTGGCCTGCCCCGGCGAACCGAGCACGCTGGCGATCGAGGAGAAGAGCACGAAGAAGTCGAGCGACATCTCCCGTGTCAGGGCGTGAAGATTCCAGGCACCCCGCACCTTCGGCGCCATGGCCCGATCGAGTTGATCGAGGGTCATTTCCATCAGCATGCCGTCATCCAGCACGCCAGCCGCGTGAATGACACCGCGAAGAGGCGGGGCCTCCGTGGATAGTTGTTCGAGGGCGGCCCCAAGCGACTTGGGGTCCGATACGTCGGCCTGCAACGTGTAAACGTTGACGCCACGTTGCCGCAGGGCGTCGAGCCGCTCCCGCGCTGTCTCGGAGGGCTCGCGCCGCGACATCACGGCCACGTGCTTCGCGCCACAACCGGCGAGCCACTCGGACAGCTTCAAACCCAAGGCTCCCAGTCCACCGGTGATCAGGTACGTGCCGTCCGGACGCGGGACGCCAAGGGAGGCCGTGGGCGATGATTCGGCGGTTTCGCCGGCTTCTTCCCCAGCGCTCCCCGCGCGTTCCCCGTCGCCTTCATCCTCCCCGTGGCGCGTGTCGATGACGATCTTGCCGATGTTCTTCCGGCCGGCCATGTAGCGGAACGCGTCGGCCGTTTCCTCGGCCCCGAACTCGGTTAGCATCAACGGCTGGTAGTCGCCCGCCTCGAAACGTTCCATCAACTCGGCATACAGGCTCTGGACAGTCTCGGGCCGCTGGCGCAGCAGCCGATCGAGGTCGATCGCAAAATAGGAGAGATTGTCCTGGAACGGCAGCAGTCCGATCATGCGGTTCTGGTAGATGTCGATCTTGCCGATCTCGAGGAAGCGGCCGTAGGCGCGGAGGCTCGCCAGGCTCTTGGTAACCGCCTCGCCGGGCAGCGAGTTCAAGACGACATCAACTCCCTGGCGGTCGGTCACCTCGAGGATTTGGTCGGCGAACTCCAGTGTACGGGAGTTGAACACGTGCTCCACGCCAAGCGACCGCAGATAATCGCGTTTTCGATCGCTGCCGGCCGTGGAGAATATCTCTGCGCCGATGTGCCGCGCGATCTGGATGGCCGCCAGACCGACGCCCCCGGCGCCGGCGTGGATCAACACGCGCTCGCCCGGTTCAAGGTGACCCAGGCGGACCAGGGCGTAGTAGGCGGTCAGGAAGGCAATGGGAATCGTGGCCGCCTCGGCGTCGGACAAGTGCAGCGGCTTGTGGATCAGTGCGTATTCGGCGGTGGTGGCGTGCGAGGCCAGACTGTAGGGCACCACCCCCATTACCTCGTCGCCAACCTGAAGCCGTTCGACTCCCTCTCCAACGGCCGTGACCACGCCGGCGCACTCGATCCCCAGCGGGACGACGTCGTCGGTGATGCCCGGATACAGGCCCATGCCCTTGAGCACGTCGCTAAAGTTCAAGCCGGTAGCGTGGACGCGAAGCTCGACCTGACCTGGCTCGGGGGCTTTGCGCCGCAGGGTCGTCCAGCGGAGCGAATCGAAACTGCCCGCCTTCTCCAGGTGTAACCGGAATGGTCGATCGACGGGCAAGTGCATTCCGCCCTCCGCGCCGGTTTCGCCATCAGGATCGAACAAGTCGCCCCGGCGTTGCAGCCGAGCCGTCAGCCGTTGTCCGCCGCGGAAGGCGAGCTGTTCGTCGGAGGCCGACGCATCGGTGATTGCGTCTTCCAACTGGGCTGCTGCCGAGACGGCGTCGTCCTCCGGATCGAGGTCGACCAGCCGAGGCGCGAACTCGGCCATTTCGAGTGCCGCCACTCGTCCGAGCCCCCACAACGGCGACTGGGCGACCGCCACTGGCGACGACTGACTCGCGGCCGAATCCGATCCACGTTCCCCGCTCGGGGTCGCTTGGCCCTCGATCGGCTGGGCGCCGCGCGTAACCAACCAAACGCCCGGAGACTTCTTCAAGGGGAATCGGGCAAGGCGGCGGAGCATCGTCAGCACGGCACCGCAACCAAGCCGACGGGCACGCTCGAAACAGGCGTCGGTATTGGCCGCGCCCGAGCCGTGCTCTTCGATATCCAGGCTCCATAGGTGAACCACGCCCCGGCACGCCCCGTCGCCACCCTCGCCGAAGACACTAGTCAACAGTCGCTCGTAATCCTGCTGGTCGAGCGGGTCGAGGCGATAATTCGCATGGTCCCGGTTGTCGTCGGCCGGCAAAGACTCAAACGCCTTGCCGGGATGGACCAACACGGACCGTTCGCCCTTGGCCGCCAGTTGGTTCCGGAGGCGTTCGGCCACCCCCTGCCGGTCGGCGAAGATCAGCCAGGGGCCTTCCGCCGAGGCGGACGCCGCGGGCTGGGCAGCCGGCGACGACGGCTCCTCGGCCACGCGCTCTTCGCACCGCTGCCACTCAATGTCGTAAAGCCAGCGCCGCACGTCGGCACTGTCCTCCGCGCCGAGCCCTCGCCCGACGCGACGCAGCCGCACGCCGCGAATTTCCACCAACACCCGGCCATCTTCGTCGGCCAGGAAACAGTCGGCATCGACCCATTCGGGGCTCGGTCGATTGTCGTCCGAACGCCGTACACTGTGGGCGATGAGGCTCCTGCTGCCAACTGCCCGGGGTCGCTCGAAGATGCGCACGTGTCCGATGGTCATCGGCATGTACGTATACGGACTGTACGACCCGTCGTCCTCCAGCGGGACGACACCCGCGCTCAACTGAATCAGTGCATCGCCCAGGGCCGGGTGAAGATGGTGGCGGTCCAATTCCGCCGTGACCGACTCGGGCAAGCGGATGTCGGCAATCGCTTCGTGCGTCGTGCGGCGCAGCGCGTGCAGGATTTGGAATGCCGGCCCATAGGCCAGCCCACGACTGTGCATCAGCTCGTGGTAGAACTGCTCGAACGTCAGCCGCGAGACAACCCGCGACTCGATCTCCGGCACATCGATCCGTGGCGGCCGGTCATCGGCGCATGTGGAATCGTCGGCCGGCGCGGTTTTTTCGGTTGGCGCGGTTTCTTCAGCCGGCGTGGGTGCCTCAATGGGCGCCGTCGTTTCGCTGGACGGGGCGCCGTGCCGGATCGTGCCGACCGCATGCGTTTTCCAATCGAGGTCTTCCGTGTCGCGGTCGACCGCCGCGCTGTAGATCTCGATCGGCGCCGTCCCCGCGTTTTCCGGTTGCACGGCCACTTCCACCGAGCGCCGTTCCTGCTCGGTCAGAAACATGGCTTGCTGGATCGAGAGGTTTTCGACCACGTGATTGCCTTCGCCGAAGACGGCCGCGGCGGTGGCGAGCGCCTGTTCGATGTAACCAGCGGCGGGGAACACCGTGGAACCCTGGACCACGTGATCGGCCAGATAGGCCGGCTGCTTGGAACTGATCCGCCCTTCGAACAAGTGCTGTGGCAGCGCCGTCGAGACACGGCTGCCAATCAGCGGATGCAGTACCGGACCGCGATTCGCCGAGCCGCCGCCAACGCGGGCCGCGCCGTCATCGAACCAGTATCGCTCGCGCGTGAATGGATAGGTCGGCAGCATCAGGCGTTGCCGTGGGTAATCGCGGTCGAAGCCGCGCCAATCGACCCGGGCACCGAGCACGTAGAGCTGGGCAAGCGTGTCGAGCATCGTGGCCCAAGGGTCGGCGCCCTTGCGCATCGACGGGAGCCACGCCACTTGCTGCTCACCGCTCGCCGCTTGTCCCTCGACACAGCGCCGCGCCATGCTGAGCGAACTCGTCGTGGGTCCGATTTCCAACATGGCGGCGGGCTGCTCGTCATGCAGTGCCTTGATGCCCTGATTGAAAAGCACCGGCTGCCGGACGTGACGGCACCAGTAATCCGCGTCGATCTCACCGGCCTCGATCAACTGCCCCGTCACGTTCGACGCCAACGAAATGCGCGGCGGCCGATAATCGATCGACTCGGCCACGCGGCGGAACTGTTCGAGCATCGGCTCCATTAGCGAGGAGTGGAACGCATGGGAGACGGTCAGGGGACGCGTTTCAAGGCCACGACTCTTGAACTCGTCCAGCAAGACTTGGGCCGCGTCCGCCTCGCCCGAAATGACCGTGTTGTTCGGCCCATTCACCGCGGCAATGTCGACCCGGTCGCCATCCTCACTGATCGCTTCCCGCACCTCCGACTCCGCCGCGAACACGACCGCCATGCGGCCATTGCGGGGCAGGGCTTGCATCAGCGCCGAGCGGGCGGCAATCAATCGCAGCCCGTCTTCCAGACTGAACACACCGGCGATACACGCGGCCACGCATTCGCCGATGCTGTGTCCGATGACCATGCTTGGTTCGATGCCCCAGGATTGCCACAGTTGGGCCAAGGCATACTCGAAAGCAAACAGGGCCGGCTGGGTATAGCCGGTCTCGTCGAGCCGAGGGCCGAGCCCGCGACGACCGAACATGACGTCCAGCAACGGCGGGTCGAGATGCTCGCGCAGCAGGGCGTCGCACTGGTCGAGGGCCTGACGGAATGCCGGTTGAGTGTCGTAAAGCTCTTGCCCCATCCCCGGATACTGCGCTCCCTGACCGGTGAACAGGAACGCGACACGCGGCACGGCGGACGGCTTCGTCCGACCGACTTTGACATGGGGCGACGGGCGCGAGGCCGCGCGGTTCCCTTTCTTCGCTCCTTGGCCTTTGTCGCTCGCCTCGCGCCTGGCCTCCAGCAGGGCGACAAGCCGCGAGTGCAACTCATCACGATCCGAGGCAATGATCGCCGCGCGATGCGTGAAGTGCGATCGGCCCGCATTGGCCGAATAGCAAATATCCGCCAATGCTTCGTGGGCGTTTTGCTCCACGTGCTCGGCAAATCGTGCGGCGAGGGTTGTCAGTGCCTCGCTGGTCCGTGCCGAAAGGGCCAACAGATGCCGCGGTCGGACAAGCGGCTCGCGGTCGTCGGTGGCCGGACCTACCGCGTCGGACTCCGGCGCCGCTTGTTGCTTGCCGCCGACGGCCGGCTCGTTATCCTGGGCTTCCTCGATAACCAAGTGGGTGTTCGTGCCGCCGAAACCGAAGGAACTGATCCCGGCAATCCGCGAGCGACCGATCGGTTCCCACGGAATCGGCTGGCGCGGAAACTCCAGCCGCGTGCCCTCAAGCTTGATGCGCGGATTCAGGGTCTTCAGATGCAGTTGGCCAGGAATCAGCCCGTGCTGCATCATCAATACCACTTTGATGATGCCGGCGACGCCGGAGACGGTCTCGGTGTGGCCGATGTTGGCCTTCACCGAGGTCACGTAGCAAGGGAGATCGGCGGTGGCCTTGGCGTCAGTTGCGCTCCCCGCACCGGCGCGGCGGCGGAACAGGTGGCCAAGCGCCTCGACCTCGATCGGATCGCCTAGCGGCGTGCCGGTGCCGTGGGCTTCGAGGTAGCTGATCTTCTCGGGGGTCAAGCCGGCTTGGGACAATGCCGCGCGGATCACCGCCTGCTGGGCCCGGCCGCTGGGCGCGGTCACACCGGACGTGCGGCCGTCTTGATTGGCTGCCGAACCGCGAATCACCGCCAGCACGCGATCGCCGTCGCGCGCGGCGTCGGTCAGCCGCTTCAGCACGATGATCCCGCAACCCTCGCCGCGTACATAGCCGTTGGCGCCCGCGTCGAATGGCCGGCAAAGGCCGTCGGGCGAGAGCATTCGGGCCTTGGAGAAAGCGATCGTCGTCTCGGGTGAGAGGATCAGATTCACTCCGCCGGCCAGCGCCGCGTCGCATTCCCGATTGCGAAGGCTCTGCACCGCCAGGTGAATGCCGAGCAAGCCCGACGAGCAAGCCGTGTCGACCGACATGCTTGGTCCGTGGAGGTCGAGAATGTAGGAGAGGCGATTGGACGCCAGGCTCAAGGCGTTGCCGGTGCCGACATGGGCATCAATCCGCTCGAAGTAGTCGTCAAATTGTGCGGGGATCTTCGAGTAGTCCGTCGCCCCGATGCCCACGAATACACCGGTCGCGCTGCCGCGCAGCGTTTCCGGGGCGATCGCCGCCACCTCGAGCGCCTCCCAACCAACTTCGAGCAGCAAACGCTGCTGCGGGTCCATCTGCGCGGCTTCCCGCGGCGAGATGCCGAAAAATTGAGGGTCGAACCGGTCGACCCCGTCGATCAACCCGGCCGAGCGGATCGACATCTTGCCCGGTTGCTCGCCGGTGGGATCGAACAGCGCGTCCACGTCCCATCGCGACGCGGGGATCTCGCTGATCGCGCACACCCCATCACGGATCAACCGCCAGTAGGCCGCCAGATCCGGCGCTCCGGGCAGTCGACAACTCATGCCGACAATGGCGATCGGTTCCGCCGCTTCCGCGGAACGCCGCAGACGCTGCTCCAGAAGCTGACGCTTTTCCGGCGACAGCCGGGCAAGACGGTCCGCAAGATTGGTCATCGGTGTGCCTCGCTGAAGATGTTGCGGAGAACGCCGCTCATGCGTTGATCATCGCATTCTCACCGTCTCACCCCGCCCCGCAATCTGGCGATTGGCGAAAAAACGGAACAAAGGACCGGCAGGATCGGCCAACGATCGCAATCCAGCCGTCATGTTGTGTTGTGTTATCGCTGCTTCTCGGTCGCCGACCGTATTCTCCACGAGCGATGGTTGGACTCAAGCCAAGCAGCCATCGGCCTGCACCCGAGCCCCCTCTCGAAGTTCGAGTAGGAACCGGTCGATTGACGCCGTGTTTTGTGCCTCGGTGGAAGGTTGCTGAAGCATTTGGGGGCAAAAACCCGAAATCCGGAGCGGGCAATACGATGCCCACGCCCCCAGTTCTCCGAGGTACTGCTAGTTCTTTCCAGGGTAGTTACGAGCCTCGTCCGCTTCAAGCGCCGGTGTGGCGCGGGGGGGTTCCTCCTGTGGAGAACCACGGACGGCGACAAGATGTCGCCGCCCCACCGGCCCCACCAGCAGCGTGGGCAGGAGGATCAAATCGCCCACCAGGGCCGCCAACAGCAGCAACAGCATCATCCACGCAAACTGCCGCGTGGGCACGAAATCGCTGAAGGCGTAAACCAACAGGCCAAGCCCGCAAATCACGGTGGCCTGCATCAACGCGGTGCCGCAGTGCTGGTAACATCGGGCGACGGCGCTGAAAGGCGACGCTCCAGCTTGACTTTCCCGACGATACCAGGTGAGGAAGTGCAAGGTGCCATCCACGGCGATCCCCAGGGCCACGCTCGCGGTCATCACCGAACCGATATCGACCGGCCAAGCGAGCCAGCCCATCAGCCCAAACAGCACCACGGCGGGGAAGATATTGGGCAACATGACGATCGCCCCCGCCCACACGCTCCGCAACACAAGCATCATCACCAAAGCAACCACGCCGAAGGCCGTGAGGAAACTGGTGAACAGGTCATGAAGCAGGGCACGCTGTGCCTCGTCCACCAGCGACATCACGCCGGTATAGGTCGCGCTGACGGTCGTCTCGACCGGCTCCGGCTGCGCGTCGAGGATCGGCTCGACATGCTCCCTAAGCTCATCCAGGAAGTGGCCGTAGTCGATTTGGCTCAGCGCCGGCGCCCGGGCGCTTATCCGCCACGCCTGCTCCGTGTCGGACGAGTGCAAATAGTCGATCTTCCGCAGATGGGGCAGGTGATCGTCCAGGCCACGCCGATAGCGGGTCCGGGCAACCACCCCGCGCATGCCGCCAGGTGCGGGGATGGACGGCATGAACGTGGCCGCCGACATCACCCCACCGACCGACTCGAGCCGGGCCATTTCCACATGCACCCGCTGCACTAGCTCCAGGCGTTCGAGCACATCGAGCGGGTTGTCCTCGTCGAAACGCACGACCACCTCGACCGGGACCAGCGGTCCCAGGTGCTCCTCAAACCATTGGTAGTCGCGAATGATCCGGCTGTCGGGCACGAAAAGCCCGCGGATGTTGACCGAGGTTTGGATTTGCGGCACGCCCAAGGCGCAAATGACCATCAGCCCTAAACAAAGCAACGAAATCCAACCGGGGCGCTTGCATACGATTCCCGCCAGGCCGTCCCGCCACCCGGCCGACGTGGCCGACCCTTCCGACCGCCCGAGGGCGCCGAAGAGCGATTTCCGCCTCGGCAGCCAGAGCTGCATGGCCCCGGGAAGCATTAGGAACAGCAGCGACACGGCCGCGAGAATGCCAATCACGGCGACAAACGAAAAAACGCGGATCGGCTCGATGTCGCTGACCATCAACGAGGCCACGCCGATCGCCGTGGTCACTGCCGCCAAGGTGCAAGGGACCCAGCCGGCCAGCAAGGCGCGGCGCGGGGAGTCGGCGCCGGCCCCCATGCGTATCTGGTCGAAGTAGTAATTCGCCAGATGTACCCCCGCCGACACGGTCAGTACGAAGACCAGTGCCGGCAGGATGATCAGCACGGCGTTCATCGTATAGCCGAGATAGTAGGTCAGCGCGAGCACGAGCAACTGCCCGATCATGGCCGCCGCGACAATCACCAGGGTCAGTCGCCACGAGCCCAGACATAGCCAGCAGAGCAGCAGCGCGAGAATCGCCGAGGGAACAGCGAAGTAGCGCAACGAACGCATGCTCTCGATATCGATGACGTATCCGTCGACAATCGGACCGGCCAGATACAGTTCTTCCGGCGGTAGCCCGGTCACCTCCGCGGCGGCGGCCACCAACCGACCAATCGCCTCTTCACGGTGATACGCCGCATACAACGTGGGGACGACGATCGCGCAACTGGTGCGGCCGTCCGGACCGACAAGCGAGCCGCGCAGTCGGGCCAACGCCTCGCGACGCGAGATTCCCAGGGCCCCATCGGTCATTTCGCGGACCACGCCGTAACCGCTCAGCACTCGATCATACAAACGATCATACGTCTCCCGTCGCTCGGGGTCCGGCGCGTCGCGAAGCAACCGCTCCAGCGAGCCCAGGCGCTCGTCGTCAACAGTGCATCCATCCCAACTGACCACGATCGAATCGTCTGCTTCGAATTGATCGACGAAACGGATGTAATCCCGCCGCTGCTCGAAGCTCGCCGGCACCCATTCCGGTGGGCTGTTGTAGACTTCGCGCGTGGCCTGATAGGCTCCCCAGACCAACGGCGGCAGCGCGCAGACCAGTGCGGCCACGGTAATCAGAAAGACACGTGTCACCGGCGCCCCCCATGCCCGGCGGTGGCGAGCAGCGGGCGAACAACCGCCTCGACCAGCGACCGTGTGGGGCTTGCGATGAAGAAATGGTCACCCGAGACGGTCCGCATCGCGAAGCGGCCGCTCGTCTGCTCGCGCCATGCTGAAACATCGGCCGGAGCGACGGTCGAATCCTCCGAGCCCATCAGCGCCAGGACCGGGCACCCGAGGCTCGGCCCAGGGCGATAGCGGTATCGGCCGATCATCCGCAGATCGGCGCGGAGCGGTCGCAGCAATAGCTCTGCCCCATCGGAACTCAAGATATCTTCGGGCGCGGGGCCGCCGTAGCGCTGATGCACGACGTCGAGCAACTCTTTGTCAGACAACTCATCTTCGCGAATGTCGAAGCTCCAGCACTGGGGCGCGGGGCTCGCGGCGACGACCAACTGCGCCAGCGGCTGACCCTCACCTTCCAGACAGCGCGCCAACTCGAAGGCGATCAGCGCCCCCATGCTCGTGCCGAGCAACGCCAGCGGTCGGTCAAGCAGCGGTGCAAGCACCGTCCGCAAATTCGCGACGACCGCGTCGACGTCAGCCAGTGGCGGCCTGTCAAGTCGCGCCTCACGGGCCGGCAACCTCACCGGCAACAGCTCCACCTCGGGTGGGACGTATCTTGACCAGCGATGGTAATACGCCGTGCCACCCCCGGCATGCGGCAAGCAGATCAGCCGGCATCGGGCGTCCGCCCGTCGACCGGAGGTGGGCAGCCACGCGCGTTCGCCGGCAGAGACGCTCATGAGGTTTCCGTGAATTCAGCGGCGGCTACCGCGGCTTGCGGGGGAGGCGGTCGTCCGATTCGTATTCGTCGAGCCCTGCGAAGTCGTCCGCGGCGGCGGCCTCAAACTCTTCGGGCGAGAGGTTTTCGACTTCGGCCAGCAACTGCTCGAAATCCGCCGCCTGCTCTCCTTCGGCGAGTCCCAAATCGTCCGCTGCCACCGACTCCGGATCACCGGCCAAGCGGCCGAGGAACGCGGCCATCGCCGATGGGGTGGGATAGTTCCAGGCAACCGCTTCGGTCAATTCCACGTCCAGCGCCTCTTCCAGCTCACCGCTTAGCTGGACGGCCGCCAGCGAATCGATTCCGTACTCCGCAAATGGCCGCTCCGGGTCGGCATCGTCCGGCGACACCTCGGCGCGGGCAATGAGCCAATCCAACAGCCAACGCTCAATCTGCTGGGCAAGCCGCCGTTGCTCGCTTTCATCCAGCGGCCGACGACTGGGGTCGAACCGCAACGGGCTAATCGCGCGAGTGGCCTGGGGACGTTTGTCTTCGGTCGCCAGCGTCGAGCCGGTCGCCCCGTCGGTCCCGTGGGCTCCCCGATGCCGGCCGTTGCCATTGCCACCGACGTTGCCATTGCCACCGACGCTACCATTGCCGCCGCCAACTTTGCCATTTCCGTTGCCGCTTGCCCTGCCGTTTCCATTGCCGCTGCCGATCGGTGGGGCAGACGCCGTTGGCATCGACAAGGGCTCCTTCGACCACTCGGCCAGCACGTTCAATTTGCCGGCGAAATACTGATCGCGGCATAGGGATCGTCGCACCTTGCCGCTGGTCGTGCGCGGGATGCTCGCCTGGCGGAGCAACACCACACCGGCCACGTCGACCTCGTGCTGCTCGATCACCCGGCGGCGGATACCGCGCAACACCTCGCCCAAATCGGCCGAGCGATGCTGGCGGGCCACCTCCTGGAAGACCAGCAGGCGGTCTTGACCGTGGCTCTGGTAACTGGTGACGACACAACTGGCCGGCAGCAGGCTGGGGTGCGTCACTTCGACGGTGCGCTCGATGTCTTGCGGATAATGGTTGCAGCCACGAATCACGATGACGTCTTTCAGCCGCCCCACGACGAACAGGTGCCCGTCGCGATGGAAGCCCAAGTCGCCAGTCCGCAGCAGCGGGCCTTCGTCCGTGCCGTTGATCCTCGCTTGGAAGGTTTCCCGACTGGCTTCCGGACGCTGCCAATACCCTGACGCGACGTGAGGACCGCCGATCCAAATCTCGCCGACCTCACTGGCCGAACACTCGCGTCCGCTCGCGGGATCGACGATGGCGATCTGCTGATTCGTCAAGGCGTCGCCGCAACCAATCAGGCGGAGGCTGTGGGGGGTCTCTTCCGCGACTTCCGTCACCTGATTCCGGGCGAGGTCGTGGCGGTCGAACACCCGCGTCGTCACCCCTTCGGGACCGCGATATCCGGCGGCCAGAAGCGTTGCCTCGGCCAGGCCGTAGCAAGGATAAATCGCTTCGGCCGAAAGCCCACACGGTTCAAACGCCTCGACGAAGCGATCCATCGTCTCAGCCCAAATTGGTTCGGCGCCGCAAAAGGCCACGCGCCATGAACTCAGATCCAAACCCCGTCGCTGCTCCGGCGAGATCTTGTCGACGCACAAATCAAAGGCGAAGTTCGGCGCTCCGCTGACGGCCGCTCCATAATCAGAAATCGCCTGCAACCAGCGTAACGGACGGCGCAGAAAACCGGTGGGCGAAAGCAAGACCGTGCGACCGCCCACGTAAAGCGATTCCAGCAGACCGCCGATCAGCCCCATGTCGTGGTAGGCAGGCAACCACGACACGCCGATGCCGGGCCCCTCGGGCGTCGCCTCCGGATCGATGCCGAAACCCTGGCGGATCATTTCCAGGTTGTTCATCAAATTGGTGTGGGAGATCATCACACCCTTCGGGTCGCTTGTGGAACCCGACGTGTATTGCAGGAAAGCCAAATCGCTTGGCTGGACCTCGACCGGCCGCCAGTCGCTGCCGCCCCGCTGATCAATCGTGTCCGTGCTCACCCACTGCATACGGCGCAGTTGCGGATCCTGATGCGCCGTCCGCAGGCTGTCGCGGAGTCGCGATACGGTCAGTACGATTGAAGCATCGCAGTCCGCGGCGATCGTCAGCAGACGGGGCGAGGGACGCCGCGGCTTCGGATACGAAGCCGGAACCGCCACCACGCCCGCATACAAACAGCCCAGAAAAGCTGAAAGAAAGTCCAACCCCGGAGGATACGCCAACAGCACGCGGTCGCCACGAACGCAAGTGGACGATAGCCACGCTCCGATCGCGCGGGCACGCGCGTCCAGCTCTGCATAGGTAACCGACGTCTCCTGCCCGTCGTCGTCGCAAAACGTGAAGGCCAAACGATCGCCATTGAGCGCTGCACGCTGCTCAGCCGCGCCGGGGAGCGTCTCAAACAGAGGTCGACTTACCGTCAAGGGGGAACATGCCATGGTGCTATTTATCCGCGCCGACCGCAACGCCCGGCCAATCGTCATTCCGGGGTCGATCGTCGTTCGAGGCCGACTGTCACTGGGGTTCAGTGTCGTTCCAGACCAACTCCCGAGTGCGCTTGGGGCGGGCGCGGAGCGGTCCGGGGAGAACTCTTACAAGTTAACCTGGGGAAATTCACTGTAATCACTTTGTCGGAGAATGCAAGTCCGAGAACTGCTTTTCGGCCCCGGCGGGGCGCGCAACCCGGCCCGTGGAAAACCGCTTCCCAGACCGGCGGGCACCACGAGAATGGATCCGCCGCTCCATTTCGAGCGCGACGGAGCCGATGCCTGCCCCTACTCGGGCCGTGACGTGGCGGAGAGAATTCGCACCCCCGCAATAGAGGTGCGGCGTCGACGTAAGTCCTTTTGCCCCAAGGTGCCGAAGAGAGGACTCGAACCTCCACGGGGTTAACCCCCGCTAGGTCCTGAACCTACCGGGTGCAAATTTCCACAGTGTTGCTAGATAATTTTCGGCGCGTTGTAAGTTATTTATCTGTAACCCCTTGAGTCGAAATCATCATTGGTCACCTGCTGGGTAGGCATTGAATCGATTTTGCCGGAAGTGTTCTATTCTTGTGCTATCGGCGCACCACCCACAGGTGGCATTATTGCGTCAAGCCGCTGGAGGTGGGGAGTCAAGACATCGGCGGGGGTCAGGCGAAGCTCCGCCCGCCGGCCGCTCTGGCCCTCCGCCTCGTAGAACCGGACGATCACGTCGCTGCCGCCTTACGACTTCATTACCGCCGTGACGATGACGTTCTCCGGCGCGATCGACAGAAAGCTTCTGGTCTCCGGCAACCCGGTATGCGCCGTGGCGATGTTCTCCGCCGAAGCGCGGTACTCGGCCTGCGTCATCCCCGCTTCGCGAGCGGCGGGCATGAAGTTGTGCAGCATCACCGGGCGCTTGTCGGGCCAGTTGCCCTGGAGAGCGGCCGTTACGCGTTGGTGTCCATTCATGGGGGCTCGCCATGCTCTCCGCGGTCTTGTCGTTTCGTAACCGTTGACGGCCGGCCGCAACGTGACCGCGGAGATTCCCCCGAGCCGAGCGCCTTGGCCTTGCTGGGCATCGCGGGGGTGGGCCTGGTCTGCCTGCGGCGGCGGAAGCGGTAGAAACGCTGTCCAACCGATACTTTGCTGACCCCCCCAACGGCGGGGCGCTACCGGCTCGGAAACATCCCGGCAAAATACGAGGATTCGGCTGGCAGCCGGGTCCCGTTCGAACCTTGTTCAATTTTGTATGTACATACAAAATTGGCTTGCCAAGCTTTCACAATTTGATCAAAAGAGACAAGACTTTTCGCATCGCGGAGCCGATGCGAAAAGTCTCTTGGACGAAGTGCTTTGCCGCGGGAGGGAGGAGCGTGGGGGGGCGGGTTGGAAGGGGGAG
>Ga0180430_10000146_pt1 | contig 78441 bp, 73 predicted proteins | sample SS_ome_9_FD_132999 | JGI IMG/M metagenome (GOLD analysis project Ga0180430, IMG submission 132999) | Hypersaline lake sediment archaeal communities from the Salton Sea, California, USA - SS_1_S_2 metaG | ecosystem: Environmental > Aquatic > Non-marine Saline and Alkaline > Hypersaline >...
CGTCTCGAGCCTCGAAGAGGTCCAGGCCATGCGCATGGACCTGCCCTGCTGTACCTTCCGCGGCGCCGTTGTCGCACTCGATGCCGCCAGCGGCGAACGCCGCTGGAAGACCCACACCATCGAACACTATGCCGAATACCTCGGTCACAACGACATGGGCGTGGCGCGCTTCGGGCCGTCCGGTGTGCCGGTGTGGTCCGGCATGTCGGTCGATCGCAAACGCGGCGTGGTCTACGTCGGCAACGGCAACCAGTTCAACGAGCCGCGCGTGGAGGAATCGGATGCCGTGATGGCGCTCGACATCGCCACCGGCGCCAAGCGCTGGGTCAACAGCCTGGCGCCGGCACAGATGGGCGGCGCCGACATCTATCACCTCGCCTGCGAAGCGTGGTGGGACGAGGAACGCAAGAATTGTTCGCCGGAGAACCCGCAAGGCCACGGCGACCGCGATCTCGGTGCGCCACCGCTGCTGGTCGAGCGCGCCGACGGGCGCGAGATCATCGTCGCCGGCAGCAAGGACGGCATGCTCTACGCGCTCGACCCCGATGCGCAGGGCGCACCAATGGTGCCGCCGACATCGAATGGTCGGCTGGCGAGCCAGGACACGTAGGCGTTCGCTGCTGCTCGCCGATCGTAGACGCCGACGGTAAGGATGGCGCGCGCGAGCATGAGCGCGAGCTCCGGGTCATCGGTCGGCTGACCTGCCGCGATGTTCCAGAAGCCGCCATCGACCAGTCGATCGGGCCCGCTCGGCCAGGCGCGCGCTAGCGACTCCGCGTTGCTGAATTCGACCAGCGCGCCGAGATGGTCGCCGGCCAACTGGCCGAGCAGGCAGCCCTGAGCGCGCTCGAGCAAACCAGGCTCTGCACAGATGCGTTCGGGCCGTGGTATCGGTCGACCAGGCCACGCAGGCGCGACGAGTTTGCCGTTGCGCGTGAGTACGCCGCCGTCAGCCCAGGCGACGAGGTCGCCCCGACCGGCGCGTGCGGCGTAGGCGTACACCACGCCGAGCACAGGCGCACCAGCGCGCAGCAGGCCAATCGAGACCGATGAACCGCGCCAACCGCACTGGAAGGCGCGTGTACCGTCGTTCGGATCGATCACCCACACGTGACGGCCGGCGTCGCGCGCGGCGCGATCGCGCTCGCCAAGCTCTTCGCTAACGATGCCATGGTCCGGGAAGGCCTGCTCCAGGCGGTTACGGATCAGTTCTTCTGCGAGGCTGTCGACGGGACACGCGCCCAGCGCGCCGTGCGGGCCGCCGGGGCGGTGGTCTTCGTCGAGCAGGAGGCGCCCGGCTTCCTCAGCCGCGGCGATCGCGGTAGCGAGCGCGAGTTGGTAGTCCATGCGTGGCGATGCGGCGGGGACAGGCTTCCGGCCGGCGCGGACAGCGACATGGCCGACGGCTGCTCCGCGTTGTTCTTCTTGTTGAAAACGCTTAAAGCGACTTTGCCAGCTGATTGCCCTGTGGGAACAGCGCGTTGCCGATTCTTAACAATCTGGCAGTTGGCCCGGCGAGCAAGCACGTTGCGCCCATCACGCTATCCCGGCCGCCAGGCGGGTGGACCTAACCGACCTTGTCGGCTTGCTGGTCGTCGGTCTCATCCATTTCAAAGCCCAGCCTTCTTGCCGGCTGGTGCGGGCAGCCGGTTGACCGGACGGACGACCTGAACAGAGGCACGGCGAGGCAACGAAAGTGACTGATGCGCCGGTAAACGGGGCACAACGCTGATGCGGCCACCTTAGCGGCCAACAAAGCGGCCATACGCGCCCGAAGAGTGCACGTAACCGCATGAAATTGAAAATTAAATTCAGAGTTTTGGCGCGACCGGATGGGCGGTCGAATGAGAGGCCGGATAGCGGCCAAAATAACGGCCATAATGTCGGACATAATTCTAATTGAATTTTCATAACTCACTGTTTATATTTGTTTTGTGAGCAGATCAAAAGAGGACAAAAATGCGGCCAAAATACCGGCCGATGACCGCGGCGAACCGGTGACGCTGATGGAGCCGATGCTGATCGGCGAGGGCTCACGCCATAGGGGCGTGCTCACGGACCTCGCGGTCGAACTTGCGGCGCAGGCGGCCGGGTTCCGGCGCTCATTGCCGGAAGGTGTCGTATCAGCGCTTTGCGGCCTCGTCCGCTCGATGAACTGCTACTACAGCAATCTCATTGAGGGCCACGATACGCACCCGGTCGATATCGAGCGCGCGCTCAAAGAAGACTACAGCGCGGATCAGAAAAAGCGCGACTTGCAGCTGGAGGCCCGCGCCCATATCGCGGTGCAGGAATGGATCGACGAAGGCGGCCTTCGTGGCCGAGCGACCGCGGCCGCCGGCCTGCGTGAAACGCACGCGCGGTTTTGTGCGCTACTGCCCGAAGAGCTGCTATGGGGGGAGAACCCGGAAACCGGGGAGCGGTTCAAGCTTACGCCCGGGGCTTACCGGACCCGGGATGTGAAAGTGGGCCGCCATGTGGCGATAAGCGCCGGGGCGGTGCCGCGGTTTCTGGAGCGCTTCGAAGAGGTCTATACCGGGAAAGGTAAAACGGACCAGATCCTTTGCACGGCGGCAGCGCACCACCGCCTGCTCTGGATTCACCCGTTTATTGACGGCAACGGTCGTGTTGCCCGCCTGATGTCGCATGCCATGCTGCTCGAGTCCCTTGATACCGGCGGCATCTGGTCCGTCGCACGCGGCCTAGCCCGAAGCGAAGCGGACTATAAGCAACACCTTGCGAACTGCGATCTGGAACGCCGCAACGACCTTGACGGGCGCGGCAGCCGCAGCGAGGAGGCCCTCGCCGCCTTCACCGAATTCTTCCTCGAAACCTGTCTTGACCAGGTGCGCTTTATGGAGCAGCTCGTGGAGCCGAACAGGCTGCGCGAGCGCATCCTGCGCTGGGCGAGAGAAGAAAGCGAGAGCTCTGATCTGCCCGCCAAGGCCGGCATGCTGCTTGAAGCAATCTTGTACCGGGGCGAAGTTCCACGCGGTGATGTCAGCACCCTGCTTGATTACAGCCGCAGACAGGCCCGGCGCGTTGTCTCCGCGCTATTGGAGCGTGAGGTTATCGCCTCGGCGTCCTCGCGCGCCCCGCTAAGGCTGCATTTTTCAGCAAGGCTTGCCCCATACTGGATGCCGGGGCTTTTCCCCGAGAAGCCGTATTAGAGATTCGACGAAAGGTATGACATGACCGCTATCATGGCATCAATGCTTTTCGACCTGGCGCATGTCCGGCGCGAGGCGATTCGAGCAGCGTGAGAAAAAAAGCTAAGGATTAGATAGGGTTTGGACTGGTGGCTATGGGTGGACTTGAACCACCGACCTCAGCATTATGAGTGCCGCGCTCTAACCAACTGAGCTACATAGCCAGGGGCGTGATGCTGCCGGGGCCTTGGCGGGCGTGGAGCCGTGCCGGGGGGCCACCGGGGACGCGCGATCATGGTGGGTCGGCGGCGGGCTGTCAAGGTTCGGGGTGTGGCGCCAGTACTCTAGAATGGCGCGGTTTTCCGCATCTGCCAGGGATTTCATGAGCGCTCCGACCCTACCCGCCGACGGCATCGTCGTCTCCCATGCCACCGTCCAGCCGGAGTGGCTGGACTACAACGGGCACATGAACGTGGCCTATTACCTGGTCGCCTTCGAGAGCGGCATCGATGCCTACAAGGAGGTCGTCGGCATGGACCTCGCCTACATCGAGCGCGAGGGCCGTTCGACGGTGGCGCTGGAGTCACACATCACGTTCCAGAACGAGGCGATGCTGGGCGAGGCGCTGCGCATCGAGACGCGCATCGTGGACTTCGACGGCAAGCGCGCGCACATCTACCAGGAGCTGTTCCGCGGCGAGGACCTGCTGGCGACGCAGGAAACGCTCTCGATCAGCTTCGATACCGGCGCGCGCAGGAGCTGCCCGTTCGAGGACGCCGTGGCCGAGCGCTACCGTGCACTGATGGCGGCGCAGGCCGATTTGCCGCGGCCGAAGTGGCTGGGGCGCTCGATCGGCATCGGTAAGGGCAAGCCCGGGGGCTGAGACGGCCCCGCCCGTCGGCCTGCACCGGGACCCGCCGGCGGGGTCAGCGCACGCCGAAGACGACGATGGTCTTGCCGCTGACGCTGATCAGGTGCTGCTCTTCTAGCGTCTTCAGCACGCGCCCGACCATCTCGCGCGAGCAGCCGACGATGCGGCCGAGTTCCTGGCGGGTGACGCGGATCTGCATACCGTCGGGGTGGGTCATGGCGTCCGGTTCCTTGCACAGGTCGAGCAATGCGCGGGCGACACGCCCGGAGACGTCCATGAACGCGAGATCGCCGATCTTGCGGTTCATCTTGCGCAGCCGGTTGGCGAGCTGGGAGGAAATCGCGAACAGCAGGTCGGGGAACACGGAGGACATGTTCTTCAGCCGATCGTAGCTGATCGTCGCCACTTCGCAGGCGTTCTTCGCGCGCACCAGCGCGCTGCGGTTGGTGTGCTCGTTGAACAGGCCGATTTCGCCGAAGAAATCGCCGGGATTCAGGTAGGCGAGCACGAGTTCGCGGCCTTCGTCGTCCTCGAGGAGTACGGTCACCGAGCCTTTCACGATGTAATAGAGATCGTGTGAGGGGTCGCCCTGGCGGATGATCGTGCTCTTGGCCGAAAACTGCCGCCGATGGCAATGCTCCAGGAATTTCTGCACCGCCTCTTCGTGGCGCGGTGGTACGGGACGTACGACGCTCATGCTTCCCTCCTCTCGACCCGGCTCGTCTCGGCTCTGCCCGGCAGTCCCGCGCCAGGCTCCACGTTCAACGTGCGGATACTAAAGTAGAATGTTAAACATTGCTAACTAGCAACACGATAATTCAGGAAAATTACCGCTCGCGACGGGGGCTCTCCGGCGTCGTGCGCGGCGCGAGGCGGATGCAGTGAAAGCCACCATCAGATGGGTCGACGATGCGATGTTCGTCGGCGAAGCGGGCAGTGGGCACGCGGTCGTGATCGACGGACCGCCGGACGCCGGCGGCCGCAACGCGGGCATCCGCCCGATGGAACTGGTGCTCACCGGGGTCGGTGCGTGCACCGCGTTCGACGTCGTCGCGATCCTGCGCAAATCGCGCCAGGCCATCGACGACTGCCGCGTGGAGGTCGAGGCCGAGCGGGCGGCGGAGCCGCCGCGGGTGTTCACCCGCATTCACATCCACTTCGTCGTCAGCGGGCGCGGCCTGAAGCCCGCCGCGGTCGAACGCGCGGTGAACCTGTCGGCGGAGAAATACTGCTCGGCAACGCTCATGCTGCGCGACGCGGTGACCATCACGCACGATTTCGAGATTGTCGATTCAACGGCATGAATCCAGCGCCACCGGGCCGGCGGCACGGGCGCCGGCCAGGGCGCGGGCGACCATGCGATCGACATTGTCGCCGCGCTGCCAGGCGGCGCAGCCGATCGCGAGCGCGTCCCGCGCGGGGATGCGTGCCTGCGCGAACGCTTCGAGGAGTTTGTCGCGCAGGGCCGCCGCGGCCGCGGCGGTCGTCTCGGGCAGGACCACCAGCAGCGTCTTCTCGTCCCACTGGCCGAGCACATCGACCCAGCGCAACTGTTCCTTGAGCAGGCCGGCGAGCGCCGCCGCGGATTCGCCGCTGCGCGACGTCACGGTGAGACAGGACAGCGGGTTGGCGTAGCGCCGCGAGCGCGACACTTCGGCCTCGAAGCGCCCCTTGATGGCCGCGCGTGGGAGCAGGCCGCTCGCCGCAACGCCCCCGGTCAGGCCGCTGGCGAGCGCGCCGAGAAAGCCGACCAGCGGATGTGAGCGCTCACATACGGCGATCATTGCGCCACCCGTGCGCGCGAGCCGCTGGGTGAAGCCGATGAGGTGTCCGTGCACGGCCACCGCCGGCTTCCGCGGATCCGTCTCCGGCCCGGCGTACGGCAGCGCGAGGTCCTGCACGTGCGCCCCGGCGAGGGCCTCGAGCGAGACGTCGAGGAGCTGCAGGGCGTGGTCGTTGGCCCAGGCGACACGCTCGTCGCCATCGAGCACCACGAGGCCGAGCGCCAGCTCGGTGAGAATCGTGCGCGCCGTTTCGGGGTGCAGTCGGAGCATGGGGATTTCCTCGTGCCGCTGGGCGCGGCGCGCCGCGAGCCGGTAAGGTCCGGGCACGGGGACTTCGCAGGCTGCGGGTCGCTCTGGACCTACCCCGTCGTACCTCAGGGCTAGCGGCACCCGGCCCCCTTTCCTTGAGACGGCGCGCGGCGACGCCATCGCCAGTCGCGGGCCGGGGTCAGTGCGTTGCGGTCACGCGCAGGAAGGCGTCCTCGAGAGACGCCGCGCCCTGTGCGGCAACGAACCGCGACGGCGCGCCGTCGAAGACCAGGCGGCCGTGATGCAGTACGGCGACGCGTCCGGCCAGCGCATCGACGTCGGCGAGCAGGTGGCTGCTGAAGAACAACGTCGTGCCGGCCTCGTTCAGCGCCCGCAGACGCGCCTTGATCAGCGCTCGCGCCCGCGGGTCGAGGCCGCTCATGGGCTCGTCCAGCACCAGCAGCGGCTTGGCCGCGAGGACGCAGGCGATGAGGCCGAGCTTCTGTGCCATGCCTTTCGACCAGGTGCCGAGCGGGGCGTCGAGCGCCGCGCTGTCGAGTTCGAGCGCGCGGGCCTCGTCACGGGCGCGGGCGGCATCGCAGGCGAGCCCGTCGAGCGCGAGCAGGTGGCGCAGGAATTCGCCGCCGGTGGCGAAGGCCGGCGGATTGAAGCGTTCGCCGAGATAGCCGAGTGCCGCACGCGCCGCGGTCGCGGTGTGGGCATGCCCGGCGATACGGATACTGCCGGCATCGAGCCGCACGACATCGAGCAACGCGCGCAGCAGCGTCGTCTTGCCCGCGCCGTTGACACCGACCAGCGCGACCGCATCGCCGGGAGCGACGTCGAGCGAGACGTCGTCGAGTACGCGGCGTGCGCCGTAGCGTTTGCAGAGCCCGTGCAGCTCGAGCATGGCGCGCGCCATGCCCTCAGTAGAGATAGACCGCGTTGCAGAGCTGCTGGTTGGTCTCGATGTCCCAGATCATCGGCGTTTCGCTGGTGTCGACGCAGTCGGCGCTCGACTGCGAGATGGTGCCGAAGGTGCCGCCCGTCGTCACCGCGTGACGCAGCACGCCGGAGCTCGGCAGGCCGTCGTCGATCTTGCGATCGAGTTCGGCGAGCACGTTGACCGGAATGCCGGCGCCGAGGATCAGGTTGAGCTGCTCGCTCGGGCTCGTGCTCGCGTTAGGAACGGCGTAGTCGGAACTGCGGTAGAGCATGAGGAAGCCGTTGAAGGCGTTGCGCGGCGCCAGGTTGGTGTCGTCCGAACTAGGTTGAGATTCGCCGCCGACGTAACTGCCCTGGATGAAACGCGACTTCGACAGGTGCTCCCACAGGGCCAGCGCCTCGGTGTAATCGTTGCCGCTCACGGCATCGAGCCGGCCGTTGGCGTTGCCGCCGGTCGCCACGCCGGGGATCGCCCTTTCCGCGTTGGCCGCACTCCAATCGCCCGGCACCTGGCGGTAGCGATCGATGAAACCGTAGTACGCCGCCTGCACGCCACTGTTCTGGTCGGCGATGTTGCGCACGCGCGCGCTCTGGATGAGCTCCTGGCCCTTGAGGATGCCGCCCAGCAGCAACCCGATGATGACCAGGACGATGGCCATCTCGACCAGGGTGAAGCCGCCTTGGCGTCGTTGCATCGGCATAGTGCCCGCTCCGCGATCGGAAGTTCGATAAAGAGGCAAAGACCAATGCAGGAATCACGCCAGGCGCGGAACGCGTTGATTTTGCTGAAGCGGGTGTGCGCAGCAGGGAAATCCGGGGGCGCTGTTGTCGGGATCCCGCCAGCAAGTGTCGGAAACTCGTCAATCTGGCGCATACGCAAACCACGGCGCGATGCCGCCGGCGCCGGCACCGGCACCGGCGAAGACGATGCGCCATAATACGTGGCGCCCGCGGCGCCGCGCGCCGTCCCCCTGCCGAGCGCCGATGCCCGATGGTCACCCGCTTCTCGATCCGCGCCCATCGCCTGCAGTCTTTGCTGGTGTTCGGCACGTTCGTGCTGCTGAGCGTCAACGCACTCGGCCTGCTCGACTTCCGCGCACTCGCGCTCGGCCAGCTGCGGGTAAACACGGATTTGCTCGATGCGCTGCTGCACGGCGAGCCGGGCGGCGGCTTCGCGCGCGCCGACGTGCTCGGCTTCTTCGCGACCAGCGCGCTGCTCATGCTGCTGCTGCCCAGGCTGCCGCCGCTCGGGGCATCAGCGTTGACCGCCGCGGCCATGCCCGTACCGTTCGCCATCGCCTGGTTCTTTCCCCTGCCGCCGCCGCTGGTGCCGCTCGATTACACCCTGCTCGCGATCCTGCTGCTGTTCGCCGTCAACGTGCTCGCCGGCTACTTCGTCGAGACGCACGAGAAACAGAAGATCATGGCGCTGTTCGGGCAATACGTGCCGCCGGCGCTGATCGGCGAGATCGCGCGGCGTCCGCAGAACTTCTCGCTCGCCGGCGAGGCGCGCGAACTCTCGGTGCTGTTCTGTGACGTGAAGGGCTTCTCGGCGATGGCCGAGACGCTCGAACCGCGCACGCTGGCGGAGATGCTCAACCATTACCTGACCGCCATGACCGACGTGCTGCACGCGCATGGCGCGACCATCGACAAGTACATCGGCGACGCCATCATGGCGTTCTGGGGCGCGCCCCTGGCCCAGCCCGATCACGCGGGGCGCGCGGTGGCCTGCGCGCTCGCCATGCAGCAACGGATGCAGAGCGTGCGCAAGGATTGCGCGGCACGCGGCTGGCCCGAACTCGCGATCGGCATCGGCGTGGCGAGCGGCCCGGTCAGCGTCGGCAACATGGGCTCGCGCTATCGCGTCGCCTACACCGTCATCGGTGACGTCGTGAACCTCGCCTCGCGGCTGGAGGGCCTGACCCGGCTCTACGGCGTCGCGGCGCTGGTCAGTCCGGCCACCCGGGCCGCCGTCGGGTCCGTGCCGTTCCGCGAGATCGACCACGTCCGGGTCAAGGGCAAGGCAGCGGCCCTGCGCATCTATGAGCCGCTCGGCGCCGATGCGCTCGACGCCGCCCGGCTCGGCGAACACGGCCGCGGTCTCGCCGCCTACTATGCCGGCGACTGGGCCACGGCCGGCGCATGCTTCGCGGCGCTCGCCGCGCCACCGCCGCTCGACACCTACTACGCGGTGATGGCCGAGCGCATGGCGTCGCGTAGCGTGCCACCGGCCTGGGACGGCGTGGTCAGCTTCGGCAGCGAACTCGGCTATTCGCTGGGCGCGGCCGACGATGCCGCCGCGCCGGCGTCACCGCCGGCAGTATCGGCATCGAGCTGATGTTCGAGCTCGTCGAGCCGCCGCGAGAGGAACCAGCGCTCGTGCGGGTCAGTGATCTCGCCGCTGTCGAGCAACCCGCCGAGCAGCACTTTCGCGCTTTCCAGCTCGCCCATGTCGGCGAGCACGAAGATGTGCATCTGGCGCGCCCACGAGGGCAGCGGTGCGCTCGGCGGCGCCGCGGCGAGCTCGCGCGCGAGCGCCAGCGCGAGCTCGAGGTCGTCGAGCCGATGGCGCGCGAGGTAGACCGCATGGGCGAGCCATGGCCAGCGCCGGCCCGGGTCGGCCGCGTAGGCGCGGCGCACGAACGCGATCATGCGCCGTTGGCGCGCCGGGTCGGCCACCTCGCCGTAGACGCGGGTCGCGGCGAGCAGCGGATACTGGAAGCCGGGGTCGAGCTCGAGCAGGCGTGCGAGCCAGTCGGCGACACGCGCGTAGTCGAGCGCGCGGAACGGCACGCTGACGCCGGGCTGATCGTCGAACGCCTGCAGCCATAGCATGAGCAGGCGCGCGAGCACGCCGGGCTCGCCGAGCGCGGCGACCTCGAGCAGCGCCTGCGGCGGTGCCGCGGGCAGGGCACGCACCTGCGCCTGCGGTGCCGGGCGCAGCGTTCCCCACGCAACCTGCAGCACGATACTGGCCAGGAGCAGGGCCGGCAGCGCGCGCGGCAGCGCGCCGAGGGGGCGTTGCGCGCGTCCCATTCAGGCTTCGCTCCGGTAGAGGTCGAACAGCCCCACGGCGATCACGAGCGTGATGAACACGGCGCTGTCGAGTACCACCGGCAACAGTTCCGGCGCGTTCGCCCCGGCACGCAACCACGCCGAAGACGTGAAGCGATCGAGCGCCGGCAACACCAGCGCGATCAGCGCCACGGCCTCGCTGACAACGCGGCCGATCCACTGCGTCGGATCCGCCGCCGGAGCCTGGCTCATCAACACCATCGCATCGATGGCGCGCGCGAGGAGATAGAACGCGCTGGTCACGCTGACCGCGAGCGTGACCTGGCGCAAGGTCACCGTGCAGGTCTGGCACACCGCGGCCACCAGGGTGAGTTCGAGCGCGAGCGAGATACCCCAGGCGAGTACCGCGGGCGCCGGCGCCTGCCACAGCAGCGGCGCGCTGGCGAGCGCGGCGAGCACGGCAGCGCCGCCGGCGAAGCCGCTCAACCGGGCGAGAAACCATTGCGCGCGCGAGACCGGGCGCGCCAGCGTGAGATCGAGCAGACGCTCGGCGAGCTCGCGCGCCAGGCTCTGGGCGACGAACAGCATCGTCATCAGCACGCAGACGAGGCGCGCGAGGGCGGCGTAAATGCCACTGCGGTAGCTCGCGCTGTCGGTGATGGCGAGTCCGGCGGCGAACTCGCCGAGCAGTAGCAGGGCTCCCAGCGCGATGAGCGCCAGCAGCCAGATACGCGTACGCCATGCTTCGAGCAGGGTGAACCGCGCGATGCTCGCGAACGCTTTCATGCGCCGCGCGCTCCGCGTGAGCACGCCACGCGGTCACCCACCCGGTGCGGCGTGAACAATTGTTGGGGCTGGCGGGGTTTCACGGGCTCCGTCGTTCGCGCACCGGCGCGTGCACTCATCGGGGCATACTATAGAGGCGATCGATTGGCCGCACACCGGCCGGCGAGGACCGCACGAGGCCGCATGAGACCAGACCCGCTATCACGCAACACGGACGGGCCGCGCCATGGGTGAAGGCTACCCGCTGCTCGACCGTCGCCACGAGCACTGGCTGCTCGCCTCGATGCTGCTCGTACTGCATGCCGCGATCGACGCCGGTTTCGACGGCGCGCTGTCGCGGGCGCTGATGACGACCCACCTCGGGCTGTTCTTCCTGTGGCAGCCGATCTGGCAGAAGGATCAGCGCCTGCAACCGCGCGCGATCGTGCTCATCGTGCTGCTGGTTGGCGCGATGCTCGCATCGCTCAGCTGGTGGACGGTGTTCGCGTGGTTGGTGGTACTGATCGGTATCGTCGCCGGACGCTCCTTCTCGACCCGCCAGGAGCGTTACGTCTACCTCGTCTCGCTCGCGTTCCTCATCACCGAGCTGCTCATCGCCTGCGCCGCGCGGCTGTTCCTCGACGAACCGTTGCGCCCCGCGGTCTCGCAGCCGGTCCGGCTCGTGCTCTACCTGATGCCGCTGGCGCTCTATGCGATCCCACCGATCACGGTACCGTCGCGCGAACCGTTCCCGGTCGACTTCTTCCGCGGCATCTCGTTCGCGCTGATGACGGCGCTGCTCGCCGTGTTCAGCGCGCTGATCACGTTCCGCTGGGAGATCGACTACCCGCTCGCACTGGTCGCATCGCTGTTCGGGCTCGGCATGCTGCTGCTCTTTCTGAGCTGGCTCGCCACGCCCGGTGTCGGCGGCATCGGACTGCTCGCGGTGTGGGAAAAGTCGGTGCTCAACATCGGTACGCCGTTCGAGACCTGGCTGGGCAATATCGCGAACCTGGCCGCGCAGCGCGCCGATGCCGACGACTTCCTCGAGGCGGCGGTCGAAGAACTCAACGACATCCCGTGGATCTCGGGCGTCGCCTGGCAGACCACGACGAGCAGCGGCATCTGCGGCGAGCGCTCGGGCCATTGCCTCGACGTCGAGACCGAGCAGATCCGGGTCACCCTGCACACCGAGCGCAGCTTCAGCTCGGCGCTGCTGATCCACTGCCGCCTGCTGATCCAGGTGCTCGGCCATTTCTATGTCGCCAAGCGGCGCGAGAACAAGGAAACCGGCGAAGCCCACCTGCGCGCGATCTACGAGACCGGCGCGCGCGTCACGCACGACATCAAGAACCTGCTGCAATCGCTCAACACCATGGCAAGCACGCTGCAGACGGCGACGACGCCCGAACAGGAGCACCGCGGCTTCAACCTGCTCAAACGTCGCCTGCCCGAAATCGGGCGGCGCCTGCGGCGCGCACTCGAGAAGCTCGAAAAGCCGGCGGTGGGCAGCCCGGAACGGATCGGCGTGCGCGAATGGTGTGAGCGGCTCGGCGAGCGCGCCGCCGCCGAGGGCATCGAACTGACCACCGAGATCGAAGCGCCCGGCCATTGCCTGCCGCGCGACTGCTTCGACAGCGTGGTCGACAACCTGCTCGACAATGCCCTGCACAAGCTCGCCGCCGGACAAGCCCGGCGTGCCAGCGTACGCGTGCGCGCGGACGCCACCGGCGTGGCCTGCGAGGTCAGCGACGACGGCCGCGCGCTCCCGCCCGAGCTGACACGGCGGCTGTTCAACGAGCCGGTCGAATCGCACACCGGCCACGGTATCGGTCTGTTCCAGGCCGCGCGCCAGGCGCGCCTGGCCGGCTGCGCGCTGACGCTGGCGGAGAACACCGACGGCGCGGTGACGTTCCGCATCACCTGCGACGCCGAACCCCGGGCAGCGTGAGCGGCTGCGACGCGCACGCCGCTCAAGGCAGGCGGCCGCCGCGGACGAGGCGGGCGGCGAGGATGGTGGGCGAGATCCAGCGCAGCAGGTCGTCGAAGCCGCAGGGCGCCGGCCGGCCGGCACCGTCGTCGTGGCAGTCCGCGCGCGCCGCGGCATAGTCGCGCGCGTAGTAGGTACTGCCGGCGCCGGCGTTGGCGGCCTCGTCGAGATGGCCCGCGGGCAGCGCCACCATGCCGCCGCCGGGCCGCCACGCGCCGTGGCCGTTGGCGCCGTGCGAGATGACCACGGCGGGCACCGCATCGGCGAGGGTGAACGCGGCGTTGCTCTCGCGCACGGCGGTGCGCGGATCGTCGCCCCGCGTCAGCACCGTGAGATCACCACGTTCACACAGGTCGAGCGTACCGTCGCTGCGATGGCAGTAACCGTCATCGGCCATGGTGAAGCTCGCACCGGCGGCCGCCGGCGCGGCGCGCGTGGTCACGCGGTAGCGCAGCCGGTTGCCCCAGGCATCGAACGCACGCACGCCGAGATCCGCCGCCGGCAACAGGCCGGCGACACGTGCGCAGCGGCCGTCCGCGGTACGGTCCTCGCGTCCGTCACCGTCCGACGGCGCGTCCGGGCAGGGCAAGCGGCCGTGCACGATGGCGTGACCGTAGAGCGCTTCGATCGCCGCTTCGAGCGTCGCCGCGGTGGCGCGCCGATCGCGTGCCTCGAGCTGCACGCCGAGCGGTTGCAGCGCCGCCGTCGCGATTGCGCCGAGAATGGCGAGCACGAGCGCCATCTCGATGAGCGTGAAGGCGCGCGCGCGGCGTCGCCCCGGGGCATGCCCGGCGGCGCTCCCGCCCGCGCTCATGGCCGCACCCCGAAGACGTGCACGCGATCGTTGAAATCTTCGCCCGGCGGCGCGTCGAGGAAGGCCTGGCGCAGGTCGCGCAGCGCATCGCGGTTGGCGTCCTCGAACCTGCCGGCGTGCGCCGCGGCGGACGCGGCGAGCGGCGGACCGGTCGCTACCAGCAGCGCCTTGATGTCGCGGCGTTCGTAGCGCTGCCCGGCGGCGTCGGCAGCAATCAGCGCCAGGCAGGGCTGGTCCGCGTCACAGGTGGCGTGGGCGAGCGCGACCTGCCGCAGCCATGCGTTGCTCACGAGCCAGGCGGGCAACTCGCCGGCGGCGGCATCGAGCGCGTAGCGCAAGCCGGCCAGGACGAACTCGCCGCGGCTGCGCGGCGTCAACGTGACATGCGCCTGCGCGGTACGCCCGGCCGTGTCCTGCACGGTGAGGTCGAGCGTGATCTCGAGCTCGCTCGCCAGTGCATGGGCAGCGAGCCGCGTGACGCGTAACGTGCGCGTGCGCAGTTGCGTCGCGGACGGCCCGACGACGGTGGCCTGTGCGTCGGCGACCACGGCAAGGCCGAGCCGGTACTCGATCCGGACGCCACCCAGCCACCGCCGCGTGGTGGCCGTGCAACGGGCATGGTCCGCCGCCGGCCGCACGCTGCCGGGCACGGCCCACCATACGCATTCGGCCCCGGCAACGAGCGGCCCGCCCGGCATGGCGGTACACGGCAGGCGCTCGAGACAGGCATGCGCGAGCAGTGCGGTATGGCCATGGGTGACAACCTGCGCCTCGTCGAAATGCCAGCTGAGGGCGAGCGCCGATTCGTAGCGCGAGGCCGCCGGCGCCGCGGGTGTCAGCGCCGGGTGCACCGCCAGCCAACCGCCGCGCACACCGACGCGCGGTGCCGCGTCCGGCGGTGCATCGAGCGGCACGAGCCAGGGCAGACGCCCGCCGTGGCGCCGCGCGAAATCGCTCAGCGCGGCGGCCACCGTGCCGAGTACACGCTGTTCGAGCGCCGCGCGCAGCGCCGCCCTGCCAATCGTCACGACGCGATCGTTGGACGGCGCGGACCGCGTCAGGATGGCCCCGTCCCATCCCGCCAGGCGCATCTCGATCCAATCGGCGGCATCGCCGCCGCGACGCCGCTGATGCGCGAGCGGCGCGCCTGGAGCTATCACCGCGGCGACGATGGCCTCGCCGGCGTGGCTCAGCGACGGCACCGTCAGCGTGCTCAAGGGTTCGCGCTTGGGGTTGTAGCGATGGCTCTCGGCGAGGACGTACCACAGCCCCGCACCGCTGCGATCGCGCAGGTCGTTGACGCGCAGGGTATGCCATGGGAACCGCCCGACCGTCGTGCCGGTGGCGCGTGCGCAGGCCGGTCCCGCGATGCCGTGCCGGTCGCGCGCCGGGCACGGCAGGTAGCCGGGCCCGTACGCCGCGTTGACACGCTCGGGATAGGCGACGGCGTAACCGATCAGCGCATCGCGCGCGGCGCCCAGCACGGCGGCGTCATCGGACGCACGCACGGCCGATCGGGTGGTGGCCGCGAGGCGCGGCACGAGCATCGCGGCGCCGGCGGTGAGGATGAGCAACAGCGCGATCGCGGCGATGCCGCGTGCGCGCGAGCGGTTGAGGTGACGGTCCATGTGATGTCCTCCATGACATCGCGATCGCACCGCACGCACGAGTGCACCTGCGCGGCGCGCCCGTGCGCGTACCTGGCGCTTCTTGCTACCAAAGCTCGGCACCCGCCGGCACGGGCGCGGCCGCGCATCCTTGCGCCGCCATGATTCACTCCAGTTCGAGATCTCCGGGCAGTTCGAGCGCGGGCATCGCGGCGCGTTCCCACGACTCGGTGACCCGTGCCTGTTCCGGGTCGTAGGACTGGCCGGGCTTGAGCCGCAGTGCGTCGCCACCGGCGCGCGGCACACGCACCCGCGCCTGCTCGAGCGTGAGCTCGCGCGCCTCGATGCCGAACTCGGCCAGGTTGCCCTGGTAGGAATCGACCCCGTTGATCCACACCGTGGGCGGGCCGCCGGAACGCTGCACGTACCCGTCGAGCGTGATCGGCTGCGCCGGCAGGGCCGGTTCCTCGGGCATCTCGAGCGGCGCCGGGCGCGGTGGCGCGGGCTGTGGCGGCGCGGCCACGCTGCTCTCGTAGCGCGCGCGATCGAGCGCCTCGCGCTCGCCGGGGCCGAGGAACAGGCGGCCGAGATCGGCCGCACCCGCGGCCTGGCTGGAAATGACGAGCAGCCACGCGAGGCCGCCGGCGGCGCCCCTGCCGTGCGCCCGCAACGCGCGGCGAATCAGGCGGCGCGCACTCACAACGCGAGTTCCCGATCGCCGGCGAGGTCGACGGTGAGCCAGTCGAGGCGACACTCGGCGCGCACGTTGACGGCCTGGGGGTCGAGCGTCAGCGCGCCGTCCCCCCCGACCAGCGTGCAGTCACGTACGGCGTACTGCCCGAGGGCACCGCCATCGAGCGCCTCGAGCAGCGCGAGCAGGTCGCCCTCGTGCAACAGGCCGAGGCTCAAGCTCATGGTGCTCGCATGGATCTCGTAGCCACCCAGCGCGAGCTTGGGCGCACCGTCCCACGGACCACGCGCGTCCAGCTTGTAGTCGAGTTCCGGAATGCGGATCGCGGCGGCGGCCGTGCGCAACGTCTCCAGCCAGCTCAGGCGGCGTTCTCCGCCGAGCAGACCATCGCGGTACAGGCGCACGAACTCGGGGTAGAACTCCTCGATCGTGCGCTCCTCCTCGTCGACCGCCAGGTAGAGCTGGCTGGCGTTGCGAAAGCGTTGGTGGTTGACCTGGTACTCGCGCTGCATCGAGTTGCGGAAGTAGAGGCTCGCCGAGAGCATGCCGGCAGCGAGCAGCACGCAGATGACGAAACCTATGACGGTGCCGCGCAGGATCGTGAATTCAGCTTTCCTGGCTGCCATCGGGCACCCCCATGGTGAGCTTGAGACGGAACGACGCCACCAGGCGCTCCGGCGTGCCGGTGGTCGAACCGCTCACGCTCGTATCCGAACGCAGATCGAGCGGGTATTGCAGCACTTCGACGGCCGTCACGTCGGCGCGCCCGCGCAGCGCATCGGCGAAGTGATCGACGGCCGCGATCGCGCCGCGATAGTCGCCGTCGAACGGCGCCAGGTGACCGGCGACCTCGGCCACCTGGTAATGCACGTAGGCTTGCGCGTCAGGCGTGTACCCCGCCGCCGCGGCACTTCCGACCACAGCCTGCGACGCGTCCGCGCTGCGCCAGCTCAGCCGATCGAGGCGCACTTGCGGCAGCGTGGCGAGGGTGCCGCCGACCACGGCGAGCAGCGGCCCGGGCGAACTCCGGTGACCGCGCAGCTCGGCCACGATGTCGACCGCGGTCTTGATCTCGCGCGGCTCGACCGGCGTCTCGGGCAGTTTGCCGCGCGCCATCTCGAAACGCTCCTGGTAGAAGCGCGCCTTCTGCGCGGCATCGAGCGCCTGCTCCTTGAGGATCACACCCTCGATGAAGTTGAAGCCGCTCCAGCCGGCGCTACCGAGGACCAGCATCAGCCCGGCCACGGCGAGCGCGGTGCGCAGGCGGTGCAACTTGTAGAACTGCGTCTCCTGCGCCTGCGCGTAGGACTGCGCCGGCCGGCTGCCGGCGAGCAGCCGCGCGAGCACGAGATCGGCGTAATGCGATTCGCCGGTCTGCTCGAGGCCGAGGCGCTGCGCGACGTCGTCGGTGTCGAGCAGGAAGTACTTTTCCTGCTCGCTGTCACGACAGTGCTGCTCGAGCTCACCGAGCAGCTGGCCATGGCTGAGGATATAGATCTGCAACGGGCTGTCGCGCGAGATCAGCGCGAGGCTGTTGAGATAGCGGCGCAGTTTCTCGACTTCGCTCATCAGGTGCGCGGCGAACGGCACCGAGCCGAGGCGCGGCATGTGGGCGAGGCGGCTGATCTTGAGATGCCCGTCGCGAAAGAAGCTCTGCCGCAGCCCGCTGGCTTTCTGCAGACTGATCAGCAGCACGTTCGAACCGGTCGCACCGATCCGCTTGAGCAGGCGCTGGCTCAGGATCGGCAGCGAGAAGATCCCGGCGACTGCCACGCGGTGTTCGAGCAGGAGATCGAGCCAGGGGGTGAGCACCTCCGGGCGCGTGATCGCGGTCAGCAGGACGCGATCGTCGCGCCGCTCACCGCTGTCGCGCCCCTGGAACTGCGCCATGCGGTAGGGCGTACCGCGGAACAGCCGTGCGAACTTGCGCTCGAGCACCGCCTTGCGATCGGCGCCGCTCACGTGCGGGATCGTCTCCTGCCGGTACTCTTCCTCGACGACATCGACCAGTACGCTCAGCGGTGCCGGATCGAGTTCGCCGAGGCAACGCCGGAAACCGGCCAGGCCGGCAGGATCGGCGGTGAAGATATAGGCGTGCGCCAGCTCGCCGGCCTGGAACAGGTAGAGGATCGCGCGTTCGCCGCCGATCAGCAGCACGCGCGTCTCGGCGCCGCTAGAAATCGATTTGAGTAAAGAGGTCATAGATCGGGCCCAGCACCGAGGCGATGATCCAGAACAGGACCGCGCCCAGCACCATCGTGATGACCGGCATGATCAACGCCTGCAGGCGCGCCACCGAATCGGCGACGTCGCGCGCATAGAAATAGCTCACGTTGTCGAGCGCCTCCTCCAGCGCACCGGTGTTCTCCCCCACCCGCAGCATGCGGATCACCAGCGGCGGGAACAGCCGGGTGGCGGCAAAGCTGCGCGAGATGCCACCGCCGTCGGCGATCTGCCGCCCGGCCTCGCGCATGGCGTTGGCGATGGCGCGATTGCCGGCGACCTGTTCGGCATTGCGCATGCACTCGAGCACCGTGATGCCGGAGGAGTACATGATCGAGAACACCTGGCATACGCGGGTGACGATGAGCTTCTTCAGCACCGGACCGACCACCGGCACGTGCAGCATCCAGTCGTCGATACGCTCGGCGAAGCGCGGGTTGGCGCGAAACGCGACGACCGCAGCGACCGCCAGCGCCAGCGGCACGAACAGCACCAGGTACCAGTACGCGACCATGAAGTCCGAGGTTGCGATCAGCGCACGGGTCTGCAACGGCAGCTCCTGGCCCATGGTGGCGAGAAACGTGATCAGCTGCGGCACGACATAGAGCATGAGGAAGAACATCACCGCGATCACCACCACCGTCACGATGGCCGGGTAGAGCAGCAGCTTCTTGGTGTAGGCGGCCTGTTCGTCCTGCCACTTGAGGTTCTCGATGATCCGGGCCAGCACGCGGTTGAGCTGGCCGCTCTGTTCGCCGGCACGCACGAGGCTCACGAACACCGACGGAAACACGGCGGGAAAGTCGGCCATCGATTGCGAGAGGTTCTTGCCGCCCTCGATCGACTCGATCATCGCCGCGGTGACTTCGCGCAGCCGCTTGTTGTCGATGGTGTCGCGCAGGTCCGCCAGGCCTTCGAGGATCGGCACGCCCGCACGCACCAGGTGCTCGAGATGGAAACAGAACGTGATGAGATCGACGCGGCGGATACCGCGCCCGGTCACGTGGTGATGTCGGCGCAGCTCGCGGTAGTTGACGAGGTCGAGCCCGAGCCGGCTCAGGCGCACTTCGAGGTCGGCCGGGTTGGCCGCGTCGATGCGCCCCTGCAGCATGTGCCCCCGGGCGTTGACGGCCTTGTAACGGTAGGCTTCCACGCTCTCAACCCGGGCCGATGCGCTCGGTCAGATCGACCACGCGGGTGACCTCGTCGAGCGAGGTGACGCCGGCCAGTACCAGCTTGATGGCAACTTCGGCGAGCGTCTGGAAACCCTTGCGCGCGGCGGCGGCGTTGAGTTCGGTCAGCGTCGCGGCCTGGCCGATCAGCTCGTCGAGCTCGCGATCCATGCGCAGCACTTCCATCAACGCGGTGCGTCCCTCGTAGCCCTGGTGCTGCGCGTGACGGTGCTCTTCGCTGACCCGATAGATGGTGAGGTCCTGGTAGGCGGCATCGAGCCCGAGGATGCGCCGCTCGATCTCGCCCGGGTGATAGGCCTCGCGCGAGTCGATGCGCAGCTTGCGCACCAGCCGCTGGGCGAGGATGCCGATGATGTTGCCGGCCATGATCTCGGCCTTGATGCCCATGTCGGACAAGCGCGGAATCGCACCCAGGGACGAATTCGTGTGCAGCGTGGAGAATACCTGGTGGCCGGTCATGGCGGCGCGGAACGCCATCGTCGCGGTATCCTCGTCGCGGATCTCGCCGATCAGGATGATGTCCGGATCCTGGCGCAGCATGGAGCGCACGCCGCCGGCGAAATCGAGCCGCGCGGCCTCGTTGATGGAAGTCTGCCGGATCATGCCCATGGGATATTCCACCGGGTCTTCGAGCGTCATGATGTTGACCGACTCGGTGTTCAGATGGTTCAGCAGGCTGTACAGGGTGGTGGTCTTGCCGCTGCCGGTGGGGCCGGTGACCAGCAACAGTCCCTCGGGCCGGGCCACCATCAGCTTGAGGGTGGTGAGGACGTCGTCGTCGAGCCCGAGATTGTCGATCGGCACGATGCCCTTCTGGCGATCGAGTACGCGCAGCACGATGTTCTCGCCGTGCACCGTGGGGATGGTCGAGACGCGGAAGTCGATCTGGCGCCCGGACAAGGTGAGGGTGATGCGTCCGTCCTGCGGCGCACGCGTCTCGGCGATGTCCATGCCGCTCATGACTTTCAGGCGTACCGCGAGCGCCGACCAGTAGTTCTTGTGCAGGGAGCGGATCTGGCGCAGCACGCCATCGATGCGGTAGCGAAAGCGCAGGAAGCCCTCCTCGGGCTCGAAGTGGATGTCCGAGGCGCCGCGCTTGACGGCATCGGACAACAGCGCGTTGACCAGGCGCACGACCGGCTGGCTGTACTCGGCGTTGTCGGCATCGAGACTCTCGTAGTCGATCTCGCCGGTCTCGATCTCGCGCAGGATGCCGTCGACCGAGAGTTCGAAGCCGTAGAACTGGTCGATGGCTTTCTCGATCTCCGCTTCGCCGGCCATCAACGGCTGGATCTCGACATCGCCGCCGAGCAATGCCGCGATCTGGTCGAGCGCGACGACGTTGAACGTGTCGGCCATCGCGAGCGTGAGGCGATTGGCGTTGGCGTCGTAGGTCAGCGGCAGGATGCGGAAACGGCGCGCCATGTCCTTGGGGATGAGGCGAATGGCCTCGGAGTCGACCACCACCTGCTGCAACTGCGCCTTCTGCTGGCCGAGCGCGCCGCCCAGGACGTCGAGGATGATGGCCTCGGTCGCGAAACCCAGGCGCACGAGGATCTTGCCGAGGTGATCACGGTTCTTGCGCTGCTCGGTCAGCGCGATGCGGATCTGGTCGGGACTGACCACACCCTTCTGCACCAGCAGTTCGCCGATGCGCAGCGAACGCTTGGTGAGGCTCATGGCGACGCCACCGGTGGCGCCAGCGAGGCCTCGAGCGCGCCGATGCGCTCGAGCGCGTTGGCCGGATCGAAGCGCGCCGGGCGTGCATCGGACAGCGCGAGGGCCTCGCGATAGTAGTTCAGTGCAGCCGCCGCCTGGCCCATGCGGTCGAGGCTCACGGCGAGGTTGAAGGCATAGTCGGGATTGGCGTCGTCGCGGCTGAATGCGGCGAAGTAGGCCTGCTGGGCATCGCCCCAGCGCCCCTGGCGGGCGTACCAGTTGGCAAGCGCGAAATGCAGGTAGGGCTGCTCACCGTGGCGGTCGAGCAGCAGCCGCAGGCGTGCCGCGGTGGCTGCGCCGTGTCCGCCGGTGAGGCTGACCAGCGCAGCACTCGCCACGGCATCATCGGGATAGCGTTCGAGCACGGCGGCATAATGCTCGAAGGCGCTTTCGCGATCGCCGCGGGCGAGCGCCACGGCGCCCAGGCCGAGCAAGGCATCGCGACGCCCCGGCGCGGTTTCGAGCAGCGCGCGGTAACGCGCTTCGGCCGTGACGAGGTCGCCGCTCGCGTAGGCGGCATAGGCCGCCGCGGTGCCCGGCTCGACGCCGGCCGGGCGGCGCGAGCGGGCGATGCGAACCTCGCCCGCGTTGACGTCGGCGAGCAGGGAGACATCGGCGGGGGCCGGCGGCGGGGTCGACGCGGCTCGCGCGGGCGTGGATGGCGACGGCGTCGCGGCGGTGGTTCCTGCCCCCGGCGCTGTCATGGGCGAAGCGGGGGTCGCCGGCGACGACGGCGGTTCCGGGGAGGGCTCCGGCAACGACGCCGCCGGCGCGGGTGCCAGCGCCGGAGCCGCGGGCGGCGTGGCAGCGAGCGCGGTAGCCGGCCTGGCCGCTCCCGCGCCCTCGTCGACCGCGCCCTCGTCGACCGCGCGCGCGCCGGACGGCGCCGGTGCCTCGGAGCGCGTGTCGACGCGCGGTAACGCGGCCTCGTCGCGCGGTGCCGGACGCGTGCCGAGTGACACCACCGGCAGCTCGCGCGCCGGCGCCCGCTCGACGCCGCTCGCGACCAGCGGCGAAGGCAGCGGAGGCGGCGCCTCGGTACGGTGGCGCGCGTAGAACAGCGCGACCCCGCCGATCCCCAACACGGTCACGATGGCGAGTGCCGCGATGCCCTGCACGAGGCGGTTAGCGCGCGGCCGGCGGCTCGCCTCGAAGACCGTGTGAGCACCGACCACGGTATGTGCGGCGACGTCTTCGAGCGTGTGATCGGGAACACCGCCGGACGGCGCGTGCGGGACTTCCATCGACTGCGATCGTTCGAAGTAGTCGTCCAGATCGCTGGAGCGGGCGCGCGACGACGGCAGCGTGCCGGTCTGCTCGTCGCGTTCGCGCGCGCCGAACGCGGTGCTGCCGAACGTCGCCGTCGCGCCGGCCGCCGCGGCACCGCCGTAGGCCGGCGGCGCGCGCCGGGCGATCGGCGGCAGGGTCTCGATGAAGTCACCGTCGTCGACGTCGTCCCCGTCCGCTTCCGCTGCTGCATCGCGGTCGCCCGCGCCGTCCAGCGGTTCGAGGGCGAGTTCGCTGACGCTCTCAGCGGCAGCGTCCACGCCCTTGGCGAGGTCGAACGCACTGCTGTCGTCGCCCGCTTCGTCCGTGGCGAACACGCGGCTGTCGTCGAGTTCGAGCAGGCCACGCTCGAAGGCGTCGCTGGCGTCGGCGAGGACGTCGGATTCGATCTGCGTGGTTTCGTCGTCCGGTCCCGCAAAGCGCGGGTCGGGCGGCGCCGCGGGCGGGACCGCGTCGCCCGCTGCGTTCTCGCGCTGCTCGCGGCGCTGCTTCTCATGCTCTGCCCTTCGCAGGGCATCCATCAGCAGGCTCATGGGAAGTCGGGCGCGGCGCGGCGCGGCCTCATGGCACCGGGGCAGGATCGGCGCCGAGGCGCGGCGGCGTCCGTTCGCCACCGAGGAACTGCCGGTAATCGGCGAGATCGGTCGCGATGCTCGGGTTGTCGATCACCACCGGGCGCAGGAAGATCACCAGCTCGGTCTTGTTGCTGGCCAGCTCCTCGGTGTTGAAGAGCAGGTCGCCGAGCACGGGCAACCTGGCCAGCCCGGGGATCTGGCGGTTGCCGGTACGCGTATCGTCCTGCATGAGGCCGCCGAGCACGCCGATCTGGCCGTCGATCAGCTTGAGCACCGATTCCATCTCGCGCACGCGGATGATGGGCACGGCGTTGGTGATGTCCTCACCGCCGCCCACGCCGCGCAGCTCCACGGCGAGGCGCGGACCGGGATCGATGGCGTCGCCGATCTTCTGCGACACGCTCGGACGCACCGTCAGCGTGACCTCGTCGTTGGCCGAGATCTGCGGCGTCACCGCCATCACCAGGCCGACCGGCACGGAATGGATCTCGGTCTCGACGGCGAGACTGCCCTGCTGCGTCGGCGTCGAATCCCGGTTGGTCACTTCGATGGTGAAGTAGACCAGCTCCTCGACTACCTTGAGTATCGCGGTCTGGTTGTTCAGCACCATCAGCCGCGGGCTCGAGAGCACGCGCGCGTCGCCGAACTCGCGCAGCAGGCGGACGCTCGCGTCGAGCACGTTGTCGCCGACGTTGGGATCGAAATAGCCCAGCGTGAAGTTCGACACGGCATTGTCGATCACCCCGTCGCTGACCTGGCCGAGCAGATTCTGATCGACGCTGAAGCCGGCCGCGCCGCTGTCGAGGAACAGCGCCCAATCGACGCCCGCCTGGTATTGATCGTTCAGCGAGACTTCGACGATGGTCGCCTCGATCATCACCTGGCGGCGCGCGTTGACCAGCACCTTGTCGATGAATTCCTCGATCTGCTCGTGTTCGCGACTGCTGGCGCGAATCGAGACCATGCCCGCCTCGGCGTTGATGATCACCCGGTCGGAAACGCGGTTACCGCGCGTGTCGGTCTCGCTGAGAATGGCGAGGATGTTGTTCTCGAGGGTTTCCCAGAAACGGTTGTAGGTGCGCGAACTGAGGCGGGTTCCGGAGGAGTTGTCACCGCCTCCGGCGCCGCCGCTGCCACCGCCCCCACCACGGGAGCCACCGCCGCCACCGCTGCCGGACGCATCGACGCTGCCGCTGCCGGTGGTGGCGACGCGCGTGGCGACGTTGACGGTGGTATCGGCCTCGCGTGAGAGATTGACGTACCCGACCTCGTAGGTGCGCAGGTACGGGGTATCGGGGCCGATGATGATGCTCTGATCGTCGAACTCGTAGCGCAGATCGACCTGGCGCGCGATGCGTTCGAGGATCTGCGGCAGGGTCTGCTCGATCGCATTGAGCGTGATGCGGCCGTCGACGGCGCCGCCGATATCGATGTTGAGTTCGGCGTCGCGCGCCAGCGCGAACAGCAGCTCGCGCACGGGCACGTCGTTGACCACCACGGTGTAACGCTCGCTCTCGGGCACCACTTCCGGCGGCGGCACGAACGGTACCTGCTGCACGATGTCGGGAATCGCTGTATCCGGCGCCGGCCGTTCGTCCACGAGATGCCCGGTCGGCGTCGGCGGCGGCCCGGGACGCACCTCGCTGCATCCGGCCGCGAGGACGAGCAGTAGTGCGCCGCAGAATGCTGATGACTTCATGTGCTGGTCAAGCCCGCGATAATGAGGAGATGGACGGCTCCAAAGAATGAAGATAACACATCAGCTATTTAATACAACTAACTAATACTTAAGAGATATCCCCTTCCATCAACGCTGCGACGGGGTCGGCGGCGGGTCCAGCCGCGGCACCAGATGGGTATGCCCGACGAGCCCGGTGGCGGGCGCCACGTGCGGCGCCGGGGGGGACTTCGGCAACGGCGCTGCGGCGAGTGGCTCTTGCGCAGCGTGGTCCGGCGCCTCGTCATCGAGCATAGCCGGTTCCGCCGCCGGTGCCGGCGGCGCCGCGGGCGGCACGGACGCGGACGGCGCCGGCGGGAGAATTTCCCGGTCCGCGATCAGCCACGCACCGAGTGCGAACACGCCGAGCAGGACGGCAGCGAGCGCGAGCCGGCGCCGCACCGGTGGCCGCGCCGCCTGGCGCGCGAACTCGGCGTCGCGCGCGGCACGGCGCACGTGGGCGGCGGTCACGGTGCGATCCTGACCGGCGAACGCCGCCAGCAAGGCCTTGTCCGCCAGCACGTTGATGCGCCGGAGCAGGCCGCGCGACTGCCGTGCAAGCTCGCGCACCGCGCCGCGATCGAACAGGGTGTGGCCGCGATAACCGCAGGCACGCAGGCGCGCCTCCAGGTACGGCGCGATCTCCGCCGCCCCGAACGGCTCGAGTTCGAAGCTGTGGGTAATGCGCTCGCGTAACTGGCGGATGGCGTGATCGTCGAGCTTGTCGTCGAGCTCCGGCTGACCGAAGAGCACGATCTGCAACAGCTTCTCGCGCGTGGTCTCCAGGTTCGACAGCAGGCGCATCTCCTCGAGCGTCTCGAGCGGCATCGCCTGCGCTTCCTCGACGAACATCACCACGTGCCGGTTCTCGGCATGGCGCGCGAGCAGGTATTCCTGCAGTGCCTGCATCACCTCCAGGCGGTTCGCCGCGGCACTCAGCGGCAGCTTGAGCTCGAACGCGATCGCGTGCAGAACCTCGGCCGGGCTCAGGTTGGGGTTGGCGAGGTAAACGATGCTGCAGGCATCGGGCAGGGCCCGCTCGAGCATGCGGCAGAGCATGGTCTTGCCGCTGCCGACCTCGCCGACCACCTTGACGATGCCCTCGCCACGCGTGACCGCGTAGACCAGCGCTTCGAGTACCGCGCCGCGATTACCGCCGGCGAAGAACAGTTCCGGATCGGGCGTGATGCGGAACGGCGGCCGCGAGAAGCCGAAATGACGCTCATACATCGCCGGCGCCCGGTACCGTGCATCCGCACGGCGCGCTCACGAGGCCGCCCCGTCACCGCCCTGGGCACCGAGCCCGAGGCGTGCGAGGCGGCCGTAGAGGGTGGTGCGATTGATGCCGAGCAGGCGCGCTGCTTTGCTCAGGTTGCCGGCACCCAGGCGCAGCGCCGTCTCGACGTAAGCGCGCTCGACGGTTTCGAGTTCGGCATCGAGGCGAAAACCCGGCGTGCGCAGGCGGCTCTCCACGTCGCCCAGCGCCGCCGCGCCGACCGGTGCGGCGAGCGCGTAATCGAGTTCGAGTTCGGGCCGCAGTTCCGCCGCGCCGATACGCCTGCCCGGATACTTCGCGCCCACGCGGATGACGATATTGCGCAACTCGCGCACGTTGCCGGGGAACGGGTAAGTCGCGAGCAGGGCGGCGCCCTCCTCGGCCAATTCGAAGGGTTTGATCGTTTCGGCGTACTGGCGCTGGAACTGGTCGAGCAGCTGGCGCCAGTCGTCACCGCGCTCGCGCAGCGGCGGCACGTTGAGGGTGAGCACGGTCAGGCGATGGAACAGGTCGGCGCGGAAGTCGCCCGCGCGCACCGCTTCACGCAGGTCGCGGTTGGTGGCGGCGACGATGCGCGCGCTGGTCTGGCGGCGCATGGTCTCGCCGAGGCGATAGTATTCGCCGTTCTCGAGCACGCGCAGGAACTTGGCCTGCAGGTCGAGGGGCATCTCGCCGACCTCGTCGAGGAACAGCGTGCCCTGGTCGGCCTCTTCGAAGAAGCCGGCGCGCGCCTTGTCGGCCCCGGTGTAGGCGCCGCGCGCATGTCCGAACAGCTGCGACTCGAGCAGTTCCGGGCGGAAGGCCGCGCAGTTGATCGTCATCAACGGCCCCTCGCGCCGCGCGCTCGCCGCGTGCAGGCACTCGGCGACGAGCTCCTTGCCGCTGCCCGACTCGCCTTCGACGAGAACCGGGAACGGCGTGTCGGCGAACTGCTCGATGAGCGCACGCAGCGTCGCCATGGCGCTGCTCTCGCCGGCCAGCAGGTCGCGCGGCGTGCGCGGCATGCGCGCGGCCGGTACTTCGGCCTCGGTCAGCATGAGCTGGTGGCGCAGGCGGCTGATCAGCAACGCCGTGTCGCACGGCTTGGGCACGAAATCGACCGCGCCCAGGGTCAGCGCGTGCTGGATGTTGCCGCGCTCGGTCTGACCCGAAAGCACCAGCACCTTCATGTCCGGGTTGAACGCGAACAGGTCCCCGATCAGGGCGAAACCCTCGTCGGGGCGATGCGGCGCCGGCGGCAGGCCGAGATCGACGAGCGCCAGCGGCGGCTGCTCGCCACCACTGCGCAGGCGCTCGAGCGCTTCGGCGCGGGTGCCGGCGCTGAGCACGTCGAACTCGTCTTCGAGCGCGACGCACAGGGCATCGACGATCAGCTCGTCGTCGTCGACGAGCAGCAGCTTGGCCGCCGGGCGGGCGCCGCTCACCGGCTCCGGCCGAGCCCGAGCGCGGCGCACACGGCAACCGCCGCCTCGTGCTGGTTCATGGTGTAGAAGTGCAGCCCCGGGGCGCCGCCGGCGAGCAGGCGATCGCACAGCGCTGTCGTGATATCGATGCCAAAAGACTGTATCGAGGCGCGATCGTCGCCGAAATCCTGCAAACGCTTCATCATCCAGCGCGGAATCTCGGCGCCGCACATATCTGAGAAGCGCTTCAGGTTGGTGAAGTTCGTCACCGGCATGATGCCGGGAATGATGTCGACATCGATGCCGGCATCGCGTGCCGCGTCGACGAAACGGAAATAGGCGTCGACATTGTAGAAATACTGCGTGATGGCGGCATCGGCACCGGCCTCGACCTTGCGCTTGAAGTTGTCCAGGTCCGTCCGCGCGCCGGCGGCCTGCGGGTGCACCTCGGGATAGGCCGCGACCGAGACGTGGAAATGATCGCCGGTCTCCGCGCGGATGAACTCGACCAGCTCGTTGGCGTAACGCAGCTCGCCGAATCCGGTCGTGCCCGAGGGCATGTCACCGCGCAGCGCAACCAGGCGACGGATGCCTTCGTCGCGGTAGCGGCTCAGCACCTCGCGCAACTCGGCGAGCGGGAAACCGATACATGAGAGGTGCGGCGCACTGTCGATGCCGGTGGCGTTGCGCAGGGAAATCACCGTCTCGAGGGTGAGATCGCGCGTGCTGCCGCCGGCGCCGAAGGTGACCGAGAAGTATTCCGGGCCGAGTGCAGCGAGCGCGCCGCGCGTGTGCTCGAGGCGTGCGACGGCGGCCGGCGAGCGCGGCGGGAAGAATTCGAAGCTGAGATGGGACGCAGCCCGAGCAGTGTCTTGCATACGGCGATCCGGGGTTCCAGGTGGACGAGGTGGCAGCGCGGCACGGCGCGTCCGGCACGCGCAGCGCGCGACCGGTATATCGGCCGGCCCGGGCACGACCCGCATGATTATCACCGACGCGCCGGTGGAAGCCCAAACGCGGCACGTTTTTTCGACTCCTTGAACGGGGTAGAATGCGCCCGTCTCAAGGAACCTGTGAACAAAGTCTGGGCGGCGCAGTTCGTGTCCGCGCGGTTCGAGTTCAAGGCGCGAAGCGCGCGTCATGCCCGGTGATTGCGAAGATTCGCGACGCCGGAATCGGACCGTGGGCGCAAGATGCCGGGTCCATGGTTTGTTCACAGGTTCCTTGGCTGGCCCGGCGTACCTTCGCGCGGGGCGGGCCGCGCCGGCAAGTCCGGCACGGTCATCGCCCGCGGGCCAGGCACACCAGAGGCGCCATCCGCATGCGGCGCCTGGCGAACGCCCGCGACCCGCGTGCCGCCCGCGCGCGGCGCTTCTCGTCGGGGCGTACCGGGACCGAGGATTCAGGGAAGCTCTGCACGGGTGAGCGAGCAGGCGTGGCCGCGGGCCGGGCACGCGGACTTCGAGGAGCGCAGTGTAGTCGAGACGAATGAGCATCGCGGGAGACCGCACGTCGCCGCCCCGCGGGCCGGCGACGTCGTTCCTGCCGAGCTCGCCAGAGCGCCGTTCGCCGCCGGACCGGGTACCCGCACGCGGTCCGGTGACGGCGGCCGGACACCAATTCACCCGACGAGGAAGATGACGATGAGCGATCCGCAGACCCTGCGGCAAGACGCGCCCGCCGCGGCCGCCCGGCGCGAGCTGGCCAATGCCATCCGTGCCCTGAGCATGGACGCCGTGCAGGCCGCCAATTCCGGCCATCCCGGCGCACCCATGGGCATGGCCGACATCGCCGAAGTCCTGTGGCGCGACCTGCTGCGCCATAACCCGGCCAACCCGCGCTGGTTCGACCGCGACCGCTTCGTGCTTTCCAACGGTCACGGCTCGATGCTGCTCTATTCGCTGCTGCACCTGTCCGGCTACGACCTCCCGCTCGCGGAGATCAAGCGCTTCCGGCAGCTCGGTTCGCTGACGCCCGGACACCCGGAATACCACGACACGCCCGGCGTCGAGACCACCACCGGTCCACTCGGCCAGGGTCTCGCCAACGCCGTCGGCATGGCCCTCGCCGAGGCCCACCTCGCGGCGCGCTTCAACCGCCCGGGGCTCGAGATCGTCGACCACTACACCTATGTCTTTGCCGGTGACGGCTGCCTGATGGAAGGCATCTCGCACGAAGCGTGTTCACTCGCCGGCACGCTGGGCCTGGGCAAGCTGATCGTGGTCTACGACGACAACGGCATCTCGATCGACGGCGAAGTCGATGGCTGGTTCGGCGACGATACCGCGGCCCGTTTCGAGGCCTATGGCTGGCAGGTCATCGCCGATGTCGACGGCCATGATGCCGAAGCCGTGCGCGCCGCGCTCGACGGTGCGCGCGCCAACACCGACCAGCCCACGCTGATCTGCTGCCAGACCGTGATCGGCTGGGGTTCGCCGAACAAGGCCGGCACCGAGTCCTGTCACGGCGCGGCGCTCGGTGCCGACGAGGTCGCGGCGACGCGCGAGGCCATCGGCTGGCCGTTCGCGCCGTTCGAGATCCCCGATTACGTCTACGAATCCTGGGACGCGCGCCCGCGCGGCGCGGCCGTCGAGAGCGCCTGGGACGACCTGCTCGCCACCTACCGCGAGAAGCACCCGGACGAGGCAGCCGAGTTCGAGCGCATCATGCGCGGCGAACTGCCGGCCGACTTCGACGCCGCGGCGCGCGGCTGCCTCGAGGCGATCGTCGCCGCCGGCGGCAAGGACGCCACGCGCAAATCGTCCGAGCGCGTGCTCGACCACCTCGGCGCGGCGCTGCCCGAGCTGATTGGCGGCTCGGCCGACCTGACCGGCTCCAACAACACCTGGCACAAGGGCAGCCGCGGCATGACGCTGGCCGACAAATCCGGCAATTACGTGTGGTACGGCGTACGCGAATTCGCCATGTGCGCGATGTTGAACGGTATGTGCCTGCACGGCGGCATGATTCCCTACGGCGGCACCTTCCTCGTGTTCTCCGATTACGCACGCAACGCCGTGCGCATGGCGGCGCTGATGGGGCTGGGTTCGGTCTTCGTGTTCACCCACGACTCCATCGGCCTGGGCGAGGACGGCCCCACGCACCAGCCGGTCGAGCATGCCAACGCGCTGCGCCTGATCCCCAACCTGGACGTCTGGCGCCCGGCCGACGGCGCCGAGACGGCGGTTGCCTGGCAGGCCGCGATCGCGCGGCGCGACGGCCCCACCAGCCTGCTGCTGACGCGCCAGGGACTGCCCGCACAGGAACGTGACGAGGCCCGCCTCGCGGCCATCGCGCGCGGCGGCTACGTGCTCGTCGAGCCGGACGGCGCGCCCACGGCGGTCATCATCGCGACCGGTTCGGAACTCGAGATCGCGCGCGCCGCGGCCGCTACCCTCAACGAATCCGGCCACGCCGTGCGCGTCGTCTCGATGCCTTCGATGGAAGTCTTCGAGCGTCAGGAGACGAGCTGGCGCGAAGCGGTGCTGCCGCGCGCGCTGACGCGGCGCATCGCGATCGAGGCCGGCTCGACGACCAACTGGTACCGCTACGTCGGCCTCGACGGCCTCGCCATCGGCCTCGACCGCTTCGGCGCCTCGGCGCCGGCAGCCGACCTGTTCACCCACTTCGGGCTCGACCTCGAGAGCGTCACCGCACGCATCGCGGCCTACCTCGAGAGCACCGCCTGAGCGCGGGCGCCCGCGCCCGCCCCGCTTCATCGTTCGGCATTATTCAAGGAGACAACGAGATGACTATCCGGATTGGCATCAATGGCTATGGCCGCATCGGCCGCAACGTGCTGCGCGCCCTGTTCGAGGCGGAGCGCACCAACGAAATCGAGATCGTCGCCGTCAACGATCTCGGCGATGCCAAGACCAATGCGCACCTGACGCGCTATGACAGCGCCCATGGCCGCTTCCCAGGCTCTGTCGAGGTCAAGGACGACACCATGATCGTCAACGGCAAGGCCATCAAGGTGTTCGCCGAGCGCGATCCGTCCAAGCTGCCCTGGGGCGACCTCGGCGTCGACGTGGTACACGAGTGCACCGGCCTGTTCGCGAGCAAGGCCAAGGCCTCGGCGCACCTCGATGGCGGCGCCAAGAAGGTCCTGATCTCGGCGCCGGCCGGCAACGACGTCGATGCGACGGTCGTCTACGGCGTCAACCACGGCGTGCTGAAGGCCTCCGACACGGTCGTCTCCAACGCCTCGTGCACGACCAACTGCCTCGCTCCGCTGGTCAAGCCACTGCACGAGAAGCTGGGCGTCGTGAACGGCATCATGACGACCATCCACGCCTACACCAACGACCAGGTCCTGACCGACGTCTACCATTCGGACCTGCGCCGCGCGCGCTCGGCCACGCAGTCGATGATCCCGACCAAGACTGGCGCCGCCGCCGCGGTCGGCCTGGTACTGCCGGAGCTCAACGGCAAGCTCGACGGCTACGCGGTGCGCGTGCCGACGATCAACGTCTCGCTGGTCGATCTCACCTTCAACGCCGGCCGCGCGACCTCGGTGGAGGAAATCACCGACATCCTGCGCGCCGCCAGCGACGGCGAGCTCAAGGGCGTGCTCGCGTTCAACGACGAGCCGCTGGTCTCGATCGACTTCAACCACAACCCGCACTCATCGATCTTCGAAGCGAGCCAGACCAAGGTCATCGACGGCACCATGGTCAAGGTGCTGTCGTGGTACGACAACGAGTGGGGCTTCTCCAACCGCATGCTCGACACCACGATCGCCATGATGAAGGCCGGGAGCTGAGCCCGATGCTGCGCATGAGTGACGTCGACCTCGCGGGCAAGCGCGTGCTTGTCCGCGAGGATTTCAACGTGCCGATGAAGAATGGCGCGATCACCGACGACACGCGCCTGCGCGCGGCGCTGCCGACCCTGCGCGCCGCGCTCGAGGCCGGCGCCGGCGTGCTCGTGATGTCGCATCTCGGGCGACCCGGGGAAGGCGTGGTCGAGGCCTCCGCCTCGCTCGCGCCGGTCGCCGAGGCGCTCTCGCGCCTGCTCGACCGCCCGGTCACCTTCGCGCCGAACTGGCTCGACGGCGTCGACTGCGCGCCGGGCACCATCACGCTGTGCGAGAACACGCGTTTCCTGGTCGGCGAGAAAGCCGACGACGAAGCGCTCGCGAAACGCATGGCGGCGCTCTGCGACGTGTTCGTCAACGATGCCTTCGCCACCGCCCACCGCGCCCAGGCCTCGACCCACGCGGTCGCGAAATTCGCGCCCGTGGCCTGCGCCGGGCCGCTGCTGATGGCCGAAGTCGATGCCCTGCAACGCGCGCTCGACAAGCCGCGGCGGCCGCTCGTTGCCATCGTCGGCGGCGCCAAGGTCTCGACCAAGCTCGACCTGCTCGAAACGCTCGTGACCAAGGTCGACCAGCTCGTCGTCGGCGGCGGTATCGCCAACACCTTCCTCAAGGCGGCCGGCCACGAGATCGGTCAGTCGCTGTGCGAGGACGAAATGCTCGACATCGCCAAGCGCCTGATCGACGGTGACGCGGACATCCCCATTGCGACCGATGTCGTGTGCGGCAAGCGCTTCGACGAGAACGAAGCGGGCGTGATCAAGGCGGTCGGCGAGGTCGCGACCGACGACATGATCATGGACCTCGGACCCGACTCGGTCGACCAGCTGTGCGCCATCATCGAGGGCGCCGGCACGGTGGTGTGGAACGGGCCGCTCGGCGTGTTCGAGTTTCCCGGCTTTGCCGCCGGCACCGAGAAGCTCGCCCGCGCGATCGCCGCCGCCGACGCGTTCTCGATCGCCGGCGGGGGCGACACGCTCGCCGCGATCGCGCAGTTCGGCGTGGCCAATGGCATCTCCTATATCTCCACTGCGGGTGGCGCCTTCCTCGAGTTCCTCGAGGGCAAGACCCTGCCCGCCATCGCGGTGCTCGAAGCCCGCGCGAGCGGCGGGTGAGACGCACCAAGATCGTCGCGACCCTGGGGCCGGCGACCGACCGGCCGGGCATGCTCGCCCGGCTCGCGGCTGCCGGCCTCGACGCCGCCCGCCTCAACTATTCCCATGGCAACCAGCAAGACCACGCACGCCGCGCGCGCGAGGTGCGCGAGACGGCGCAGGCGGCGGGACGCGAGATCGGCCTCATCGCCGACCTGCAGGGGCCGAAGATCCGACTCGAGTGCTTTCGCGACGGCCCGGTCGAACTGGTCGAGGGCCGGCGTTTTCTGATCGACGCCGGGCTCGCGCCGCAAGCGGGCGACGTCGAGCGCGTCGGCGTGACCTACACCGCGCTGCCGGGTGACGTGCACGCCGGCGATACCCTGCTCGTCGACGACGGCCGCATCGTGCTCGGCGTCGAACGCGTCACCGGCAAGGTCATCGAAACGACCGTGGTCACCGGTGGCACGCTGTCCGATCACAAGGGCATCAACCGCCAGGGCGGCGGCCTCTCGGCGCCAGCGCTGACGCCCAAGGATCGCGCCGACCTCGTGCATGCGCTCGCCCATGGCGCCGACTACATCGCGGTGTCGTTCCCGCGCACCGGCGAGGACATCGAAGCCGCACGCGCGTTGATCCACGACGCCGGCGGCAGCGCCGGCATCATCGCCAAGATGGAGCGTGCCGAAGCGCTCGACTACGCGGACGAGATCATCGCCGCATCGGACTGCATCATGATCGCGCGCGGTGACCTGGGCGTAGAGATCGGCGACGCGCGCCTGCCACCGGCACAGAAACAGCTCGTCGCGCGTGCCCGCAAGCAGCACCGCACCGTGATCACCGCGACGCAGATGATGGAATCGATGATCGAGCATCCCCTGCCGACGCGCGCGGAAGTCTTCGACGTCGCCAACGCCGTGCTCGACGGCACCGACGCGGTGATGCTCTCGGGCGAAACCAGCGTCGGCGCCTACCCCGACCGCGCCGTCGCGGCGATGTCGCGGGTGTGCATGGGCGCCGAGAACGAATGGAGCGACCCGGCCTCGTCGATGCTGCCCGATGCCGCCTTCGAGCGCGTCGACGAAGCGATCGCGATGTCCGCCATCTACTGCGGCAACCGCATGGGCGTGAAGGCGATCGCCGCGCTCACCGAGTCCGGCCGCACCGCCCTGTGGATGTCGCGCATGAACACCGCCATCCCCATCTTCGCGCTGTCCAGCCACACCTCGACGCTGCGCAAAGTGACCCTCTACCGCGACGTCTACCCGGCCTGGTTCGACATCCACGCCGTGCCGTACAGCGAGGTGACCCACGCGGTGCTGTCGTTACTCGAAGCGCGCGGCGCGGTCACCGGGGGTGACCGCGTGATCATCACCAAGGGCGACCTGCACGGCCATTCCGGCAGCACCAACGGCATGAAGATCGTGACGGTCGGATCGTTCGTCGAGCACGTTGGCTAGGGCAGAGGGGCAAAGGGGACGGATCTATTTGCAGAACGACGAGGTCTGTCTCCGCGACGGCGCTGGCCTGTAAACAGATCCGTCCCCTTTGCCTGGTTCCCTTTGGCGTGACACCGTTCCAGGGCGCTTCTAAATACTTACGCAGATCTTTCCGAAGTGCTTCTGCGACGCCTGGTGGCGGAACCCGTCGGCGAGGTCGGCGAGTGGGAAGGTGCGATCGATGACCGGCCGGATGCCGGTCGCCTCGAGCGCCGCGACCATGTTGCGCTGGTCCTCGATCGAACCGACGGTGATACCGGCGAGCCGGATGTTCTTCCACATCAGTGCAGCCGTCGGCACCTCGCCGGCCCAGCCCGCCAGTACGCCGATGAGCGAGATGTGACCGCCGACGCGGGTCGCCTCGATCGACTGCGGGAGGGTGCCGGCGCCGCCGATCTCGACCACCACGTCGACCCCGCGGCCGCCGCTCAGCTCGGTCGCGCGCACACCCCACGCGGGCGTCTCGGTGTAGTTGATCAGGTAATCGGCGCCGAGCGCGCCGAGTCGTTCGAGCTTGGCCTGCGAGGACGAGGTCGCGATGACGCGTGCGCCGACGGCCTTGGCCATCTGCAGCGCGAACACCGACACCCCTCCGCTGCCCTGGGTCAGCACCCAGTCGCCGGCGCGCACGGCGTTCTCGACGAACAGTGCGCGCCACGCGGTCAGCGCCGCGCACGGCAGCGTCGCGGCTTCTTCCATCGAGTAGCCGGCCGGGATGGTCGTGAACGCTTCGGCGGGCATGCACACGAGTTCGGCCGCGAAGCCGTCAACATGATCGCCGGGCACGCCGCGCGTGCGTTCCGCCGACACCGGCCCGGCCGGCCAGTGCGGGAAGAACGTCGACATCACCTTGTCGCCAACCGCGAATGCGCTGACCCCGTCACCGAGAGCGACCACCTCGCCGGCGCCGTCGGACATCGGGATGCGCCCGTCCGCGACCGGAAGCACGCCACTGACGACGGCATAATCGTGGTAATTGAGCGAGCAGGCGCGCACGCGCACCACGATTTCGCCGGGACCGGGCGTGGGATCGGGGCGCTCGGCGAGCGTCAGGCTGTCGAGCGTGGCGGGGTTCTTCACTTCGATGACTTGCATGGGGAGCTCCGGAAAAAGTGAATGTGCGGGGGGGAAAGGGGACGGATCCATTTACAGGCCAAAAAGGCTTGTCTCCACCAGGGCGCCGGCCTGTAAATGGATCCGTCCCCTTTTGCCGAGACCGTCCTAACCGGTCAACCGCTCCAGCGCCTCGCGGTAGCGCGCCGCGGTCTGGGCGAGGATTTCGGGCGGCAGGTGCGGGCCCGGCGGGCGCTTGTCCCAGTCGAGCGTCTCGAGGTAGTCGCGCACGAATTGCTTGTCGAAGCTCGGCGGGCTGGTGCCGACGCGGTAGGCGTCGACCGGCCAGAAGCGCGAGGAGTCGGGGGTCAGGATCTCGTCGATCAGGACCAGCTCGTCGTTCTCGTCGAGACCGAACTCGAACTTGGTGTCGGCGATGATGATGCCCTTCTCGCGCGCGAACGCGGCCGCTTCGCGGTAGATCTGCAGGGTCACCTCGCGCACCCGCGCCGCACGCTCGCTGCCAATCAGCTCGCAGGCGCGCGCGAAATCGATATTCTCGTCGTGATCGCCCACCGCTGCCTTCGTCGCCGGCGTGAAGATCGGCTCGGGCAGCTCGGCGGCCTGCGCGAGTCCCGGCGCCAGACGGATGCCGCACACCGCGCCGGTCTGCTGGTAGTCCTTCCAACCCGAACCGATGAGGTAACCGCGCGCGACGGCTTCGACCGGCAGCGCGCGCAGCTTGCGTACCACCACCGCACGGCCGGCGACGAGCTGCCGCTCGGCCGCGTCCGGCACGGCTTCCTCGAGCGTCAGCTCGGCGAGATGGTTGGGGATGACGTGACGCATGCGCGCGAACCAGAAGTTCGACACCGCGGTCAGGATCGCGCCCTTACCGGGCACCGGGTCGGGCAGGATGACATCGAAGGCCGACAGCCGGTCGGTGGTCACGATGAGCAGGTGGTCGCTACCCACGGCGTAGATGTCACGCACCTTGCCCCGCGCGACCAGGGGCAGGGACTGCAGATGCGTCTCGTACAGGGCGGTGTAGTCGTTGCTCATGCCGGCGGTTCCGTTCAGGGCGGGCTATTCTGCCCAAGCGACGGGTTGCTCACCAGCGCCGCGGCCGCGCTGCGACGGGCGATCCGCGGCAGGTCGCCGCGCTCGCCCATGGCGTGCGCGCACAACCAGCCGGCCGCCCCCGGCAGACGCGCGGTCAGTGCAAGACCGGCGCCGCGCAGCCAACGCAGCGGCCGCTCCTCGCGCGCGAACAGTCGTTCGAGACCGTCGGTGACGAACGTCATCGCGAGCGCTTCGCTCTTGCGCCAGCGCTCGTAGCGGCGCAGCGCGGCAGGGTGCGGCCAGTTGCCGGGCGCGACGTCGCCGGCACACTCGACGAGCGCGGCGACGTCCAGCAGCCCGAGGTTGAGCCCCTGCCCGGCGAGAGGATGGACCAGGTGCGCACTGTCGCCGACCAGAACCAGCCGGCCGGCGACGAGCCGCTCGGCGCGCGCCCGCGCGAGCGGGAACACCGCGCGCGGCGAAACCGTCTCGACGGCGCCGAAACGGCACTCGAAGGCTTCGCCGAGCGCTGCGGCGAACGCGGCATCGTCCATCTGCTCGAGCGACGTCGCGAGCTCGTCGTTGCACGACCACACGACGGACGAGGCATGCGTGTCGGCCAACGGCAGAAAGGCGAGCGGCCCGCTCGGCAGGAAACGCTGGCGCGCGACCGCAGCATGTGCTTCGCCGGTCACCACGTTGGCGACGATCGCACGCTGCCCGTAAGCGTGGTGCTCCCAGGTGATGCCGGCCGCAGTGCGCAGGCGCGAATCGGCACCGTCGGCGGCGATCAGCAGGCGCCCGTCGAGGCGGCCGCCATCGTCGAGCACCACCGCGGCCTCGGCGCCGCGCTCGAGCGTATGCACCTGGTGCGCGATGCGCGTGACCGGCAGGCGCGCGAGCGCGCGGTGCAACGCGGCGACGAGGTTCTGGTACTCGACGATCCAACCCATGGGGCCCGTGTGCAGCACATCCGGCGCAAAGGCGAGCCGCCCCACCGAACCGGCGTCCCACACCTCCATCGCGGTGAAGCTGCCGACGCGCGTCATGTCGACGTATTGCCAGGCGCCCGCCGCCGCCAGCACGCGGGCCGAGGCCGGCGTGATGGCCACCGTGCGCAGCGCGATGTCGCCCTGCGGCGGCTCGCTGTCGGTGAGTGCGGCGACCAGGCCCACGCGCGCGCCAGCGCGCGCGAACAGCGCCGCGCTGCTCAGCCCGGTGACGCCGGCGCCGGCGACGAGGACGTCGAAGTGTTCGCTCACGGCGCTTCCCCGGCCGGTGTGGCGAGGCGGACCAGCGCACCGAGCCCGCTCAGCTCACCGACCAGGCGGCGACGCAACGGCGGCGCATGGGCGAGTGCGGCGAGCGCGGCGCGTCGCGCCCAGCGCACCGGCAGCAGCGGTGAGGCGAAGGCCTGGGCGGCGACGTGGGTAAAGGTGCCGATCGCGCGGTGATCGTGCGCGCGGCGCGCGGCGTAGGTCGCGAGCAGCGTGCGGCTGCCGATGTCGTCGGCGCCACGCAGCACGGCATCGAGCGCCGCGACGTCGCGCAAGCCCAGATTGAGACCTTGTGCGCCATTCGGGTGGACCGTGTTGGCGGCATTACCGACGATCACGGTACGCGTAGCGACCAGGCTGCGCGCGCGCTGCCGTGCCAGCGCGTGGACGCGCCGTGGGCCGAGCCCGCCGAGCACGCCGAGACGCTGCCCGGCGCGCGCGGCGAGCTGTTCGAGGTAGGCCTGCGGGGCGAGTTGCGCCGCACGCTGAGCGTGCGCGCGTTCCAGGCATTGCACGCTCACGAAGCGCGTGCCGCCGCGCGGCAACAGCGCGAGCGGTCCTTCGGCCGTGAAGTGCTCGATGGCGAGGTCGGCGGCGAGCGCCGGCGCATCGAGATTGGCAACCACCGCGCTCTGGCCGTAGTCCACGCGGTCGACCTCGATACCGGCGGCGTGGCGCACCAGCGAGCGCGCGCCGTCGGCGCCGACCAGCAGCTGCGCGGAGACTTCGCGCGGCCCCTCGGCCGTGGCCAGCTCGACGGTCACGGCCTCGGCGCCGGCACGCGCATCGATGAAGCGCGTCGACCAGCTGATCTCGATCTCGCCTGCGCGCACCAGGGCCGCGTTCAATTCGCTGAGCATGTGATCGGCCGGACAGGACCAGCCGAGAGCCTCCAGGCCCGCTTCGTCGGCATCCAGGCGCACGCAGCCGAACGCGCCGCGCTCGCTGATGCGGATGCGCCGGATCGGCGCGGCATGGGACGCGAGCGCCGCCCACAGGCCGCAATCTTCCAGCACCTGCACCGAGGCCGGCGCGAGCACCAGGCCGCGCACGTCGTCCGGCAAGGCCGTCAGCGGTGCGCGGCGCTCGACGACCAGCACGCGACGCCCCTGCGCCGCCAGCGCGCAGGCCGCGGCGCTGCCGACCAGGCCGGCGCCGACGACGAGGCAGTCGAAGTCAGGCGGCACTGCTGCGCTGCATCGCCGCGTGCACGTCGTCGACGCTCTTCGGCGCTTCGATGGTCAGCACCTCGTGACCGGTCTCGGTGACCAGCACGTCGTCCTCGATGCGAATGCCGATGTTCCACCACTCCCGCGGCAGGTCGCGGATGGTCGCGGCGAAATAGAGCCCCGGTTCGATCGTGGTGACCATGCCCGGCTCGAAGATGCGCCATTCATCGGCGAGCTTGTAATCACCGACGTCGTGCACGTCCATGCCCAGCCAGTGCCCGGTCTTGTGCATGTAGTAGGGGCGATAGGCCTCGGCGTCGATGAGCTTGCGCAGGCGACCCTTGAGGATGCCGAGATCGACCAGCCCGCGCGTGATCACCTCGACCGCGGCCTCGTGCGGTTCGTTCCAGCCGTTGCCCGGGCGCACCTCGGCGATCGCCGCGGCCTGCGCCTCGAGCACGATCTCGTAGGCCAGACGCTGCGCCTCGCTGAACTCGCCGCCGACCGGAAACGTTCGCGTGACGTCGCTCGCGTAGTAGTCGTACTCGGCGCCCGCGTCGATCAGCAGCAGGTCGCCGTCCTTCATCGTCGCCGTGTTCTCGGTGTAATGCAGGATGCAGCTGTTGGCGCCGCTGCCGACGATCGAGGGATAGGCCGGGGCACGCGCCCCGTGCTGCATGAAACAATGCAGCAACTCGGCCTCGACCTGGTACTCGCGCATGCCCGGGCGGCACACCGCCATGGCGCGCTTGTGCGCCTCGGCCGCGATCTTCGCCGCGCGGCGCATGGCCTTGAGCTCCTGGCTGCTCTTGAACAGGCGCATCTCGTGGACGACGTGACCGAGCGAGACGAACTGGTCCGGCGCGTGCACGCCGGCGCGTCCCTTGGACGTGACACGGTTGAGCCAGCTCACCAGGCGCTGGTCGAATTCGACGTAGCGCCCCATCGTGTAATAGATGCGCTCCTTGTTCTCGAGCAGGCCCGGCAGGATGTCGTCGAGGTCGGTGATCGGGAACGCGTCGTCGGCGCCGTACTCGGCGCAGGCACCCTCGAGACCGGCGCGACGCCCGTGCCAGGTCTCCTGCTCGGGGTCCTTCTCGCGGCAGAACAGCAGGAACTCGCCCTGCGGCCGATCCGGCACCAGGACCAGCACCGACTCCGGTTCCGGGAATCCGCTCAGGTAATAAAAGTCACTGTCGGAGCGGAACGGGTAATAGACGTCGCGATTGCGCACCCGCTCCGGCGCATTGGGCTGGATGATGATCGAGCCCGGCTCGACCAGGTCCATCAGCCGCTTGCGGCGGCGGGCGAATTCTCGTTTCTCCATGATGCAGCGGTCCCGTCAGAGTCTGTGAGTCAGGCGTACACGGCCGCGTCACGCCCGGCGCGGCCAGCCGCCGCAGCGGCACAGCGGCGCGATTGCGGGCAGCCTGCCATGGCGATTCAGTGCAGGGAAGCAGACGGTGCGGCGGCGGCCGCCGTTGCCTGCACCTCTTCGCGGATGATCATCACGCCCATGCGCGTGTACTCGGTCAGCTCGGCGAAGGCCTGCTCGTCGGCTTCGCTGCCGTCTCCGGCATCGATGCGGCAGAAACGTTCGACATCGTGAACGAAGCCGCGTGCGTCGTCGCCGAGCAGCGCGAAGTCGCCGATGCCGCCCAACCCGAGGCCAGCGAGGAAACCGCGACACCAGGCAGCGAAGGCGCTGCAGCGGGTGCCGAGATCGGCCTCGTCCCCGGGTAGCAGCAGGAACAGGCCGAAAGCGTCCTCGGCGAGCACGCGGACCGAGGCCTGCAGCAGCTCGTCGAGCGCCGCGCGCGTGTCGCCTTCCTCGAAAGGGCCGAGATCGTCGGCGCCCGCGAGATGCTCGAGCCAGGTCCGCGGCGAGAACGCGCGCGGCGCACACAGCAGCCCGCACAGCGTTCCGTGGCACTCGGCCGCACCCATGTCGCAGCCAAGCGCGCCGAGCGCGCGCGCGACGCGGTCGTGCAACTCCGCGCTCATGCCCGCAGACCCGCGCGGCGTGGTGTAGGATTGTTCATGACCCGCGATTATTTCATGCCCGCCGACGTCACAGAACCTCGCCGCGGCACCGGTCGCGCCGCCGAAGCCGTGTTGACCGTCGCGCACCTCGGGCTCTATAGTGACCTGCACGTTTTAAATCCCGCCTGTGAGACCGTTCGGCGTCATGAACTCAGCCAGTAACGAACGCCTGGACCTGGCCGCACTGGAATCCCGCGTCGACGAACTCATCAAGACTGTGGACAGCCTGACCACGGAGAACGTGGCGCTGCGCAATCAGCAGGCCGCCCTGACCGCCGAGCGCGCAGCCCTCATCGAGAAGACCGAGCAGGCGCGCAGCCGGGTCGAGGCCATGATCGCCCGGCTCAAAGCGATGGAGACCCGTTAATGAGCGACGAGGTGAAGCCGATCACCGTGACGATCTTCGACAAGGATTACGTGGTCGGCTGCAAGGAGAACGAGCGCGAAGCGCTGTTCGCCTCGGTACAGTTCCTCAACAACAAGATGATCGAGCAGCGAGACAACGGCAAGGTCATCGGCAGCGAACGCATCGCAGTGATGGCGGCGCTGAACATCGCCCACGAATACCTCGAATTCCGTCGCAACAACGAGACCCTCGCCTCCGACATCGGTGCGGGCATCGAACGCATGCAGTCGAAAATCGCCGATGCGCTCAATCGCGGCGAATCGCTCGCGCTCGGTGGTTCGGGCAGCCACTGAGTCCGATACGCGCAGCCACGCGCGGCATACGCCTTCCTCACCGACACAGCCACACGCGCCGACCCGGCCGGGCCACGGCGCCGCCGTACGCCCGCCACGCACGCGGTGGCGAAATTTTCTAAAGCAACGCGAAACCTGTACGATAAGCTCTATGGTGTTCTCTGCTTTGTGCGACCACTGACCCGACAATCTTTGAGCCTATAATACTTGCCCCAGGAACCGATCATCCGGCGATGTTGAGCACGTCTGCCCTCGAGCAGAAAGCCTGATTCGCCCCGAGACGTTCCATCTTGAACCCCTGGTTCAAGATTACGGTCAGCGTCGGCATGGTGGAGAACACCGCCTCCTTCCCGCGCCGCGGACACGGCGCCCTGCGCGGCCGCCGCACTCGATGCGCGACGCCCTCAGACGTTGAAGCGGAAATGCATCACGTCGCCGTCCGCGACGACGTATTCCTTGCCCTCGACCCGCAGCTTGCCGGCCTCGCGCGCACGCGCCTCGCCACCACAGGTGATGAAGTCCTCGTAGCCGATTACCTCGGCGCGGATGAACCCCCGCTCGAAATCGGTGTGGATGACCGCGGCAGCCTGTGGCGCGAGCGCGCCCTGGCGCAGCGTCCATGCGCGACACTCCTTGGGCCCCGCAGTGAAGTAGCTGTGCAGTCCGAGCAGGCGGTAACCGGCGCGGATGACACGGTCGAGTCCCGCCTCCTCGAGACCGAGGTCGGCGAGGAATTCGGCGCGTTCGTCCGCGGGCAGGCTCGCGATCTCCGCTTCGATGGCCGCGCACAGGACCACGCACTCGGCGCCGTTGGCCGCCGCGTAGTCACGCACCGCGGCCGAATGCGCGTTGCCGGCGAGATCGTTCTCGTCGACGTTGGCGATGAACAGCACCGGCTTGGCTGTGAGCAGGGCGATTTCGCGCACCAGTCCCTGGGCGTGATCGTCGAGTGCCAGCGTGCGCACGGGCGTACCGGCTTCGAGTGCGGCGAGCAGCACCCGATAGGATTCGACCCGCTGGCGCTGCTCCTTGTCGCCCGACTTGGCCTGTTTTTCGGCACGCTCCAGGCCGCGCGTACAGGTTTCGAGGTCGGCCAGCGCGAGTTCGGTCTCGATGACCTCGATGTCCGAGATCGGATCGATACGGCCTGCGACGTGGGTCACATTGTCGTTCTCGAAGCAGCGCACGACGTGGGCAATGGCCTGCGTCTCGCGGATGTGGGCCAGGAACTTGTTGCCGAGGCCCTCGCCACTGGCAGCACCGGCGACCAGCCCGGCGATGTCGACGAATTCCATGGTCGACGGGACCACCTTGGCCGGCTTCACGATCGCCGCGATGCGTTCCAGGCGCGGATCGGGCACCGCGACGATGCCGACGTTCGGCTCGATGGTGCAGAAAGGATAGTTCTCCGCCGCGATGCCGGCACTCGTCAAGGCGTTGAACAATGATGACTTGCCGACGTTGGGCAGCCCCACGATGCCACACTTGAAGCCCATTCAGCTGGTGTCCTTTGATTTCTTGTCGCGTCGGTTGAGCGTGTTCATGGCGCGATCGATGTGGCCGTCGAGAATACGCTCGAAGACGGTCAGCACGGCCTCGATGGCGCTCTCGACGGCCTCGCGTTCGCTCGCCGGCGGTTTGCCCAGCACGTAGGCCGAGACGTCGCCGCCGGGACCCGGATGGCCGATGCCGATGCGCACGCGCAGGTAATCGCTCGAGCCGATCTGCTGGTCGATGCTGCGCAATCCGTTGTGCCCGCCGTGTCCGCCGCCGCGCTTGAGGCGTACGACGCCCGGCGCCAGGTCGAGTTCGTCGTGGACCACCACGATGGCCGACGGCGGAATACGAAAGTAGCTCGCGCACGCCGCCACGCTCTGGCCCGACAGGTTCATATAGGTCAACGGTTCGAGCAGGCGCAGCCCGCTGGCCGCGCGTCCGAGCAGCCCCTTGTAGCGGGATTCCTCGTGCAGCGTGACGCCGAGCTTCGCGGCAAGCGCATCGACGCACCAGAATCCGGCATTGTGCCGATCGCCGGCGTGGCCCGACCCGGGGTTGCCGAGCCCGACCACGAGCTGGACGGCTGTGTCGGCCACGTGTCGCTGGCGATCGATGCCGTGGTGAGGTGGAGCGTGACGAACGGCCCGTCCGGCGGTTTCGGGCAGGCAAGCCCGCCCGAAACCGGCAGACCGCTAGCCTTCCTCGCCCGCCGGCTCGCCTTCGCCGCTCTCGCCGCCGGCCCCTTCCTCGTCTTCGGCCGAAGCGACGCGCGGCGCATTGACCTGCAACACTGCCTGTTCGGCGTCGCCACCGTGCAGCAGCGCGGCGATCTCGACGCCGGCAGGCATCTTCAGCTCGCCGAGGTGGATGGTGTCACCGACGTTGAGCGGCTCGACGTCGACCTCGATATATTCCGGCAGGTCCTTGGGCAGACAGGTCACTTCGAGATCGGCCATCAGGTGGGCGATCACACCGCCCTCCTGCTTGACGCCGGCACAGCGCTCCTCGTTGATGAAGTGCAGCGGCACACGCACGGTCAGCGTCTCCGTCTCGCTCACGCGCAGGAAGTCCATGTGCTGCAGGAACGGCTTGTAGGGGTGGCGCTGGATGTCCTTGACCACCACGCGCTCGGGCTTGCCGTCGATCTTGAGCGTGAGGATGTGCGAATAGAATGCTTCGTGCTGGGTGTGCAGAAGCATTTCGTTGTGCGGCAGCTGGATTGCCACCGCATCTTGATGTGCGCCGTAGACGACGCCCGGGAACTTGCCTGCACGACGCAGGCGGCGGCTCGCACCCTTACCCCTGTCGTGACGAAGCTCCGCTTCGATCTCGAAGATGTCCATGTTTCCGATACTCCGGTAGTTGCTTGCTGTTGCGCCTGCACGAGCCCGCGACCAGGCCCCGTGTGGCTTCGAAGGAACACCCGCCGCAAGCGGCCGGCGCTCCGGATTGCTGGTTTCGAACGCTGCCTCAGTCGACGAACATCGAGCTCAATGACTGGCCCGAGGTGATGCGGTTGATGCTCTCGCCGAGCAGACCGGCGACCGAGAGCTGCCGGATCTTGGGGCACTTTTCCGCCGCTTCGGACAGCGGTACGGTGTCGGTAACGACGAGCTCGTCGAGCGTCGAGTTGCTGAGATTCTCGATCGCGTTGCCCGACAACACCGGGTGGGTGCAGTAGGCAACGACCTTGCGCGCCCCGTGGTCCTTGAGCGCTTCGGCCGCGCGGCACAGCGTGCCCGCCGTATCGACCATGTCGTCGACCATCACGCAGGTGCGGTCCTCGACGTCGCCGATGATGTTCATCACGCGCGACTCGTTGGCGCGCGGGCGGCGCTTGTCGATGATGGCGAGGTCGGCGTTGTCGAGCCGCCTGGCGATGGCGCGCGCGCGCACCACGCCGCCGACGTCCGGCGAGACGACCATGAGGTTGTCGTACTCGTGTTTCCAGATATCGCCGAGCAGCACGGGCGAGGCATAGACGTTGTCCATCGGGATATCGAAGAACCCCTGGATCTGCTCGGCGTGGAGATCGACGGTGAGCACGCGCGTGGTGCCGACGCTGGTGATCATGTTGGCCACGACCTTGGCCGTGATCGGCACGCGGGCGGAGCGCGGGCGGCGATCCTGGCGCGCGTACCCGAGATAGGGAATGACCGCGGTGATGCTCTGCGCCGAGGCGCGGCGCAGCGCGTCGATCAGGACCAGGAGTTCCATGAAGTTGTCATTGGTCGGGGCACAGGTCGGCTGCACCACGATGCAGTCGCGGCCGCGCACGTTCTCCGCGATCTCGACCATGATCTCGCCGTCGGAGAAACGCCCGACCGTGGCCTTGCCGAGCGACATGTGCAGGTGCCGCGCGACCGCGCGCGCCAGTGGGCGGTTGGCATTGCCCGTGAACAGCATCATGGACTCTTCAATCATGCGCCGAGAACTCCGCTCCTCGTCTCCACGGGCCGCGGACCGCCGTCGCGGCCGCGTGATTCATGGTTATGGCTGGGGTGCCAGGATTCGAACCTGGGAATGCGGGGATCAAAACCCCGTGCCTTACCGCTTGGCGACACCCCAAATGCAAGACCTGGCCGGGCCCGCCGGCCCGCCGCGTCGTCGATTCATTGCGCCGCGCGCTCCTGCCGGACACGTTCCCGCAGCGGCGAGCGGTTGCAGCGGTGCGTGGCGAATGCGCGCCACGGCGCCGGAACTTCCCGCGCCAGGGCCTCGGCTTGTTCGATACGCTCGAAAAAGGCATAGACACTGGCGCCGGTTCCACTCATCCGCGCCTGGGCATGCTGGGCCAGCCAGTCGAGCGCGGCACCTACCTCGGGGTAGAGGCGCCGGGTGACGGGTTCACAGTCGTTCCGGGAGCGGTCGAGCGAAAAGGAGCGCATTTTGATGGCCGGGGTATGCCGTGTCAAATCAGGATCGGTGAACACGCGCGCGGTCGAAACCGCGCAATCGGGCGTGATCACGAGGACCGCACCCTCCTCCTGGGGACACGGCACGAGCACCTCGCCGACGCCCTCGGCCCAGGCGGTCTCGCCGCGCACGAACACCGGGACGTCGGCGCCAAGCGCGAGACCCAGCCCCGCCAGCGCGTCGGCGCCGAGATCGAGCCCCCACAGGGCATCGAGCGCGACCAGCACGGTGGCCGCGTTCGAGCTGCCACCGCCGAGCCCGCCGCCCATCGGCACCCGCTTGGAGACGCCGATGTCGGCGCCGAGCGTGCATCCGGCGTGGCTTTGCAGCATGCGCGCGGCACGTACCACGAGGTCGTCGTCGGCGGGGACGCCGGGCAGCGCGCTGGTCCGCGTGATGCGGCCATCCTCGCGCACGCGGAACTCGAGCGAGTCGCACAGGCCGATGAACTGGAACAGCGTCTGCAGCAGGTGGTAGCCGTCCGGCCGGCGGCCGGTGACGTGCAGAAAGAGGTTGATCTTGGCCGGCGCCGGCCAATCGCGCGAAAGGGTCATGGTGTCGAACGGGTCCGGAAATGGTGGCATGCGGACGATGGAACGGGGGATTGAACGCACCGGCGGATGTGGCAGCCCCCCCGGCGGCGGCCGGCGCCTGCTGCGTGCGGGCACCGGCCCTCCCCCGCGCAGCGCGCAGCGCAGTGTACAACGGGGAATGGTGAGCGCGCCGCACCGATGCGGCCGTGACATCCGGCCGCGGCGGTGCCTGACACCGGCGCGCCGGTGAAGCGCGGCAGGTGGCGCCGTCCGCGAGAACCGGTCTCAAGGTTTTTCGTGGGGCCCGGCCCGTCTACGGCGTTACGTTACCTGGAAGTAGAACCACTATTCCCTGCGCGCCGCGCCCCCATGAATGATCTTCTCGGGAATGATCTTCTCGGGGCCGAGCTTCTTGGGCGCCAACGCAACCACGAGTAATCCCGGGACCGGTTCTAGCCGCCGCCCAGCTCCCAGCGTTTGACCACCACCCGCACCTGCAGCGTGTCGCGCGCGAGAAACAACTTGCGCGGGAGATGGGGTTGCTGGTTTTCGAGGTAGTCGAGGATCGAAATCCGCCAGCCGTCCTGGGCGAAATCCGTCCAGCGACCCTGCCCGTCGAAGATCTCCTGTGTGGCCGCGCTGCCCGGTGCCGGGATCCCGCGCACCCACCAACGCGCCCCCTCGACCGGCAGGCGCCAACCGAGATGTTGCTCGACCAGGTCGCCCGCGCTCGCGGCGACGAAGACCTCGCCATCCGGCGTCACCAGGGCAACCCGGCCGCCGTCACCGCTGAGCTGGAACGTACCACCATTCAGCGGCGCGATGAGGCGCAGGTCGAACTGCCCGCCACGCTCGCGCCATGCCAGCGTCGCGCTCACGCCTTGGTCGTCGCGCTGCACGGCGAGCTTGCCGGCCAGGCGCCAGTCATCGAGCGCGGCGACGGCGGCACGATGATCCGCGGGGAGTGGTCCGGCGGGTGGCGCCTCGCGCCCCGCGAACGGCCAGCCGGCACAGCCGCCGAGCAGCGCAAGCCCGAGCGCCGCGGCGAACGCCCTCACGGCGTCAGGCGATCGATGACGTCGAGCAGCTTCTTGTCGTTGGGCGTATCCCGCAGTGCGCTCTCCCAGACGTCGCGGGCGGCGTCGCGCTTGCCCTTGACCCACAGCACCTCGCCGAGATGCGCCGCGACCTCCGGGTCGTTGCGCAGCTCGCGCGCGCGCTCGAGGAAATCGATCGCCTCGTCCAGGCGGCCGAGCCGGTAGAGCACCCAGCCCATCGAATCGAGGATGTAGAAGTCGTTGGGACTGAGTTCGAGCGCCCGCGCGATGAGCTCGTGCGCCTCGCCGTAACGCTCGGTGCGATCGGCAAGCGTATAGCCGAGCGCGTTCAGTGCCTGCGCGTTATCGGGCTCGGCGGCGATGATGGTGCGCAGATCGCGTTCCAGGATATCGAGGCGCCCCATCTTCTCCGCGAGCATCGCGCGCGTATAGATCAGCTCGGTGTCGTAGCCCCCGCCTTCGAGCGCGGCATCGTAGATCGCGAGCGCGTCGTCGAGGCGACCATGCTCGGTCAGGATCTCGCCCTGCGCGCGGGCCAGGTCGAAGGCCTGTTTCTCGTCCTCCGGGACGACCCGGTCGAGGAACGCGATGGACTGGTCGATCTGCCCCATCAGCGACATCACCAGTGCCTTGCGCAACTGCGCGGCGAAATAATTGCTCCCGCCCTCGATGGCCTGGTAATGCTCGATCGCCGCGCGGCGCTCGCCGCGCGCTTCGGCGATCTGGCCGAGGTAGAAGTGGGCCTCGTCCTCGCGTGTCTCGAGTTCGACGAGACGTTCGAAATTCTGCGCCGCGTCGTCGTTGCGTCCGGCCTGCAGGTTGAGCAGGCCAAGCGCGAAGATGATATCGGTGTTGTCCGGCGACTCCTCGGACAGCACGCCGAACTCGATGCGCGCTTCCTCGAAACGGTTGGCCTCGGCGAGCAGCCGCGCGTAGATCAGCCGGACACCGAACTGGTCGGGATTGATGGCAAGGATCTCGTCGAGCCAGTCGATCGCCTCGGGCATGCGATCCGCTTTCTGCAACACCGCCAGGTAGGCCATGGCGACATTGGAGCTGAGCTCGGTCTGGCGCACGATATGGCGCATCGCCTCGCGTGCCTTGTCGAGCCGCTCGGCGCGGATCGCGAGCAGCGCATAGGCAAGGAGCGCGTCGGTGTCCTCGCTGAAATGCTCGACCAGCTGCTCCATCACCGCGAGCGCCGTGTCGCGGTCTTCCTCGCGGCCCAGCAGGTTGGCGATCATGCGCAGGCGGTTGCCCGAGGTCTCGTGGTCGTTCTCGAGCACGTACTCGAGGTGCTCGAGCGCCGCTTCCGCATCGCCGTGGCGGATATGCATGGCAGCGATGATCTGGCGCGCGTCCATATCGAGCGGGGCCAGTTCGACCCAGACCCGGGCGGCTTGCAGCGCAGCGTCGTCATCTCGCGCGAAGACCGCGATGCGCGTCGCGCGCTCGGCCAGGTCGATGTCGCGCAGTTCGCGCGCGAGCTCGAGGTACTGGGTCGTCGCGAGCTCGAGATGACCCCGCTGGCCCGCGAACTCGGCGAGCAGCAGCCGGTAGAGCGGGTCATTTTCGTGGTCGAAGGGCTCGGGCTCGGCGATCGTCAAATCGAACTCGGGAGCAACCGCGGCAGGCGCGGCCTCGGCCGCCGGTGCGGGCGGACTCGCGGGCGGCGGCGTGGCGCAACCGCCGAGGAGCAGCACGGACACGAACGGGACAGCGGAGAGGCAGCGGGATCGCGGCATGGATGTGGGCACGGCCTCGTGGTTGGGGGAACCCGGTCAGGGACGCCTTCAATCGATCACCGCAGCGCGAGCGTCCGCCGGCACGTTCGCCAGGGAAGCGCCGAACGAGTGAGCGGGCATGCCCGGGGGCAAGGCGCGCGGCGTTCGAGAAGCGCAGTCTATACGTAACAAATGAGCATCGCAGGGCGGAATACCGTGCCGCCGGCGGGCGGCGCAGCCACGCGTTCAGTGCTCCTTAGCGGTTCTGACAGTGGTTCTCTTAAGGAATCTCTGAACAACTCTGGGCCGGGCAGATCGTGTCCGCGCTGTTCGAATCCAGGGCGCGAAGCGCACGTAATAGCCGACTGCTGCGAAGATTCGCAACGCGGAAACGGGACGGCGTGGGCGCAAAATGCCGACTCATGGCTTGTTCAGAGGTCCCTTAAACTATATCGCAGTTGGCGGGCCCGCTTAAGGACGCGCGCGGGCGGTCGCTGCACTGCCAGCAGACCGCCGTGCGCGCCGTCCTGCGCCGCGCACTTTTCGCGTATAAACTGCGCTTCTCGAACGACACACGTCTCGTCGATGGACATGCGCGCTCACGAATCCAGAGCTGTTCTCACTTCGATGGTCGAAGCGGACTTTCGTTCCGTCACGGCCCCACCGTGGCCGGCCGGTGCGCCTCTCCCGGCCGCACCCTGCTGAGCGCCATCGCCCGCTCCCGACGCCACCCCGCGCCCCATGCCCCTGTTCATTCTAGGCCTCAGTCACAAGACCGCGCCCCTCGCGGTGCGCGAGCGCGTCGCGTTCGACAGCGGCCAGCTGCCTGCGGCCCTGGATGCCCTGAACACGCACCAGGGGGTCACCGAGTCGATGATCCTGTCGACCTGCAATCGCACCGAGCTGTACTGCGACATCGAGGCCGGCGCGGTGCGCCAGCCGCTCGACTGGCTGAGTCGTTACCGCGAGCTGGGCCTGTCCGACATCGAGCCGCACGTCTACCACCTCGCCGACGAACACGCGGTGCGGCACGTGCTGCGCGTCGCCAGCGGGCTCGATTCGCTGGTCCTCGGCGAGCCCCAGATCCTCGGCCAGCTCAAGGAGGCCTACCGCACCGCGGTCAGTGCCGGCACTGTCGGCAAGTTCCTGAACCGCCTCATGCAGTTCTCGTTCTCGACGGCGAAGATGATTCGCACCCGCACCGAGATCGGCTCCACGCCGGTGTCGGTGGCCTTCGCGGCGGTCAAGCTCGCCCAGCAGATCCACGGCGATCTCGGCGAACGCAAGGCATTGGTGATCGGTGCCGGCGAGACCATCACGCTGGTCGCCAACCATCTCGCCGGGGCCGGCATCGGGCGGCTCATCGTCGCCAACCGCTCGCTCGATAACGCACGCTCGCTGGCCGCGCGCCACGGCGGCGAGGCAATCGCGCTGCGCGAGCTGCCCGAGCGGCTGGCCGAGGTCGATATCGTCGTCTCCTCGACCGCCAGCCGCTTGCCGATCGTGACCCGCGGCATTGTCGAGGTCGCCCTCGCGCGGCGCCGTCACGAACCGATGTTCCTGGTCGATCTCGCCGTTCCGCGCGACATCGAGCCGTCCGTGGGTGACCTCGAAGACGCCTACCTCTACAGCGTCGACGATCTCGAGGGCGTCGTGAGCGCCAACCTCAAGCTGCGCCAGGACGCCGCCGCGCAGGCCGAGGAGATGGTCCACCTGCAGGTGCAGGACTACATGGACTGGCTGCAGGTGCAGTCGAGCAGCGCCACCATCGCCGCGTTCCGCGGCCGCGGCGAGGCGCTGCGGGAGGAGATGCTGGCGCGGGCCATGGCGCGCCTGGACAAGGGCGAAGACCCGCGCGCGGTATTGCAGCACCTCGCCCACACCCTGACCAACAAGCTCATGCACCACCCGACCGCGAGCCTGCGCCGTGCCAGCGGCCGCGAGGACCTGGTACGCGCGGCGCGCGAGATCCTGGGTCTCGACGAATCCTCATGAAGGCTTCGCTGCTCGGCAAGCTGGAGAGCCTGGCAGAGCGCCGGCGTGAACTCGACGCCCTGCTCGCGGCGCCCGAGGTGATCAACGATCACGCGCGCTTCCGCGCACTGTCGCGCGAGCACGCCGAAATCACGCCGGTCGTCGAGTGCTTCGGTGTCTACCGCGAGGTGCTCGACGAGCTCGCCGGGGCCGAGGAACTCGCCGCGGGCGACGATGCCGAGATCCGCGAGCTGGCGCAGGACGAGGTGCAGACCGCGCGGGCGCGGCTCGACACGCTCGAGCAGGAGCTGCAGGTGCTGCTCGTGCCGAGGGATCCCGATGACGACGCCGACGTGTTCCTCGAGATCCGCGCCGGCACCGGCGGCGACGAAGCCGGCCTGTTCGCCGGCGACCTGTTGCGCATGTACCTGCGCTACGCCGAAGCGCGCGGCTGGCGCACCGAGATCATGAGCGCCAGCGAAGCCGAGCACGGCGGCTACAAGGAAGTCATCGTGCGCATCGGCGGGACCGACGTCTACGCCCACCTCAAGTTCGAGTCCGGCGCGCACCGTGTGCAGCGCGTGCCGGAGACGGAATCGCAGGGACGCATACACACCTCGGCCTGCACGGTCGCCGTGCTGCCCGAGGTCGACGAGGTCGAAGAGATCACGCTCAACCCGAGCGAGCTGCGCATCGATACCTACCGCGCCTCCGGCGCCGGCGGCCAGCACGTCAACAAGACCGATTCGGCGATCCGCATCACCCACCTGCCGAGCGGTGTCGTGGTCGAATGCCAGGACGAGCGTTCGCAGCACAAGAACCGCGCCCGTGCGATGAGCCTGCTCAAGGCACGCCTGTTACGCGCCGAGCGTGATCGCCGCGAGGCGGAGCAGGCCAGCACGCGGCGCAGCCTGGTCGGCTCGGGCGATCGTTCCGAGCGCATCCGTACTTACAACTTCCCGCAGGGGCGCGTGACCGATCACCGCATCAACCTCACGCTCTACAAGCTCGACGACGTGATGGAGGGCGGCCTCGACGCGGTCGTCGAACCGCTCCTCGCCGAGCACCGGGCCGACCTCATGGCCCAGCTCGCCGCGTCCTGATGGTGGCGCCGGTGACGCGCACGGCGGCCGCCGCCCTGGCCGCGGCACACGCGCGCCTGGCTGCGCTCGACAGCGCCCGCCTCGATGCGGAACTGCTGCTCGCCCATGTGCTCGGATGCCCGCGCACGCGCTTCTACAGCGACCCCGGGCAGCCGCTGGACGCCGCCGCGCTGGCGCGCTTCGAGGCGCTGGTGACGGCGCGTGCCGGCGGCCAGCCGCTCGCCTACCTGACCGGCCGCGCCGAGTTCTGGTCGCTCACGCTGGCCGTGGGCCCCGACGTGCTCGTGCCGCGAGCGGACACGGAACTCGTCGTCGACACCGCGCTGGAACTGGGCGGCGCCGACGCCGTGGTCGCCGATCTCGGCACCGGCAGCGGGGCCATCGCCTGCGCCTACGCCAGCGAACGGCGCGCGGCACGGGTGGTCGCGAGCGACCGCGATGCCGCCGCGCTGGCCCGCGCGCGCGACAACGCCGCCGCGCTCGGGCTGGGCGGCATACGCTGCGTGCGTGCCGACTGGCTGGCGCCGTTCGCCACGGCGAGCCTGGACCTGCTGCTCGCCAACCCGCCGTACATCGGCACGGCCGAACCCACCCCGCTATCGCCCGAGCTGGCGCATGAGCCGCGGCACGCACTGTTCGCCGGCCGCGACGGCCTCGATGCGCTGCGACGCATCGCTGCCGATGCACCACGCGTGCTGCGTCCCGGCGGCGCGATCGTGCTCGAGCACGGCGCTGGCCAGGGCGCGGCGGTGCGCGCCTTGCTCACGCGCGCCGGTCTCGTCGCGGTCGCCACGCGACGCGACCTCGCCGGGCTGGAGCGCGTCACCCTCGCGCGCAGATGACAGCCGCACGAGCGCGCGGCACACTGGAGCGCTTTCCGCACCTGCGAGGCGCCCCCGGCGCGTGACGATGGAAGACGACGTCCTGCTGCGCTACAGCCGCCAGATCCTGTTACCCGAAATCGACATCGACGGCCAGGCGCGGCTGGCCGAATCGAGCGTGCTCGTGATCGGTCTCGGCGGGCTCGGCTCGCCGGTCGCGATGTATCTCGCCGCGGCCGGCGTCGGCCGCCTCGTGCTGGTCGACCACGATGTCGTCGAGCTGTCCAACCTGCAGCGCCAGATCGTCCACGCCACGGCCGATATCGGCCGTGACAAGGTCGCCTCGGCGCGCGACCGGCTGCACGCGCTGAACCCGGCCGTGCGCATCGAGACGGTGCGTGCGCGTCTCGACGACGCAGCGTTCGCGGCCCTGCCGGACGACATCGACGTGGTGGTCGACGCCACCGACAACTTCGCCACGCGCTTCGCCATCAATCGCCATTGCCTGCGCAACGGCGCCGCGCTGGTCTCGGGCGCGGCGATCCGCTTCGAGGGTCAGGTCACGGTGTTCCACCCCGGGCGCGACGAGAGCCCGTGCTACCGCTGCCTGTACCGCGAGGACACCGGGCTCGATACGAGCTGCGCGACCAATGGCGTGGTCGCACCGCTGCTCGGCATCATCGGCAGCGTGCAGGCGATGGAAACGATCAAGGTGCTGCTGGGTATCGGCGCGGACCTGACCGGGCGCCTGATGCTGCTCGACGCGCTGGCCATGGAGTGGCAGACGATGCGCCTGCGGCGCAATCCGCGCTGCCCGGAGTGCGCCGGCACGGTGGCCGGGGCCGAAGACGCGGGCTGAAAACGGCTCCGCGCGCGGGCAGGCCGGGGGACGTCGGCTGGCCGTGCTCAGACAGCGACGGCGAGTGGCAGCTCCTCGCTGCCGTCGAGCGCGCCGAGAGCGCTCTGCAGGCTCTCTTCCGCGTAGCAGCGGCACTGGCCGCAGCAGGTCGAAACCGCGAGCCGGTCGGCCAGGCAATCGACGGTACGTGCACCGTCGCGCACGGCCTGCTCGATGTCGCGCTCGGTGACGTTGTTGCAGATGCAGACGTACATCGTGTCACGCCTCGGGTGGATGTCGAGAAGAATACTAGTCTTAATGAGAACTATTTACAACCACCTGGATGTGACGGCGCGCACACGGCGCGCCATCGGGGCTCACATCGCCGACTGCTCGTAGTTCTGCAGGCCGACGCGCTCGATCAGTTCGAGCTGGGTTTCGAGCCAGTCGACGTGCTCCTCCTCGCTCGCCAGGATCTCCGCCAGCAGCACGCGCGTGACGTAGTCGCCGACACTCTCGCAGTGCGCGATGCCTTCGCGCAGGTCGGGAATGGCGTCGTGCTCGAGCGCGAGGTCGGCTTTGAGCACTTCGCGCGTGTCCTCGCCGATGCGCAACCGGCCGAGGTCCTGCAGGTTGGGCAGGCCCTCGAGGAACAGAATACGCTCGATGAGCTGGTCGGCATGGCGCATCTCGTCGACCGATTCCTCGTATTCCTTGGCGTCGAGCTTGGTCAGGCCCCAGTTCTTGAACATGCGCGCATGCAGGAAGTACTGGTTGATGGCCGTCAGCTCGTTCTTCAGCACCCGGTTCAGGTACTCGATGACCTTGGCGTCACCTTTCATAAGTGCTCTCCTCGATGTCGTCCCGGCGCGGCGCCGGCGGCGCCGGGTTCAGCGTCGGGCCGCTCGTGCCGATGATGGAAGCCATGATACACCTACGCACCGGCCGCCACAGTGCGTGCAGCGGTGCCGTGGTGCCGCGCGCGGCGTGTGCCCGCGCCGGCGGCGGCGCGGCTTCATCTACGGGAGACTGACCATGGACCTGGGTTCGATCGTCGTGCTGGTCGCGGTTGTCGTCGTGCTCGGCTACGGCATCGTCATATTCAACGGCCTGGTCACGCTCAAGCACAACGTGGCCAAGGCCTGGTCGAACATCGACGTGGTGCTCAAGCAGCGTCATGACGAGCTGCCCAAGCTGGTCGAGATCTGCAAGCAGTACATGGCCTACGAGAAGGACACGCTGGAACGCGTGATCAGTGCGCGGCGCGCGGTCGCGGCGGCGCGGGAATCACACGACGTCGCCTCGCTCGGCAGCGCCGAGACGCAGCTGCGGCGCGGACTCGGCAACCTGTTCGCCGTTGCCGAAGCCTATCCCGACCTCAAGGCCGACAAGAACTTCCGCCATCTCCAGGAACGCATCTCGACGCTCGAGGACACCATCGCCGACCGGCGCGAGTTCTACAACGAGAGTGTCAACCGCAACAACGTGCGCATCGAGCAGTTTCCCGATCTCGTCATCGCGCGCTGGTTCGACTTCGGCGCGCAGGCGCTGCTCGAGTTCAGCGAGGCGGAGAAAGCCGACGTCGACCTCCAGGCCCTGTTCGGCTGACGGCGCGCGGCGTGGCCCTGTTCAGCGACTTCGCCCGCGTCGTGCGCACGGCCGGCGACGCGCAGTTCGCCATCGGCGCCGCCGTCGCGCTGATCGCCGGGGCGCTTGCGCTGTGGGGCGCGTTCCGCTTTCTCGCGCGCAAGCGCATTGTCGAGGATACGCCGACGGCCCTGGTGCGCTCCGCGCCGCAGGGTTATGTCGAGCTGCAGGGCCGCGCGGCACTCATCGACGGCGACCCCATCCACGCGCCGCTCTCGCTGCGCCCCTGCGTGTGGTTCCGCTACAAGGTCGAGCAGCGCCGCGAACGCCGCGGCGGTAATGAACGCAGCGCCTGGCGCACCATCGAGCGCGGGGTCAGCGAACATCTCTTCTATCTCACCGACCACACCGGCAGCTGCGCGGTCGACCCCGACGGTGCGGCCGTCACCGCGACGCATCGCCACGTCTGGTACGGCAGCAGCCGCATTCCCGGACGCTACCATGCCGATGACGGCACCTGGTGGGCGCGCGCGCTGGGCAGCTTCGGTCAGCCGTATCGCTATACCGAGCTGCGCATCGAGCCGGGCGACGAGATCTACGCGCTGGGCGAATTCACCACGCACGGCGGCGGCGCGGTGCGCTTCGACCGCGAGGGCGCCATCGGCGACCGCCTGCGCGAATGGAAGCGTGACCAGGATTTCCTGCTGCGCGAGTTCGATGCCAATGGCGACGGCGAGATCGATCTCGACGAGTGGGACGCCGCGCGCACACGCGCCGCCGCCGAGGTCGATGCCGGGCGCAGCGGCAATGCCGGACCGCCACCGGTCGACCTGCTCGCGCGCACGCGCACGGCGCGCCGCCCCTTCGTCATCGCCGCCGGCACGGAAGAGGCGTTGCTGCGCCGCTGCCGCCGCGCCGTCGCCGGCCTGATGACGCTCGCCGTGCCGTGCCTGGTCGGCGCCCTGTGGGCGCTGGCCCTGCGCCTGTCCGGCTGACCCGCCTGCATGGCCGGCCAGACCGCGCGGCCAGGCACCGCACCGATGCGCTGCGCGGTATAGGCCCCGTGACGGGCGGGCGGCATAATGCGTGGCATGAAAACGACCCCCGCCGCACGCCACACGCTGGCGCGCCTGCCACGCTTCGCCTCGCTCGATCCGCACGAACTGGACACGCGCGTCAACACACTGCTCGACGAACACCGCGCACGGCTCACCACCCTCGCCGCACAGCCCGACAGCGCAAGCTGGGACAGCGTCATGGCGCCGCTGGAAGCCATGGACGACGCCCTGCAACAGCTCTTCGGCCCGTTCTCGCACCTGCATGGCGTGGCCGACTCCGAGACGCTGCGCGCGGTCTACAACGATTGCCTCGCGGCGATCACGACCTATTCCAGCGAACTCGCCCAGCACGCCGGGATTGCCGCCTGCTACCGTCACGTGCGCGAGGGCAGCGAATACGACGCGCTGCCGCCGGCGCGGCGCAAGGTCATCGACAACGCGTTGCGCGACTTCCACCTCGGTGGTATCGACCTGCCGCCGGCGGCGCAGGCGCGCGTGAAAACGCTCAAGGTCGAGCTCGCGCGGCTCGCCACGCGCTTCGAGGAAAACGTGCTCGATGCCACCCAGGCGTTTCGACTCAACATCCGCGACGAAGGCCGCCTCGCCGGCCTGCCGGAAGGCGTCAAGGCGCTCGCGCGGCAGAATGCCGAACGCGCCGACGAGCCGGGCTGGACGCTGACACTCGACTTCCCCTGCTTCCAGCCGGCGATGGCCCACCTCGACGACCGCGAGCTGCGCCACGCGCTCTACGAGGCCTACGCCACGCGCGCCTCCGACGCCGGCCCGCTCGCCGGCAGCCACGACAACGGCGAGGTGATGCGCGAGATCCTCACGCGCCGCCAGGCGCTCGCGCGTGAACTCGGCTACGCCGACTACGCCGAGCTGTCGCTGGTGACCAAGATGGCACCGTCGACCGACGCGGTGATCGATTTCCTGCGCGAACTGGCCGCCCGCGCACGCCCGGCCGGCGAGCGCGAGCTGGCCGAGCTCCGCGCGTTCGCCGCGCGCGAGCTCGGACTCGAATCGCTCGCGGCCTGGGACGTCGGCTGGGCCGCAGAGAAGTTGCGCAAGCAGCGCTACGACCTCAGCCAGGAAGACCTGCGGCCCTACTTCCCGGTCGCGCAGGTCATCGACGGCATGCTCGCGGTCGCGGCACGCGTATTCGGGGTCCGCTTCGAGCGCGTCGAAGATGTCGAGACCTGGCACCCCGAGGTGAGCTTCCACGCCATCGTCGGCGATGACGACGCGCCGATCGGTTTTTTCTATCTCGACCTGTACGCGCGCGAGCGCAAGCGCCCGGGCGCCTGGATGGACGAGTGCCTGGTGCGCTGGCAGCACGGCGACAGCCGCCAGCTGCCGGTCGCCTACCTCGTGTGCAACTTCACCCCGACCGTCGCCGGCCGGCCGAGCCTGCTCACCCATGACGAGGTGACGACGCTGTTCCACGAGTTCGGTCACGGCCTGCATCACATGCTGACCCGCGTCGATCGGCCGGCCGTGGCCGGCATCAACGGCGTACCCTGGGATGCCGTCGAGCTGCCCAGCCAGTTCCTCGAGAACTGGTGCTGGGAACGTGAAGCGCTGGACCTCATCAGCGCCCACCACGAAAGCGGCGAGCCGCTGCCGGACGCCCTGTTCGAGCGTCTGCTCGAGACGCGCCGCTTCCACGCCGCGATGCAGACACTGCGCCAGGTCGAGTTCGCGCTGTTCGACTTCCGCCTGCATCGCGAGTTCGACGAGGACACCGACATCCAGGCGTTGCTCGACAGCGTGCGCGCCGAGGTCGCGGTGGTGACACCGCCGCCGTGGAACCGCTTCCAGCATTCCTTCGCGCACATCTTCGCCGGCGGTTACGCAGCCGGCTACTACAGCTACAAGTGGGCCGAGGTGCTCGCCGCCGACGCCTTCGCGCGTTTCGAGGAGGAAGGCGTGTTCAACACCGACACCGGTCGCGCGTTCCGCGAGACCATCCTGGAGAACGGCGGCGCGGAGGATGCCATGGACCTGTTCAAGCGTTTCCGCGGCCGCGAACCGCGCATCGATGCCTTGCTGCGCCAGGCTGGACTGAACGCTTGAGCAACCCGGATAATCGCGGCGTGACTCGCCCCGCCCACTTGCTCCTCGCGCTCCTGTGCGTATTCGCCTGGCCCGGCTCGGCGCACGCCGAGAGCGCCTGGGTCATCGACAAGCTGCTCGTCGGCATCCACGAGGACAAGGACCTCGACAGCGCCATCGTCAAGGTGCTGCCGACCGGCACCGTGCTCGAGGTGCTCGAGCGCGACGGCGAGCTGGCCCGGGTGACCGATCCGGACGGCACGGAAGGCTGGGTCGATGCCGCCTACCTGAGCGACGAGCAGCCCGCGGTGCTGCGCCTCGAGGCACTCGCCGCCGAGAAAGCCGCCCTCGAACAGCGTCTCGAAGCGCTGGCCACGGGCGCAGGCGAGGCCGGCGACGCGCCGCCGTCGGGCGAGCTCGGCGAGCAGGTCGAGGCGCTGACCCGCGAGAACACCGAGCTCAAGGGCAAGCTGTCCGACGAACGGCTGCGCGCGGGCGAGCTGCACAGCGAGGTCGCGGCGCTGCGCGCCGATCTGCGCGACAGCGCCACGCCGCCCGATGCCCGCATCGTCGAACTCGAGCGCGCACGCGACGAACTCAAGGCCGAGCTCGAGAAGGCCGAGGACGCCGTCGCCGAACTGTCGGCGCGCTCCTCGCTGCAGGCGACCTCGGCGATGGTGCCGCTGGTACTGCGCGAGTACGCCACGCTGATCGTCATCGGCCTGGTGCTGATCGTGGCGCTGTCTTTCGTCGGCGGCATCTTCCTCGTCGATTTCCTCAACCGCCGCCGCCACGGCGGCTTCCGCGTGTGAGCGGCAAGGCCCAAGGCCGGCGCCCGGCCGCGCGCTGCTGAACCGGCGGCACACATGCCAGCGGTAGCGAGCTGGAACGTCAATTCGATCCGCGCCCGGCTCGACCACGTTGCGCGCTGGCTCGACGAGCACCGGCCCGATGTGCTCGCGCTGCAGGAAACCAAGGTCCGGGACGACGATTTTCCGCTCGAGGCGTTCGCCGAACTGGGTTACGCATGCGCGGTCGTCGGGCAGAAGAGCTACAACGGCGTCGCCGTGCTCTCGCGCCGCCCGCTCGAGGTGCTCGCCACTGCCCTGCCCGGCTTCGACGATCCGCAGGCACGCGTGCTCGCCGTCACCCTCGACGAGTTCGTGCTGCTCGATCTCTACGTGCCCAATGGCAGCGCGGTGGGCAGCGACAAGTACGACTACAAGCTGGCCTGGCTGGATGCGCTCACGGCCTGGGTCGGTGAGCTGCTGGCCAGCCACCCGGCGCTGCTCATCGTCGGCGACTTCAACATCGCGCCGGCCGACGCCGACGTGCACGACCCCGCCGCGTGGCAGGGCAAGGTGCTGTGCAGCGATGCCGAGCGGGCGCGGCTGGAGGCCTTGCTCGCGCTCGGCCTGAGCGACGTCTTCCGCGCCTTCGAGCAGCCGCCGGGGAGTTTCTCCTGGTGGGATTACCGCCAGGCCGCGTTTCGCCGCAACCGCGGCCTGCGCATCGACCTGATCCTGGCCAGCAGTGCGCTCGCCCCGCGCGTCCATGGCTGCCACATCGACCGCGCGCCGCGCGGCTGGGACAAGCCTTCGGACCATGCACCGGTAGTTGCCGAGCTGCGCGCTTGAGCACCGCGCAGTCAGCGGCACCCGGCTGCCCGGCGCGCCCGATGGGCAAACGTGACAGAATTTGACCGTTCGGGGCTAAAGTTTCCGCCGGCCGCGGTTCACACTGGCGATGCCGACGACCACGGTGGAGCGCAACGATGAAACATCACGAAGACGAATTCGAGTTCGACTATTGGGCCTCGCTCGCGAATGGCGATCCGGAGGCCTTCGAACGGGCCCGCAGCGAGGTGCTCGCGAGCCTCATCGAATCCGCGCCCGAGGCCAGCCAGCGCCGCCTGAACGGCCTGCAGTGGCAGGTCGACCAGGTGCGCGAGCAGGCCGACACCCCGCTCGGCGCCTGCCTGCGGATCTCCGGCATGATGTGGGACAAGGTCCTCGGCGAAGACGGCCTGGTCGAACGCATGGAAGAACTCACCGGCGAGCGCCCGCCGCGCGAACGCCCGCGACGCAGCGCCGAGGTGTTGCCGCTGCGCGGGCCCGAACGGCGCGGCTGAGCGCGCGCGAGCGGCGCCACGCCGTCGGCGCGATGCCTCGCCGCCGCCGCGGGCACTTGCAATCGAGCACTGCGCGGGCCTAGAATCGCGCCCCTTTCGAGCGCCAGGCCAGCCGCGGTCATGAAAACCGACATCCACCCGAATTACCGAGAAATCACCGTCACCTGCAGTTGCGGCAACTCGTTCCAGACGCGTTCGGCGCTGAGCGACGAGCAGCTGCACCTCGACGTCTGCTCTGCCTGCCACCCGTTCTACACCGGCCAGCAGAAGATCGTCGACACCGCCGGCCGCGTCGACAAGTTCCGCCGCAAGTACGGCATGTCCTGAAGCGGTCACCGCCGGCGTGCGTCAGCACCCGGCACGGCCACGGGCGTCTACGACGGTCGACAGGACGGGAACTCCCCGCAGCGGCCACGGTCTGACCGAGTACGTTCGTCAGAACGTGCCCGTCATCCCTCCCTGGACGGGCAACCCGCCCCCCAAGCGGGTCTGAAGTGGCCCCGGTCCAGTAAATCCCCCCCGATTCTAGCCGGGGCCCTTTTTTTCCCTTCTGCCACCCGCCAGGGCGCAACCGGCGTTCACGATACCGCCACCGCATCCCCACCGCCCGCCGGCGCGACCTCCAGCCAGCCGCCGATCACCGCCCACGCCGTCTCGGCCCCCTGGTGCTTGAGCGCCGAGAACAACTGCACGTCAGCCTGCGGGCCACCGTGCTCGGCGAGGTAGCGCGAGACTTTGCGCAGCGCTTCGGCCTGCGCGCCGCGCCCGAGCTTGTCGGCCTTGCTCAGCAGGATGTGCAGCGGTACGCCGGCAGCGGCAGCCCAGCCGATCAGCGTGCATTCCTGCTCGCGCAGCGGATGGCGGATATCCATCATCAGGATCAGCCCGGCCAGCGCGGCGCGGCGCTCGAGATAGGCCGGCAGCTCGCGCTCCCAGTGCGCGCGCAGGCTCTTCGACACCTTCGCGTAACCGAAGCCCGGCAGGTCGACCAGCCGGCGCCCGGCATCGAGTTCGAACACCACCAGGTGCTGGGTGCGCCCCGGCGTGCGGCTCGTGCGTGCCAGCGCGCGCTGGCCACACAGCTCGTTGATGGCGCTCGACTTGCCGGTGTTGGAGCGTCCCGCGAACGCGACCTCGCGGCCGCGATCGGGCGGCATGCGACGCAATTCCGGCACGCTGAGCGTGAACCGGGCGCTCTGCAGCAGGCTGCGCGTGGCCTTGGCGACATCGGTGATCATCGAAACAGATTTCTCCTGCAGCGGATGGTGCTAGCGGGCCTCGCCGGTGGCTGCCGCGGCCATGCCCGCGCCCCGGCGGTGACGTGCGCCAATGCCTCGGCGGCGCCCCGCCGTCGCGTGCAAATAACGATCGGGCAGCCGTTATATAATCCGCGCCGACTTCGACAACCGAGAGCGAGAAGATGCCCCAGAGGAACCTGTTCCTGTTCACGGCGATGCTGTGCCTGACCTTCACGAGCGTTGGCGCCTACGCCGATGGCCAGGCCAAGACCGCGGCCTGCGCCGCCTGCCACGGCCCCGACGGCAACAGCGTCAACCCGATCTGGCCCAACCTGGCCGGCCAGCACGCGTCGTACATCGTAACGCAGTTGCAGGCCTTCAAGTCGGGCGCTCGCAACAACCCGAGCATGTCGCCGATGGCCGCCAACCTGAGCGAGGACGACATGGCCGAGATCGGCGCCTGGTACGCAGCCCAGGCCGTCCGGGTCGGCACGCTGGGCGAGGACGTCGATGTCGCGGCGGCGCAGACCCTGTATCGCGGCGGCGATGCCGCTCGTGGCATTCCCGCCTGCATGGCCTGCCATGGCCCGAGCGGCGCGGGCAACGCCCCGGCCGGGTTCCCGGCCCTGCGCGGCCAGCATGCCGAGTACACCGCGCTGCAGCTCAAGGCCTACCGCGACGGCAGCCGCGACACCGATCCGGCCGGCATGATGCGCAACATCGCCAAGCGCCTGAGCGATGCAGACATCGAACTGCTCTCGCAATACGTCTCGGCCCTGCACTGACCTAGGCCGTCGCGATCGCGGCGCCGCGGCCGCGCACGGGAACCCCCGGGCGCGGCGGGCGCCTAAGGCTCACTGCCACCACGGATCCCACATCATGCTGAAAGCCCTCCTCGCCTGCGCCCTGCTGCTCGCCACCCACGCGGCCACGGCCGAAGACTACGTTGCCGGCCGCCACTACGAAGTCATCGAGCCGGCCCTGGAAACGCAGGCCGCGGACGGCAAGGTCTCGGTGATGGAGCTGTTCTGGTACGGTTGTCCGCACTGCTTTGAGTTCGAGCCGACCATCGAGTCCTGGCTTGAGAACAAGCCCGAATACATCGAGTTCGCGCGCGTCCCGGCGGTCTTCGCACGCAACTGGGAGATCCACGCGCGAGCCTTCTACGCTGCCGAACAACTCGGCGTGCTCGACGACACCCACGAAGCGCTGTTCACCGCGCTGCATCGCGAGCGCCGCCGCCTGTTCACCCCCGACGACCTCGCCGCCTTCTACGCCGAGCACGGCGTCGCCGAGAAAGCCTTCCGCGAGGCCTACGACTCCTTCGACGTCGACAACAAGACCCGCCGCGCAATGGCGATCACGCGCAAGTCCGGCATTGGCGGCGTGCCCGCGATCATCGTTGCCGGCCGCTACCGCCTGAGCACACAGCAGGCCGGCTCCTACGAGGCGATGTTAAAGGTCGCCGAGCACCTGGCCGCTAAGGAGAGCAATCGGTAGCTGCGCGCGGCAGCCCGGTAGCGGCGACCCGCTCGCCGCTGCCACCAAGCACTCGCCGCGTCCCGGCACCCGGCAGGCACCGTGACTCCGCCATCCGTCCAAAGGACGGGGTGCGAAGCATCACGGCAGGCGATGCAGGAAGTTCAGCAAGGGCGGCAGGCAGTTGGAAAACGTCGCGCAAAATTCACGCTCCCCGGGTGAGCGCGCCGCGGGGGAATCGGTCGCACGGATGCAACGCGCGATACTGCGGCTCTCGCTCGCCTACCACGGCAAGAACGCGGGGCTCGATCGCAAACTGAAGGAATTCGGCCTGCTGATCCGCAGCGGCCGCCGCCAGGCCGACCGCCAGCAACTCATCGACGAGATCGTCGACACCATCGTCTCGCTCGACCTCGATCCCGGCCCGGAGTCGAAATCGGCGCCGGGGTCCGACGCGTCCGCCGAGGCGCTGTTCCACTTCCTGCGCAGCCTGCGCGTACCCGACACGCTGCAACCCGAAATCGAACGCGCGCAACGCGCGCTCCGCGACGGGCGCGACAAGGCGCTGCTGCTGGCCCAGCTCGGCCAGACCGCCGACGCACTGTCGCAGAACCTGATGCGCTCGCCGGAGAGCTGCGTCGATGCGCCGGCCATCCGCATGCTGCTGCTCGAGCTGCTCGAGCGCGTGCCGGTATCGCAGGCTCTCTACGAGCGCGTCAGCCCGTTGCGCCGAAGCATCGAAGGCGCCGAACGCGTCGAGGCCTTCGTCGGCACCGTCAACGGCATCACCTCCCTGGTCGCCGACCTGCAGCACGAACTGCGTGGCGAACTCGACAACGCACGGCGTTTCCTTCACGAGACCGATCTCAGGCTGCGCGAGTTCGAGTGCTTCGTGCAACGCTCGCGCGAAATGCACATCGAGACGAACGACGACGCCCTGCAACTCAGCGACACGGTCGCGGGCGAACTCGACGCACTCCGTGCCGATGCCACGGCGAGCGAGACCCTCGAGGAGCTGCAGAACTCCATCGAGACGCGCATGGACAACATCGGCAGCGGTCTCAATACCTTCGTCGCCTCGCAGAAGCTGCGCACCTTCGAAGCGAACGAGTCGATCGACCGCATGAAGCGGCGCCTGCACGAGCTCGAGGCGCAGGCCGAGACCCTGCGCGAGGACCTCGAGCAGCAGCATGCCCGCGTGCTCGTCGATCCGCTCACGGGCGTGCTCAATCGGACCGGCTACATGGAGACGGCGGCCAAGCAGGTCGCACGCTGGAAACGTCACGGTGGCGCGCTGAGCCTCGCGGTGATCGATCTCGACGACTTCAAGCAGATCAACGATCGCTATGGCCATGCCGCGGGCGATCGCGTGCTCTCGACGGTTGCCACCAAGCTCACCGAGATGGTGCGTGAGAGCGATACCCTGAGCCGCTACGGTGGCGAGGAATTCGTCCTGCTGCTGCCGGAAACGGCGCTCGATGCGGCCTACCTCCTGCTCGAGAAGGTACGCAACCACATCGAGCGCTGCCCGTTCCGCCACAAGGACACGCCGGTGCAGGTCTCGATCTCCTGCGGCATCGCCGAGTTCCACGATGGCGACAGCCTCGACACGGTGTTCGAACGCGCCGACAAGGCCATGTACCTGGCCAAGCAGAGCGGCCGCAACCGCGTGTGCCAGGAAAGCGAGCTGGTCGCTGCGGCCCTGCCGCGCACGGCCTGAACGCGCCGGCCGGGCTACGCGCGCGGCGCTCAGGATGCGGGCGGCAGGAAGTTGACGATGACGTCGCCCGCGACCGGCTCGTAGCGGGTCACGTCGAGTACCAGGCCACCGCCCGCCTTGACCACGAGCGTGGCGAACAGCTCGGCATCGATGCGCGCGCAGTACTTGTCGAAATCGTACTCCTCGCTCAGGCGTGTCTTCTGGAAACGCCAGCCCTCGAAGTAGCGCTGCAGGAGCGTTTCGTACAGGGCGTCGCCCGAGAACACGCGCTGCCCGCGCAAAGTCGGCGTCAGACCGGTACGGTCGTCGTCGTCCGTGCCCGGCATCGGCAGCTGAAACACCGAGCTGCGATTGAACTCGTTGGAGAAGCGCGTGCACACGAGCGCGTTGTAGGCATCGTTGTCCGTCGCTGCCATGACGTAGCCGATCGACGACAGGTCGAGGTTGCGATCGGCCGACTCGGAAATCACCTGGCCGAAATGGATCGGCAAGCCGGCGAGCCGCGCCGGGCGCAGGCGATGCCACGAGGCGTCGACCACGAGCACCGGGATGTCGAGCTCCTTGAGACGCACGGCGAGATCGATCGACCACGGCGAAGCGCCGACCAGGACCAGGCCGTCGGCGCGCTTCGAGGCCAGGCCCAGGTGCCGCGCCACCCATGGCAGCGAGAACCCGTGCAGCACGACCGTGGTGACGATGAGCAGAAAGACCAGGGGTAGCAGTCGATCCGCGTCGGCATAGCCGGCCTCGAGCATGCGCGCGGAGAACGCGCCGGCGACGGCCGCGGCGACGATGCCGCGCGGTGCGATCCAGCCGACCAGCACACGCTCCTGCCAGCTGAGATCGGTGCCGAGCGTGGCCACCGCGACGGCCAGCGGCCGCAGCACGAAGATCACCATGGCGATCAGCAACGCGCCGTGCCAGTCGAGCGCGCGCAGCAAGGCCGGGTCGAGATCGGCCGTCAGCACGATGAACAGCACCGAGACCAGGGCCACGGTGATGTTCTCCTTGAAACGCCTGAGCTCTTCGATGCTCGGCAGGTTGGCGTTGCCGAGCGCGACGCCGAACACGGTGACGGTGAGCAGGCCCGCCTCGGCGAGCAGCAGGTTGCCTAGCGCGTAGCTGCCAAGCACCGCGGCGAGCATGCCCGGCCCCTTGAGATACTCGGGCACCCAGCCGCGCCGGTAGCACTGCCCGAGCGCGACGCCCGCGAACCAGCCGAGCGCGGCCGCGGCGACGAGCACCACGACCACGGTCGCGCCCAGCTCGAGATTGCCGCGCACGCCGCCGCGCAGAAGGAAGTACTGAAACACGACCACCGCGAGCAGCGCGCCGAGCGGGTCATTGACGATACCTTCCCACTTCAGCAGCGAGGCGGGCCGGGCGCGCAAGCGCGCCTGGCGCAGCAGGGGCAGAATCACGGTCGGCCCGGTGACGACGATGATGGCGCCGAATTCGACCGCGACCGGCCACGACAAACCGCCCACGTAGTGCGCGGCGCAGGCGCCGAGCACGAAATTGAGCACGAGCCCGAGCGAGACCAGCCGCCGCACGCCGCTGCCGGCGTGCCTGAGTTCGTGGAAATGCAGGTTCAGGCCGCCCTCGAACAGGATCACGGCGACCGCGAGCTGTACGATGGGCTCGAGCAGGCTGCCGAAATCCTGCGCCGGAACGACCAGGCCGGTGGCCGGTCCCAGGACGAAGCCGGCCGCGGTGAGCAGCACGATGGCGGGGACGCGGAAGCGCCACGCCGTCCACTGCACGGCGATGCCGGCGACGATGACGATGGCGACAACGTTGGCGAGGTGAGCGTGCATGGGGAAACTCCGCGGATGGCGACCGGCGGCACTCAGCGCGCGGCGGCGCCGCGCGGGCCCTTCCGGGCTGTCACATAATCGTCATAAATTCGCAACATAATGCCCGCGGCTCGTCGCCGGACCCCATTTCCACCGTCATTCCCAGGAGACAGCATTGATCCACCAGCACCTCATTGCCATCCCGCTCGCGCTCGCGCTGACCGCTACCGGCGCTCAGGCCGTCGAGGTCGACGCTGCGATCCCCCACTACGAGAAGACCAGTGGCGTATCCGGCAACCTCTCGAGCGTCGGCTCCGACACGCTCGCCAACCTGATGACGCTGTGGGCCGAGACCTTCAAGCGCTTCTATCCGAGCGTCAACGTGCAGATCCAGGCCGCCGGCTCGTCCACCGCGCCGCCCGCGCTCACCGAGGGTACCTCGAATCTCGGTCCGATGAGCCGCATGATGAAATCCAACGAGATCGAAGCCTTCGAAGCCCGGCACGGTTACAAGCCGACACCGGTCCCGGTCGCGATCGACGCACTGGCCGTCTACGTGCACAAGGACAACCCGGTCAGCGGCCTGTCCATCCCCCAGGTCGATGCCATTTTCTCCGCTACGCGCAAGTGTGGCTACCGCGCCGACATCACCACCTGGGGCGACCTCGGTCTCGAGGGCGAATGGGCGAGCCGCGCGGTGCAGCTCTATGGCCGCAACTCGGTCTCGGGGACGTACGGCTTCTTCAAGGAGAAGGCGCTGTGCAAGGGAGATTTCAAGAACAGCGTCAACGAGCAGCCGGGCTCGGCCTCGGTCGTCCAGGGTGTGACCAAGTCGCTCAACGGCGTCGGTTATTCCGGCATCGGCTACCGCACCTCGGGCGTGCGCGCGGTGCCGATCGCGCTCAAGGAAGGCGGTGAGTTCGTCGAAGCGACCCCGGCCAACGCGGTCAGCGGCGACTACGCGCTCGGCCGCTTCCTGTTCGTCTACGTCAACAAGCACCCCAACAAGCCGATCCCGCCGCTCGAGCGCGAGTTCCTCAAGATGGTGCTCTCGCAGGAAGGCCAGGAAGTGGTGATCAAGGACGGCTACATCCCGGTACCGGCCAAGGTCGTCGAGAAGCAGCTCGCCAAGGTCCTCGCCGAGTAAAGCCCCGGGTCGGGGGCCTCTGTGCTGCCGGCCGCGCCTCACCCGTGCGGCGCCGCCTCCGGCGCCGCACGCACCACGTAACGCCACGGCGTGCCCGGCGCCAGCGCGCGGAACGGCCAGCAGGTGACCAGCACGAGTTCATCGGCAGCGGCGACGAGCGCTGCCGCGTCGCGATGGACCACCGCGGTGTCGACGACGCGGAAGACGTGCTGGTGCCCGCGCCGCTCGAGCGTCACCGGGTCGCCGTGCGCGACCTGCTCGAGCACGCTGAAATGGGTATCGCGATGCCCCGCGATGACGCTCGCGCGCCCCTCGCCGGGCCAGCCCGAGGCGGCCACGTGGGCCGGCCCGAAAGCGAGATTGCGCGGCGACGCGCCGGCCAGCACGATGGCCGAGGCGCCCTGGCGCGGCAGGCCGAGGCGCGCCGCGGGCCAGAGATCCGCACCGGGCCACGGGCGGATCGCGTGCGCGCCGTGCTCGCTGCGCACCCAGGCGCGCGCGAGCAGCGCCTGGGCCAGCGATGCCTTGAGCGCGATGCGCGCCGCGTCCGCGCCCTGCCAGGCGGCGACGAGCAGCAGGGCGGCGGCGGCGAAGCGACGCCCATGGCGCGCCGTCATCGTTCGCGCCCCGCGGACCAGCGGCCGCGCCAGGTACAGGCGAGCGCCGCGCCCAGCGCCGCCAGCGCGCCGAGCAGGCGCACGGCCAGCGGCGTCGCCGTCTGCGGCAGGCCGCCCGGGATGTGCATCGTCCAGCCGGCCGGCACCTTGCCCGGCACCGCGGCATCCCGCGCCGCGATACCACGCGGGCGTGTCGGCGTGACGTCCACCGCGACGAGGCTGGTGTACGCGGTCACCAGGTGATGGGTCAGCGCGAGCGCGCTGACCTCGGCCTCGATGGCGGCGGCGTCGCGGCCACGTACGCGTGCCTGCTCGAGGCCGGCGATCTTCTCGCGCGCCCAGGCCACGCCAAGCCCGCGCGCCGTCGCGCCGCCGCGCAGCGGGACGCGCGTCGACCAGGGCCGGCCCGCCAGCCGCCCGGCCAGCTCGAGCGCCTGCGGCCGCGTGGTGTAGCGCAAAGCGAGCATCAGCGGTTCGCCGGCGTAGAGGTCGGGCAGTGCGCGCGGCCAGACCTCGACGCCGGGCGGCAGGTCGTCGAGCCGCAGGTCGGCAAGCACCGGGAACTCGAGCTTGTCGGTCAGGTCGCGCATGCGCGCGGCGACCTCGCCGGCAGCGCCGATGTAGGTGAAGCTGCCGCGGCCCACGCTCGCCGCCTCGCGCATGAAGTAGCTGTTGGGGGCACTGCCGATACCCACCGTGAACAACCGCGTAGCGCCGCGCCGCCGTTCGATCGCGGCCAGCAATGCCGCCTCGTTGCCGACACTGCCGTCGGTGAGGAAGATCACCTGGCGCACGCGCTCGCCGTGCTCGCGCCCGTCGAGCACGGCCTCGATCGCGGCCGCCATCTCGGTACCGCCGTCCGCCTGCAGCCCCGCCACCCAGCGGCGCGCGTGGGCGAGATTGGCGGCTTCGGCAGGCACCGCGTGCGGCCGGAAACGGCGCACGCGCGAATTGAATTCGACCAGGTTGAAGGTATCGCCGGGACGCAGGCGATCGATGGCGTAGGCGAGCGCCGCGCGGGCCTGTTCGATCGAGGTCCCCAGCATCGAGCCCGAGGTGTCGATGACATAGATGACCTCGCGCGCCAGCGCCTGCTCACGCGCCCGCGGCGCTGCCGGCGGGTAAAGCATGAGCAGGCCGTAGCCGGCGTCCGGTCCCTGTTCGATGAACAAGGCCGCGCGCGGCATGGCCGCCGGCCGTGGCCGCCAGCGCAGCTCGAAATCGCGCTCCGCCGGCACCGCGCCGGCGACGAGGCTGACCGCGTAGACGCCTGGCGCACGCTCGCTGTGCACGATCGCGTGATAAGGACTCTCGATGGCGGCGAGTTCGAGTCCGGCATCGAGCACGACCTCGATCGTGACCGGGTTGTCGTGACCCACCCCGAGCGGCGTGACCGGCGGCGTGATGGTGCTCGCGTCCGGCACCTCGTCCGTGTTGCGTGCCCAGCCGCCGCCATCGAAACCGCCCACCGGCCGCGTGCCCGGGATATAGCGGATGCCGCTGGCGAGCGGGAAACGCAGCGCGAAGCCGTCACCGTCGACCTGCACGGTCTGCTGGTACTCGATGGTCACCACGACCTGCTCGCCGGGCCCGATGTTGGCAACCCGGGTGGTGAACAGGTTCGGCCGCTGCTGCTCGACCAGGCTCGCCTTGCGACCGCTGTCGCGTGCCTGCTCGTAGGTCCTGCGGGCCGTCGCGCGCGCTTCGATGCGACCCTCGATGCGGCGTTCGCCGACCGTCATCCGCAGGTGGTCGACGGCGGCGCGCTCGGGCAGCGGAAACACGTAGACGCCGTTCACCCAGGTGCTGCCGGTATGGGTGAACGTCTGCGCGACGCGCACGCGTGCGATAAGGCCGGTCACCGTCATCGACACCGCGGTGTCGACCAGCGGCGCCTCGACGGGAGGGCCGGCATCGGCAGTGGCGAGCAGCAGCGCGCCGTGCCGGATCTCGTCCGGCAAAGGCTCGCGCGCGGCGGCGGCCGTGGCGAGAAGCGCCAGCAACAGCAGGCTGGCGAGCGGCCCGCGGTGGCAGGCAATGAGGTCGGGGCGAGGGTGCATCATGTCGGCGACTCCGCGTGGATTGACGCGGCAAGCCTCGCGCGCCAGTTGCGACCGTGGGGGACGCACGTGGACAATCGTCGGCTGCGCGGCGGCAGGCAGCGGTCAGCGACTGTCGCAAACTGTCCGCGACTGTCCGTCACTGTCGCCCACGGTCGCATCCCGCGCCGCAGCCAGGCCGGTTCTGGGTACACTGTGGGCCGCGCCGATGCGATGGCGCCGACAGGAAACCGGCAGATGTCGACCCCGGACTGGACACAGATCGCCGCCGAGCTCAATGCGCATCTCGCGCGCGAACGACTTTCCGCGCAGGACGTCGCGCGCCGCGCCGGCGTCGATCGCAAGACCATCGAGCGCCTGCGCGCCGGGCGCGCGGTGCGCGCGCAGACGCTGACCTGGATCGAACAGGCGCTCGGCGTGCGCCTCGGTGCCGATGCCGCGGCGGGCAGCGCCGGCATCGCCCCGGCCGCGCTCGGCGCCTACCACCACGAGACCGTCGCGCCCTTCCTCGGCGAGTACCTCGCCGTGCGCCGCTCGTTCGACACGCCCGGGCGCCTCATCGCGAGCGCGCTCGAGATCACCTGGGACAGCCGGCGCCCGGCACTCACGTTCGCCGAGGCGCAGCGCAACCGCGGCGCCGCCGGCAAGGTCTACAACTACCGCTTCGCGGGTGAAGTCTCGATCCCGCCCAACCTCGGCATCATGCATTTCATGGTGCGCTCGGACGACGGCCGCGTGCGCCTGACCACGACCGGCATGCCGCGCGAGGAGCACGGCACCCTGGTCATGAAGGGCTTCCTGCTGACGCTGAACGAGTTGCGCGACATCGGCTATTACCCGGTCACCTCGCCGGTGTTCTTCGCACGGCGCCACGCGGACCTCCGCCTGACCAGCGGCAGCGTCGAGCCGGGCGCGCCCGGCCACGCCTGGGCCGAGGCCCTGCTGACCGAGATCGCGCACAAGTTCCTGCCGCACGCGCCATGACGCGGCGGGCTACGCCGCGCCGGGCCGCAGCATTCCTGCTGCTCGCGATCACGCCGTCGCTCGGCGCGGCCGAGAGCCGGCACGGCCGCGCCGAGGCGATCGACGGTGACAGCCTGAGGCTGGCGGGCGAAGAGATGCGTCTGCACGGCATCGACGCGCCGGAATGGCACCAGTCCTGCACGCGCGACGGCCGCGGAAACGCCTGCGGAGTCGCCGCGCGCGACGCCCTCGCGGCACTCCTCGCCGCCGGTCCCGTAACCTGCCACTGGGAAGAGCGTGACGCCTACGGCCGCGCACTCGCCACCTGCTTGCGCGGCGCGGAGAACCTCAACGCCGCCCTCGTCGCACAGGGACACGCGCTGGCCTACCGCCGTTACTCGACGGCCTATGTCGCCGAGGAAGACGCCGCGCGCCGCGCGCGCCGCGGCGTGTGGGCCGGCAGCTTCGAGGCGCCGGCAGCATGGCGCGCCCGCGAGCGGCGCGAGACGCCGGCCGCGGGGTCCGCCGGGTGCCCGGTCAAGGGCAACGTCAACCGCGCCGGCGAGCGCATCTACCACGAACACGGCACGCCGGGCTGGCGCCAGGTGCGCATCCGCCCGGCGCAGGGCGACCGCTGCTTCGACGATGCCGCGCAGGCGCGCGCGGCGGGCTTCCGAGCACCGCGCGGCGGCGGGCGGCGCTGAGGTCCGCCGGGCATTGGCATGCGCGGGCAGCGCGCACATCCCGGCCTGTACGGGCGCTTGTCGTCGACAGGTACACTGAGCGCGGCAGCTTCGCGCGCGGCGAACGACATCCGTCGGATAATCGTGATCGGGCATCATGCCCGCCCGATGGAATCGGTCGGAGGCGGAGGAGCCCGCTATTCGCGCCATGCCGTACCCGCAGCACGTACGCGCGCGCCACCCGGCCCGGCGGGCCGTTACCTGAGGACACACAGCCGTGGGATGGTCACTCCAGTACGGCCGCGCCGTCGGCATCCGCGCCGCGGCCGCGGCCTGCGTGTGGTGGACGTTGAGCGAGGGTCGCACCGATAGCTGGGCGGTCGGCACGGTTGCCGTCGCGCTCGCGGTCGCGGCGAGCCTGTGGCTGCTGCCGCTTCGCGCCCAACCCCGCATACGCCTGTCGGCAGGCATCGCGCTGGCCGCCTACTTCCTCGTGCAATCGCTGCGTGCCGGCCTGCAGGTCGCCTGGCTCGCGCTCGCCCCGCGCGCGCGGATCGCCCCGGGCAGCGTCGAAGTCACGCTCGCGCTGCCGCCGGGGCCGGCACGCTACCTGCTGGCCGGCACGCTCAGCCTGCTGCCGGGGACGCTGAGTGTGAAACTCGACGATGCCCGCCTCGTCGTGCATGCGCTCAGCGGCCTTGAGCAGGTCGAAGCCGAGGTGCGCGCGCTCGAGACGCGCATCGCCGCGCTGTTCGGAGCGGCTGGATGAGCGAGCTCGCGGCGGCGGTGGCGCTCTTCCTGCTGCTCAACCTCGCGGCCGCGCTGGTGGTCGTCGCGCGCGGCCCGGGTGCCGCCGATCGTATGCTCGCGGCCCTGCTGTTCGGCACGACCGGCGTCGCGATGCTGATGCTCAGCGCACTGGCGCTCGCGCAGCCGCCGATCGTCGACGTCGCGCTGGTGCTCGCGCTGCTCGCCGCGATTGCAGGCATCGCCTTCGTGCGGCGCAGTTGGCGCACACCGGAGCGTACGGATGCTTGATGTTGCGAGTGCCACCCTGATGCTGCTCGGCGCCGGTTTCTTCCTTGCCGGCACGGTGGGCCTGCTGCGCTTCCCCGATATCTACAGCCGTCTTCACGCGCTGACCAAGGCCGACAACCTCGGCGTCGGCTGCATCGCCGTCGCGCTCGCACTGCAGGCCGACGGGCTCGCCGCCGGTCTCAAGCTGCTGCTGGTGTGGCCGCTGGTGCTGCTGGCGAGCGCGACGGTCAGCTACGCGATCGCCGAGCGTGCCCGCGCACTGGGTGTACCGCTCGATGGCGGGGCACCGGACGACGCGCCGTGAACGCGGATCTCGTGTTCGACCTCGTGCTCGGCGCGGGGCTGCTGTGGAGCGCCGCGGGCGCCTTGCTCGGACGCGATCGCTACGGCGCGGTGATCCTGTTCATCGTTTTCGGGCTGCTGATGACCCTCGCCTGGGTACGGCTCGCGGCGCCGGACATCGCGCTGGCCGAAGCGGCCATCGGCGCCGGGCTGACCGGCGCCCTGTTGCTCGATGCGCTCGGTGGCGACTCGGCAGGGACCGCGCAGCGCGGCGCCTCCCGCTGGCTGTTGCTGCCACTGGCCGGCGCCATCGCCATCCTGCTGGCGGGCGCGCTGCGTGGGCTGCCGGCACCGTCGGGCGAACTGCGCGAGGCGGTATCCGCCGCGCTCGCCCACAGCGGCGTGTCGCACCCGGTCACCGCGGTGCTGCTCAACTTCCGTGGCTACGACACCCTGCTCGAGGTGTCGGTGCTGCTCGCCGCACTGCTGGGGGTGCTGGGCGCGGCACGGGACGCGCGTCCGGCACGCCTGTCCGCCGCGCCGCTGCTGCAGGCGGCGACACGCGTGCTGGTGCCGTTCATGCTGCTGACCGCCGGCTACCTCTTGTGGGCCGGCGCGCACCGGCCGGGCGGTGCGTTCCAGGCGGCCGCCGTGCTCGCCGCGGGCGCCGTGCTGCTGGCGCTCGTCGGCATGCTCGGTGGCTGGACACGGCCAGCGCTGCGCACGCGCCTGGCGATTGCCGCGGGCCCGGCCGTGTTCCTGCTCGTCGCGGCGCCGAGCTTCGAGCGCACGCTACTGCTGCAACTCCCGCCGCAGCATGCCGGCCGGTTGATCCTGCTGATCGAGGCTGCGCTTACGCTGTCGCTCGGCTTTATCCTGGCAGGCCTCTTTCTCGCTTTGCTGCGCGGCGACACGGCAGGGGACGGGCAGGCGTGAGCAGCGGCCTGTTCTACGCCATCCTCGGCTGCGCGCTGTTCGCGCTCGGGCTCGCCGCGACGCTGCTGCTGCGCGAGGCGCTGCGCCGGGTGCTCGCGTTCAACGTCATGGGCAGCGGCGGCTTCCTCGTCTTCGTCGGCCTCGCCCAGCGCGACGGCGTGGTCGATCCGGTCCCCCAGGCGATGGTGCTGACGGGCATCGTCGTCGCCGTGGCGGCCACGGCGCTGGCGCTGGCACTCCTGCGGCGCCTCGAGCAGACCGATGCGCACGAGCCCTGAGCCACGTCCATGCTGATCGCCTGGCTGATCGTGCTACCGCTCGGGTGGGCGACGCTCGCCTGGATCGCCGGCCCGCGCCGCGGCGCGGCGCTCGCGTTCGGCGGCGTCCTAGTCCAGACCCTGCTCGCACTCGCGCTCGCGCGCGAGGTCGCGGCGCACGGGCCCGTGGCCCACGCCGTCGGCGGCTGGGGCGCACCGCTCGGCATCGATCTCCGCGCCGACGGCCTGAGCGCGCTGCTCATCGTACTCACCCAGGTCGTGACCCTGCCGCTGGTGCTCTACACCCACGCCTGGCTCGACGCACAGGACCGTGACGGGGCCATCCTGTGGCCCTTGCTGGGCCTGCTGCTCGCGGCGCTGCACGCGCTGTTCCTGTCCACCGACCTGTTCAATCTCTACGTCACCCTGGAGCTGCTGGGCCTCGCCGCGGTCGCGCTGGTCGCGAGCGGCGGCGAGCGCGCGCAGCTCGCCGCCGCGCTGCGCTACCTCCTCGCAAGCCTCGTCGCATCGGGCTGCTACCTGCTCGGGGTGGCCATCGTCTACGGCGTTCACGGCACGGTGTCGCTGGCCGCGCTCAGCGCCGTGCTGCCGGCCCAACCGGGCACGCCGACCCTGCTCGCCGGGGCGCTGATGTTGATCGGGCTGATGATCAAGACGGCGCTGTTTCCCTTCCACGCCTGGCTGCCCGCGGCCCACGGCAGCGCCGCCGCACCGGTCTCGGCGCTGCTCTCCGCGCTCGTCGTCAAGGCGTCGTTCTACGTCATCCTGCGCCTGCGGCTGACCGTGTACACCAGCTGGGCCGAGCAGCTCGACTGGCTGCCGGCGCTGCTCGGCGGCGGCGCCATCGTCTACGGCTCGTGGCAGGCGCTGCGCGCCGAGCGGCTGAAGATGCTGATCGCCTACTCGACCGTGGCCCAGCTCGGTTATCTCTTCCTGCTGTTCCCGCTGCTCGCTGTCGGCGAAGTCGCGCTGCTTGCGGGCGCACTGCAGATCCTCGCCCACGCGCTCGCCAAGGCCGCGATGTTCGCCGCCGCCGGCATCGCGCTGCTCGCCACCGGGCGCGACAGCGTCGCCGGACTCGCGTCGCTGGCCGGCGCCCTGCCGCTGACCTGGTTCGCCTTCGGACTCGCCGGGATGTCACTGATGGGCCTGCCGCCCTCGGGCGGCTTTCTCGCCAAGTGGCTGCTCATCGACGCCGCCATCATGCGCGAACAGTGGCTCATGATCGTGCTCGTCGTCGCGAGCGGCCTGCTCGCCGCGGCCTACGTCTTCCGCATCCTCTCGCGCGCGTTCCGCGACGCCGAGCACGAACGGGCGGTCGCGCTACGGCGCGTGCCGCGCAGCATGGAATGGGTCGCCTTCGCGCTCGCCGCGGCGAGCGTGCTGGTCGGCATCGAAGCCGGCGCAATCGCCGAACTGCTCGGCGCGGGGGGCGTTCGATGAACATGAGCGCCGCGCTGCCGCTCGCCGCGCTGGCCTCCTCGCTGCTGCCGGGCATGGTCATCTTCATGCTGCCCGAGGCACGCAGCCGCACGCGCACCGCGCTCAACCTTGCCAGCGCGCTGACCAAGCTCGTGCTGGTCGTGGTGATGTTGTTCGGCGTGCACGCCGGACACGCCTACGGCTTCCGGCACGAGGTCCTGCCGGGCGTCGAACTCGCATTCGAAATGGACGCGCTCGCGCTGCTGTTCGTCACGCTGTCCTCCGGCCTGTGGCTGCTGACGACCTTGTATGCAATCGGCTACCTCGAACAGTCACCGCACCGCAACCGCTTCTTCGGCTTCTTCAGCCTCTGCGTCACCGCAACCATCGGCATCTCGATGGCGGCGAACCTGTTCACGTTCTTCGTCTTCTACGAGCTGCTCACGCTCGCCACCTACCCGCTCGTGGCCCATCGCGGCACGCCCCAGGCACGGCGCGGCGCAGCCATCTACCTGGGCTACACCCTGGTCGGCGGCGCGCTGGTCCTGACCGGCATCATCTGGCTGCGCTCGATCGCCGGGCCCGTCGAATTCACTGCCGGCGGCGCGCTGGCGGCGGCCGGCGCCGAACACCAAACCGGTTTACGCATCGCCTTCGCGCTGCTCGTCGCCGGCGTCGGCGTCAAAGCCGCCCTGGTGCCCCTGCACGGCTGGCTGCCCCGCGCGATGGTCGCGCCGGCGCCGGTATCGGCGCTGCTGCACGCGGTGGCGGTGGTCAAGGCCGGCGCCTTCGGCATCGTGCGCATCGTCTTCGAGGTCTTCGGTATCGAGCATGCGCAGGCGCTGGGTGTACTCGGGCCGCTCGCCGTGATCGCCGCGACCACGGTGATCTGGGGCAGCCTGCGTGCCCTGACGCAGGATGAGTTGAAGCGGCGTCTCGCGTTCTCGACCGTCAGCCAGGTGTCCTACATCGCGCTCGGCGTGGCAATCGTCGGGCCGCAGGCGACGATCGGCGGACTGGTCCATCTCGTCCACCAGGGCATCATGAAGATCACACTGTTCTTCTGCGCCGGCAACTACGCCGAAACGCTGGGCGTGCACCGGGTCAGCGAGATGAACGGGATCGCGCGGCGCATGCCGCTGACGAGTGTCGCCTTCACCCTGGGCGCGCTCGGCATGATCGGCGCGCCGTGGACCGCGGGCGCGGTCAGCAAGCAATGGCTGACCGCCGGCGCCGAAGCTGCCGCCATGGGCTGGGTGACCTGGGTGCTGACCGCCTCGAGCCTGCTCAACGCCGCCTACTTCCTGCCCATCGTCTACCGCGCCTGGTGCCGGCGGGCACCGGCAGCCTGGCCGCACGAGCACATCGCCCGGCAGCGCTGGCGCGAGACCCGCTGGCTGCTGTTGCTGCCGCCGCTGGTGACCGCGGCGGCAACGCTCGGTGCCGGCGTGCTCGCCGACGCGCCGATGAGCCCGCTGACCTGGGTACAGCTGATC
>Ga0180430_10000149_pt1 | contig 77933 bp, 66 predicted proteins | sample SS_ome_9_FD_132999 | JGI IMG/M metagenome (GOLD analysis project Ga0180430, IMG submission 132999) | Hypersaline lake sediment archaeal communities from the Salton Sea, California, USA - SS_1_S_2 metaG | ecosystem: Environmental > Aquatic > Non-marine Saline and Alkaline > Hypersaline >...
ACCCATTAAAAATCGAATTACCATGATGAATAAAACCAAATCGGGACTGCCGGCAAAGCTAAAAGCTACGCTGGTGGCACCCTTTGCCATACTTATATTTTTTCTCTTTGCCGATTTTACTTTGAAGGGAAATGATTCTAAGCTGCCAGATCCCATTAATGAACTTTCGGGTTTATGGATCAAGCAAAGTGTGGATGACTTTAGCCGCACACTCTATATGAAAGATGGAAAATTCTCCTTTACAGAAGGGATAGAAATCCGGGAATATTTTGTTAGCACAGATGGAGCCTCCCTGGTCCTGTCGAACCGGGAAGGAGCCAGCGGTACAGAAATCCGGTATGAATTAAAAGATGATGAATTGCGTCTCTGGTGGAATGATGCTCATTTTAGCTCATACAAAAAATCGGAGACTGGGAATACGCTCGATCAGATCCTGAGTCAACAAAAGATTGACCTGAATCCTCCTCAAATTTACCAGTATAGATTATTGGATAATGAGGACTTGATCTATCGGATTTGCATGGGTAAAGAAATGGGCGGAAGCATAGCCTATACATTTAATGGAAGACCCTTCGAGATTCAGGAGCTGGAATTATGGGTAGAAGTTGAGAGAAGCAAACTCAGCAAGTTGGATCAGAGGCTATTAAAGGCACTTTTTCTTGTGGACCAGAGTGTTCCCATGAAGAATGTTGATGAAGTCAGGCAGATTCTAAGGAAGATGGGAGCACTGGCTTTTGCCGAAGGCGGCTATCCACATGGGGACATAGAGCTTTCCCCCTTGCTTTATCATACGGTAGCTCTTCCCAGGGTTCTTCCCCCACTCAATGCGAAAACATTGGATAAAAAAGATGTTGAAAAATCAGGAGGGAAAGTATTTACCATTGATCTGGCAGCCAGGAATTCCAGTCCCGGGGAATTGGACCAGAACCTCACACAGCATATCAAGGATTATCAAGGCAAGTACGTGATTTCTTTGGAGTATGACGGAGCCATCCCCTATGGGCAATATGTAGAATCTGTTGATATGGTCTGGAAAACCGTATATAGGTTCCGCAACAAACTGGCAATGGATCGATACAATATCCCATATAAAAAACTGGGAGAAGATATTCAGAGAGAGATTCGGAAGGAGTATCCAATCGCTATGTCGGAGACCATGAAGAAGTAGGATGAATTAAGGATATTCCTATATTTATCGCGAATAGATATTAACACAAGGAAGAATGGAGAAACTTAGGATTGGAATACTGACAGTGTTAGTGCTGGCTCTGACTGCATGTAACACGCAGCCAAAAGCAGATACGGCCGTAGAAGCTGAAAAGCTTGAAGCTGCCAAAGGACTGCACGAAGCAGATAGACATGGGGAAGGAGAAGGAGAAGAGGATGTGACAATGCTGGCCATAGACGAGGTATATGACGTGGTGAAAAAAGGCACTCACCTGGTCCTTAAATATGATCAGGAAGCAAAGGCCTTTCTGGGGACTGTTGAAAATGTGTCAGTTGAGATGTTGTCACGTGTTCGCGTGGAAATTCATCTTTCCAATGGAAAGGAACTGGGCCCCACTGTGGCAGCAGATCTGGAACCGGGTGAAAAAAGAGATGTGGAACTGGTGGTTGGTGACGTAGTATTTGAGACCTGGTCAACCCATGCGGAGGTAGGAGACAGTGAGCACAGTCATGAAGAAGGTGAGCATAGTCACGAAGGAGAAGGCGAACATGGCCACAGCCATGAAGACGGCGGCCATGAACACAACTGATCGCTAGTAATAGATTTTCAATAAGTCGGCTTCCAGGGCCAGCAGCTCCATTTTGTAGCGAAGTAGCAACTGCTGGTTCCGGAAGTAGAAGTCAGAATTATAGAAGTATTCGGATAAGGATATTTCACCACTTTCCATGGAGGAGGTCAGGAGGTCCAGGCTATTGGCCGATCCCAGGGCCTTTTCCAATTTTTCTACTCGCCTGTGCAGGTTTTCAAGCTTATTCAGTTTCTGGAGGATCAATCTTTCCTGTTCATATAGGTATTGGTCCAGCTGAGCCTCTGACTGGATCAGTGCCGATTGGGCAGTTTTTACCGTTTTTGTATTTTCCCAGAGAGGGACCGATACTCCAACAGTGAAACCCCGGAATGCTTCCACTGGGATTGCTTCGGAAAAATAACCGGCTGATATTTTGGGCAGGTGCTCACTGCGGGCCAGGCTGGTTTCCCTTTCTTTTTCAACGCGGTCCTGCTGGTGCAGTTGAGCCCCGGGACTCATCCGGTAGTCTGCGATCAGGCTATCAGCAAGAATCAGGCTAGGTTCAGGGAAGAGGGTATCTCGCACCTCTATTTCCCGCCCGCCGGTCATTTGCAATAGTGCCAGTCGATTGTTTTCCAACTCTGATAAAACCTCTTCAAATTCACTTTCAACGGAAGCCATCATCAGGTTTGCCTGACTGTATTCAAGAGGTCCCACTTCACCGGCATTCATCATGTCAGATACATCAGTTCGGATGCTAAGGGCCTGCTGTAAACGCTGGTTCAGCAAATGAGAGAGCTGGTTTAGGTGAACCTGCCTGATCCAGAGCTGCCTGGCCTCAGAGAGAACTTCCTGACGTACCTGGATGTATTTTAGCTCGGCCCTGGAACGTCTGATATCCTTCAGTTTTGCACGATGGGTATAGGCTGTGGGAAAGTCCATCTCTTGCTTAATTACGATGTTGACCTTGTTCCCGAGCTGACCGGGATCTCCGAACAAATATCCAAATTCAAATTTCGGATCGGGCGGGGTGTTCCCGGTCCCTGCACGCAGTATCGCGGTATGACTTGCTTCCCTGGCCACCCTCAGGGTCCGGTTGTTTTTCAGCACCATTCTCGTCAGGCTGTCCACTTCCTGTGTCCAGGCTAAACCTGGTATGGCTATAATCAGGATCAGAATATATATCAATTTCTTTTTCATGATTTTCTTTTTTCAAGCATGTAATAAACGGTTGGTATCACCATCAGGTTGAGTAGCGTGGAAGTCAGGAGTCCACCCAGAATAACAATGGCCATGGGACTCTGTATCTCGTTCCCTGGTTTGTCTCCACCCAGGGCCAGGGGAATTAAAGCCAGCGCTGAAGCCATGGCTGTCATCAGGATTGGGTTCAGGCGATCCACGGACCCATTAATGATCCGTCCCTTAAGAGAAAGGCCTTCTTTCCCAAGCTGTATGTATCTCGAAACCAGCAGGATGCCATTTCGTGTGGCAATGCCGAAGAGGGTGATAAAGCCGATGATGGATGGTATGCTGACCACCCCCGAACTGATCCAAATGGCTACTACCCCTCCGATGAGCGCCAGTGGCAGGTTCAGCAAAATCACACCTGCCACCTTGCCACTCTTGAATTCCTGGAAAAGGATCATAAATATGACCAGAATCGCCAGAAGGGATGTGATCAACAGGGTGAGTGAGGCACGTTGTGCGCTTTCGAATTGTCCCCCGTATTGCACCCTGTAAGCTTCAGGTAGACTTATTTCTGAATCAATGATAACACGGATGTCATCCACCACGCTCCCAAGATCCCGACCGGATGTATTGGCCGATATTACCAGCTTCCGTTGCACATTCTCCCGGTTCACTGTATTGGGACCACTGGAGCTAATCACCTCAGCCACATAACTAAGAGGAACGCGATTGCCATCGTAAGTGTCGATCAATGCTGCCCCCAGGGCTTCCTTGCTATTCCGGAAGGATTCAGCGTAGCGAACTACCACAGGATAGTTTAGATTGTCGTCGTATACTTCGGCGTATTTTTCCCCGGCAATGGCTGTTTCCACAAATTGGCTCAGTTGATTCTGGGAAATTCCATAGCGAGCTAGCATCTCCCGGCGGGGCCTGATCTGGATCTGGGGAACCTCTACCAGTTGTTCCACATTCAGGTCAACCAGCCCGGGGATAGTGCTGATCGCATTTTTTATTTCATTTGCCTTGCGGTACATGGTTCCCAGGTCGGTTCCGAAAAGTTTGATGGCTATACTGGCCCGGGTTCCGCTTAACATATGATCGATGCGGTGTCCCAGGGGCTGACCAATGTTTATGCTCATGCCCTGTACCTGTGAAAGCCTTTCGCGGACCTCTTCCATAAAGTCTTCATGCTCCCGTTTCCCCAGGTGATATGGAACATCGATTTCTGCCGAATTGGTACCCCCGTGACTGTGCTCGTTTAATTCGGCACGTCCGGTACGGCGGGATACATAAAGAACCTCAGGGATCTCTAAAAGCTGCTCATCTATCTTTTCGATCAGGCGGTTACTTTCTTCCAGCGAAACTCCCGGAAAAGTCACGGTCGTAATGGTCAAAGTTCCTTCATTAAATTCCGGCAGGAAGGAGTTACCAAAGCGAAAGAAAAGCAAGAGAGAAAAGATCAGCAAGCCACCGGCTCCCGTCAGAACCGGGATTCTCCAGCGTAGAAGTCCATCCAAGGAACGCCGGTACCAGCCATTCAGTCGCTGGATCAATGGATTTCCCCCGCGTTCATCCCGTTCCATTTGTTTCCTGGTAGTCAGCAGGTAGGAGGACAGGACAGGAGTCAGGGTTAAAGCCACCAGAAGAGAAGCCAGCAGGGACACAATAAAAGTGATTCCAAGTGGTTTCAGCATTCGGCCTTCCATTCCCGAAAGGAAGAAGAGGGGAATAAAGGAAACTATGATAATCAGCGTTGCCTGTACGATCGAAGAACGGATCTCCACGGAGGCTTTATAAATTACCTGCAGGTAGGTTTCCTGTTCCTCTTTGGGCTTCCGGTGGTTCTGTTTTAAACGTTTCAGCACATTTTCCACGTCAATAATGGCATCATCCACCAGTGCTCCGATGGCGATGGCCATGCCTCCCAGCGACATGGTATTGATGGTGAGTCCGAATACACGAAGAGCCATCAGGGAGAGGATCAGTGAGAGGGGAATGGCAAGCAATGAGATTAAGGTGCTTCGCATATTCAGTAGGAAGAGAAAAAGGATCAGCGTTACGAAGAGCCCTCCTTCAAGCAGAACCCGGAATACATTACTTACAGCCGTCTGGATGAAATCGGCCTGGCGGAAGATACGGGAGTTGATTTCCAGGGCTGCCGGCAACGTGGCATCCAGCTCATTCAGGGCTTCCTCCACCTGCTGGGTCAGCTCAAGTGTGTTCACATCGGGCTGCTTCAGAATAGTCAGGATAACTGCCTCCTTCATATTCAGGTAAGCATCACCCACCTGATCGGGGTGTGCGATTTTCACCTGGGCCACATCTGAGATCTTTACTGGTCTTTCATTCCGTATTTTTATCACCGAGGAGCCGATGTCGGCCGGATTTGTGGAGCGACCAATGGCCCGGACCGCATATTCCTGTCCGTACTGGTTGATAATGCCCCCGGAAGCATTACTATTGGTATTTTCAGCACAAGTGATCAGTTCTTCCAGGCTGACGTCGTGGTATTTCATCTTGTTGGGATCGGCCATAATATGGTATTGCTTACTCAATCCACCAATCACTACCACCTGGGCAACTCCGGTAACCGACAAAAGTCTCTGTCGAACCTGTTTGTCAGTGATGGTCCTCAACTCGAACATATCCAGGGAGTCGGAACTCAGCGAAACCAGCATTATCTCACCCATAATGGAAGTTTGAGGAGCCAGGATGGGAGCCGGAATATGAGTGGGAAGCTGGGCTGCAATGGTGGGGAGTTTCTCACTCACAATCTGACGGGCCCTGAAGATGTCCATGTCCCACTCAAATTCCACCCAGACAATGGAAAAACCATAGGAGGATGATGATCGGACCCGCCGGACGCCGGTGGCCCCGTTCAGAGAGGATTCTATGGGAAAGCTGACCAGGGTCTCCACCTCTTCAGCTGCCATGCCATGGGCATCGGTCAGCACGACCACGGTGGGAGCGGTGAGATCAGGAAACACATCTATTTCCATGTCCCTGGCCGTAAAGAGTCCGCCCACCAGTATTAATACTGACAAGAAGATAATCAACATCCGGTTATCCAGGGAATATTTAATAATTCTGTTTAGCATAGCCAGAGTTTTTAATGTGAGTGTCCATGTTCAATTTCCCCCGTTTCCATGGAGGCGGCCTTAACCAGCATTTTACCCCGGGTAACTACCCGTTCGCCTTCAGTAAGACCACCTGTTATCTCCACCCTGAGGCCGTCGCCTGGTCCTGTCTCCACACGACGCTTGCTGTAGCTTTCACCGCTTATCTGGACGAATACATAGCTACTCCCCTGTTCTTCCCCCAGGGCAGTAAGCGGTACTGAAAGTACATTTTCTCGTTCCCCGGCAATTAAATACACTTCTGCAAAGGCGCCTTCCAGAAGGCTGCCATCATTCTTCAAAAGGAAGTTTACAGGAAGGTAGTGGTCGTTTTCTTTGACTGAATGTCCCACAGCCAGAAGCCTACCGCCCATTTCTTTTATTGAGAGCACTTTGGAGGAATAAGTGGGCCTGAAATTGGCAGTGGTAATGGATTGACTTAAATTGAAATATTGCTGGGGAAGGTCTGCCCTTAGCATGAGGTTCCGGTCCGGAGAAAGGATGGCCAGGATTTCCCCTTCAGTGACATACATTCCGTCGGAAACGGCCAGCTCGTGTAAACTGCCCGTTGCAGGAGCTACGATCCGAATTCCTTCCTCCGAGATATGAGATTCCAGGTTGTAGAAGTTCAGGCTGTCTTCTATATAGACGGCTCTGGATTCCTGGTACTGACGATTGGAGATCGCTTCGCTACTATATAGTTGTCTGTGTCGCATGTATTCACCCCGGCTACGCTCCAGTCTGTTTTTAGCTTCTGAATATCTCAGCTGTACGTTGTCTTCCACCAGACTCTCCGAAGAAATGGTAAAAAGGAGTTGTCCCTGATGTACATGGGCTCCCTGGACCAGTTGTTGATCAGCAAAACGGACCATGCCCCGTGTGGTGGAGGGAATATTCTTTTTCTCACCGGGCATGGGCATCAATTCGCCGCTGGTGGGAATAACGACATGAAAAGGACCCCCGACAAGCTTTTCAACCCGGAAGTCGTTTTGCCAGGCCTGTTCCTTCAGGAATGTAATTTCCCCTGTCTGGGCCGGAGGATGTGAATGTCCATGGGAATCCTCTGTGGTTGTGTGCATGGCATCGTGGTCAGCATACACATGCACATGGGCCTCCACGTTTTCTTTCATGTTGCCTTCCTTATAGGAGATTTCAGCATGAAAAGCGCCTCCTTTTTTCGGAGTGAAAGGGACATGGAAGATTCCTGGCTCATGGGCTTTGCTGGAGCTAACAGCAATGCCGTCCATTCGGATTTCCACATAACCCCCTGAGCAAGGTTGGTATGAATTGATCCGGGTCATATGGATCAGGATTTCTGTTTCCTTTCCGGCAAGGAGTGCCGGGTGTTCCACAAAAAACTCCAGATTTTCACTGAACAGCGTATAAAAGGAGCTTAACTCATTGTGCTGGTGTGCCTGGGCTCCATCAGCCGGGTTCTGATTTCCCTGTCTTTTACAGGCCAGGGCAGTCAATGCCAGGAAGGCAAAGAAAAATATCTTATTCATGATGTAAGTTTATGTAATGAAACATTAGGCGCGAGGAATTTGCGCCAGGTGCATCCTGGAAGGATGCTAGAAATTACGAGAATACGGGAGGTGCCCTGAGATCTCTGGATCCCAGGTAAACGACAGGTATGCAGGGTGGTTTGAGAACTGCATAAATATATGGGGAACAAAGCTGTTCCTCCTCAGGTAAAGTGAACGTTCCCGGGACCATCATTGCCTGTATACTGCCTGCCCAGGGGCGAAGAGAAGGAGCATTGTATTTTTTGAAAATCACATCATTGAAGGCATGGCAGTGTGTGGGATGCTCATCGGCAGCGTGATCATGCTCATGTGTATCACTGTGTTCGAAAGGGCACGTGGTGGCAATGGGACTATGAAAGATTTCGGAATGATGATGATGAGGTACCAGGTTGTGTCCCAGGAAAGCTGAGAAACAAAAAAGAAGAATGCCTGATATGATCCTGTTGATCTTCATATTCTAAATGGATTGGTAAACATAAGGAATTCTTTTTAAATCAGGCAATTTCAGCCACCCGGGCCTTCATTTTGGCCAGTCCGGTCCGTGCCACAAGCAGGGGGTCTTCCTTCCAGTAAGCCCTGTTGAAAAGCTCCAGGGAGAGTACCTTTTCACCACCCATATTCTTCAGGTCTGTCAGGATTTGCTGCATGGGTGCTATGCCATCTCCGGGATATACCCGGTCGGCATCGACCTGACCCTCCCTGGGCTTGTTTCCCGGGTAGTCGTTCATATGAAAGATATCGATCAGATCTCCGTTGAGCATTTTCAGGGCATTGAATCCCGATCCTCCCCGGAACATATGATATACATCGGGAAGGATTTTTACATCCGGATCATCTGCAGCGGCTGCGATCATTAATACCTGCCCCAGGTGCCACAGCACAGCAGAGGATCCCCAGAATTCAAGCTGAGGCATCACACCTGTACTCCTTCCAAGATCGAGCAAGCTCCTGTATTTCTCCCCTGCAGCAAAAAGATCAAGTTTTTTATCTGAGGGAACCCCGGCAGGAGGAGCCGCAATCCGGCGGCATCCGATCCCGGCCAGCATTTGCATTTCTTGTTCCATCTGACTCATCCCGGCTTCTCCTCCTGTCATCCAGGGAGCAAAGCCAATGGCGCTTTCCACGATGATGCCATGATCCTCTTTAAATTGCCTGATGGAAGAGAGGGATTGTCCTGCTTTCAGGGCATCCTCCACATCTTTTACCCAGACCTCGATGCCGTCATAACCCGCTTTGGATGCGATCTCAATGTACTTAAGCAAACCCGGATTATTACCGCTTATAGTGCTGGTATTCAGACAATATTGGAATGTTGTGGAAGATTCTGCAGACTGTCCCCGCAGGGAGGCCGGCTGGGATATTCCCAGAGCACCCATGGCCATGGCAGAGAGTGCGTTTCTTCTTGATATTCTCATTATTAATCGTTCAATTTGTATGTATTCTTAATCTGTTGCTATAAGAAGTGTATAAGATATGCATTTGAATAATTTCCCCAATGATTAAATAAACTGATATGGGCAAGGACAATAACAGTTATGTAAAAATAGCCATCGATCTGATCCTGAAAGTGGGAACGCTTTTTCTGGTGGTGTACCTGTGCTTCAGAATTCTGAAACCCTTCCTGGGGATGTTGCTCTGGGGTCTGATCATTGCCATTATCCTCTTCCCGGTATTTAAACGCATCAGACACTTACTGGGCGACAGAAACAAGATAAGTTCCATCCTGTTGACTGTGATTGCTCTTTCCATACTGGTGCTGCCAAGTATCTGGTTGGTTGACCAGCTGGTGGAGGGAGTTAAATTCCTTGCCGGGAATATCCAGGCTGGCGATTTGTCAATACCGCCTCCCAGTGAATCAGTGGCCGACTGGCCGGTGATAGGAAATTGGTTGTATGAACACTGGCTGGATCTTGCTGATAATACTGGAGAATCATTGAGTGGTTTTTTACCCCAGATCTTAACATGGGGAGAGAAGACCCTGGGAACTCTGGCGAATACGGGACTGGGAATTCTTCATTTTGCTGCGTCCATCATTATCTCCGGGATTTTCCTGGTCTTCTTTGAAAAGGGTGCGGAAACGGGTAAGCAAATATTTAGGAAGGTAGTTGGTGAGCGGGGCGAGGAGTTTCTGGATATATCCCTTTTGACCATTCGAAATGTAGCTACGGGTGTTCTGGGTGTGGCCGTGATTCAAACCACCCTGATGGGCCTGGGGCTCATTCTTGCCAATGTGCCCCTGGCGGCAGTCTGGATTGTGCTGATCCTGGTAATGACCATAGCACAGTTACCGGTCCTCTTATTCAATATCCCCCTGATTATCTATTTGTTTGCTTTCATGGATCCTGTACCGGCAGTGCTGTGGACGCTTTATTTCCTGGTTATGGGAATGCTCGACAATATTCTCAAACCTCTTCTTATGGGAAAGGGTTCAAAGGTGCCTATGCTGGTGATTTTCCTGGGAGCTCTAGGGGGTTTTATGGCTTTTGGATTTATCGGACTCTTTCTGGGATCTATCGTCCTCTCCCTGGCATATAAACTTTATCTGACCTGGGTGAATACCGAAGCTGTGTAAAACTGATAAATCTCAGTTTTATATGAGCATATGTTCATTATCTTTGTGAGCATATGTTCATAATGCTCCATGTCAACAAGAAGCAAATCATTCGGAACACGCATTTACCCTCCTCCCGCGGAAGGCGCTAAGCCTGTTGTTATTCTAAGGATATTGTGATTAAGCATCAAACAGAAATTATTGTCAGGTATGGAGAAACCGATCAGATGGCTTATGTGCATCACTCCAACTATGCGCTTTATCTGGAGGAGGCAAGGATGGATCTTTTTTCCAGCATGGGCCTTCAAGTGGCTGCATTGGAACAGCAGGGAATTATTCTTCCGGTAGTCAGTATGGAGATACGTTATGTGATGCCCCTTTATTTTGGCGATCGAATTTATGTGGAAACAATCCTGAACATGGACCATAAGCATAAGCTGGAATTTAAATACAGGATAATGAACCAGCATCAGAAGCTGGTTGCAAGGGCAAGTACTGCACTGGTGTTTGCTGACAGCGAGTCGGGCAGTTTAATCCCTGGATTTCATAAATACCTGGAGCCTTTAACATTAGAAAATTTCAACACGTAATATTTTATATAACAGATTTAATAAGAATAGATTATGAAGAGTACAGATGTATTGGTAGTTGGCGGAAGTGCAGCCGGGTTGGCTTCGGCACTGGCATCAAAATCACATTATCCCGGGAAGAGCGTCACCATGGTACGTAAAGAAAAGAGTGTGGCTATTCCATGTGGGATTCCTTATATTTTCGGAACCCTGGAAGAAACCAATCAGGATATTCTACCTGACGGGGGCTTGATTAAGTCAGGAGTTGAGATCCTGGTGGATGAGGTGACATCGGTGGATGGTAAAGCAAAAACAGCAAACCTGAAGGAGGGTGGAGTGCTTTCCTATGACAAGTTAATTATCGCCACCGGATCGCGGCCTGTGATTCCGGGTTGGTTGCCGGGTGCTCAGCTTGAAAACGTATATACAGTTCCAAAGAATCTGGTGTACCTGGATGCCATGAAAAAGAAGCTGGAGGGTATGGAGAATATTGTGGTGATCGGCGCCGGATTTATTGGAATTGAAATGTCGGACGAATTGAAGAAAACAGGTAAGAATGTAAGTCTCGTGGAGCTGCAGGACAATGTGCTTCCACTTGCTTTTGATCCGGATATTGCAGGTGAAGCTGAAACAATCCTGAAAGACAGGGGCATCAATGTTCTTACAGGCCACGGAGTTAAAGAGATTGTTGGAACGGAGAGGGTTGAAGCGGTCAGAATTGCCCGGGGGGACATAGTTGAAACCATAAAGGCCGATGGAGTTATTCTTTCCATGGGCTATGAGCCCAATGTGGATCTGGCCAGAGACCTGGCAGATGTTACCTTTAACAGGGATGGATTTATCAAGGTGGACGAGTACATGCGCACCGATCATCCCGATGTATTTGCAGTGGGGGACTGTGCCGAGAAACGGGATTTCTTTACCAGAAAACGATCCAGGGCCATGCTTGCCTCCATCGCCTGTGCAGAAGCCAGGGTAGCGGGTATGAATCTCTATAAACTCTCTACCCTGAAAACCATTGGGGGTACCATCGCCATCTTTTCCACAGCTCTGAACGGGACCGGATTTGGAGCGGCAGGACTGACAGAAACTCTTGCCCGTGAGGAAGGTTTTGATATTATCGTTGGAAAATTTGAAGGTGTTGACAGGCACCCGGGCATGCTGAGCAATCCACATAAACAAATTGTTAAGCTGATAGCAGGACGTGAAAATGGCGTGATCCTTGGAGGTGAAGTGATGGGAGGGTCCAGTGCCGGTGAATTGATCAATATTGTTGGACTGATCATTCAGAACAAAATGAATGTGAACATGCTTATGACCGCCCAGATAGGAACGCATCCCATGCTGACCGCCTCTCCGGCTGCATATCCATTAATTAAAGCGGCCGAAGTCATTGCCAAAGAGTTTTGGAATAATTAAGTTAGTGATGTGAATTTGACGGTGTTGTCGGAAAAGAGAGGCATGGACGGATTTGAATCCGAACATGGCCTCTCTTTCCTGATAGAAGTGGATCGGCTTCAAATTCTTTTTGATACAGGGGCTTCGGACCTGTTTAAACATAATGCCGCCAGGCTGGGTATTGATCTGGGGAAGGTGGATCGTATCGTCCTGAGTCATGGGCACTGGGACCATGGGAATGGGCTGGAATATTTGGAAGGAAAGCCCCTGATTTGTCATCCCGGCTGTTTTGTAAAACGCTACCGCAAGTTGGGTGAATCATACCTGGGCCTTTCTCTTTCAAAAGAAGAGCTTGCTGATAGATTTGATATTGAAACCTTTAGACATCCGATTCGACTCTCAGAACATCTCTGGTTCCTGGGAGAGATTCCCCGGAAGAATGATTTTGAGGCACAGACCACCAGGTATGTACTTGAAGACGGATCGGAAGATTTCATTATGGACGATTCCGGTCTGGTTGCCATTACCAGAAAAGGATTGGTGGTCATCTCAGGATGTGCCCATTCAGGAATCAGCAATATGATTGAACATGCCAGGCGGGTTACAGGGATCTTCAAGGTAGCTGCGGTAATTGGAGGGTTTCACCTGAAGGCTGCCAATCTGCAGACTCGCCTTACCATTGATTACCTTGAAAAACTGGAGGTGGGACAGGTTATTCCTTCCCACTGTACCCTGGATCCGGCGCTGGATCTTTTCCGTCAAAAATTTAAAAGCCCTGAACTGCTTGCCGGGGCTTGTCTGGTATTCTGAATATCCGGATATTTACAATCATGAATGGAAGAGAGCTTTTTCCTGTTCCTCAAAGTGACCGGATCCTCTCCATTGATCTGCTTCGGGGGGTCGCAGTGCTGGGAATTTTGATTATGAACATCCAGCATTTCTCCATGCCTCAGGCGGCCTATATCAATCCTACCGCCTATGGTGATCTGAACGGACTGAACAAATGGGTTTGGATCATCAGTCATATCCTGGCCAGTGAAAAGTTTATGAGCATATTTTCAATGCTTTTCGGTGCCGGTGTTTTGCTCTTTTCCGAACGGGCCGAGCTAAAAGGAAAAAACAATGCACAGCTACATTACAGGCGCATGGGATGGCTCCTGATCTTTGGCCTCATGCATGCCTACCTGCTATGGTCCGGTGATGTTCTTGTTTCTTACAGCCTCTGTGGCATGCTGGTTTTCCTTTTTCGAAAAAAGAGCCCTGTCACACTTATTAGCATTACCTCTGCTTTTTTCATAGTGCCCATATTGATTAATCTGTTCTTTGCCTGGTCGATTCCTTACTGGCCCGAAGAGAGCATGCTATTTACCATGGACAGTTGGAAGCCTGGGACAGAGACCCTTCAGCATCATCTGGATGTTTACAGGAGTGGCTGGTGGAAGCAAATGGAACTGCGTGTTCCCGGGAGCATTTTTATGCAGACCAGCTATTTCTTTATGGAATCCTTCTGGCAGGTAATGGCCCTGATGCTGCTGGGCATGGCACTTTATAAATGGAAAATTCTCAGCTGCGAACGATCCTCAGCATTTTACCTGAGGATGATGCTGATTGGACTGACAAGCGGTTATTTGCTTTCCGCTCTGGGAGTCTATCTGAATTTTAAGCAGCAGTGGTCCATGGAATTTTCCATGTTCCTGGGATCGGAGTTCAATTATGTGGGCAGTGTGGGAGTAGCCCTGGGGTACAGTGCCCTGGTCATGTTATTCTGTAAATCAATGTATGGCATGCGGATAAAGCAACTATTAGCTGCAGTGGGGCGAATGGCCTTTAGCAACTACATCCTCATGACTCTGGTCTGTACCTTTATTTTTAGCGGACACGGACTGGGATTGTATGGCAGTGTTGAAAGGCAATACCAGATTCTGATTGTCCTGGCCATCTGGATCCTGATCCTGATGATATCATCCCTGTGGTTAAAGCGTTTCCGCTATGGCCCCCTGGAGCGAATTTGGAGGGCCCTTACTTACTGGGGCAGATCATATAATTAGTATCTTAATACACTACAATATTAAAATATTCTAACATGAAAAAATCATTATTGTTACTGGGAGTAGCACTTTTAGTCCTTACAGCTTGTAATCCAAAATCCGGCACAGGCACTACCACAGATGAGGAAGCCTTCAGCTTTGCCTTTTTAACAGATATTCACTTGCAGCCTGAGAAAAATGCAGTAGCCGGATTCAGACAGGCCATTGATACAATAAACAAGCTTAATCCCGATTTTGTGATTACGGGAGGAGATCTGGTCATGGATGCCCTGGATCAGACCCATGGCCGTGTCGACTCGCTATATTCTTTGTATAAGCAGGTTTCCAGCGAACTGAATATGCCCGTATATAATGCTGTTGGAAATCACGAAGTATATGGCTGGCACCGGGATGAAGAGGGAATAGAATCAAATCCCGATTTTGGAAAGAAGATGTATGAAAATACAATGGGGAAGCGTTTCTATTCTTTTGATCACAAGGGCTGGCATTTTATTATTCTTGATGCCATATACAGGAGCGAGGAAGGTCATTATATCGGTAAAATCGACGAGGAACAGTTAAAGTGGATTAAAGGAGAACTTGAGAAGACAGACAAGCTCACCCCGATTGCCATTACCGTTCATATACCTTTTATCACTTCTGCAACACAGCTTAGCAGAGGATCTCTGGCTCCCAATTCGGAGAGTGGTGTGATAGTAAATTCACTTGAAGTCCTGCAGCTATTCATGGACCATAATCTGAAACTGGTGCTCCAGGGACACCTGCATTACAATGAAGATCTTTACGTGGGCAACAAGGTGCATTTCATAACAGGGGGCGCTGTCAGTGGGCGATGGTGGAGCAACAAACCAGGTGATCATCCCGAGGAGGGCTTTCAAATGATCCATGTCAAGGGAGATGAGCTTAGCTCCGAATATATTGATTACGGCTATACACCACCCGAAATCTATGAATGGTAAACCTGTTTTCCAGCCCACAATGCGCACAGGGTGCTTGCCCTATTCTCAGAATACAATCTGAGGCTGGTATTGCAGGGACACCTTCATTACCTGGAGGATATCTATGTGCAGAACCAGGTCCACTTTATCACCGGAGGAGCTGTGAGTGGCAAGTGGTGGAATAATACGCCGGAAAGTAAACCGGAAGAGGGTTTTGTAATGATCCATGTGAAGGGAGAAGAACTGACATGGGAATATGTGGATTATGGATGGAATCCACCGGGTGATATTTAAGTCTTTCCCCGCATGGTTTTATTTCTTACTTTTACTTCATCATTGGTTTCCGCATGCCGGCTTTGCCGGTGGAATCAAAAGGGAATACCGTTAGAATCGGTAACAGTTCCCGCTGCTGTGAATCCAACCTGGACGATGCTTAACAAGTTTCTGTCCGGTACTTAGGTTTCTGAAGGCAAACCACTGTTCTGATAATCCCGACCGGGATTAGAATGGGAAGGTTTCAGAAGCCTGGATAAGTCAGAAGACCTGCCAGTGATACCCAGTTTTTGCAGCCCGCGGTGAACGGGAAGCTGATCTGACATATCACCCAGGTCTCTACTACCTCACAATCGCCAGCTGCGACTTTAAATATTAACTAATTTAAATCGTAGCATTATGAAGAAATTTTACCTTACCCTTACAACTCTTTACTTGTTAATCATGCCGTCTTTTGGGCAAAGCTCTCTGATCCCCGAATATGGATATGATGTAAGCACCTGGCTTCCCGATTATCCTGATTACGAAGCATTTGATTTTTCAGACACCCTTTTTTATTTACATGATGGTGATACCATCCGCATGATAGGTATTGCCAGCGGTGCGGAACTGAAAAAATATGGTGAACCGGAAGATTATTCGGCCACAAACTATGTAAGTTTCCTGACCGCCTCTCCCGATGGAAAGCGCATCTGGACCGGATATACCAGTGATGGAAACACAGACGATCGTATTTACAGCATCGATGTGGAATCTGGTCAATGGGAACTTGAGGCCCGTTTTCCCGGAAGTATGGATTTGGAATTCTGGGAGGACAGCATCCTTGTATCCGGCTTGAACAGCAGCTCATGGGATGCCCCTTCATCCATTTTTATACTGGATACCTCGGGTGCCAATAATCACAGGAGGATTATTGAGCCGGGAGGATATTCGGCTGGAATCGCAATTGATGAGCAAAACAATCTTTATTATGGAAGCTCTTATGCTATGGATCCGAATGCATTATATCGCTGGGATGCATCCCTGCTACAACTGGTTGTTGATGATCCCGTGAGACCGGTTCTTCAGGTATCGCATGCGGAAAAACTTTCGGATCTGCCAGCCGGGGCATATGATTGTGAAGTGGATGCAGGAGGGAATGTATTATTTAATATGAACCTCTATGGCGGGACCATGGCCGTGGGAATGTGGAACGGAACCAGCGGGGATGGACATAACATTGATACGCTGGCGACTGCTTCAGGCGAATGGGACTGGCTTGGGATTTTGAAGGCCAGAGGGGATATTAGCCTGACAGAGCCGGGCAACATGGTAATCACATATTCTTTTGGACAGCCCCTTGCAATGTTAACCAACTTAAATACAGTTGGGGTCCAAAAGGATTTTACTTTTGAGCTGACTGCATATCCAAATCCATCTGATGGCATTTTTACAATCCGGTCCGGGACTTCGAAGTTGATGGATGTGAAAATTTACTCCACCCGGGGCACCCTGATCTATGAAAAGAAGGATGTAGTTTCGGGAGCAATGATCGATATCTCCAATCAGCATGCAGGTTCCTATGTCCTGAGAATTATCAGCGATAAGGGTGTAGCAGGTAAAATGATTCAAAAATTCTAAGGGTTTGAAGCGCGGACTATTCATAGCTGTCCTGGCCGTACTGAGCTGCATCGATGCAGGGGCTCAGTATATATACGAGGTGCTGGAGTACATCCCGGCACCCGGACAGCTGATAAATGTGGCTCCATGGGGAACTCCCGCAGGAGTGCACTCTATTGAGGGAGGCATTCAAGGCTCTGTCAGCCTTGGAGCCTTTGGGGGTAATGTGATATTCCGTTTTGAAGATCCGGTGGAGAATGATTCCCAAAACCCCTATGGAGTTGATTTCACCATTTTTGGAAATCCGATGTCCGAATGGTCCGAGCCTGCCGTAGTCTGGGTGATGAAGGATGAAAACGGGAACGGGGAGCCCGACGATTCCTGGTATGAGCTGGCGGGAAGCGATTACTGGTTCTCCTCCACTATAAAGGGGTATGAGATGAGCTATACCAATCCGGGAGGAGAGCTTGCTATGGATGTTCCCTGGGAGGACCATCTGGGTAACAGTGGCGCAATCAGGGCCAATAGCGTTCATACCCAGCCCTATTATCCCCTGGCTGATTCATTTCCATCCATAGATCCGGTCACTTACACCCTGGAGGGTACTCTTCTGGAGGGACTGGTTTATGAGCATCCCACGGGGATGAGGTCGGTCCGGAGGGCCTTTGGATATGCCGACAACCAGCTTCGCGGAAACGAACCCTATACTACCCCCGATAATCCATATACAAGGGACCTGGAACACTCGGGAGGCGATGCTTTTGATATCGGATGGGCCGTGGATGCCGATGGTACTTACCTGGAGTTGGACCAGATCCATTTTATAAAAGTACAAAGTGCCATCCAGGCCGATGGAGGATGGTTGGGAGAGCTTTCAAGCGAGCTGACAGGGGCAGTTGATGTTTCTCCTGACCCTGGTGTCTCAGGAGAAACAGAGATGGTGGTTATCCGCGATCTCCCCTTCCTCTTAGAGACTGATGAATACCAGCTGGAAGTCTTTGTCTTTCAAAATGGTCGCCTGAATAAGGACAGGAGTATTGAATGGATCACCAGTGTTCCCGGAGCAAGGGTAGATGATGGGAATATGCTGACTGTTTCGGAGGAGGGACCGCTAACTATTACCGCAAGACTTTCGGATCGTCCCGATATCTCTGCAGCAGTTTCCACAACAGTTCAGTTTAAACCTACATCCATGGACGAAGGTGCTGGATCGGATACAGGTTCCTGTCTGTATCCCAATCCGGTCTCAGACATTTTTCGGGTGAAAGGAAGCCGGGAAAGTTCCATTCTTTTATTTGATGCTTCAGGAAAAGAACTACTGCGGATGGATCATTACCGGGAAGAGACGGCGGTGGATATCAGTTCCTACCCACAGGGGATCTACCTCCTGAGATTGGAGCAGGGCAATTCGACCGAATGGTTAAAACTGATTAAGCGATAGATGCCGGCAAAAGCTTTCATAGGGTTGGTTTTGTGTATGAGCACCTTTGCATTGACTGCTCAGAGCATTACCGATTCGGTGTTCCAGATTCAGGGTGTGAGCATTGCAGCGGAACAGGTCTTTGTGAAAGAGCAGGCCGGGATGAAACAGACCAATGTGGATACGACAGTGCTTCAAAGTAAAGTCGCGCTTTCACTCTCAGACCTCCTCTCGGAAAACACCTCGGTTTTCATAAAGGATCATGGACGAGGAGCTCTGGCTACTGCCTCTTTCCGGGGTACCTCAGCTTCCCATACGCAGGTGAGTTGGAATGGTATTCAAATAAACAGCCCCATGGCAGGCATGGTGGATTTCTCACTGATCCCGGTTTACATTATTGATGAGCTCAATCTGAAGCACGGATCGGCATCACTGGCCGACCAGAGCGGGGGAATCGGTGGTTCCATCAACATAAATAACCAGACCGAGTGGAAGGATAGAAATTCCTTTGCTTATCTGCAGGGCATTGGTAGTTACAGTACTTTTGATGAGTTTATTCAGGCGAGCATCGGGAACAAAAAGATACAGAGCAAAACCCGGTTTTACCATAACTATTCCAAAAACGATTATACCTTTATTAACCGGGGGATTGCCAGTATAGATCCGGCGTCCGGAGATATCACCAATCCCATTGACACCAATGATCATGCCTCCTATCTTCGCTATGGTCTGCTTCAGGAGATCTATTACAGACCCGGCACCAATCATGTCATTTCATTGAAATACTGGGGACAGTATGCCGACCGTACCATTCCGAAACCGACCTCGTATGAGGGGCCTGAGAATTCTAATCTGAACAGCCAGCTGGACAGGGATCATCGGCTGGTGGCCGATTGGAAATACTATGGTGATTTTGGCAGGCTGTTACTTCGTTCCGGATATGCAGATAAACATCTTGACTACAATCAGATGAACAGGGTGCCCGGACTGGGTGTGATCCCGGCTATCTGGTCGGAAAGCAGGCAGCAGAGCCTTTACAATGCACTCTCATATTCGGGAAATACAGAAGGGAGTTTGTCCTGGGAAGGCAATTTGCATATGAACTTCCATCAGGTGAGTTCGGCCGATTCTGTTTCTGGTGCCGGCTATGTTGGTGAGCGGAATGAGCTTTCGGCCATGTTTGCGGTAAGCAAGAGTTTCAGGGAAAGGTTGAACCTGAACCTGATGCTCCGGCAGGAGTGGGTGGATGGCAAGCGCCTGCCTTTTATTCCCTATTTTGGTATGGACCTGAGACTGCTCCAAAGTGTGGATCTGATTCTGAAAGGAAATATTGCCAGGAACTACCACCTGCCCACCCTGAATGATCTATACTGGCAACCCGGTGGCAATCCGGATCTCCTGCCCGAAGAAGGGTTTACCATGGAAGCAGGGATCTCTTACCGGCAGGAGTTCAGCAGCCAGCTGCTGCTTACCGAACTATCCCTCTATCGTTCGCAAATTGAAAACTGGATTATCTGGATACCATCCTACAGGGGCTTCTGGGAGCCTAAAAATATCAGGAGCGTGCTGTCAAAAGGGATTGAATACAACATCCGGCTCCAGGGATATTTTGCAGATTTCAACTACAAGCTTTCAGCAACTTATGGTTATACAAGGGCAATCAATGAAGGGGACCCCTTAATAGGGAGCGATGATTCTTATGGAAAGCAACTGGTGTACATCCCATTGCACTCGGGGAATTTCATGGCACGTCTGGGGTGGGGTAATCTGTTTTTAAGCTATCAGTTCAATGCATATAGTGAAAGATATACCACATCGAGCAATGATGTAAGCAGGCGCGATCGGCTCTATCCCTATTTTATGAATGATATAGCTGCCGGAAGCCTGTTCCAACTGAAACGAGTGAACCTTTCCCTGGAGCTGAAAGTTAACAATCTCTTCAACGAGTCCTATCATACCATACTTTATCGACCCATGCCCGGCAGGAATTACCAGTTAATACTAAAGATCCAAATCTAAGCCCCATATGAACCGGAAGTTGATGTATATGGCTCTATCTGTTCTGTTCTCCCTTAGCGGATGCATGAAGGACGATGAGCTGTGGGACGTAAAAGGTCCGGAAGATGAGCGTCCAAATGGGGGTGTTTTTGTTTGGAATGAAGGCAATTTCATGTATGGAAACGCCTCTCTGACCTACTATGATCCGGAATTAAGGGAGGTCGAAGAGGATGTGTTCTTCTCTACGAACGGAGTACCTCTGGGAGATGTGGCCCACTCCATGACCATTCGGGACAGTCTGGGCTATGTGGTGGTCAATAACAGTGGCAGGATTTATGTTTTTAATACCAGTACCTTTGAATTGAAAGGAAAAATAACGGGCCTCACTTCGCCCAGGTACATCCATTTCATTAATGATACAAAAGCTTATGTCAGCGATCTCTACGCCAGGTCCATTGCAGTTGTAAATCCGCAAAGCCTGGAGGTGACCGGGGCCATATCAGTAAATAACAGCAGCAGTGAAAGCTACCAGCATGCCACGGAACAGATGCTGCAGTATGATAAGTATGTTTATACAAATTGCTGGAGCTTCGACAAGCAGGTGCTGGTAATTGATTCGGAACTGGACCGTGTAGTTGATTCCATTGAAGTATTGCATCAGCCCAACTCCATGGTACTGGACAGGCATCATTCCCTGTGGGTTCTGTGTGACGGTGGGGCTGAAGGGAATCCCTACGGGAACGAGGAAGGAGGATTGTTAAAAATCGAAGCTGGATCAACAGAGGCACGGATAATCAGGAGCTTTCCCAGGGGTGAAAATCCGACGGACCTGCGGATCAATGGAACTGGAGACACCCTCTACTACATCAATAAAGATATCTACCGGTATGCGGTTAATGCCGAGGACGATCCGGAGTTGCTGATAAAGAGTCCTTATGAAACAAACAAGATGATGGGATATTACAGCCTGGAGGTGGACCCGCATAGCTCAGAGCTCTATGTGGCAGATGCAATAGACTTTGTACAAGCAGGGATGGTCTACAGGTTTACTCCGGAAGGAGTAGCGCTGGATACCTTTCGTACCGGGATTGTACCGGGAGGATTCTGTTTTAATTATTGAAAATATGTTGTAATTTGTCACTTAGGTTTCATTGAAAATTAAAGCCATGACAATTCAACAATACCAGAAGAAGTGCTCCAGGGAATATTTGGAAAGCATAAAATTCCCCAAGGACACCACCTATCTTTATGGCAATCCGGTTCAGACTGTGGTACCCATTGAAACGGCCATTGGTAAAATTATGATCATAGGTCCGCAGCCGGCTGCGAAAGTCTTTTTTGTAAATGATATACCGGATGTTCCACTCTATGATGCAACGGCACCTTTTTCCATTGAACCCTATTATGATGGAAGCCGTGTTCGAAGTTCGTATACGGGGCAGGAGCTTAGCGAGGTGATCCTGGAAACACTGGAGATTCCCAGGGAGAAGTGCTGGCTCACCAGCCTGGTAAAGGTCTCTCTGTTTGATGATGATGTGGTTAAGAAGTACCACCGTCTTGGAAAGGAAATTAAAGCGAACAAGCCGCTTTTCCATGAGTATGCACTCAAGAGCATGCCCTGGCTTCGGGATGAAATCGAGATTGCCAATCCCAAGGCAATTGTCCTGCTTGGCCCGGAAGTTATATCCAGCCTCTTGTTGATTTCTGAAGATGAAGCCAAGGAACTAATCACCGGAGAAGTGGTGGAGAAGAAGATTATCTGGAAGAACTCCAATTTTATATGCCTGCCACCCCCCGGAGTGATCATGGACCGGTCGGCCCGCAATCCATGGCCCCGGAAGTTTGCGCTGCAAATTGGCCCGAAGGCTGCCGAAGAGATAAAAAGGCTGCAAGCTCAGCCCAGCATCTGATTCATCGGGCAATTCATGGACGCGTTCAAAGCAACCACCGCTTGATGTGGCCTGCTACAAAATCATCATCATTCAGATGGGGGTAGGCTGCATATACCCGGTCAATCTCCTCCTTTTGTCCGTTTGTAAGTACCTCATCCTCATTCAGGGTCCATACACCTTCCAGCAGCCCCTGGCGTCGCAGCACTTCATGCAGACCTACAATGCAGCCTTTGAAGTTATTGGCCGCGTCAAAGAAAGCCGCATTGCTGTCGGTGATCTGCATAGCCAGGCTCAGAGCTTGCGGTGTGTTCCCGCTAAGCATATCCTTCTGGATGTTTTCAAGAAGTTTCACTGCAGCGCGGGTCCACACGGCCCAGTGACCCAGTAGTCCGCCTACAATCCGCTTGTGAATGATCTCTGATCCCACCCTGATCTTAAAGCCGGTAAGCAGGTCTGCCAGTATGTTATCATCATTGCCGGTATAGAGTGCAATATCATCCGAACGACCCGACTCAACCACGCCCCGTACCACATCTAATGTCTGGTAACGGTTAAAAGGGGCTATTTTAATGGCAATCACGTTTTCAATTTTCGCAAATTCCCTCCAGAAGTTCACGTCCAGGACCCGTCCTCCCACGGCGGGTTGCAGGTAAAACCCAACAAGAGGAATTAGATCGGCAATGGCCCTGCAATGCTCCAGGAGCATTTTATTGGAAGCATCCGGGAAGGCTGCAAGGCTTAAGAGCCCTGCATGGTAGTTGTGGGAAAGGGCCAGGCGGGCTTCCCTTGCGGCTTGTTCTGTTTGTCCGATAAGACCTGCTATTCGGATCCCAGCTTTGCCACCCTCCTTTTCAAAGCGATCAAACTCATCTCTGGCAATCCCTAAAAGCGGGTCAAACAGATTGATATCAGGATGCCTGATCTCAAACTGGGTGGTATGGACTGCTACGGCTACTCCTCCGGCTCCGGCATCCAGGTAGTATCTCATGAGGGCCCGCTGCCTTTTCTCATCAAGTTTCCGGTCCTTATTCAGGGCAAGGGGCAGTGCGGGTATCACCACACCCCGATGCAAAGAGGCCAGGATTTCTTCTGGTAGTTCCTTATAATTCATTTGAATGGCGATTTTAATATTTGCCGTCCCTTACTTCATAATGGGTGGGTTTGCCCAGCGTTTCTCCGCCATCGCTGATCCAGTCAGCGATCCATTTGATTAGTTGCCGGGATTTAAGCTGCGGATGTCCAAATAGCCGGAAAGCCAGGCCGGCGTTATTGAGCAGGGCCGTATTCGCTTCTTTACCGGCGAATTCAGGTGTCACTTGAAGCAGTTTTCCAAATTCCAGGGCAACTTCGCGTACGGATAAGATTTCTTCGCCGGTTATGTTTAAGATTTTAGCAGGACTGTCGCACAGTTCCAGCGACCGTAGCACCATATCATTCACATCGCCCTGCCAGATCACATTAAAATATCCCATGGACAGGTCAATGGCTTCCTGGTTTTTCACTTTACTTGCAATGTCAAGCAATACCCCATAACGCAATTCCACGGAATAATTCAGGCGAATCACACATACCTTTGTCTGGTATTTTTTGCTTCCATATTCAAACATCCGCTCTCTTCCCAAACAGGATTGCGCATATTCCCCAAGAGGTTCAGGGGGATCGCTCTCCAGGGAACCGCCTGATTCCACCGGGACCAGGGGATATACGCAGCCGGTGGAGAAGGCGACTATACGGGATTCCTTAAAGTGGTCGGCAACAAGTGCCGGCATATACGAGTTTACAGCCCAGGTCAGCGATATATTCTCTTCGGATCCAAATTTCATCCCTGCCAGGAAGAATACATTTTTGGCCTTTGGCAGGCTTTGAATAAAGCCGGTGTCCAGCAAATCTCCATGAATAGTTTCAATCCCCATATCCTCGATCTGCTTACGCAGCTCATCCGATTCAAACAGAGAAACTCCATAGATGCGTTTCTCAAGCCCTGCCTTATCACAGGCCCTCCTGGTCATCCTGGCCAGTGTCGGTCCGATTTTACCCCCGATTCCCAGGAACATGATATCTCCTTCAAGCTCTGAACACATTTTTACCGATGCCTCGGTGGGTAAGGATAGCAGATCTTCCAGTGCGGCAATGTCGCTGATTTTATCCGGATAGGTATTCATTTCAGGTGTTTCTGTTTAAAATGATGTTTTTATAGATGGAAACCGATCGAATGATATTTTCGATGGAACAATATTCATCGGTCTTATGGGCCATTTCAGGTTCTCCCGGTCCCAGAATGATGGTCGGCACCCCGCCGTAAAAGGCCTGTAATACGGATCCATCTGTTAGATAGGGCAGGGACCTGGGCCAGTTTTTATTTTTCTGATCCATCCCGCAGATTTGATAAGCCAGTTGTACAAAAGGATCTGATTCAGGAGTGCTGACCGGATCAAGATCCACAAGTGTGTCAATGGCAATGTCTTCACCAAGCTCCCGGGTCAGTTCCTGAAGAAAGGACTGATGTGGGATCATGGTGGTCGAACGGAAATCAATTGTAAATTCTGCATGATCCGGGACAGAGTTTATATTCAGTCCACCCAGCATTTTTCCCACATTTATACTTGGGAATCCCAGAAGCGGATCCTTTTCTGCCTGGAAGCTGAATTTTGCAATTTTTGAAATACCCAGGGCCGCTTTATAGATGGCATTGTCTCCCTGCTCAGGCATGGACGAATGGGCCGTTTTTCCTTTGGCCACCGCCTTTAAGTACAGGGCTCCTTTGTGACCTGTTGCTGGAATGTTAGATGTTGGTTCCCCAACAATAATTGCACTTGCCTTCCCAAGATTCTTATGGGTGTTTACAAGCTGTTGGGCCCCCTGACAACCCAGTTCCTCTCCGGCTGTAAAAATAAGCCTGATGCCTCCCTCCGGAGAAAAACCTGAGGTGGCTTCAATGGCTGCCACTGTCATGGCTGCCACACCACTTTTCATGTCACTGGACCCCCGGCCGAAGATAAGGTCTCCACGGGCAATACCGGAAAAAGGATCTGTCTTCCATGGTTTATTTCCCAGGGGTACCGTATCCAGATGACCGGAAAGCACCAGGGGTGCTGCTGAACCACCCGTTCCCTTTTCTGCCACAAGGTGCAGCCTGTTCAGTTCATATTCGGGTAAATCGACCTCAAATCCATGTTTTGAAAGAAGCGCCCCAAGCCGTTCAGCCACAAGGGCCTCATTTCCGGGCGGATTGATGGTGTTATGGGAGATAAGTTCCCGGGTCAGTGTTATCACGTCGACTTGAGACAAATTGCTGGCTTTAAGTTGTTCGGATATAAGTTAGCATATTTTGGTACATGAAATAAACCATCAGGATAATTGCCAGAAATCCAACTACGGCGATCATGTTTTGCACCCTGTTGTTCCTGTATGCTCCCATTGCTTTCTTATTGTTCAGCATCAGGAACAATCCGATGGCGATTAAAGGAACCGCGAGCATGGAAGAAGCCTGCGCCATGATGAGGGCATAGATCACATTTCCCCGGAAGAAGACAGCCACCAGCATCCCTATCAGCAATATGGCCATTATAAATAATTTGGTGGTCCGGTCATTCATGGAACGCCCCAGGCCGAGGCCATCGGCAAGCAGCCCCGCGCCAATCACCGAGTTCACCATCATGGAAGAAAATGCGGCCGCACACAGTCCCACACTAAAAACAAGCTTGGCTGCACTCCCGAATAATGCTTCCATTTGCAGGGCCATGTCAGCTGCCGAGTTTACTATGATTCCCCTGGGGTGCAAAGCTGCAGCAGAGGTGATAAGTACCACGGCAGATATAAGGCCAAGCAGGAGGATCCCTGTATAGGTGTCCCTGAGACTGCTCTTCAATTGCGCTGCTTTCCACCCCTTATCCTGGGCCAGGTAAGATTGATATAGTGCGGCTGCCAGAGAAAAAGAAGTGGCCATTAAAGCTGCCACCATAGGCAGGCTGTCGGATGAAATTTTTGAAGGAACGAATCCCCGGGCAAGTGGAGTAAGCTCTGGCCTGGTGAGAAGAAGATTAATGAAAAAAGCAAGGATCATGATCATCACCATAAATTTCATCAGCGTTTCGAGAACCTTGTAAAGATTTTTTGCCCAGAAAATCAGGATGATTCCCAAAGGGGTAAAGATGACCGGCCATACCCACTCGCTGATGCCAGTGATGCCCTCCATCCCTATTCCGATTCCCAGGTTATTCCCAAACTGAAAACTTGATGAGGCCAGAAAGGCAGAGATTCCGATGAGAATGGCAAACCACCTGCCATAGGTGTCAGCCATGGACTGAAGCATGGACTTGCTGTTCACCACTCCAAAGCGTGCAGCCATGGATGTATAGGTGATCATAAATCCAATGGAAATCACAATCACCCATAGAAAGGCATATCCATATTCTGAACCGATTCTTGAAGCTACCGTAATACTACCCGGACCCAGCACCACCGAAGCGATAATAAAACCGGGACCAAGTGATTTAAGAAGATTCTTAATCTTTCTAAACATATTTTCAACTTAGTAAAAAAACCCGCCTGGAACTTCACAGGCGGGCTTTAATATTTCAGGAAAAAATCCGGATATACAAGCTGGGACTAAACTCCGCTAAAGTCGACCTTGTCAAATACCAGGGAAGGCAGGCGCCATGAGCGGGTGGGATCCACATCGCTGCCCACAGCCACCAGATTTTTCCACAACTCTTTGAAGTTTCCTGTAATGTTCATCTCAGCCACGGGCTGAACAAGCTTGCCCTTTTCTACCAGGAATCCTTCAATTCCATAGGAAAAATCGCCGGTTGCTCCATTGCTGTTTCCTCCGTTGAATCCGGTTACCAGGATCCCCCGGTCGATATCGGCCAGCAATCCTTCCAGATCTTTTTCACCCGGTTTGAAGACCAGATTTGTGGTAGATCCCGAGGTGGCTTCCATCTCCAGTTTCTTCGCGTAATAGGTGTCGATGTAGTAAGTTTTTAATACGCCCTTCTCTACAACAGAACGCTTTTCAGTGGCCATTCCCTCCCTGTCAAAAAGCCTTGAACCTCGTCCGGAAACTATGAAGGGATCATCAGTGATGGTCATCAGATCGGACCCGATTTTTTCTCCCTTCATATCGATCAGAAAGGACTGTTTCTGCTGAATGGATCCACCATTCAGTGCAGAGATCAGGGGGCGAAGGGCCTGTCCGGCCATCTTGTTTTCAACAATCATAGGCATCTTTCCTGATCCGATTTTAGCCTGTCCCAGCCTGTCCAGTGCCTTTTTCAAGGCCTTCTTTCCGATATCCTTCCGAATCAGCTGATCGCTGAAAATGGAAGATTCATACCAGTTGCCCTGGGGACGGGCCACTCCGTCGGTAACTGAAACAGAAGCTCTCAGGGAATAATAGGAATTATCAGTATCCCCTTCGAATCCATTGCTGGCCACCATTACACTGCCGCTCATCCCGTCACTGTAGGACGTTGAAACAGAGATAATGCGGTCGTCCGTACCAAGGACCTCTTTTTCCAGGGCAAAGGCATCCTTTACCTTTTGCTGAGGATCCACGTTTGCGAAATTGGGATCCAGAGTTTTCAGATCGGGTCCGCCACCTTTATAATAACGGTCGGGATCAGGAAGGGTACGAAACTCATCTTCCGCAAGGAACCTGGTACCAACAATGGCTTCCTCTATGAACTTACCCAGCTCTTCTTTATTAGTGATCCTGTTGGTGGAGATGCTGGAATACTTATTATCCACATAAAGGTTAATCTGCATGCCGCTCCGGTTGGATTCCTGAAGTTTGTCTATCTTCTCATCCCTAACCTCGATCTGACTGCTGTTGTTGTTGTATATTATGACACGGGCCTGCTGTGCACCATTCTTAACGGCGTGTTCCATGGCCCATTTTGCAATGCTATATTTTTCTTCTTTGGTCATGACTAAATATTTTCAGGATTAAGCGTTAGTTCCTCCAACGGTGAGTTTTTTCACCAGAACTGAAGGAAGTCCCATTCCTACCGGAACCGATTGTCCCCCTTTACCGCAGGTCCAGGTACCGGTAGCAGTTTTGTAGTCCCCTGCAGCCATGGTAATGTCGGCCAGAGCCTGGGGTCCGTTCCCGATGATATTGATATCCTTGATGGGTGTTGTCAGCTTCCCGTTTTCGATTAACATTCCCGATTTTACGAAGAAAGTAAAATCACCGGCACCGATCTTCACCTGACCATTGGTGAAATTGTCCACATACACTCCGTAATCCACACTGGAGATGATCTCCTCGGTGGTATGGGGACCATTTTCCATGTAAGTGATTCTCATCCGGGGGAGCGGTACGTGACGGAAGGATTGCCTGCGCCCGTTTCCGGTAGGTTCCACACCATAGTGCTTTGCGCTGATCCGGTCATGCAGATAGCTTTCAAGCACTCCATCCTTAACCAGGTAAACCTTTTTCACATCGTTACCTTCATCGTCCACATTGATGGCGCCACGGTTATACTCTATGGTACCATCTTCGACGATGTTAATGAAGTCTTTTGCAATGCTCTTTCCCATTTTGTCGGAGAAAATGGATTCGCCCTTGCGGTTGAAATCGGCCTCGAAAGGATGTCCCATAGCTTCGTGAAGCAGGATGCCTGATCCTCCCGCACCCAGTACCACCGGAAGCTCTCCGGCTTTCGGCTTTCCGGCCCCGAAGAGGAAGTTGGTCTTTTTCACTGCTTCCTGTGCAAGCTCTTCGACCACTTCGTCGTTCATAAATTCAAAACCCATGCGCACGGAGCGTGCACTGTAATCATTCTCGATCACACCATCTTTCTCCATAACGCAGACAACACCCAGGGTGGCCATGGGGCGGTAGTCATAGGTAAGCAGTCCTTCCGAGCTATAGAACATCACATATGAACTTTCGTCCCGTTGGAAAACTCTGGCCTTACTGACTTTTTCGTCCAGTTCAAATAAACGGTCGTTTAGTTTCTGAACAAAAGGAATTTTCTCCTCTATGGTCGAGTTTTCCCAATTTTGGGACACCTTATAGTAGTTGGGGATTGTTTTCTCAATAAGTTCCCCCTGGTTGAAAGTGACAGGATCGTTTGCAATGTTGGCAGCTGTTTTTGCAACCTTCAGCATATCCTGCAGACTGGTGCTTTCCGTATAGGCAAAGCCTGTCTGGTCACCCTTGAGTACCCGGACTCCCACGCCGTAATCCACGTTTGAGTTTGCACTGTTTACCTTTCCATCTTCCAGCCCAAGGCTATTTGAAATGGTATGTTCGAAAAAGAGATCCGCATAGTCACCTCCCTTTGACATGGCTTCGGCAATGACCTTTTGCAAGGTCTCGGGGGTCACTTCAAAATGGTCTAAATAGCTTTTCACATCTGGTGAGATTTGAAGGTTCTGGCAAGATTTCAGAAGCGGAGGCAAGACCATGGTCCCTGCCACTGCAGCTCCGCCAGTTTTAATAAAACTTCGTCTGTCTAAAGTCATTTTATCTGGGTTTAGCTTTTTTAAAGCGTTCAATGTACAATTTTCCCATGTAACAGGAAACAGTCATGTACCTGTTTATAAGAATACTTAACAAACTTTATGAGATACAAGTCTTTAATTGTTAATTTTGTTCGAAATCGACCAACAACAAAGCAACTCAGATATGAAAACCATGAAACTTTTTGCCTTTGCTATTTCTGCAATCTTACTTTTTGGCTGTACTTCCGGAAATGACGAATGGATTACGCTGTTTGACGGGGAAACCCTGGAAGGATGGACCGCATCTGAAAATGTGGATTCCTGGAAGATTGAAGATGGAACCATTGTGGCCGGCGGGGAACGCTCTCACCTCTTCTACACCGGGGATGTAATGGATCATAAGTTCAAGAACTTTGAATTCAGTGTGGATGTGATGACCCGGCCAAATTCCAATTCAGGGGTCTATATCCATACCGAATTTCAGGAGGAGGGATGGCCTGCCAGGGGCTATGAGTGCCAGGTGCTGAATTCCACCGTTCCCGGGGAATATGTGGAACGTAAAATGTCGGGCAGTATTTATGCGGTAAGGAATATCTGGAAGGCGGTGCAGGCTGATAATGAATGGTACACCTACCGCATCGTTGTACAGGGAAAAACGATACAGACTTACATTAACGATCTGCTGCTCGCTGAATATACCGAACCTGAAACCTTGTGGAGGCCCGAGGGTTGGGCCGGAAGGAAGCTGAGCCCCGACGGAGGCACCTTTGCATTCCAGTGCCATGATCCCGGCAGTGTGGTGGCTTATAAAAATATCAAAGTGAAGCCCCTGGCCGATGATTTACCCACACCCGGAACTCCCCCGGAGGACCTGGAATTCGAAGAGCAGATCGTCAGACTGGCCACGGATAATATCCCCCTGATCGATTTTCATACCCACCTGAAAGGAGGACTGACCCGTGAAGAGGCCCTGGCACATGCACGTCGCTATGGTTTTAACTATGGAATTGCCGTGAACTGTGGATTAAAGATGGGCTTTGAAACGGATGACTCCCTGAATGCCTATCTGGATGCCTTCGAAGCCACGCCCCTGGCCTGGCATGCCATGCAGGCCGAAGGTAGGGAATGGCTCGACCTGTTTAGCAAAGAGAGTCGTGAACGCTTTGATTATGTCTTTACCGATGGCATGACCTGGACCAATAACAGGGGTGTGCGGCAACGACTCTGGATTCCTGAAGAGACAGATATTGGTGATCCCCAGGATTTCATGGAGCAACTGGTTGAGAGCATTGTAAGGGTGGTGACCACAGAACCCATCCATATTCATGTGAACCCCACTTTCCTGCCGCCTGCATTAGCTGACCAGTATGATGTTTTATGGACAGATGACAGGATCGACCGTGTAGTACAGGCTCTTGCCGAAGGAGGTGTGGCACTTGAGATAAATAATCGCTATAAGATACCCAGTGCCAGGATCATCAAGAAAGCCAAGGAAGCAGGAGTGAAATTCACCCTGGGGACCAACAACGGCGGTGCCGATGACCTGGGCCGGATGGAGTATGGCATCCGGATGATCCAGGAATGTGGCCTGAGCTCGCAGGATATGTGGTATCCTGCTATGTAGTCGGGACAGGTATTTAACAGTTTGTTTACTTGATTTTCAAGGTGGTTGATTTATCTTAGGTCCAAATTTTATAAGCATGGGAAAGCTTGATCTGAACCGTCGCCAGTTTCTGGGCGCCCTATCCCTGGGTACTGCCCACCTGATGTTTAACAATCCATTGTATGGAGCTTCCGGGAGGTTTAGCTCAGTGGATCCCCTGCAAAGGGTTGCGCTGGGGAAAACAGGGATTAAACCCACTATGCTTGGTGTGGGTACCGGCATCGTTGGCGGAAGCCGAAGCTCCTATCTGACACGGCAGGATCATGCCAAGAGTATTGCCATGCTTCGACATGCCTACGATCGTGGCATCCGGATGTTTGATTGTGCCGACACCTATGGCACTCATGGCCTGGTGGCAGAGGCCATGAAAGGCATGGATAGGGAGGAGATTGTACTTACTTCAAAGATTTGGACCAGGGAAGGAGGCATTCCCGAACCTGAACGCCCTGATGCCGATATTGTAGTGGATCGTTTTCGCAAGGAGCTGAACACAGACTATATTGACATAGTACAACTCCACTGCATGGTTGATGCGAAATGGACCGAAGGTGAGCGGAGACAGATGGATATCCTGGAAGATCTGAAGGCAAAGGGAGTTATCAGGGCTCATGGAACATCGGTACATTCCCTGGAGGCTATGATTGCCGGCGTAAACGATCCCTGGGTGGATGTGCTTCATGCACGAATCAATCCCTTTGGTATGGCCATGGATAAGCCTGATCCGGCAGAGGTAGTTGAAGTGATTCACCAGATGCACAGTTCAGGCAGGGGGGTGATCGGGATGAAGCTGGTTGGAGATGGCAAGTTACGTGATGAAAGTGAGAAGATAGACCAGGCTCTCAGGTTTGTCCTGGGGCTGGGCAGTGTAGATATGATGATCGTTGGATTTGAGACGGAGGTTCAAATCGACAACTACCTCGACCGGATGAAAGTGGCTCTGCAGGAGCTTGCTTAGTGGCTTGTCCTAAAACTTTCGGAGCAGGTCCATGGCACACATGTAACCGCTGAATATGGCACCGGAAAAACCCCCTCCAAATTTGCCCCAGGCCGAAGCAATATGGACATTTTCCGGGAGGGCTGAAAGGTAGTCGGTGGATTTTCCCGGATTCTGGGCAAAGCCATATACGGCTCCTTCCGGATTCAGGGTAAATCTTTTTACACTAAGCGAGGTGGCGACCTCGGCATATTCCACAGCTGCACGAAAACCGGGGATGATTTTTTCGCAACGGCTGGTAATGATATCGGCCACATCGGCTTTCATCCGGTTGTACTCGTCCCGCTCCAGATTCTCCCAGTCTTCCGGATAATCCACTGCACATACTGCTCCAACACTCTTCCCGGCAGGAGCCAGATTTGAATCAAGCTGACTGTAATCCACAAAGGTGAAACTGCGGGTGGAAAAATCGCTGTGATTGTTTGGCAGAATATCCCTCTGGGATTTTACCGAATTGTCATATATAAAGGTGGAATAGTGCTTGTTGCCCAGTTCATTCAAGGGTTTATTAAATCCAAAATAGACTGTAAGCAGGGAAGCGCCAATGGCATTTTCTGCGATGGTTTCTGCCAGCTTTTTTCCATCCTGTTTGGAAAGCAAGGTATCCGCCAGATTGGGGACAGCTGCATTAACAATAATATGGGGGGCAGTGGCGGAGCCAGGCCCCTTATCCTTGCCCCTTATCTTTTCATAGCTTACACCCGCCGGCTTCCCACCAGCATAATCAATGGATGTAACCAGGTGATTTAAGAGGACGCTGCCTCCGTTTTCACTAATGATATCGCTCAGAGCATTGGAAAGCTGCTGGGAGCCTCCCTTAATAAAGTTTGCCCGGCCGCCATAATAGCTACCCTGAGCAGTCAGGTAGTAAATCCAGGAGAGGGAATAGGGATCATCATGAAAATATCCAAGGTTCCCCAGCAGAATCAGTTTCAGATCCTCGTCGGAAATGATTTCATCCAGAAAAAAACCAAGGCTTTTATCCGGATTGTTCCGGTTTGCCACCATGACCCTTTTCGCATTAAGAACATGGTAGAAATAGTCATCAATACCCTTCTCCTGATCCGGGAAATGACTTTTCAGGATCGCCTTGGCCTCTTCGGGCTTGTGGGGTATGACCAGGTCGTAACGGTCGTTGATAAAACGGTAGAATTCAGGAACGGGAAGAAATTCAACCCTGTCTGAAACCCCGAGGTCTGCAAATACCCGGTTCTTCATATCACCCGGATGGAGTCCATCCATTTCATGAAGTCCGACCTCCATTGTAAAATCACGCCGTTTAAAAGTGGTGGCACACCCCCCCGGCCGGTCGTGCTGTTCCAGCAATAGCACACGTTTACCTTCTTTGGCCAGCTTGGCCCCTGCGGTTAATCCACCCAGTCCGGCTCCTATGATAATTACATCGTAATGCATATTTCAGACTTTTTTAATACTACTCCTTGTCCGGAATGGGATACCTTTTGAATTCAGCCCTCCGGTCAAACAGGTAACGGTAGGTAATATAGTGTTTCACGGATTTACATCCAACGGACATAAATATCTTTCTCATCTTGGGATTAAAATCACCCACCCAGGAGAATTCAATTTCCTTGTAGTGTGGTTTCTTTTCGAAGACCCTGACCAGGTTCAGGATGATGCCTGCTTCAATGCCACGGCTCTGGAAAGCAGGGATCACCCCCATAAGTACCCCACGTGCCCGGTTCATGGTCTTTCTCTTTTTCAGGTAGAGGAACTTCAACATGGCAGGCGGGGTGAGCCTGCCATTGAGATGTTTCAGGATCAGGTTCACATCGGGATACATCAGGTAGATGGCAATGGGTTTGCCCCTGCTGTAGGCAATCCAGATAAACTCCTCATCGATGATGGCCTTCGCTTTTTTCAGTGTTTTTTTGATGTATGAAACTTCCAGGGGTTCGAAATTTTCTTTGAAGGAGTCCCATGCCTCGTTAAATACGGTGACGAAATCCAGTATATATTTATCCGCTTCAGCCCACCTGAAATGTTTGAATTCGTATTCGGGATTTGAAGCGACCCGCTCGGCGATGCGTTCAAACCTGGAGGGCAGCGGCTCCCTCACATCCAGGTGGAAACCTTCCTGCCTGAAGTAGGTTTGAAAGCCATAGTTTTCAAAGAGTTCCTGGTAGTAGGGGTGATTGTATGCGATCTCGTAGGAGGGATGCGTAAAGCCATTTACCAGCAGACCCCAGTATTTATCAGTCTCACCAAAATTAACCGGTCCGTCCATGGCCTCCATCCCCCGCGCTCTCAGCCATTCCCTGGCAGAATCGAAGAGCAAATTGGCCGCCTCCTGCATGTGGATGCATTCGAAAAAACCCATGCCTCCTGTAGGCTGATCGTGCTTTTCACAGCTGTTACGGTCGATAAAGGCAGCCACCCGGCCTATCAACTGCTGCCGGTCATCATAAAGCACCCATCGGATGGCCTCACCATGTTCGAAGTAGACATTTTTTCCGGGATCGAAAATGGATTTGATTTCTTTATCAAAGGGACGAACCCAGATTGGGTCGTCCCGGTAGATGAGCACAGGAACTTTAAGAAATGCCTTTTGCAGCTCCCGGTTGGTAACTTCCTTGATTTTCATTAAATGTAGATCGATTCAAGAAGTTTTTCATATCTGGATGCTACTACTTTTCGTTTCAGTTTCAGGCTGGCTGAGAGTTCGCCGGTAGCGGGCGACCAGTCGTCGGGCACAATGCGAACCCGTTTGAGCCTTTCCCAGTCATTGAGCGCCCGGTTGATTCGTGCTATTTCATCATTGAATACAGCGACCACCTCAGGAAGGGCAATCAGCTCTTTACGCTCCCTGCCATTGGGTATTTTTTGTTCGGAGCACCATTCATTCAGGTATTTGAAATCTGGAACCAGTAAGGCACTGGCAAACTTTTGATGCTCACCTACCACCATAACCTGATCAATAAAAGCCGACTCCTTGACCAGGTTTTCAATGGGCTGCGGAGCGATGAACTTGCCACTGGACAGCTTGAATATTTCCTTCTTCCGGTCTGTAATCATCAGGAATTTTCCATCCTCCAGGTGCCCCACATCACCCGTATGGAACCAGCCTTCTTTGTCAAATACACTCTGGGTCTGCTGCTCGTCTTTGTAGTAACCCAGCATAACACAGTCGCCCTTACAAAGCACTTCTCCGTCTTCTGCAATCTTCAGCTCAACTCCATCAATGACTGTCCCCACCGATCCCAGTTTACACTCACCTTTTTCCATGCGGTTGATGGTGATAATGGGTGAAGTCTCCGTCAGACCGTACATATTAATGATCTTCAGGCCGCTGGCCCAGAAGATTCTTTCAAGCCTGTACTGCAGGGCTGCGCCGCCGCAACCCACTATTCGGGCATGCCCTCCCAGGGCTTCCCTCCATTTACTGAAAATCATCTTATCGGCAAACTTCAGTTTCTGCTCGTAGAACCATCCTTTTTCCCCATGGGGCAGGTATTTCAGTCCCAGTTCCACGGCCCAGAAGAAAATCTTCTTCTTCATGCCATCCAGGCTGCGTCCTTTGGAGATTACATTGTCGTAAATCTTTTCAAGGATCCTCGGAACGGCATCGAAACCGGTGGCCCTGATCTCTTTCAGGTTGGCTGCAATGGATCCCATGCTTTCGGCATAATAGATGCATGCGCCTGAATACTGGGTCTGGTAATTGCCCAGTCTCCCGCCCACATGACAGACCGGAATGATGGCCAGGTAGCGGTCCTCCGAAGTGAGTTGGAATACTTTTGATGCTGCCAGAAAATTGCTAACCAGGTTTTTGTGGGAGAGCATAACCCCTTTAGCCTGGCCGGTAGTCCCCGAGGTATAAATGATGGAAACCAGATCTTCCGGCACCACTTCAGTCTTGGTGGTTTCCAGTTTTTGTCTGATCTCTTCGCTGGCGGTCTTGCCCAGCTCAACTACTTCACTCCAGTGGGCTGCACCGTCGATCTGGTCAAAGGTGTAAATATGTTTTGCTTTCTTCTGTTTCCTGAATTCGGGAAGGATTAGATTGTAGAGTTTCTGATCCGAGATGATAAGCATACTGGAATCGGAATGATCCATGACATATCCGTATTCCTGATCGTTCAGGGAGGTATATACCGGAACATGCACCACGCCTGCCAGGGCCATTCCCATATCCACAAAATTCCACTGTGGACGGTTGTTGGTCACGGTCATGATTTTATCACCCTTTGAGAAACCCATCTTCAGGAGACCCAGAGCAAAATTGTGTGCGATCTCACTGTATTGTTCTGAAGTATAGAAGGTCCACTTTCCGCCCTTTTTTTCGGAAAGAACATTGTTGCCCGGATATACTGTGGTAAATCGCTCCAGGAGATCGAAATTTCGAGTAGGTATCATGATTAATGAAGTTTGGGTAGGTGCAAGATACGGAAACTAATCGAGATGGTCTGACAGTGAATTCTTACTATATTGGTCTAAAATTACTTAGATGAAACGACGATCTTTTCTCGAAAAAACGGCATTATTGACTCTGGTTTCGGCTTTGTTTACCAGGAAAGCCATTGCGAAAGGTGTTGACATGAAAGTTGGCAAGCTGAAAGACGGAGAAATCCAGCACATGGTTATTTTTAATCTTCCATATCCCGAAGGATCTGCAGAAGCACTTACCTTCCTGAAGGACGGAACCCGTATCTTATCAGCAATACCGGTGGTGAAGGATTTTCAGGCTTTTAAGCAGGTGAGCCCAAAGAATGATTTCCAGTATGGCTTTTCCATGGTGTTTTCAAGCCAGGCGGATTACACCACTTACAATGAGCACCCTGATCATGTGGCATTTGTTCAGGATCGATGGATGAAGGAAGTATCAGACTTTCTGGAGATTGACTTTAAGAAGCCCTTCTAGTAGTAGCTGCTTCCGTCCCAGCAATGGGTACAAAGCTTCTCCTTGGGAAGCCCGATGGCATCAATCAGATCGTCCAGGTCCTGGTACATCAGTGAATCGATTCCCAGGTTCTTTGCGATCTGCTCCACCATTTGCTTGTATTTTTCAGTGCTGGGATCGGCATATTCCTCCAGATTAGCATCTTCACCTTCCAGTTGCTTAATAGCTTTCCTGGTTGCCAGCTCCATGGGGGTTCGGGATTGGGAGAAGTTCAGGTAGTTACATGGAAAGGTCAGGGGCGGACATGCAATTCGCATATGTACCTCCCTGGCTCCGGCCTGTCTGAGATCGGCCGTATTGTCCTTCAACTGGGTTCCCCTGACTATGGAGTCATCCAGGAAGACCATGCATTTGTCCTCGATCATGGCTTTATTTGGGATGAGCTTCATCTTGGCCACCAGGTCGCGCATATCCTGGTGCTGGGGCATGAAACTCCGGGGCCAGGTGGGGGTATATTTAGAGTAGGCCCGTTTATAGGGTACTCCATTAAAGTTTCCGTAGCCAATGGCGTGACCCACACCCGAATCGGGTACCCCACAAACAAAGTCGGGTTTGACCGGATCTCTTTTTGCAAGGGCGGCCCCGCAGCGATAGCGGACTTCATCCACATTGATCCCCTCATAGTAAGATGGGGGATAGCCATAGTATACCCAGAGGAAGGAGCAGACCTGCATCTTTTCACCTGCGGGTTTCAGGGTCCGGTATCCCTCGGCAGTGATTTCCACCACTTCACCCGGTCCCAGGTAATACTCGATTTCATAGCCGTTGTTAGGAAAGGCGCAGGTTTCCGATGCCACCGCGTAGGCTCCATCCTTTTTTCCAATGATGGCCGTGGTCCGGCCCAGCTTGTCGCGGGCAACAATAAGACTTTCTGGGGTGAGGATCATCAGGGTGCACGAACCCTTAACTCTATTGTGGACATTTTCGATTCCTGCGACGAAGTCGTTCTCTTCACACACCAGATTGGCCACCACTTCAGTGGGATTCACATTGCCCTGGAAGTTTTCTGTAAAGTGTCCTTTTTTATTCAGGAAATGTGTTTCAAGCTCATTTATATTAACCAGGCGGCTTACTGTGGCAATGGCAAAGCGACCCATATGGGAGTTGAACATGATGGGTTGCGGATCGGTGTCGCTGATGATACCGATGCCTTTATTTCCATTGAATTTTGGCAGGTCGGGTTCAAATTTGGTTCTGAAGTAACCATCCTCCAGGCTATGGATCGATCTTCTGAAGCCTTCTTTTTCGTTGTAAAATACCATTCCGGCTCTTTTGGTACCCAGGTGGGAGTGGTAGTCCGTTCCATAATAAACATCGTAAACGCAATTTTGCCTGGCAATAGCTCCGAAAAAGCCGCTCATCTTGGAAATAGTTTTAGGTTAGTAGTCAGGCTAAAACTAGGAAGAAAAACCGTGAATCCAAACTAATTTCATGTACTGCTTATTTAGCTGCAAGGATAAGCCAGCCTGCGCTAAACTTTTACCCGTTTCTTGCGATCTTACAAGAGGATGTGTTGATTCTCTTTATTACGCCAGCCCGCCTGCGACTTGTATTTAACAATATAGATCTTCAGGTCGGCCTGGCTCTCGTAGTCCACGAAAAACACTTTTTTATCGGCCTGGCTCTCGTAGTCCACAAAAAACCACAGGCCGTCTTCTTTGGCCTGGGAATCGTAGTCCACAAAAAAGACCTTCAGGTCGCACTGTGATTCGTACTCCACCACGTAAACCTTTATGTCGGCCTGACTCTCGTATTCAACCTTGTAGACCTTTTGTGCCTCAAGCGATACAGTAAGAGAGAGGATGGATATCAGCAATATATAAGATGTTTTCATGGTTCAGCTTATTTAATACCAGATAGAACAGTTCAAAAACTGATCCAAAAAAAACAGCCGCCTTACCACCAGACCTCCATCTGCAGACCCAGGGATAGTCCGTGATCCTGATCCGCAAAGGATCCTGTGGCAACCTGACCAATAAAAGAATCGGACCAGGCCGCATAGGTGAAATAGGCCCTGATGGCCGGCCGGCTCATGATTTTATTCTGGGGAGATATCTGTGGGGCGATGGTGGCCTTGAACAGGACTCCGCTATCCATGTCCTTCTGCTCAGTATAATCCATGCCAAATTCCCCCACCAGTGAAAAATACCTGCTGAAGTGATAGGACGGCCTGATGCCGGCAGAGAACCAGTTGAGGATATTGCCCTCGGCTTGCTTATTCTCCAATAGCTGGTAAGAAAGCAGGCCCTGCATGGAGAAGGAAGGACTCAGATCCAGGAGCAGATCATTGATTACCCGGAATCTCCTGAACCCACCCACATCAATCTCCTCTCCCGGAACGGGTACTATTCCCATGGGTTGAGAGATTATTGCCCTGTAATTTTCAGCGGCCCCCCTTCCATAGAACAGGTTAATCAGGTTTCGTCCTTCCGGGAATGGGATTTCATAAAACAGTCCGGCTGACCACCCGACATCACTGCTTACATAATAGGTGTCCTCCTCCAGGACGGCAGAATCACCTTTAAAATTTGATACATCAAATGTGAAGCCCAGCTTCCCGGAACCAAGAGCGATATCATAAATGGTAAGATCCAGGCTTGTTTTATTTAAGAAAAACTGGTTGCTGGGTTGCACATTCCCATTGGAGGTCAGTTGATCGATGGATCCCCCCAGGTAGGCAAGGGATAGCCGGAACGAATTCCAGAGCACGAGGTCCTCAAACCCGCCTCCAAATCCGCTCATGTCCCGGTAGAAATAATCTGTCATGTGGACATCATACCTGTCATAGAAGCGCTGTCCTGCCCAGAAAGCCATCAGGGGCTGGTCCCGGACAATACCGCGACTACGAACAAAGGCTTCCCTGACCGAGGTGGTTGTTACGAAATCGTTGCTTTTACTGGTGGGAGTAACAAATGCAAGCCTCAGGTTGGTTTCGAAAAGGGCCTTGTTTTCATCTACAAAAGCATAGCCAAGCACAGCTTCCACATAGGTTTCTGCTTCATTTCCTAACCTGTACTTCGATTCCGCATTGGGGGCCCTGAATACATCCATTGCCTTGCCATTGCCATCTATCCCAAATCCTGCGCGCATATAGCCTCCGAAAATAATATGTGTGGTATCCTGTGCTGTAATATTTGCTGTTGCAGACCAGGTTATTAAAAAAATCAGGAACACCTGCCATGATAGGAGGAGATGGAGTTTTCTCATTTTTCTTTCGATCTGGATACGTTCAAGAGGAAAGATAAAACATAAAAAGTCTTCCGGCAAGAGGATCCGCTATAGAGGGAACATGCTACTTGTTTAAATATGGATTAGATGCTCCCTATCTCCCGTTTTACAATAAATATCCTTGCTGAACATAAACAGATTTGCTGGCTTTTTTGAAGCACCTGTCTTTTTTTCTTCCAGAGAGATAATATATGTTTTACTGAGGGCTTTTTTTCGGAAGTTTCTGTTATCGATATCAATATCAAGTACCGCCTCATAGGCCGCCTGAAGCTCATTCAGCGTGAATTTATCGGGAAGAAGCTCAAAAATAATTGGTTCGCTTACAAGCTTTTCTTTGAGTTGCCGTATAGCTGTATCAATTATTTCCCTGTGATCAAAAGCCAAAGGGGGCAGGGCTTTGACAGGGAACCACCTTGTATTTTTTGTCAGTCTGTCCAAGCCCTGAGTGGGGAGAAGAAAATAATATGCAACTGACATGGTATAGGGGTTGATTTCTTTGCTTTTGACCCAGAGCAGATCTTTATCGTTCTTGATCCTCTTGGGATTGCCAAAAGTCCTGAATTGCTTTTTATAAGCCTCATCCTGACCTGTTAGCTTTTTTAAAATCCTTTGTGCTGACTGATCCAGGGTTTCACTTTTAAAAACATGTTTGCCCGGCAGCATCCAGTCGTCAATCGCCGGATACCTATCATCGTACATGTTCAGATTGCGCCTGCTCAGAAGGATGTTGATTTGGGCCAGGTCAAAACCGAAAACAACACAATCGACCGATATGTTAGGTATTTCCCTTAAATCCATTAGAAAAACGTGTAATATACGTTTTATACTAATTATGCTTGTGCAAATATACCTAAAATGAAGTATTAATACTCTTTTAATGACAAATATAATGTAATAAATAAAGGGATTAGTTGTTATTTCATATATTTTTATTTTACATTTGTAAGCAAACGTATAAAATACGTTTAATAAAGATACTTTCAAATGAATGACCAGGCGAACCGAAACTTTGCAGCACTTGATGAAGAACAACTTCCCATAGCGCAGAACAAACTACATGGCGGGAAACATTTTGCAGGCCTCTACGCCGGAGAGCATGTGGCTGCCACTGAATTTGTCATTGGCGCCACTTTTGTCTCCCTGGGGGCCAGTACCCGGGATATTTTATTCGGCTTGCTTATTGGTAATGCGCTTGCCGTGCTTAGCTGGACTTTTTTAACTTCTCCCATTGCTGTTCAGACCAGGCTTAGCCTCTATACTTACCTGAATAAGATTGCGGGCGATACCATGACCAAGCTTTACAACTGGGCCAATGCTATTATTTTTACGGTCATCTCGGCAGCCATGATAACCGTATCCGCATCTGCGGTTCGTTTGTTGTTTGGTATTCCGGCACAATTGAACTGGTACTCCACCAATGTCAGTTTCATCCTGGTTGTGATTGGAGTAGGCATTGTGGTGGTCTTTGTGGCCATTTATGGATTTTCCACAGTGGCCAGTTTTTCAGGCATCTGTGCACCCTGGCTCTTCACCCTGTTTTTTGCCGGAGCACTTGCGCTGCTTCCTGCACTTTCCCATTCGGTTGTGGGTTCAACCTCCATTGCCAGTATGAAGGAATTCATCCTGATCGGCGACCATTCCATATGGAAAGGGGTAACCAATACCGGGGAAGCGGGCATCGGACTATTTGAAGTGATTGGATTTGCCTGGGCTGCCAATACCATTACTCATGTGGGCTTGATTGATATGGCCATCTTTCGTTATGCAAAGAAGGCCAGCTATGGGCTGTATTCGGGCTTTGGAATGTTTTTGGGCCATTATCTGGCCTGGATCGCGGCAGGCATTATGGGGGCCGGAGCAGGAGTTCTGCTTCAGAAACCCGTGGTTGCCCTGGATCCCGGCGATGTGGCCTTTTATGCCCTGGGAGCCTCTGGTTTTGTAATTGTCATTATTGCCGGCTGGACCACGGCCAATGCCAACCTGTACCGGGCGGGACTGGCTGCTCAGGCCATCTTTAAAAAGCATTCCCGAAAAAGAAGCACCCTGGTGGTGGGTGTTTTTACGGTGATCATTGCCTGTTTCCCCTTTGTTTTTTCAAAGATGCTTCCCATGCTCACCTATGCGGGATTGCTGGTGGTCCCGGTGGGGGCCATTGTATTCACAGAGCATTTTATTTTCCCCAGAATCGGACTCACCAGGTACTGGGCCTATTATAAGAACCTGCTCACAAGTAAACCGGCTATCATTGCCTGGATGGGAGGGCTTTTACTGGGCTTCGGGCTGAATGCCCTGCATGTGATGTCCTTTTATTACCTGTTCATCCCTGCCTGGTTCTTTACAGCCATTATCTACACCCTGATGGCAAGAACCAGCGGAGCCAGAGAAGACTTTACAAAAGAAATCAAGGAAGAAGAGCAGCTTCAAAAGGACATAAAGGAGTACCAGGAGGAGAAAGCTCTCTCAGAAAAAGTGCAATACAAGGATAGATCTACCGGTACGAAGATCCTGACCATATTATCTGTGATCTGCCTGGCGATCATTCTTACCCTGGCTTCAATCACTATGTTTGCCAGTCCCGATCTGGAGCTGTACAATATCAACAAAGCAATTTTCCATAAATATGCATTTATCTGTACCATCGGGTACTTTGTATTTGCTTACTGGGGACTTCAAAGAAAAAAGTCATTTATTAAATAGGATAAAACCATGAAAAATGCAATTCTGCTGAATCAGAAAAATCTGAACTCCTTGCCTCCTGATGTAATCGTACCCTCCTATAACAGGGATGAAGTAACTACCAGCATTGTACATATTGGGGTGGGTAATTTTCACCGCTCACATGAGGCCTATTATACCAATGAATTAATGCAGGATCACGGGGTGCTGGACTGTGGCATTTGTGGGGTGGGACTTTTGGATTATGACCGGAGGATTTACAACATCCTGAAGGATCAGGATGGTTTATATACGCTTGTTACAAAGGAGCTGGACGGATCGCTCAGTCCGCGTGTTATCGGCTCCATCGTAGAATATATATTTGCTCCTGAAAATCCCATAGCCGTGATCGAAAAAATGGCCGATCCCGATATAAAAATCATTTCCCTTACCATCACCGAGGGAGGTTATAATTTAAACGAGGCTACCGGAGAGTTCGACTTCAGCAATCCGGTCATCGTGGAAGACATGAAAAATCCCATGTCGCCCAAAACGGTTTTCGGCTACCTGGCACAGGCCTTGAAACTCAGGATGCAACGGGGTACGGCTGGCTGTACGATCCAATCTTGCGATAACATTCAGGGGAATGGAAATGTGGCCCGGAAGGCCCTGATTAATTACGTGGAAAAGGCTGAACCTGAATTATTGTCCTGGATTGAGAAGCATGTTTCATTTCCCAATGCCATGGTGGACAGGATCACTCCCGTGACTGTTGCCGGGGACATTGAAAAGCTAAAAGAAGAGTTTCAGGTGGAGGACCAGTGGCCTGTTGTCTGCGAGCCCTTTATCCAGTGGGTTGTGGAAGACGATTTTGCAGAAGGCAGACCGCAATGGGAAAAAGTGGGAGTTCAATTTGTCGAAAACGTGGTGCCTTTTGAAAACATGAAGTTGCGCCTGCTGAATGCCGGCCATTCCCTTCTGGGTATGCTGGGGGCACTGCATGCTTACACTACCATCGACGAAGCAGCCCGTGATGAAGAATTCTCGAAGTTCCTGGAATCCTTTATGGATGAAGAGGTCAGTCCAACCCTGGGAGATCTGGGTGGTATTGACCTGGCTGCCTATAAGAAGAGCCTGCTTGAACGTTTCCGGAATATCCATATTAAAGATTTGATTTCCCGAATCTGCCTGGAGAGTTCGGCCAAGATTCCTATCTTCTTATTGCCCACCGTCAAAGCCCAGCTTCAGGGCAATGGAAATATTAAAAGAGCAGCTTTTGTAGTTGCAGCCTGGTGCAAGTACAACGATGGAGTGGATGAGAACGGTATGCCTTACGACATTGAGGATGCCATGAGCGATGAATTGATCCGGGCCGCAGCCTTATCCCACCAGGAGCCCATTCGTTTCCTGGAAATTGAACCGGTTTTTGGGGACCTGGTTCAAAATGAAAGTTTTGTGAATTCATTTTTAGAGTCTCTGGCCATGCTTCGCAGCAAAAAGGTCAGGGAATGTGTAAGAGAGATGAATTCATATCTTTAAAGAAACTGGGGATTATGAAATCAATTATTTGTTTTGGCGAAGTGTTATGGGATATGCTTCCTGCGGGTAAAAAGCTGGGAGGCGCACCGTTGAATGTGGCGCTCAGGGCACAATCGCTGGGTCATAATGCTTCTATGATCAGCAGCATAGGCAACGACGACATTGGTGCTGAGCTGGCCGAGGAAATTTTGAATCATGGCGGCACCCTTGCGCATATCCAGGTGAACAAAGACTTTGCCACCAGTGAGGTCCTGGTAGCACTGGATGAACATGGTACGGCAAGCTATGAAATCAGGATGCCCTGTGCCTGGGACAATATTGCGCTTCTGGAGCAGGATCTGGAAGCGGTAAAGAAGGCGGATGCCCTGATTTATGGCAGTCTGGTTACCAGAAGTGATGTTTCAAGAAAGACTCTCTTTGCCCTCCTGGACCAGGCCACATATAGTGTATTTGATGTGAACCTGCGTCCCCCTCACTATTCGCCGGAGCGGATTTTAAGCTTGATGAAAGCAGCCGATTTTGTGAAATTCAATGATGAGGAACTCCATGAGATTTGTATGCACCTTGGATTTCATGATAAATCGCTGGAGGCATGCATCCGTTTTATATCAGAGCAAACGGACACGGACCAGATTTGCGTGACCCTGGGGAAGGACGGAGCGGTTCTTTTTTACAATAAGGACTTTTATTACAACCCGGGTTACAAAGTTACAGTGGCTGATACAGTTGGTGCGGGCGATTCCTTCCTGGCTTCCATCATCAGCAAGTTGCTGGATGGTGTGGATCCCCAGGGTGCCATTGACTTTGCGTGTGCGGTGGGTTCCATCGTTGCATCTAAGAACGGTGCCAATCCTGAGCTCAGTGATGAGGAGATCCTTCGCATGATCGGAACCCGTTAGGGATAGGGGCCAGGGCCGTTCTATGGATTGGGTTTGGCCGGCAGGTTTGATTTCATTCTTCTCCGGAAAGATGAGGGGATCAGGTTGAATCCCCTGATGCCAAAGCGCCGGGCCAGTAATTCAAGGCCCAGAAGAGAAACCACTCCCCCGGGTAGGATGACCAGGGTGGTGAATATGGAAAAGCGACCCACATCTTTCAACTGTTCGATGGCTGCTTTTACCTCCTCTTCTGAAGGAGCTTCTTTTCGTCCGCTCAGGTCCAGTTTTGCCTCAAGTAATTTAAAAAAAGAACGGGCCATCTGTTCGGTTTCCCCGGCCTCTTCTCCGACGATATCAACCCCTTCATCAATCAGTTTCTTGGTTTTTGAAGCGTACTTCCTTGCAAAGAGGTAGCTCCTGTGATTTTTCACAGGCAGGTTCCAGGCAGCCTCCTTCAGAGCTTTGAGTTTATTAATAAGGACCGATTCCCTGTGCATAACACTGTTTATACCGTAAGGCCTTTGGTTTTATATATTAACCCCATTTTCAAAAGTAAGTTCAATTTTCGTGTGAATGATGATCAGTGTCTGAGACCGATAGTTTTTTCATATAACTCAGGGTAAGAATCGTTCCCGCCACGCCAATGATGCTCCAGAGAATAATTAAAAAATAGTCCGGGTCCAAATTCTGAATGTACAGGCTCAATGCCATCGCCATCAATGCAAACCCAAGCGTGCTGGTTTTTGTAAGAATAATGCCCCCCAGGATATATCCAAGGGTCTTATTTTTCGCCATTAAAACTGCAGATGCCAGCATAAGCGGGATGATAAGGGCCAGGTCCAGGGAGTAGATGATAAGGGGTGCCTTGCCATCGGGTGTATCAGACAGGTGATTGGGGTCAGCCAGATGAGAAACAAGATCCTTGATCCACAGGGATGCAATCAGGATGGAGATGAGTAACAAGTAGGCAATGATTGTGATTTTTAAGCCCCTTCCCTTAAATGAACAGACCCTATCATGCTTAAAAATTTCTATCAAAGAAATGACCATGCCAATTACTGCCAGCCCAAAAATGGGCACTTGAAGTAAATACAGAAAGCTTAGTTCTGCTGCAAACATGTAAAAGGAATAGGTGTATGTGAAATATAGCAGGATTCCACTATGGACCAGCGTCCATTTCCAATTGCTGTTTTGCACTCCTCTGGAAAGGCTGATCAGCAAAAAGGGCAAGGCAAGCAGGAGAGTCACCATATCCTGTCCCAGCCATTGGGCATTTGCCCATGCACCATCCTGGTAGATACCATTGTTGATGATGCTGATTGAACATGATACAAGTGTTAATACAGCAATCAGAATGCTAAATGTCAGTAATGTTCTTTTTGCCATGAAGGGAGTATTTGATTATCTGTCAGGGAAGTAGAGCGGGTGATTTGCGTTATATTTACGGATGAATTCCACCATTTTCTCTTTCTTTTCTCGTTTGCGCAGAGACTCATACTGGGAGCTCAGTACCGAATCTCTTTCCAGGATAACACCCAATGAATAGATATCATATTCACTTAGTGCATTTGATTCAAAATCAAAAAGAGAAATCTCCCCTTCTGCAGAGACCATGGAATAATTGTAATTTTTGTAGAAGGAGCGAAAGAGATCTGTGGTTGTAGTATACCGGGTGCCGGTATCCCTTGGCGAATAACTGGTTTTTTCATGGGTTGTTGCAGAAGCGATAAAGAGGGAAATAGGTCCTTGAATGAGGATCTTTTGAAACCTTCCACCAAGCATCATGTACAGGCTATTCTCAAGGGCATATCCCCAGACCTCTTTTGTTCTAATGGAGGCTCTTACACCCGACTCATCATAGAGGACAATCTCTTCGTTGAGGACCAATTCATCGAAGAAGTTTTTGTTATCCGTATTCAAATCGGTGACAATCCTGGCAAAGGGAATGGGATCGTTTGCTTTCAGGTCTTCGATATTCAGGTATAAGCCTTCTTTGAATTTATATTCGGGAGAATAAGGGACCATTTTATATTTCTGAGGCTCCCGGGCCCATTCGATGGCCTGTTTCAGTAAACGCCGGTAATCCGGATTTTCATATGCATGATGGTCATGGCCCGGTTGTATATAGACTATTCGAGATTTTCCATAATAATTTGTCCAGCCGATAATTTTTCCGCTTTCAGGATGTGAGGTTTCAAGTATTGGATGTACTTCCGGCCCGACCCTGAAATTTCCATACACTTCATCGTGAATTACAAAGTCGTTTATTCCTTCGGTAATAGGGTGATTTTCATCCCTTACCCGGACAGTAAATTCCACCTTGTGTTGATAAGTGGATGCTTCCGGATCTGTGCCAGATTCAATATAACGTCCCCCGATGATCTTTTCAAACTCATCCCATTCCTGATAATTCACAAGGGAGTGGTGCAGAAATACCATTCCTTTGCCTTTCTCCAATAACTTGATGAAGGCATCTTTTTGCACCTCATCAATCTTCTGGTACATGTCATAAAAGAGCAGAACATCAAATTGATCCATAAGAGAGGATTTATATAGTCCGTTGGCCCCCGGATGGATTACCTCCTGGTAAACAATTCCCGGCATTTCCCTGAACATATCGAAAAAGGGTTCTCTTTCGAATTCATGCCCGCCTGTAATGATCATGATTCGCTTTACTGCTTGGGCTGAACATTCATTATTAAGCACAATATTTGTGGCTGCTATGGATAGGAATATTATGAGCCATGTCCGGGAGTATAGTCTAACTCTGCTCATGCTATTATGCAGTTAATAATCCATGATCACTTCCCGGGAACCATATCCAGTCTAAGATTGCCATAGTGTTCCAGTACCTCGCTCAGTTGCTGATATACTGCCTTTGTTTCAGCATCAAGTGTGGAAATCTCAAGAGGGTATTGTTCCCCGTAATCCACCGGGACTTCATAAAACTCCCCGGTATCATATAATTTGTAGCGGTGGGTTCGTGCAAAAACACGGGCTTTCTCCACCTCCCCGTTTCTTGAATACCAGCTGTAGATCCACTCCCTGGGATTCCCCTTTTCTCCATGCAGTTGAGGAAAAAAACTTCGACCATCCATCTCTATGGAATCCATGGGGATGCTGGCTACCTCCCCCAGGGTGGGTAAGAAATCGCTGAAATCAATCAGGTCTGAATTGACCGTGTTGGCTTCGATGACATCCGGCCATTGTACGATGAGCGGAACCCGGGTCCCGGCATCCGTGGATTTTCCCTTTGCCCCGGCGACCTCCCGCCCGTTCAGCATGGAAACCACAGGTACATCTGTGCCATTATCCCCGGTAAACAGCACCAGGGTATTGTTTTGAATGCCCAGTTCTTCCAGTCTGAGGTTTATCTCACCAACAATATGGTCCATATGAGCGACCATATCTTCAAAATAGTGTGGCTCTCCCTTATAGGTCATCGTGCTTGTATCTCCCCGGTTCCATTCCGGGGAGCCGGGTGCTGGACTAAAGGGGCAGTGGGTCAGGATCATGGGGTAGTACAACAAAAAGGGAGTTCCGTCTTCATGGCACTTTTCAATAAACTCGATTCCATACTGACTTACAATGTCGGGGCCATAGTCGGTCTCCGCATAGGTGATAAGCTTCCCGTCCACCTCAAGCACAGGCTTGGAAAAACGGGTATCCCGACCGGTGGAATCTATCCGTCCGCCACCCACCTGCCACAAGCAGTGCCGGTCAAATCCGGCGTGCTGTGGACTGGCCGGATCCTTGCCCAGCTGCCATTTCCCCACCACACAGGTCGCATATCCTGCCTCCTGAAAAAGATGTCCAAAGGTAATCTGACTTTCTTCCAGCAAGCCAAAATGTACGTAGTTCCTCACATTATATAGTCCTGTCATTATCTGAACACGACTGGGCGTGCATAAGGGTTGTGCATAACAGTGCTCAAACCGCATGCCATTGGAGGCCAGTTGATCAATTTCGGGTGTTTTGTATGAGCTGCCTCCGTTGGCCCCGATGGTTTCATAACCCAGGTCGTCGGCCATGATCAGGATGACATTGGGCCTTTCATCAGGGCTTCCCGGGGAAGAGCCGGCTGTACAGGATACTAATAGTACTGAAAGCAGGACCAATGAGATCACACCTGAAGTTTTCATAGGCTATATTTTCTCGAATTCATAATCTCTTTCCACCCTGGCGATCCGGGCTTTAAAATGGCTGTACCAGACTTCCCGGCCTTTTTGCCTTGCAATCGCGTGTTCGGCATGCTCTTTCCATTTCTTTATGGACTTCAGGTCTCTCCAGTACGAAATGGTAATGCCAAGCACCTCTCTTGCATCTTCCACTCCCAGGAATCCATCCTGCTTTTGTGCCAGGTCAATCATACGAGCCGACATAAGTGCATATCCCTTGTCCCCTTCAGTTCTCTGAGAACTGAAGATTACTGCATAGTAGGGAGGGCTTGGAGTTTTGGCAATCATCTTTACCGGTTTTATCAGCTTTGCTTTCATGGCTGCTTTTTCTTCTCCAGGAGTGAGATAACGATGACTACGACCAGCAGAATCATTGCCAGAATACCCAGATAACTCCCGGAATTATTTGACCAGCTTAAATCCCCGAAATCTATGATAGATACGTTGCCAATAATCAGAACTGCAGCCACCCCGATAAGTATGAATTTTGCATTTCTCATAGTAAAAAAAAGGCTTTTAAACCCAGTAATTTAGTGATAAATTACAAATTGAAGCTTTCATTAACGTATATTTCGTAATGTATCTCAACACTCAGAAGAATGAAAGAAAAGCTTAGTCTGCTCTCCGAGCTCATCAAACTTGCCCGCTGTGATAATGAAGTAAGAGAACAAGAGTATTTATTTCTCATGTCCATAGCCCGGTCACTCCATGTGAGTCAGGAGGATTTTGATTCCCTTTTTGAAACCTACATCGAATTCACACCACCCGAATCTGAATTTGATCGAATATTGCAATTCCATCGCCTGGTTCTGCTGATGAATGTGGATCAGGAAACCAGTGATCAGGAACTTGCATTTTTAAAGGATATCGGTATACGGATCGGACTTAATTCCCTGGCGACGGACCGGGTACTTGCAGAAATGCACAAGTATCCCAACAAACTTATTCCCCCCGACAAGCTGATAGAGATTTTTAAAGAGAACTATAATTAAACTATCTTTGTGCCCTGAAAAAACAGTATACGATATGAGTACGAAGAAGACGCTTCTGATGATCCTGGATGGATGGGGAATTGGAAAAGGAGATAACGCTGATGTAATCAGCCAGGTAGCTACTCCGAATATGGACAGGCTGGAGAAAGAGTACCCCTCTTCACAGCTTCATGCTTCGGGTGAGAATGTGGGATTGCCCGACGGACAAATGGGTAATTCCGAGGTGGGGCACCTTAACATTGGTGCGGGTCGTGTGGTTTACCAGGACCTGGTGAAGATTAATATGGCCGTAAAGGATGGTTCCATTGGCGAGAATCCTGCACTGCTTGAGGCCTTCACTTATGCACGCGACAAAGAGAAGCAGGTGCATTTTATGGGACTGCTCTCCGACGGGGGTGTTCATTCGCTTGATAAGCACTTGTACAAGCTGTGTGATATAACAGGCGAGTACGGCATTAAGAATGTATTTATTCACGCTTTCGGAGATGGACGGGATACCGACCCACAGAGCGGGAAGGGGTATATGGAGAACCTGGAGAAGCATCTTGAAACTTCAAACGGAAAAGTAGCTTCCTTTATCGGCCGCTATTATGCAATGGACCGTGATAAGAGGTGGGAGCGTGTCAAAGAAGCTTACGATCTGCTGGTGCATGGCAAGGGAAGAGCGGCTGGAAATGTGGTAAAGGCCCTGCAGGAATCATATGATAAAGGAGTGACCGACGAGTTTGTGAAGCCCATTGTAATTGTGGATGAGGAGAACAAAGCCCTGGGGACTATCCAGGAGGGCGATGTGATTGTATTCTTTAATTTCAGGAACGACAGGGCTAAAGAGCTTACCATTGTCCTGACCCAGAAGGACATGCCCGAGTTTGGGATGCATACCATTCCTCTGCACTACTGTACCATGACCCCCTATGATGCCACTTTCGAAGGTCTGCATGTGATTTACGACAAGGATAATGTCACCAATACCATTGGAGAGGTAGTTTCAAATGCAGGATTGAGCCAGCTTCGTATTGCAGAGACTGAAAAATATGCTCACGTAACTTTCTTCTTTTCGGGAGGAAGGGAAGAAGTATTTAAGAATGAGAACAGAATCCTGGTGCCCTCCCCCAAGGTAGCGACCTACGATCTGCAGCCCGAGATGAGTGCATTCGAGGTGAAAGATGCTGTGATAGGTGATATCAGGGAGAACGGTCCCGATTTTATCTGTCTAAATTTTGCCAATGGCGATATGGTTGGTCATACCGGCATTTATGCATCCATTGAAAAAGCAGTGACCACTGTGGATCAGTGTGTGGGTGAAGTGGTGGAAGTGGCCAGGGAGAATGGCTACGATGTGATGATTATTGCCGACCATGGAAATGCCGACAACGCAGTGAATGCCGATGGTTCACCCAATACGGCGCATTCCCTGAATCCGGTGCCCTGCATCATGGTAACAGACGACTACACCACTGTGGGAGAAGGTATACTGGCGGATGTAGCTCCGACTCTTCTGCATATCATGGGTGTGGATCAGCCGGAGGAAATGACAGGTAAGGTGCTGGTTTCTTAGCGATTAATCATTGGGAGGATATCCTCTCGTAGTTGCAGAATGATCCTGCATATTTCTTCCAGGGATTCAGGTTCATAGCTGATATTTGCAACCTTCGCATGAAAAGCCTGTTCATTTTCGTCCATTTCAAACCCTTTTGTTTCGTAATGGATTACTACGTTTTCGTAAACTTCTTTTAGCTTGTTTACGGTGTGCATGTAGCGTCTTACCATCAGGGACTCCTGTTGATTGGCGAGGATTGCGGACAGGCTGTTCAGGGAGAATTTCTGCTGAAGAATCCGGTCGCCCATTTCAAGTACAGATTTGTCCTGATAAATTTTCACTCCAATATACATGGTCTCCAACCAGCCTCCCAGGAGGGAAAGAGATGCAAGTGATAACTGGTCACTTTCATCGAAATGATTGTCCATCTCAGTATATATTTCGTAGATCTGCTTTTTAAGAGAATCAGGATTTTCCAGGTTGGATCTCTGTTCCCCGGGGTTTTCTTCAAAAATTTCACGGGGGAGTTCCAGTTTGTCAGAGAGTAATTCAATATGGTGATAGTAATCAGCAGCTTCATTCGCTCTTTCAAACAAGGTACAATAGCTCAGATCGACTCCCAGTACACCAAGTAAGAGTGCAATATGTTCCGGGTTGTCATACAGGGGGATCTTTTCGAGAGGACAGGGAATTTCAGGATCAAAGCCGGTTCCGGTCTCTTCAAAAAAGCCAACAATATCGGTTGGAATTTTAAGGGCATATACAATTTCTCCATTATTGGAAAAAGCAGAAGGCTGATAAGAATTTCCAAGAAAATCGGTATCCCCGGACTGGGAGCCTGAAGGGTTGCAGGCATAAAGAAAAAAACTCAGGATAATGGTTCGGAATGCATGTCGAAACATAGGATGGTTTATGAGTTAATTAGGGTAAAAATAACAAATCTTTCATATCATGGATCGGGATCTCATGGCTCCGATAATGATATCTATTAACTCATTAGGCTCTAATGTCATACAGTTTAATTTAATGTCAAAACGGGTATAGTCATTTCCTTTTCCCTGAAAGAAATCCCTGAAGCTCGATCTCTTTTTATCGATATTCTGTGCGTAAGTGCGGGCCTGATCAATGGAGTAATTGAGTTTGTCGGCTACCCGCAGGGCCCTCCACTCCAGGGGAGCCTCCAGGTAAACATGAAGTGATTTGGGAATGTCTCTTGTAATAGCCACCCCACCCCGGCCTACTATAATTGCATTCCCGGCATTTGCAAAGTTTCTGATCACTTTGGCAATGGTGGTCCGGATTTTCATGTCCGATTTGTAATAATCCTTGGATTGGGCCAGCAACAGATCTTCAAGAACGCCCCGGCTCTTGTAATCAAAAACGTGTTGAATCTGGCTGGAGTCCACATGCAATTCTTTGGCCGATTCCATCATGATTTCTTTGCTGATCCATCTCCAGGGACCTTCTTTGGCATGTTCCTTTTTTATGGAATTCAGGCGTTCGGAAAGTTCAGCTGCCAATTTTTTGGCCGGGCACCCCACCTCTCTGGACAGCGTTACCACCGGCCCGGGGAAGATATTTTTGGCTGGGTCCTCTTTGTACCAGTTGTCCAGGTATTTTGACAGGTCGATTTTCATGATCATGGAAAAAAGAGGGTTCCTGCTCAATTTACCATTTTTAAAACCGAAAGTCAAGGGCTGGGAGCCCCGGATGCTAAATAACAACAGGCAGATAGAGGTTATAAGCCCATGGATGATTATATTTGGAGTCCTGACCTAAATAAAACCTTAACCTATGAACAAAATTACAGTAATTGGGGCTGGTAATGTGGGCGCCACCTGTGCCAATGTGATTGCCCACAAAGACCTGGCCAACGAAGTGGTTCTTCTTGATGTTAAAGAAGGACTTGCCGAAGGAAAGGCGCTGGATATCTGGCAGACCTCTTCAATTAACCATTTTAACACCCGGGTTACCGGGTCTACCAATGATTACCTTAAAACCAAGGGATCGGGGATCATTGTGATCACCTCCGGGATTCCAAGGAAACCAGGAATGTCACGTGACGATCTGATCAAAACCAATGCAAATATTGTGAAGGAGGTTACCGAGAAGGCTATCAAGTACTCTCCCGATGCCATCGTCATAGTGGTTTCGAATCCACTTGACGTGATGACCTATGCAGCCTTTCTGGCAGCCAACAAAGATCCGCATAAAGTATTCGGAATGGCGGGCATCCTGGATACAGGACGTTACAAAGCTTTCCTGGCCAGTGCCCTGGAAGTATCCCCGGTCGATATTCATGCCATGTTACTCGGTGGCCATGGCGATACCATGGTTCCGCTTCCCAGGTATACCTCTGTTAGCGGAATACCGGTAACCGAATTGCTGGGCCCCTCGGTCATAGAAAAAATTGTGGAACGGACCAGGAAAGGAGGAGGCGAGCTGGTGAGCCTGATGGGTACTTCGGCCTGGTATGCGCCGGGAGCAGCAGTATCACAGATGGTGGAGGCCATTGTGGATGACCAGAAAAGAATATTCCCCGTTTGTGCCTACCTGGATGGGGAGTACGGACAGAAAAAGCTGTACCTGGGAGTTCCGGTAAAACTGGGCAAAGGTGGAGTAGAAGAGATCATTGAGATCAGTCTGAACACCGACGAGAAGAAATTGCTAACCAGCTCAGTTGAAAGCGTGAAAAAGGTAATGAAAGTTCTGGATGATATGAAACTCTTTGAGGAGTAGTTCTAAGCATCACGTTCTCAAAGAAATAAGTTTTTGGAATTGCGTAATTAACCCGCGTGTTGATTACGCAATTTTTTTGTGGCTTCGTCCCGAAGTGCAAAAAAATAGTGCTATATTTGCGGCCTATTCGAAAAAGACAATCAAGTAACTATTAATAAACAAGTTAAAAATGCAAAATAAAGGTGCTATCAGGTTTTTTACGATTGTTCTGGCTCTGGTTAGCGTTTACCAGCTTTTGTTCACAGTGTTTACACAGAAGGTGGAGCGTGATGCCAGGGAGTTAGCCAATGGTGATGTCCGTATTGAACGATCCTACCTGGATTCTATGAAAGGGGAAGTGGTATATAATGTCTTGTTCAAGAAATATACCTACCAGGAATGTAAAGAGAGAGAGGTCAACCTTGGCCTGGACCTGAAGGGTGGAATGAACGTCATTCTTGAAATTGCAGTAGAGGATATTATTCGCTCGCTGGTTGCAAATCAATTTCTTACAGATCCGGTCTTTACAGAGACCATGGCACTTGCTCATGAGAAGAAAAAGGACAGTCAGAGCGATTTTGTGGATCTGTTTGCCGATGCCTTTGAGGAATTAAATCCCGGAGCGCAGCTGGCTCAGTTCTTTATGACCCCGGAGACTCGTGGCGAGATAGATTTCAATACCACCAATGATGAAGTGGTATCATTTTTAAAGGTTGAAGCCGAAGATGCCATTGACAATTCTTACAATGTATTGCGGAACAGGATTGACCGCTTTGGGGTTGTCCAGTTGAAGATTCAGAAGCTGGAGCGTCAGGGCAGGATCCTGGTGGAGCTACCCGGTGTAAAGGAGCCTGAAAGGGTGTCCAAATTGCTCACCGGAACTGCCAACCTGGAGTTCTGGACCACCTACCAGGCTGCCGAAGTGTGGAACTACCTCGATCAGGCCAACCGGACTCTGGCCGATATTATAAGGGCAGAAGGAGCAACTGAAGAACTTGTTGATGTAGAATCAGGAGAAGCCACTGTTGAAGAGGATGCGCAGCTTGAAGAGGACCTGCTGGCAGCTGAAGATGATCTTCTGCTGGATACCGCCGGACTGGACCTCTTAACCGACCTGGATAGCACCCAGGTCTTTGATGACCAGGAGGCCCAATTCTATGCTGAGAATCCATTGATTGCTGTGCTGACTCCCTATCTGGATAATCAGCGGAATTTTATTCCCGGATCCACAGTTGGTGTGGTTCTTTTAAAGGATACAGCCAAGGTGAATGCCTACCTGGCCATTCCTCAGATCAGGCAGCTTTTCCCATCCGATTTAAAATTTGCATGGCACTTTCAGCCCCAGGGCGAAGAGCAACAGTTTATCAGGCTGCATGCCCTGAAGGCCACCCGGAACAATCAGCCGGTGATGGAAGGAAAATATGTGACCGATGCCAGGGTGGGTACCGATCCTTACACCGGAGAGTTCAATGTAAGCATGAACATGAACTCGGAAGGAGCTAAGAAATGGGCCAATGTAACCCGGGAGAATGTGAACCAGGCCATTGCCATTGTGCTGGACGGTCTTGTATATTCTGCCCCCAATGTATCGGAAGAGATCAAGGGTGGAAGCTCTTCCATTTCCGGTGATTTTTCCCAGACCGATGCAGATGACCTGGCCAATATCCTGAAATCAGGTAAAATGCCTGCCCGTGCCCGCATCGAGTCCAGTGAAGTGATTGGACCCTCACTGGGAGCCAAGTCCGTAAAGGACGGACTGAATTCATTTATGATTGCCTTTGTGGTGGTTCTGGCCTATATGTTATTTTACTATAGCCGCAGGGCCGGTATGGTGGCAGATATTGCTTTGATAGCCAACATGTTCTTTCTGATGGGTGTTCTTGCCTCCCTGCAGGCAGTGCTCACCCTGCCGGGTATCGCCGGTATCGTGCTTACCATTGGTATGTCGGTGGATGCGAACGTGCTGATCTATGAACGGATCCGTGAAGAGCTGTCAGCAGGGAAAAACCTGAAGACCGCCATCAAGGATGGTTACAGGAATGCCTATTCAGCCATTTTCGATGCGCAGATCACCACCTTTTTGACCGGCTTGATCCTCTTCTTCTTTGGAACAGGCCCCATCAAAGGTTTTGCCACAACCCTGGTTATTGGTATCCTGACTTCACTGTTCTCTGCCATTATCCTAACCAGGCTGATGTATGAGCGCATGCTGGATAAGAGTGGAAACATTACCTTCGATACCAAGATTTCAAGAGGTGCATTCAAGAACACCAAGATTGATTTCCTTGGTAAGCGTAAGATTTTCTATATAATCTCAGGCCTGATTATTTTGGGTGGAGTTGCTTCTCTGGCTACCAAAGGCCTGAACCTGGGTGTTGATTTTTCAGGTGGACGCAACTACGTGATTACCTTAAACCAGGATGTGGAAACCACAGAGGTGCAGAATAACCTGGAGGAAGCCTTTGGGCTCACTCCTACGGTGATTACCTACGGGACAAAGAACACCGTACGCGTCACAACCAAATACCTGATTGATGACGATCGTCCCGAAGTGGATTCCATTATCAAGGCGGAGATGTTCGAAGGACTGCAGCCTTACATTGACGATGATACGACCCTCGATGAGTTTATTAACGGTCAGGATTATATCATCTCTTCCCACAGTGTAGGCCCGACCATTGCTGATGACATCACACGTACGGCGGTGATTGTGATCTTTGCTTCTCTGCTGATTATCTTCCTTTACATCCTGGCCAGGTTCCGTAACTGGCAGTTTGGACTGGGTGCGCTTGCAGCCCTGGTTCATGATGTGATGATTGTGCTTGGTCTTTTCTCCCTTCTGGATGGCATCATGCCATTCTCACTGGAACTTGACCAATCCTTTATTGCGGCCATACTAACGGTTGTGGGTTACTCCATTAACGATACCGTAGTTGTGTTTGACCGGATCAGGGAATACGTGGGCCTGCAGAAGAAAAGGGAGCGTAAGGAAATCTTTAATACGGCCCTGAACAGTACATTGAGCCGTACCTTCAGTACCTCTATGAGTACCTTCTTTGTATTGCTGGCCATCTTTATTTTTGGTGGCGATGTGATCAGAGGATTTACCTTCGCGCTCTTACTGGGTGTCATTGTGGGTACCTACTCCTCCCTGTTCATTGCTACACCGGTGGTATATGACACCATCAAAGGAGATGAGACAACCCGTGTACTGAAGGGTTCTGTAAGGAAATAGAATATTCAGCTAACTCTGTTAAGGGGTGTGGGGATTAATCTTTAAGATGAAACCCACTCCCCTTTTTGTTTCCAGTGAAACAGAAGGTTCGGCCTGAATGTATTTTCTCAGTCTTGAAATAAAAACATCCATGGAGCGCCCCAGGAAATAATCATTTTGGCCCCAGAGCTCTTCCAGGATATCCTCTCTTTTTACTACGATGTTTTTGTTTTCGACCAGGTATTTCAATAGTTCCGACTCTCTGGGAGTCAGGTTAAATCTGTGAGTTCCATCTTCTATCAGGAGCTCACCGTATTTAATATTAAGGCAGCCAATCCTGGAGGTGCTGGGATCTTCCTTGCCTGCTCTTTTCAGGATATTATTTAACCTGAGCACCAGCTCTTCCGCTTCAAAAGGTTTGGTAATGTAATCGTCTGCTCCGATTGACAGACCTTTCAGGCGGTCCTCCTTCTGGTTTTTTGCAGTCAGGAAAACCACCGGCATCGCCGGATCCAGCTTCCGGATCTCACCAGCCAGGGTAAACCCGTCCATGACCGGCATCATCACGTCCAGGATACAGAGGTCCACATGATTCTCCTGGAAAACCTTCAGGGCATGCTTTCCATGGTTGGCTGTAAATACTTTAAATCCTGAGAGCTCCAGGTACTGTGCCAGCACCTTCTGGAGATCAATATCATCTTCAACCAGCAGTAAGTCCATTTTTAACAGGTATTTTGATTATAAATGTGCTGCCCTTTCCAGGGGTGCTGCTTACAGAAACAGTACCGTGATGGGCTTCCACGATCTGTTTTACATAATAGAGCCCAAGCCCCAATCCCCGGATCACCCGCTGCTTGGATTCCTCTCCACGATAGAACTTCTCGAAAAGATGGCGCAGTTCCTCTTTCCTGATCCCTGGCCCGTTGTCTCTTACTTCCATAAGTAACTCTTCCGGATCATCCTTAATCTTTATCCAGATCCGACAAGGTTTGTTTCCATATTTTACCGCATTGGAAAGGAGGTTGTTCACAACGGTAGCCATATGTATTTCGTCCAGCAAATGTGTTGGGAACTGCAGCTCAGTTTCAAGTTCAATTGAAGAACAGGCTTCTCCCTGGTTTATCTTGAAAACTTTAACCAGCTCTCTGATCCATTCTTCCACCGGGATATGTTCAGGCCGCAGCCTGACCTGGTCCCGCTCCCAGATATTGATATCCAGGATACGGTCGATCAGTTCAGACAGATGCTTGTTCTGCCTCTTGATCATGGCGGAAAGCTCCGTTACTCTCTCTGTCTCATTAAATATGACCGGATTCCCCAGGGCGCTGGAAGCCACCGAAATGGTGGAGAGAGGGGTTTTTAATTCGTGGGTCATGTTGTTAATGAAGTCTGTTTTCATTTCGGACAGGCGTTTCTGTCGGAGCATGTTCCTGAATGTCAGGATAAATACAAGAAACACAAAAGAAAGAGTAATGAGATCCAAAAAAATAATCAGCCACATCCCTTTCAGGATCAACTTGGAGCGATTTACAAAATCAATGTGGATCCCGTAGGATATTTTAAAGAAGTTGCGTTCATGAGCAAAACTTCCGGCCAGCAGGGAATGACGTGGAGCCCTGGGAAGACTTACCGTGTCGGGATAAACCTGCTTTTCAAATCCGATGTCCACCAGGAACAACTCCTCGATCTGAACATGGTAGGTGAATTTGAGATCTTTCCCGGCTTTATGGATGTAGTCTCTGATGAAGATCTCAGGCTCCCGGTACTGGTTCAGAACCTCATGGAATACCTCTCCCGGAGTTCGGTTAAATGAGTCAGGCTGGGAAAACATAAACTCCAGGGCCTTGTTTTCCAGGAGGAATAGCACAGAGTCAAAATCAAATTTGAAATCCAGGCTGTTAAATTTAAGCATTCCTTCTTTGACCAGGTCTCCGAATTCACTATCAAACTGCTTTTGCTTGGTGTGGTAGGTATCGGTAATAAATATGTATTGTACAAAGAGGAGTACAAACAGCGCGACAGATGATAATACTATAAGTTGACGGCTCTTCATTTCGATGATATCCTTAGCTAAGATAGTCTCTTTCTTTCTACGTTAACCAATCATTAACACTGCATTAACCAAGATGCACGCCCATGCAGCTTATTTTTGTAAGAGATAGAAACAGAAAACTCACAATCATGAAAAATAGAAAAACTCTCAGGATTTTAACAGCAGTAACAACATTGCTGATATTTGGATTTACCGTACATGCTCAAACCAGCCAGGAAGCGCAGAAACAGAAACAGGAGCAGCTGGAGCAGGAGAAACAGGTGCGGGAACTGGAGATGCAGATGAAAAAGCAAAAGCTGGAGCAGGAGAAGAAACTGAAAGAACTGGAAAGGGTCTATGAAGCGCAGGCCAGGGAAGCTTCCAGGGAAAGGAGCTCCGCCAGGGTGTACTCACGCAGCAGTGGCTTCGCAGATGAACCTTCGTATTTTATATATTCAGGAGGGCAGGAAAATCAATCCCAGCTGACCATCCGGAATAGTTTTGATGGAGAAAGCGATTCGGCAGAAGGTGAATTTGATGTGGATGAGAGTACCACACACATCAGGTGTACAATCAACGGAAAGGCAAATGCGGGTAAAATCAGCATCAAAATCATGTATCCCGGAGGCAAGGTATTTAAGGACCTTTCCATTAGTTCGTCGGCCCAGATCTCTTTCTCTCAGTCCTTAACCATCAAGGAAGAAGAGAAGAAAAAGTATGTGGGAGCATGGACTTACAAAGTAACAGCTGATAAAGCGGAGGGAAGTTATACCCTGTCCTTTATGACTCACTAAGGAGAAGCAATTCCATATTTCCAATTACGTCCAGGGCCATACTGATCTATTTCAGTATGGCTTTTTTTTATGAAGAAGCCTAAGCGGGTACGAAGTATCCGGTTCAGCGAGGAGTTTAATAATCGGGAATTGCTATATTTGCGTAAATCGAAATCAAGGATGTTTGGTACTATATTGTTTATTAGCGGGCAGGAGATCATTTTTGCAGTATTGATCGCGTTGTTGTTGTTTGGATCCAAAGAGATTCCAAAGCTGGCAAGGACCTTTGGCAAGGGGATGAAAGAGTTTAGAAAAGCTACCGATGATATCAAGAGGGAATTTGAAAGCAGCACTCCTGAGGTAGTGGAAGATTTTAAGGAGATCAAAAATAACCTGACCAAAGAAGTCAATGATATTAAGGAAAATCTGACCAGAGACACCAGTCAGATTTCTAAGAATCTTACTAAAGATGCCAACGAGATTAGTAAGAATCTCACCAAAGATGCAAATAAGGTTGCTAAGGATGTAAAGAAAAACCTGGATATCGGTTAGCACCATTCCCATGCCCATGGCACAAGTTTACCTCTTACTGTTTGCGGGACTTGCACTCCTTTTTGTGAGCGGAAAATTCCTTGTGGACAGTAGTGTAGCCATCTCCCGTAGATTAAGGATCCCCAGGATGATCATCGGGCTTACGGTTGTGGCTTTCGGGACCTCGGCTCCCGAACTGCTTGTGAGTCTTCAGGCTGCATTTTCGGGCTATCCGGAAATAGCCATGGGAAACGTGGTGGGAAGCAATATTTCCAACATTCTTTTAGTACTGGCCATCACCGCTCTGATTTTTCCTATTCCGGCACCTGCTTCTTCGGTAAAACGTGATTGGCCGATTATGATGGGAGTTTCCCTGCTTCTTTTTGTTTTTTCCCTGGATGGCCAGATCTCCAGGCTGGAAGGGGCCATATTCATCAGCCTGCTTGCCGGGTATATTCTCTATTCAGTACTTCGTTCCAGGGGCACTGTCCCCGGGGCGGATCAAGAAGGTGAACAGGCTCAAATGAAGTGGTGGGTAGCTGTTCTTATCTTTGTTGCTTCCTCTGTGGGGCTTGCTTTTGGGGCCGATTTACTGGTAGATAATGTGGCTCTCATTGCCGAGGAAATCGGAATCTCCAAACGGGTGGTCTCCATCACCATGGTGGCAGTGGGAACAAGCATTCCGGAGGTAGCTACCAGTGTGATTGCAGCACTGAAAAAGGAAACAGATATTTCTGTGGGAAACATCATCGGCTCCAATATTATGAATATCCTGTCGGTCTTGGGTTTTACAAGTCTGGTAAGTCCTATAAGTGTTAGTACAGAGATCGCCCGCTTTGATATTCCCTGGATGTTAGGTATTTCCCTGTTGATGTTGTTTTTGATGCTGCCTGCTGCCCGATCACGCATCACCCGCTGGGAGGGCGGTTTTATGATTCTTATCTATCTGTTGTATATTTACTTCTTATTTTAAAAAGATGATCAGCGCCAACGAAATCACCAAATCATTTGGGAACCTACAGGTATTAAAGGGGATCAGTTTAGACATTGCAGCAGGAGAGGTGGTTTCTGTGGTAGGTGCATCGGGCGCTGGTAAAACTACCTTGCTACAGATCCTTGGAACCCTGAGCAGGCAGGATGCAGGAGATATCACCATGAATGGGATACGCACTGATCAGCTCTCAGGGAACAAGCTGGCACGTTTCAGGAACCTCCATATCGGCTTTGTGTTCCAGTTTCATCAGCTTTTGCCGGAATTCAATGCCCATGAGAATGTGTGTATTCCGGGCTTCATAGCCAACAGACCCCGGAGGGAAGTTGAGGAACGCGCAAATGAGCTGCTCGCATTTCTTGGTCTGGGTGACCGGCTCGATCACAAGCCTTCGGAACTATCCGGAGGGGAGCAGCAACGGGTAGCAGTGGCTCGTGCTCTGATCAATGACCCGGAAGTAATTCTTGCCGATGAGCCATCAGGAAACCTGGATACAGAAAACAAACAGGAATTGCATAAATTATTTATGACCTTGCGAGACCGGTTTCAGAAAACCCTGGTAATTGTAACCCATGATCATGGGCTGGCGAAGATGGCCGACCGGATCATTACAATGAAAGATGGCCGGATCATTTAGTCCTGCTGGAGTATTCAGAGTATCGGGTCTATCTCCGAAACGATTACCTCCTCCTCCACAAAACTGATCCCATATTCATTTAACTCATTCAGCACCGGGTTGTAAATCTCCGGCTGAATGGGAAGTTGAACCCCCTTCTCCTTGTAGTCTCCCTCAAGTATCCTTCTGGCTACCATGGCCAGGGGCAATCCAACGGTCATCGACATGGCAGTATGTAAGGTGTTTTCACCGATACAAACCATGGTGGAGTACCTTTTTTTCCAGGAGCCTTCCTGTTCAAAATCGAACTGGTGCTGCATCAGGATCATATCTTTGTCATTGGGTTCCAGCTGCCATTTCTCCTCCAGGATCTTTTGAAGAATTTTGGCGGGAGTAAGACCAGATATTCCAATCCTTGTATCATCAAAGATCCCCAACCACCTGAGCCTCTCCATCATGTCCGAATCCCTTTCAAGCCCCAGGTAGTTCAACAATTTCTGCTCCACCGGGATATCGGTCCTGTAGGCCATAAAACTGTTGATAAAATCCCGGTAGCTCATCTCCTCGGTGTGTTCCATGATATAAGAGTCATCGGTGGCACCCAGCTGCACAAATATATCCCATGCCTCACAGAATCCCGGACGACGGATGGTCCCCCGGAACATGGTTTTCAGATTATGCAATCCATAGGTTTCCCTGTAGGTCAGCGAATCTCTGTTTCCATAGACCTCAAACTCACCCAACTCCGGAACCTTAATGGTTTCAATACGACTGAATACCTTGTGATAGGGTATGTATTTAAACTTGCCGTTGTGCAGAAAGCGGGCACCATCATTTCCTGCCAATACCACATTTCTTGGGTTCCAGGTGAATTTATAACGCCACGGGTTGTTCTCATAACCCGGGGCTACCAGTCCGCCCGTACTGGATTCAAATGCTTTCAGTTCGATACCTTCTTCCCTTATCCTGTTGATCATTTGCATGGCAGACATATGATCAATTCCGGGATCCACCCCACACTCATTCATCAGCACAATTCCCTTTTTCCTGGCCTCCTTGTCCAGGGCCCTAATTGCAGTGGAGAGATAGGAAGCAGTTACCATATCTTTTCCCAGTTCCACACAGCATTCGGCAACCAGGTGATGCATCCTGGCCGGAAGCATGCTGATTACGATACTTGCCTGCCCTACCTCTTTACGGCGCTGGACAGGATCATGCACATCAAAACGGAAAGCCTCTCCATTGGGGTGGCTATTCACCCGGGCGACAGCATTTTCAAGATGGATATCTCCCACCCGGATCTTCCATTTGTGCTGCGAGTGATCCAGGAAGTATTTAATTAGTGTGGTAGAGGAGAGTCCTGCGCCCAGGATAAGTACTGTTTGCATATCTATCTTTTTAACTGAGCCTTCAGGATCCTGGCAATGTATTTACCAATGATGTCGAATTCAATATTAACCACCGTCCCTACTTTAAACTGGTGAAAGTTGGTCATCTCGTATGTGAATGGGATGATGGCTACCTGAAAACTGCTTTCCTGTGAGTTAACCACGGTGAGGCTCACTCCGTTCACCGATACAGAACCTTTCTCTACGGTGATATGCTCATCTCCCTGCGGTTCATAGGAAAAGGTGTAGTACCAGCTTCCTTCCGCCTCTTTCACCTCCGTGCAGGTGGCGGTCAGGTCCACATGACCCTGCACCATATGTCCATCCAGCCTGGAGTCCAGTCGTGTGCTGCGCTCCAGGTTTACTTTGTCACCCGTCTGAAGCAGGCCCAGGTTAGATTTCTGCAAGGTTTCCCGGATGGCGGTAACCGTATAAGTGTCACCTTCTATACGGACCACGGTCAGACAGACTCCGTTGTGTGAAATGCTCTGGTCAATTTTTAACTCATCAGTGAAGGAGCACTTCATGGTGATATGCAGATTCTCCTGCTCTTTTTCAAGAGTAAGCACAGTGGCGGCCTCTTCAACGATCCCTGAAAACATATTCTTAGCTTGTTAGAAAGACTAAAGCTATATACAATATTTCAATGAAAAGAAACCTGCCTATATGTTTAAGAAACGTTGAATGCTTTCTTGAATGTATCTACATAGTCCAGCTTTTCCCAGGTAAAGAGTTCCACTTCGATGGTTTTTGATTCCCAGTACTGTGACTCGAAAGTTTTCTTGACAATTTGTGGGGTACGGCCCATGTGCCCGTAAGAAGCCGTTTCCAGGTACATGGGATTGCGAAGCTTCAAAAGCTGTTCAATGGCTGCGGGCCTCAGGTCATATACCTCTTCAATCTTGCTGGCAATTTCACCATCTGTCAGATCAAGATTGGCTTTCCCAAAAGTGTTTACGAAAACTCCGATGGGTTCAACCACGCCGATGGCATAAGAGAGCTGTACCAGAATTTCATCTGCAATGCCTGCAGCTACAATGTTTTTGGCAATGTGACGGGCAGCATAAGCCGCAGAACGGTCAACCTTTGAAGGATCTTTACCCGAGAAGGCTCCACCACCATGGGCTCCTTTTCCTCCATAAGTATCCACAATAATCTTGCGGCCGGTTAAACCCGTATCTCCATGGGGACCTCCAATCACGAATTTTCCAGTAGGGTTTACATGAAGAATAAACTGATCATCGAACAGTGCCTGGAGGCGTTCCGGAAGCTGCTTGACCACTCTGGGGATCAGGATCTCTCGTACATCGGTCTTGATCTTCTCCAGCATTCGTACGTCGTCCTTGTCGAATTCATCGTGTTGTGTGGAAATCACAATGGTATGAACCCGGATGGGCGTATCATCGTCACCATATTCAATTGTTACCTGAGATTTAGAATCAGGCCTGAGGTAGGTCATTACCTTTTCCTCCCTTCTGATATTGGCCATTTCAATCAACAGCTTGTGGCTCAGATCAAGCGGGAGAGGCATGTAGTTGTCCGTTTCTTTGGTGGCGTAACCAAACATCATGCCCTGGTCGCCGGCACCCTGCTCCATGGGATCTTCCCTGTCCACACCACGGTTGATGTCGTGACTCTGTTCATGGATCAGGGTAACCACCCCGCAGGAGTTATATTCAAACTGGTAATCGCTCTTTGTATATCCTATTTTCTTGATGGTTTCCCGGGCTACCTTTTGAACATCAATATAGGTTGAAGTACGGACTTCCCCGGCCAGCACAACCTGCCCTGTGGTTACCAGCGTTTCACATGCCACTTTGGATTGTGGATCAAATGCAAGGAATTCATCCAGCAGTGCATCCGATATCTGATCGGAGACTTTATCGGGATGACCTTCAGAAACTGACTCGGAAGTAAATAGATATGCCATAATACGCTTATATTTAAATGTAATTCATTAAAGGGGAGGAAGATGACCGATCGTCGCTGAAAGCCTGTTTTAGCATTTTTTTTTCGTGGTTGCAATCAGTCAAATCTCTCCACACAGATCGAACAAAGGAAACAATTTTCAGGTAGGTGGCAAAAAAAAGCAGCGCTATTAACGCTGCTTTAAGAGTATTATTTGACCAAAGTTTAGTTACACCCGACGGATTCTATTTTTTTCTCTGCTCTGGTAAGGAAGGGTTCTTCAGTCACCTTCTGCAAAGCTTCGCAGGCATCGTCATACGCTTTGTTACCCTGATAGGCAGATCCCAGCTCATAGTTGATGGCAGAGAGCCAGACGGCCTCTGTTTCATATTGCGCGGCTTTCTGAGCATATCCAATGGCCTGATCGTATTGTGAGGATTTATTAGCCACAATAGCCAGGTGATAGAGTGCGCGGGGATTGTTGGGATTGGCAGCAAGTGCATTTTCGCAGGCCTCCACCACATAGGTATAGTCATTCTCCTCCGGATCGACCATTTCCATTTCTTCGGTGATAAACTTATTGTAGTAAGAATCGATGGTCCCATTAATCCTTTCAATGGTTTTGGTGTCATTCTTCGCCTGGGCACCTTCTTTTGCCCTGTTGAAGCATTCCATCATCAAATCGGTTTCGTCCTGCTCAAGGTAAACCATACCCTTACCCTGGCAAGCCTGGTAGATATTTGGATTCAGCGCCAGTGCCTTGTCAAAATATTCGATGGAAGCATCATATTCTTTGTTCTTCCATTCCTGGTTCCCTTGCCTCACATAGAGTTGCGGCAAATAACCACTGGCTTTTTTACTGATTTCCGCATTGTTGTCATACATTGTTGCAGTTGCAACCGTATTCTCAAGATAAGGAATGGCGTTATCGTATTGCTTCCTTTTCATGAAGGTTGTAGCCTGCCTGTAATAGGTTGATGGAATCTGCTTCTGTGCCTGCGCCTTCATATCGTCAGCTTCAGCACCAACCACTTCGGCCATGGTCAAAACCTGGTTAAAGTTTTCAAGTGCTGCATCGTACTCCTGGGCATTGAGCTTTTCAACACCTGTATTGAATTCATTAATCACATCTGTGAGGGTCTGGGCGGTCAGGGTACCCGCCATTAAAACTCCTACAAGAATTGCCGTTACTCTAAATTTCATGCTGTAATCGTTTGGTTAACAAAATGAATCGGTAAAAATATAAAAATATTAAACAAATACAATGCCATTTTGTATATGATGCAACAATTTGAATAACAGGTGTTTAATGATTCGTCAGTTCCCGGAAGACCTCTTCAAGGCTTTTTTCTTTGAGGGAAAGGGAAAGAATAGTAAGTCCCTGACTGACAGCAAAATTAAAAATATCACCCCGTATATCGCGTGTTTCGTGGGTTTCCAGTAGAAACTGCTTGCTTTCCACTGCTTTCACATGATCAATAAATTGCAGCTTCTTCCAGATGTCCGGGTTGACTTCCTCATCCAGTTCAATATGAATGGTCTGTGTTTGTCCTTCGCCCTTCTCTTTCAGGCGCTGGGCATTCTCATCAGCAACGATTCCGCCATTGTTAATGATTATTACCCGGTCACAGATCGCCTCAACCTCCTGCAGGATATGGGTGGAGAGCAGCACGGTTTTTTCCTTTCCTATGGTGGAGACCAGGTTCCGGATCTCTACCAGCTGGTTGGGATCAAGTCCTGATGTGGGCTCGTCCAGAATCAGGATCTCGGGGTCATGGATCAGGGCCTGGGCCAGACCTACCCGTTGCCTGTAACCTTTTGAGAGATTTCCTATCTTTTTGCCAACTTCACGGGTAAGGGCTGTCATTTCAATGACGGTGGAGATCCGTTCACTGGCTTTTTTCCCACTAAGCCCGTATACACCGGCCACATATTGCAGGTATTCGCGAATATACATTTCGGGGTAGAGGGGATTATTTTCAGGCAGGTATCCGATGATGCCCCGGATCTCCTTCTGATGCTCCAGCGCGGGCAGATCATTGACCAGCACTAAGCCACTGTCGGGTGAAAGGGTTCCGGTTATCATCTTCATGGTGGTGGATTTCCCTGCGCCGTTTGGACCAATAAAGCCTACAATTTCCCCCGTATTTACTTCAAAGGAGACCTTGTTCACTGCCAGTTGGGAACCGTATTGTTTAGAAACCTCTTTTACTGCAATGGACATAAGGGGAAAGTTAGTGGCTTAGTAAATAATAAGTTCGTGGGCTTGCAGCTCAATGGATACGGGTTTTTAACCGTACATGAACTGTCCCACCTTGGCAAAGTTGGATTTCGGATTAACGCACATGACCGGGATCTTCTCATTGTTGGAGAGGAGGTACTGTTCCTTTGCCCCGAAGATATAGTCGATCTTGGTGATGTGTTTGGTAGTGGTGATCAGAATCAAATCGGCATTGATCTTTTTGCAGAAAGCAAGCAGCTCCTTCTGATACTTGCCGCCGGATTTTGCCGAAGTGTGAATTTCATATTCAATGTTGTTCTGAATCAGAAAGCGGATGGCAAAATTCAGGTTGATATTTACCTTTTTCTGAAGGTTCTTGTCTAAAATGGGGGCTTTATACAAATGTATTTTTGAATTCAGGTATTTCCCCAGGAAGATGGCCCACTGAAGCTTTTCTTTGTTTTCTGATTTGAAATCAATGGGAAATACAATGTCTGTATACCTGTCTTTATCCCGGGGCGGGTCCTGAACCACAATAAACGGAACGGCCGATCCGGCAACGACTTTCAGGGCCCAGCTGCCAAAGAGCTTTTGCCCTCCTTTCATGCCGTGGGTTCCCATCACCACAAAGTTGACATTGTTCTCCTCTTTGGAGGCAAAATCGGCGATCTCCTTAAAGATCTTACCATGGTTGACAAAATACCCTACTTCTTCGCCAAGATCCTTTTTAATCTCCACCACTGCCTCTTCCAATTTCTTTTTTGCACCATCTTCTTCAGTCGGATCATTCACAATATGGAACAGTATGATGTTGTTTTTGAGAATGTGAGCAAGCTTAATGGCATGCTTAAGTGCATTGTAGGACACAGCAGAAAAATCCCAGGTAACCATAATGGATTTCCTCTCTTGCTCCATGGATAAATTCGTTTTGAGTGAACCTAAATTTAGTTGATTCTTTTTAGATTATAAAGTTAACGACTGGAATTTGATAAAATTGTACTTTTGTAGCTTGATTAAACAAAAGCAGATGAAGAGATCGACCGTTAAGGAGTTGCTGGGAGCAACAGAAAAAAATAAGCAAGTATTGCTGAAGGGCTGGGTTCGGACCAGAAGGGGAAACAACCAGGTAGCCTTTATCGCAGTGAATGATGGAACCATCATTCACAACATCCAGGTTGTTGCCGATCTGAGTCAGTTCCCTGAAGAGGAAATGAAAAGGATTACCACCGGCTCCAGCATCAGTGTCAGCGGAACACTGGTCGAATCCATGGGAAAGGGACAGAACGTGGAGATTCAGGCCAGTGAGATCGAAGTGCTGGGGGACTCCGATCCCGAACTTTATCCCTTGCAAAAAAAGGGACACTCCTTTGAGTTTTTGCGGGAGATTGCCCATTTGAGGTTCCGTACCAACACTTTTGGAGCGGTCTTCAGAATCAGACATGCCCTGGCTTTTGCCATCCATAAATACTACAATGACAAAGGCTTTTACTATTTACATACGCCCATTATTACAGCTTCAGATGCGGAGGGGGCAGGAGCCATGTTTAAGGTGACCACGCTGGATCTGAAAAATACACCGGAAACAGAGGATGGAGAAATCGATTTTAACCAGGATTTTTTCGCCCGTCCCACAAACCTTACGGTTTCAGGTCAGCTGGAGGGTGAACTGGGAGCCCTGGCACTCTCATCCATTTATACCTTCGGGCCCACTTTCCGTGCGGAGAATTCCAATACCCCACGCCATGTGGCCGAGTTCTGGATGATTGAGCCCGAAATGGCATTTTACGATATCCATGATAACATGGATCTGGCAGAGGACTTTCTGAAGTACCTGATAAAGTATACCCTGGATCATTGCATGGATGACCTGGAGTTTTTAAATAAAATGATCGACAAGGGTTTGCTAGAACGACTGAAGTTTGTGCAGGGAAAGCCCTTTGTGAGAAAGACTTATACCGAAGCGGTGGAAATTCTGATGAAGGCTGATAAAAAGTTTGAATTCCCCGTGGACTGGGGACTGGATCTGCAGTCGGAGCATGAGAGGTACCTGGTAGAAGAGCATTTTAAAAGCCCGGTGATACTGACCGATTATCCCAGGGATATCAAAGCCTTTTACATGAAACAAAATGACGATGGACGCACCGTAAGGGCCATGGATGTACTTTTCCCGCAGATTGGTGAAATCATTGGAGGTTCACAGAGAGAGGAGGAACTGGATAAACTGCAAAACAGGATGAAAGAGATGAATATTCCTGAAGATGAATTGTGGTGGTATCTGGAAACTCGTAAATTTGGGACAGTGGAACACAGTGGTTTTGGATTAGGATTTGAACGCTTAATTATGTTTATTACAGGGATGAGTAATATCAGGGATGTGATTCCCTTCCCCCGTACCCCAAGAAGTGCGGAGTTTTAAACAAAAACAATGCTTAAACAGAGACTTCAGCAGAAATTACTGCAAAAATTATCGCCGCAGCAGATCCAGATGATTAAACTGCTGGAGATTCCTGCTATTCAGCTGGAGCAAAGAATTAAAAAGGAACTGGAGGAGAATCCTGTCTTGGAAGAGGGAAACGATGAAGGGGATTTTAGTGAGCAGGAGGAAGTAAAAGAAGAACAGGCGAGTGATCAACTTGAAGAGTTTTCACTTGAGGATTATATGCAGGATGATGATATTCCCAGCTACAGGCTGAATGCACAAAACTATTCAGCTGATGAAAAAAGGGAGGAGATTCCTTTTTCACTGGGCAATACCTTCCGGGAGCAGTTGAAGAGTCAGCTCGGACTTAGAAAACTCTCAGATGAACAGGAGGTCCTGGCTGAATATATACTGGGAAATATTGACGATGACGGGTATTTGCGCAGGGAGCTGGAGGCCATTGCAGACGACCTGGCGTTCTCTTCTGGTATGGAGGCTTCCTATGAATCACTGCATGAGGTGCTGATGATCATTCAGGAATTTGATCCTGCCGGGGTGGGGGCCAGAAGCCTGCAGGAGTGTCTGCTGCTCCAGATTGAGAGAAAAGACCTGGAACATCCGGCAACCGCAATGGCACAGGCCATTTTAAAAAGCCATTTCGAGGAGTTTACCAATAAGCACTACGATAAGATTATCCAGCGCATGAATATTTCCGAAGAGGAATTAAAACTTGCCCTGGAAGAGATTTTGCGGCTCAATCCAAAACCGGGAGGAGCCATGGGCGATTCCCAGACAAAATCCTTTCATCAGATAGTGCCCGATTTTATCCTGGAAGAGAATGAAGGCAACCTGCAGCTTTACCTGAATTCTAACAATGTACCCGAACTCAGGTTGAGCAGGACCTACTCGGATATGTTTGAAAGTTATAATGCCAATAAATCTTCAGCCAGTAAGGAGGAGAAAGATGCCATCACTTTTGTAAAACAAAAGCTGGATTCGGCACGATGGTTTATCGACGCCATCAGACAACGGCAAAATACCATGTTGTTGACCATGAATGCCATCCTGGAGTATCAGAAAGAATATTTCTACGAGGGAGATGAAACCAGGATGCGTCCCATGATCCTGAAGGACATTGCAGATATGACCGGGCTTGATATTTCAACCATATCAAGGGTAGTGAACAGCAAATACATACAGACGCATTTCGGGATTTTTGCATTGAAATATTTTTTCTCTGAGGGCATGCAAACCGATAGCGGTGAAGAAGTATCCACACGGGAGATAAAGAAGATCCTTCAGGATTGTATCGATAAAGAGGATAAGCGTAAACCACTTACCGACGACCGTTTGATGGGAATTCTGAATGATAAAGGTTATCAGATTGCACGCCGGACCGTAGCCAAATACAGGGAGCAGCTTGGCTTGCCTGTGGCCCGTTTGAGAAAGGAACTATAGCATTGGATATGAAGAAAGCAGCCCTGTTCATCTCCTACCTCTTTCATCCTTTAATTATGCCCTCCCTGGGATTGCTCATCATCCTGAATTCGGGCACCTATCTTTCACTGCTTGATCCTGCTGCAAAGCGTGCCATTGTATTTGTTATGGCTCTGGGAACCCTGATCTTCCCGTTAATGATTTTGCCGGTTCTTCAATACAGGAACCTGGTTTTGAAAAATGACCAGGCGATGACACGCGGGGAAAAGCTGGTTCCACAGGTCATTATACTGATATTGTACATCATCACATTCGTTTATTTCAGAAAGTTACCGCTGAGTCAGGACATCCATGCCTATATCCTGTCAGTGACCGGGACCCTGTTTCTGGTCCTGGTGTTAAACCTGAGGTTCAGGATTTCTGCACATGCTGCAGCCCTGGGCGGACTTTCCGGATTGATTATTGCACTGATTTATCTTTATCAAACTCCCCTGGAAGGATTGCTTATGTTCACCCTGCTTGCCGCAGGCCTGAGCGGCAGTTCCAGGTTGGCCCAGGGAGATCACTGGGGAAGTGTATTATCCGGATTTTTCCTGGGTTTTGGAGTAGTTCTGATCACTATTCTTGTGTACTGACCTCCTCCTCTTTGCTGTGTTCATCCAGCATCACATTCAGTTTGATCAATACCTCGTTATAAACAGCATCCAGTAATTCGGGAGTCCGTGAGTACACGTACAGGGTGGTATCAAACATGTGTCGGGTGGTCTCGTATTTCTCCAGGATAGGGCTTAAGACATCAATGCTGTCCACATCAAGTTTTCTATCGAATTTCCTGTCCTGGGTCACAGCATCCATCAGGTGAATATCCACAAGGATATCGATAAATACCTCACGTTCGATAAACTCTTTTCCTTTGATTTCTTTGTTATTCTGGCATGCCGTAAAGGTAAATGCCAGCAGTAAAATCAGGAGGACCGGGAATCGGAGACCTTGATACATTATTTTATATCATTAAAACGATAACCAATCATAAGCTCGTGTGACCCGGAATTATAATTTCTGAGATCACTGATGCCTATGTCGTAGGAGTATCCGAAGAAGAGGGTTTCATCAAAACTATATCCAAGCATGATTGCAACAGCGTCGCTGTAGCGGTAGGAAATACCTCCCCAAAGCCTCTTCTGCCATTCAACTCTTGCGGTAATGTCAAAGCTAATTTCTTTTGGGGCAGTTCCTTTAACCATTAGGGATGGCTCGAAAAGCCAGTCATCACTGATCCAGAGACGGTATGCTCCTATCAGGTTAATATGTGTTTTCAGTCTGTTCAGGCCATCCTTATTGTCAAAGATCTTTATGTTATTATTCAAAAGCTGGGCAGCAGACAGGCCCACATAGAACTTATCGGAATAGAGGTAGAGGCCAAGACCGGCATCAGGCATGTAGGAGGTGCTGACCATGTAGAGGATGGCCGGATCGGAAACATCTGCTGGGTTGAGCTGGGTTCCATCGATGCGATATTGCATGATGCTGGCAGAGAGGCCCATGGAAAGGCGGATATCACCAGTTACAGCAATATTGTAGGCATAGGAACCGGTGAACCCGGTCCTGCTGGTGGGACCGGTTACATCGTTGTAAACATAGCCACCGTATCCCATTGGCAATTTTGAATGCGGTCCATAAAAGCCGATTGAATTTGTCATTGGAGGATCCATGAGTCCCACCCACTGAAACCTGTGATTGGTTCGAATCTGAAAGTAATCATATACACCGGCAATAGCCGGGTTGACTACGAAATCATTGAACATGTACTGCGTATACTGAGGCATCTGCTGTGCCTGAAGTCCGCTTGAACCAGCTAGGATAATAAATAATATGATATATGTAACCCTTCTCATGCTACCTGATTATTGTTACGTTCCCGGTAATAGGTTTGGCCCCGGAGTAAGGAACAATGATATAATAGTAAGTACCTACCGGAGCTTCTTTCCCACGGGTTGTTCCATCCCACTGACTTCCACTGTCATATCCAACGGTCGAAAATAGTTTTTCGCCCCATCTGCTGTATACTTCAACCAGCATCTCCGGGAAACGATCGGAATTAGTTATTTCAAAATATTCATTGATCCCATCTCCATTGGGTGAGAATACATTGTAGGCCTGGATATCTTCCAGGACCTCAATAAATACTGAATCCACCTCCTCACAGCCATACTCATTCAGCCCAAAGACATAATACCTGGTGGTAACAAGCGGAGTTGCCGTCGGATCAGCTATAGTCGGATTGTCCAGTCCGGTCTCCGGCTCCCACCTGTACTGAACGAAAGGTCCGCCCGAGGCAATTAGCTGCATGGAATGTCCCTCAATCACAAAGGTGTCCAGTCCTGCATCCAGGCCCAGTTCGGGATAGGGATTTACCCATACGGTATCCTTATTGTAACACCCGTAAATGCTGGCTGTTTCTGTAATGGTCAGCACAAAATCAGTGGCTTCGGTCATCCCTGCTGCCACCGGATCCAGAATGGTTTCATCAGAAAGGAAAGGAGATGGATCCCAGACAGGAGTTCCAATACCACTGCCCTGTAACTGTACGCTTTCTCCGGGACAAATACTGACATCGGCCCCGGCATTTACGTTCACTGTTATCTCGCTGCCTACCGTTACAGATTCAGCTTTTGCACAATTGTTGGCATCTAGAATAAGCAAAGCATATATACCCGCCGGCAGGTTGGCGCGGTCTTCAGCCGTACTGCCATCGGACCACAGGTAAGTAAATGAACCTGCTCCTCCTGTTACAGTAATATCAACGGCTCCGGTGGCACTGAAAGCATTACAGTGTGCATCACTTACCAGGGCACTGAAAAGGATCTCGGCCGGCTCCGTGAGGATGACTGCGCCCGTAAAAAGTTTTCCGGCCTCATCAAGAGCCACAAGCTGGTAAGTGGTATTGCCCGGTAAATTCTCAAATATCGGATCAGACACAAAGTCAACCCCGTTATTGATGGAATACTGGACGGCTCCTTCGGCATCCTGTGGGACAAATTCTATGATTCCGTCATCGGAACCAAAACAGGATACATGTGTGACATTGACTACCACATCGAGGGGGGGTACATCCAGAATCTGAACCATCTCTTCATATAAACACCCATTCACATCCCGGACCACCACATGGTAGGAGGCAGGGGCAAGATCTGCATATGCAGTTGTACTGGTAAAAGGCCCCGCCATACCATTGATGGAATATTCATATGGGGCTGTTCCGCCGCTGACATTTGAAATAGTAATGGTCCCCAGATTTCCATAAGTGGCATCGGTTTTTACAACAAGTGCATCCACCGGAGCAGGTTCATTGATGGTGGCCGGGGCAGTGACCGTACATCCGTTGGCATCCCGGATCCAGACTGTGTAATCGCCGGCAGCCAGGTCAATGAAGGTGCCCGTTGGCTGGTAGCTTACATTGTCCAGGGAGAATTCCCTGGTACCTGTTCCTCCCGAACCTGTTGCTGTCAGGGCTCCATTGGTGTTTCCGCCACAACCACTTACATCCGTGATGTTAATATTGTCAATGGAAAGCACCGGAGGCGTAAGTATTTCGACCGTAGTATCCAGGGAACATCCATTGTTATCTATCAGACTGACTATATAAGTACCCCCTGTCAGATTCTGGAAGTCGCCCGATGACAGCGGTGGAGCTCCATTTAATGAATAGCTGTAGGCGGGAGTTCCCCCTGTGGCACTGATTTGTATTCTGCCATCTGAATTGTCAAAGCAGACGGTAACATCATCCTGGCTATAGGATGCAATCTGCAGTTGAGAAGGCTCCACCAGCACATTCAGATTGCCATTGATAATACATCCACTGGCATCCCTGACCACCGTCTGGTAAGAACCGGGAGCCAGTCCGGTGAAAAGACTTGTGCTGTAGAAGTCTGTTCCCCCGTTAATTGAATATTCATAGGGACCGACTCCTCCGGAAACTCCGTTGATGGAAATTTCCCCCTGAAGGTTGCCATGGCACAGGTAAGTTGCAGTTTCACTCTGAATCAGTATTTCTGCGGGCTCCAGGATGGTAATGGTATCGCTTACCACACACAGATTGGCATCCCTGGTCCAGATGGTATAAAACCCAGGTGTCAATGGTCCGAAGCTAGATCCGGACTGGTAGGAGCTGCCATCGCTGGAGAACTCATAAGGTCCGGTTCCGCCGGTAGCAGCAACGGTGATGGTCCCATTTCCATCCCCAAAACAGCTTACATCCGTCTTACTCAGACTGGCGCTTAGAACGGTGGGTTCTGCGATGGTGGCCAGATCCGGAAAGTTGAAAGTGCAGCCATTTGCATCCATAATGGCAAGCGAGTAGGTATCGGCAGGAAGGCCAACAGGATCTTCTATGTCGGAGACATTGGTTCCGCCGCTGTTGGTCCATGAATATACATAGGGCGACACACCGCCGCTAACATCAATATCGATGGAACCGTTGGCTTCTCCATTGCACCGGACATCCTGGGGAGTAACATTGCTAACCACCACAGAAGAGGGTTCAATAATGATTTCCTGGTCTGCAAAGAGGACCGCACAAAGGGTGGCATCGGTGACAGTGACACTATAATTACCTGCTGCCAGCCCGCTAATATCCTCAGTTACGGCTGTAAACCCGGAGGGACCTGTCCATGCATAGGTATAGGGACCCACACCGCCTGTTACTGTAAGATCAATGCTTCCGTCGGTGAGACCGCCGCAGGAAATATCTGTTTTCACAGAGCTGGCCAGGATTTCAGGTGGTTCTGTGATAGTTGCTATGCTGGCAAATGGCACTGAGCAGCTGCCGGAATAGGAGATTGTAACACTGTAGGCTCCGGCTTCCAATGCACTGATGTCTTCTGTGCTAGCCGTAAATCCGGAGGGGCCGGTCCATGCATAGGTATAGGGAGCGGTACCTCCTCCTACGGTCAGATCAATGGAGCCATTTGCATCTCCGAAGCAGCTTATGTCCACCTGGGTGGCGGTGGCGGTTAATGGAGGAGGAGAACCCACCAACTCCGCAGCAAATGCTTCCACACAGCCAGCGTTATCAGTTACTTCCAATATATAGGAACCAGGTTCCAGTCCTGTTAAATCTTCGCTTGGGGAAGAGAAACCGTTAGGGCCGGTCCAATTATAGATATAGGGTGAAGAACCTCCTGAGACAGTGACTTCAATGGTGCCGTCGTTACTGGGATTAGGCAAACCACAGGTCAGGTCTGTGCTTATAAAGACAGCAGTGATTGGCGCACTTTCAGTGATGCTTATTGCAGGAAAAACAATGCTGCAGTCATTGGCATCTGTGATGGTCAGCGTATAGTCTCCCACAGCAAGCCCACTTATATCCTGGGACGTTGAGGAGAATCCTCCGGGGC